>Ga0209694_1000244_pt1 | contig 100708 bp, 99 predicted proteins | sample GluameincwithD2O_FD_187499 | JGI IMG/M metagenome (GOLD analysis project Ga0209694, IMG submission 187499) | Mouse cecum microbial communities from Vienna, Austria - Glucosamine amended microcosms incubated with D2O (SPAdes) (version 2) | ecosystem: Host-associated > Mammals > Digestive system... | reverse complement strand
TAAATCTTTGCTTGCCCAATACCAAAAAAGGTGATAATATGAAGGCATGATTGTATCCTAAATAAAAAAGTAGAAGGGAGGAACTTGGAACCCTCAAATCTGGTGTATTGCTTCAGGTCAACAAAATAAAAATTTTGTTGACCTGAGTGGAGGCTGAAGCCTGATTTTGGGGGCTTCGAATCATTTATGGACTACCGTACCGAGGCGCCGCCCATTTTGCGGGATTTCCTGGTCTATCACGAGACCATCCAGGGACATTCCCATCGGACAGTTGACGAGTACTATTTAGACCTGCGAAATTTTTTCCGTTTCCTCAAGCAGAATAAAAACCTGGTTTCTCAGGACACCCCGCTGGACGATATCTCCATCGCTGACGTTGATCTTCCGCTGGTTCGGGATGTCACACTGACAGATATCTATTCCTATATGAACTATCTGTCCAGAGACCGCGGTTTGAACAACACATCCCGGGCCCGCAAGGTCGCCACCATCCGGTCCTTTTACAAGTACCTCACCAACAAGGCCAAGCTGCTGGAGACCAATCCCGTCCAAGACTTGGACTCGCCCAGATTGAAGAAATCTCTGCCAAAATACTTAAATTTAGAGGAAAGTATGGACCTTTTGGACAGTGTGGACGGTAAAAACTCCAATCGGGACTACTGTATTCTTACCCTGTTTCTCAACTGCGGCCTGCGTATTTCTGAGTTAGTCGGCTTAAATACAACAGACGTTCGAGGAGATCAGCTTCGCGTACTCGGCAAGGGCAACAAGGAGCGGATGCTGTATCTTAATGACGCCTGCCAGAGAGCGCTGACAGACTGGCTTGACGAGCGAAGCGCCATGACACTGGTGGACCAGAACGCTCTGTTTGTCACCCTCCAAAACCGGCGGAGAATCTCCACTGCGGCGGTCCACAAGCTGGTGAAAAAGCACCTCTCTGCCGCCGGGTTGGACAGTACACAGTACTCATCCCACAAGCTGCGGCATACAGCCGCAACTCTCATGCTCCAAAACGGCGTTGACGTGCGCACCCTTCAGGAGGTACTGGGCCACGATCACCTGAATACCACACAAATCTACACCCATGTGGACAATGAGGACCTGCGTACCGCCGCAAAGGCCAACCCGCTGGGGGGCGTCCGTCAACGGAAAAAACCGAAGCAAGAGAAGGAATCAGAGTAAAGCGAGGTTATAGCTATGTACACACTCTATTTTATCGTTGTTATGCTGGCCCCGGCAGCTATGCTGATTGTCGGACTGAAGTGGAAAATATCTCCTCCCCCCTACCGGTTTAAGGGGTTGGCCTACAGTACAGAGCTGACACGGAATAACCCGGACGCTTGGCAGATGGCCCATCGACACTGCTCCAGACTCTGGATGCGCACCGGAATTATCAGCGGCGGAGCCAGCGCCTTTTTGATGATTCTCTTTCGGGAGAACTATTCCGCTTTCTGGATGTGGCTCATTGTAGGCCAGATGGTGCTATTCTGCGTATCAGTATTTATGATTGATCTGCTGATAAAAAATACATTTCATGACGACGGCAGCGACAAAATGAAATAGGATTGCTGAAAGGGCAAGGCTTCCGCCGAGCGGAAGCCTTGCCCTTGTGTAAAGCCTAAATAATTTATAGCTTTTCCAGCCCAAGCCGAAGACGGCGCAGGGTCTCATCCCGTCCCAGAATATGGCAGATTTCCACCGCTCCGCCGGGAGTGACGGCCTGACCGGCAGCAGCAATGCGCACCGGCCACATGAGAGTAGCATTTTTTACCTCCAGCTTTTCAGCCAAAGCCACTAGACCGTCATGAATGGCATCCTGGCTCCATTCCGTTATCCCCTCCAGCATAGGAATGGCGGCCTCCAGCATGGCCTTGGATACCTCCGGATTTGTTTTGGACTTCTTGTTGGTAAACAGATCGGCGCTGTACTCGGGCAGCTCCTGGAAAAAGGCCACCTTCTCCGGGATGTCAGTGAGCTTCTCACACCGGGCCTGGAGCAGCACGGCAATCTCCCCTACCGACAGGTGTTCACCCTTTACAGTACTTCTTATATAGGGCTCCGCAGCCTTTGCAAAGTCCTCCGGGGCCATGGCCCGAAGATAGAGCACGTTAAAGTGGGTCAGCTTTTCAATATCGAAAATGGCGGGAGATTTGGACATGCCCGCCAGATCAAAGACCTTCGCTAGTTCGTCCAGGGAGAAGACCTCCTGCTCGGCGATATCGCCCCGGGGAGACCAGCCTAAGAGGGCCACATAGTTCAAAATGGCGTCGGTGAGGAAGCCCTGTTCCTTCAGGTCCTCGTAGGACGGGTCGCCGTGGCGCTTTGACATCTTATTGTGGGCGTCCCGCATGACGGGAGAGCAGTGGACATAGGTGGGCACCTCCCAGCCGAAGCCCTCATACAGCAAATTGTACTTGGGTGCGGAGGACAGGTACTCGCTGCCCCGGACCACGTGGGTGATACCCATCAGGTGGTCGTCGATGACATTGGCAAAGTTGTAGGTGGGCATACCGTCCCTTTTTATGAGTACCTGGTCGTCCAGGGTCTTGTTCTCCACGGTAATCTCTCCGAAGATGGCGTCATGGAAGGTGGTGATCCCCTCCTCCGGGATACGCTGGCGGATGACATAGGGCTCTCCGGCATCCACGCGGGCCTGGGCCTCCTCAAAGGACAACGTGCGGCAGGGATCCGCTGTCTTTTCAAAGTCTCCAGCGTCCTCGGCGCTATCTCCCTTCTCGCAAAAACAGTAATAGGCCTGTCCCTTTTCCACCAGCAGACGGGCATACCTGCCATAGGTGTCCCGCCGCTCCGACTGAATATAGGGGGCCACAGGACCGCCCACGTCGGGGCCCTCGTCGTGGTCCAGGTGGCATTCTGTCAGGGTCTTGTAAATCACATCGGTAGCGCCCTCCACCAGGCGGCCCTGGTCGGTGTCCTCAATGCGCAGGATGAAGGTGCCCCCGGCGTTGCGGGCGATAAGCCAGGTGTACAGCGCGGTGCGCAGGTTGCCCACATGCATGTAGCCCGTGGGGGATGGCGCAAACCGGGTGCGCACCTTACCTTTGGGTATCTTGGCCTCCATCTCCTCAAAATACTTCATGTCAAGTGTCATGCTTATTCTCCTCCAGTACACAGGTTTTCCCTATTATAGTGAATTTTTCCCAGTTTTGCAAGTCTTTTAAAATTTAATCTTCTGTTCATTGCTTTTTTTAGAGAAAGCGTATATGCTATATAGAACACACCATTCAGGCCTCCCCTGACCGCCTGGATAAAAGCGTCAGCGGATGGTCCCAGGCCATCCCTACAAACATTAGAGAGGAGCTTTCATTTGAAGAAAGAAAATAAGACCCGAAAGCCTATGGGCCGGGCCGGCAGTCTGCTGGTGAGCCTGGTCGTCACGGCTGTGGTAGGCTTTGTGTATTTCTATGTATCTCTGCCCGCCATCAACCCCCAATCCGGCGACTTCTACAGCTTTCTGGCCCTGCTGTGCATTGTCTATACCATCAGTGTCTTTGTCCTGTCCGCAAAGCCCTTGGACAACGGGGAATACTCTGTGGTACGCACCCCCAGGGAAAAGATCAAAGACTGGTTCCTGTTTGTCAAGAAGAGCTGTCTGCCGGTACTGATTCTCTTCGCCGCTGTGGTAGCGGTGGCTATTGTGGGCCAGATCATCTCCATGCCCATCTTCCGGGCCTCCGCTTATCGGGAACTGCTCACCGTCCAAACCGGCGACTTCGCCACCGACATTGCGGAAATATCTTTTAATAAGATTCCTACCCTGGACCGGGCCTCTGCGGAGTATTTGGGCGACCGCCAGATGGGAACCCTCAGCGACATGGTGAGCCAGTTTGAATATTCCGGCGACTCCACCCAGATCAACTACCAAGGCAGACCTGTCCGGGTAGCCCCTATCGCCTACGCGGATCTTATCAAATGGTTTACCAACCGCGGCAACGGACTGCCCGCCTACGTGGTCGTGGACATGGTAACCCAGGAGGCCACGGTCACCCGTCTGAGCGAGGGGATCAAATACTCCTTCTCCGAGCCCCTGAACCGGAATATTCTGCGCCACCTGCGCTTCCAATACCCTACCATGATGTTTGCCACCCCGGAGTTTGAGATCGACGAAGACGGCCGTCCCTGGTGGATCGCCCCTCGGGTGGTTAAGCGAATCGGACTGTTCGGCGGCACAGATATCCAGGGTGCGGTGCTGGTAGACGCCATCACCGGCGAAAGTCAATATTATGAGGAGGTGCCCAACTGGGTAGATACCCTCTATGTCCCCGAGCTTATCATGCAGCAGTACGATTACCACGGTACTCTGGTCCACGGCTTCATCAACTCCATTCTGGGCCAGCGGGACGTGACCATCACAACCGACGGATACAACTACATCGCCATGAACGACGATGTGTATATGTACACCGGCGTCACCTCCGCCAACGCCGACCAGTCAAACCTGGGCTTCCTGCTCACCAACCAGCGCACCAAGGAAACCCACTTCTACACCGCACCCGGCGCCACCGAGTACGCCGCGAAGCTCTCCGCCCAGGGCGTGGTTCAGGACCTGGGGTACACCGCTACCTTCCCCATCCTGCTGAATATCGCCGGGGAACCCACCTACTTCATCCCCCTGAAGGACGCCACCAACCTGGTGAAGACCTATGCCATGGTCAACGTGGCCCAGTATCAGCTGGTCGCCACCGGCACCTCGGTAAACCGCTGCGAACAGGAGTATATCCAGATGCTCCGGGACAAGGGGGTCACCCAGACGGAAGAACTGCCCTACGACCAAATCACTGGAACGATTGCCGAGATTCGCTCCGCCGTTATCAACGGCACCACCCATTACTATGTCCGTTTGGAGGGCAACACGGCAGAGGACGGCTATTATGGGTTCAGCGCCGATGAGGTGCCTCAGGCCATCCTTCTGAACGTGGGAGAGAAGGTAACCATCAGCTACTACCCTGCGGCAGGCGGTATCTGTCAGCCTGCGTTTGAGGTAGAACGTCTCACCTCCGCTCCAGACCAAAGGACCGCTCCTGTTGGTCCCGACAAGGATATCCAGGACTCCCTGGACGGCCCGCCCGTGGTCACCGGCTCAGACCTTCCCCTTCCCAACTGAACCTGTAAAAGGACCGTCCGGTTTCCCGGACGGTCCTATTTCCAGGCTTCCTGAATCAGCTGTTCCTTCTCCTGCCGGGTCAGCCGCTTGATCTGATACTCCCGGCGGAGCGCGGCGGACTTATCCAGAGTTTTCTCTTGATAGACCAGCTCCAGCGGGCCGCGGCCGCGGGTGTACTTGGCCCCCTTCCCCGCCCGGTGGGCGGCCAGACGGCGCTCCACATTGTCGGTAATGCCGGTATACAGCGTACCGTCCCCGCAGCGCAGCATATAGACATACCAAAACAACACCTTACTCCCCTTTCACCCCTGCGTTTCCACAGTATTTTTGAAGTGTTTTCGGGCTGTCTTTTTCAGCGTAATTGTGATATAATCAGCCAAAACATTTAGGAGGAGTTTACCATGTATGTAAATCACTGTCAATCACCTTTGGGCGGCATTACACTGGCCAGCGACGGGGATGCCATCGTCGGCCTGTGGTTTGACGGGCAGAAGTATTTCGGCGCCGGCCTTCCGAGGACCTGCCAGACAGAGGATCTGCCCATTTTTCAGGAAACGCAGCGCTGGCTGGAGCTGTATTTCCACAGCAAAAGGCCTCCTGACTTCACACCAAGATTGCGCCCTGTGGGCACAAAATTCCGTCAGGCAGTCTGGGATATATTATTGAAAATTCCATATGGACAGACCGTAACCTATGGAGAAATCAGCAAAGCAGTTGCAAAGGAAAATCACCTTACATCCATGTCACCCCAAGCGGTTGGCGGTGCAGTCGGCCACAATCCCATCTCGCTGATTATCCCCTGCCACCGGGTTGTGGGCACCGGAGGCAGTTTGACCGGCTACGCCGGCGGCATCGACAAGAAGATTGCCCTGCTCACGCTGGAGGGCGTGGACGTATCCCCATTTTCACGGCCCTAATTTTGGCACGATCAGGTATTTTTTATTGCTTTCCGCCTCTGTTAGTGATACAATAAACTGATATTATATGGGCGCTTCCAAAGCGTTCTGGAATAAAGGAGCCAATCACATGGACGAAAAAAAAGTAATGCTCTCCGGCATCCAGCCCAGCGGGGAGCTTCACCTGGGCAACTACCTGGGGCCTCTGCGCCACTGGCCCGAGATGATTGAGGAATTTGACTGCTACTTTTTCCTGGCCGATCTGCACACCATCACAGTCCGCCAGGAGCCGGCCCAGCTGCGCCGCCGGGTGCTCACACTGCTGGCCAACTATATTGCCTGCGGTCTGGACCCGGAGAAGTGCACCATTTTTATCCAGTCCCACGTCCCTGCCCACGCCCAGCTGGGCTGGGTGTTGGACTGCTACACCATGTTCGGCGAGCTCAGCCGTATGACTCAGTTCAAGGACAAAGCCGCCAAGCACAAGGACAATATCAACGCCGGTCTGTTCACCTACCCCGCCCTTATGGCGGCTGATATCCTCCTTTACCAGCCTGATTTTGTCCCTGTGGGCGAGGACCAAAAGCAGCACGTGGAGATCTGCCGGGATATTGCCGAGCGGTTTAACGGCATCTATGGCGATGTATTTAAAATTCCGGCCCCCCACATCCCCAAGGTCGGCGCCCGGATCATGAGCCTGAATGATCCCACCTCCAAAATGAGCAAGTCCAATCTAGAGGGCTGCGTCATCCTGATGGACAAGCCCGAGGAAATCATGCGTAAATTCAAGCGGGCGGTCACCGACAGCGACACCGAGCGCTGTGTCCGCTTTGCCCCCAAGGAGAAGCCGGGCGTCTCCAACCTAGTCCAGATCTACGCCTCTGTCACTGGCAAGACCTTTGAGGAGATTGAGGCGGACTTCGACGGCAAGGGGTACGGAGCATTTAAACCGGCTGTAGGGGAAGCCGTTGTGGAGGCGCTGCGTCCCATTCGTGAGGAGACCGAGCGTCTGCTGGCCGACAAGAGCTATCTGGAGGGCGTATACAAGGCCGGAGCGGAGAAGGCCGAGTACGTGGCCAACAAAACGCTGCGTAAGGTGTACAAAAAGATAGGGTTTGTGGCCCGGTAAGAGATTTATGAGGCGCATCGGCTCATCCCTGCCACCTTGTAACCCATAGATAAAAAGAGGTTCTCAACTATGCCAATCCAACTTCCCTCTGTAGGGCTGGCTGCCGCCGCCCTTCTGGTCGCCGCGCTGGTGGCCCTTATTACCACCCCTGTGGTCCGTTCATTGGCCGTCCGCATGGGAGCGGTGGACATTCCGAAGGACGGCCGGCGGATGCATGACCACCCCATTCCACGCATGGGCGGGCTGGCCATCTTTTTCGGATTTATTCTCAGCGTGCTGATTTTTCAGACGCTTACTCCCTCCCTGCGTGGCATGCTGCTTGGCAGTGTTATTATTGTAGTTTTAGGCATCCTGGATGACATCTATGCCCTGCCTGCCCTGCCTAAGTTTCTGGTCCAGATTGTGGCTGCGCTAGTAGCAGTTCTGGAGGGCAACCGCATCGAGTTTCTGTCCAATCCCAACATCTTCAGCAAAGAGCCCTTCTGGGAGCTTGGGTGGCTGTCCATCCCCATCTCCGTGCTGTGGATCGTAGCAATCACCAACTCAGTTAATCTGATCGATGGCCTGGATGGCCTGGCCTGCGGGGTATCCACCATCAGCTCCATGACCTTACTGGTCATCGCTCTCATCGTATCCGAGCCCGACGTGGCCATCCTTATGGCTGCTCTGGCGGGAGCATGTATAGGGTTTTTACCTTACAACCTGAACCCGGCTAAAATTTTTATGGGAGACACTGGCTCCACCTTTTTGGGCTTCATTTTGGCCACCGTTTCCATACAGGGATTGTTCAAATTTTATGCCATTATCTCCTTCGCTGTCCCCTTCCTAATGCTGGGTCTTCCTATTTTTGACACCTGCTTTGCCATCCTGCGGCGTGTGGCAAAAGGGCAGTCGCCGATGTCCCCTGACCGCGGACATATCCACCACAGATTAATCGACATGGGATTCTCTCAAAAGCAGGCGGTGGCAGTGCTCTATATCATCAGCGCTATTTTAGGACTCTCCGCTGTGGTACTCACCACCATCGGCGTGGTACGGGCCATGCTGTTCCTGATGGCTCTGTGCGTAGCCGGCGGCATAGCTGGTAAGCTGTACTTGGACCGTAACAATGGTTCCGCCCCTCCCCCGCCCTCAGGCGGCAGCTGGGTGGCCAAGCCCCGGAAAAGCCGGCCCACAGAGAGCGGAAACTACTTTGGCGAGGAGGACCAATCGGACAAATGAACAAAGTGAAGGTAATGACCGTATTTGGCACCCGGCCGGAGGCCATTAAAATGGCTCCGTTGGCCTTGGAACTGGCGAAAAGGCCTGAATTTGAGGCGGTTTGCTGTGTTACCGCCCAGCATCGGGAGATGCTGGACTCGGTGCTGGATATCTTTGGGCTCAGGCCCGACTATGACCTGAATGTGATGGAACCCCGGCAAACCTTGTCCACCATTACTTCCAAGTGTCTGAACGGCATGGACGGAGTTCTGGAAGCGGCAAAACCCGATCTGGTGCTGGTCCATGGGGACACCTCCACCACTTTTGCCGGCGCGTTAGCCGCTTTTTACCATAAAATTCCTGTTGGTCATGTAGAGGCCGGGCTTCGCACCTATGACAAGTGGTCCCCATTTCCCGAAGAGATCAATCGAAAGCTGGTAGGGACTATCGCCGACCTCCACTTCTGTCCCACGGTATCCAACCGGAACAATCTGGCTCAGGAAAATATTACCAATGGCGTTTTTTTAACGGGAAATACCGTCATTGACGCTCTTCAGACAACTGTTGTAAAGGATTTTCACTTTTCAGATTTAAATCTCAATCGTTTGGATTATGTCAACCGAAAAGTGATACTTGTCACCTGCCACAGACGGGAAAACTATGGCCAGCCCATGACCAATATCATGACCGCGCTGCGCAGAATTGCAGACACCTTTCCGGAAACAGAGTTGGTCTATCCCGTGCATCTGTCCCCTGTGGTCCAGGAGGCGGCTCACAAATATTTGGACAATCACCCTCGGATTCATCTTATCGCCCCCTTGTCGGTGGACGAGATGCATAATCTGATGGCGCGCTGCCACCTGGTGATGACCGATTCAGGCGGCCTTCAGGAGGAGGCGCCCGCCTTAGGCAAGCCGGTGCTCGTCCTGCGCAGAGAGACAGAGCGTCCTGAGGCAGTGGCCGCCGGTACGGTACGCTTGGCCGGTGTGGAGGAGGAGACCATTTTTCAAATGGCCGCGCAGCTGCTGTCGAACCGGGAGGAATATGACAAAATGGCCCATGCCGCCAATCCCTACGGAGACGGTCGGGCCTGCTGCCGTATTGCTGACGCCGTTGCCTGGCACTTTGGCCTGCGTGAAACTCCGCCGGAGGAATTTAAGGGATAAAAACCATGCCACCGGGAAAATTTTATACATGAGGAGGGAGACCTTTGGAGCAAAAAAACCGACTTTTCATTGTTGTGGCTATCGTCCTCCTCATCATAGGCGCCATGTTTACCAGCTTTGGCCGCGTCCTTTTTGCCGCGAATACCCCAAAGGTGGTGCTCCCCTCCTCCAGCGCCGGGTCAGGGGACCTCTCCCCCGCGGGACCGGAGGGCCCCAATTATCAGCGGGTAGAGGTCACGCCCCAGACCGTTGTTGGCGTAGTGGCCACTCTGGCCCGTCCCACCAGCTATTACCGGGAGCTGACAGTTGAGACCTTTTGGACAGGGGGCTCCTCCTCCACCCAGGTCCAGGTCTGGGCAGACGGCGGCTGGTCCCACAGCGTTCAGGCCCTGCCCTCCGGAGTTGTGCGCCACGACCTCAGCGGCGAGGACACCCTGTATTACTGGTATGAGGGCTCTCAGCAGTATAAAAGCACCCCGGCGGACAAAAAATCCTCTGATCTGGCCCAGCACATCCCCACCTACGAGACCGTGTTGGAGCTGGACGCCAATGAAATAACCGCCGCAGGATATGAGGCCCGCGGTGATCTGCCGTGCATCTTTGTAGAGGTACAGCGCAGCCGCTCCCGGCAGCTTCAGCGGTTCTGGGTCAGCGTGGATGAAGGTCTGCTGGTCTCTGCCGAAGTGGAAGAGGACGGTCAGCTGGTCTACCGCATGACCGCCTACTCCCCCGTCCAATCCCCGTGTCCGTCCGACAGCTCCTTTGTGCTGCCGGATGGGGAGGTTCTGCACGATTTAGGAGAATGAATCCGCTATGGGATATCCTCATTCTCCTCCCCCAGCCCCATAATAAGTACCAGCCCCAGGGCGATGACCAGCTCCAGATCATCCCCCTCCACCAGCAAGTAAAGCATAATCAGAAGCAGAAGTATGTCGCCGCTGTCAATATGATCCAGGTGGAGCGATTTGAGCAGTCCGGACAGGCCAGCTCCCTCCCGGCCCCCCAGTATGGCGGATAAGCTCTCCTTTTTGGACAAAAAGTCCGGAAACGGAAAGGGTTGCTGGTGTGACCTGCCCACTGGTTTCGAATTGTCCCTGGATGGATCGGGGGAACTATTTTTTTCCACTGGGGTATAAGAGACGTCCTCCGGGATATAACGATTATACACGCTCCCCCTCCTTTCCCCCCAGGGAGCCCAGGGCCACCCGGACCAGTCTGGCCATTCGGGCGATTTGCAGCGCCCGGTCCAGCCGGGCCTGCCGCTCCTCGCGCAGGAAGGGGCGCAGGGCATTGAGAAGGGCGGCGTTGCGGTCCTCGGTGTTCTGCACCTGGCGGATCACATCCATCCCAACCTGAATCAGCTTCGGGTCCAGCTTCCCCAGCATGGCCGACAGGTCGGGGGACGTCTCCCCTACGGGCACATATGTACTCTCCCCTTCCGCCGGGCTCTCCAGGGCAGGCGCCGCCTCTTTCGGAGGTTGTTCCCCGGAGAGGGAGCGGGCCAGGGACATGATCTGGTTCATCGCCTCTTGATTGCCCAGAATGGAATTTAGTTGTTCCTCAAACCCTGCCACATGCGCTCCCCTCCTGTCTCAGATTCTGAATCGCTTGCCGCTCCGGAGGGGCGCTGCCCCCCTGTCAGAACGGCGCTTAGGGCCTCTCCCCTACCCCAGGCCCGCCTTTTTGGCCTGGGTCTCGATCCGACCCACCAGTTCAGCGCCCTCCTTGCTGTGCATCAGCTGATCCATGATCGCCATAAGCTGGCTTGGATTGCCGGCGGCCGCCGCCTGAGCCGCCTGCTGGACGCCGCCGCTCTGCTGTTTCAGCAGTTCCATCAGCTTCTGCGCGTCGCTGGACTGGGCCAGCCGGGTGATCGCTTCCCGGTTTTTCTCAAATTCCATGTCAACCCCTCCACAATCGGATTTAAAGGATTCGTCTTTATTGACTATTTCAGTATATGCACAGAAAGCGCCAGGTGACACAGCTTGAAAATATTAGTTTTTTCTGATTCCCACCGATTCCTGTCCGGAATGTACGCCGCTCTGGAGCTCCATCAGCCCCAGCAAGTCATCCACCTGGGCGATATGATGGACGACGCCGAGCAGGTGGCTGAGCACTACCCCAAGCTCCCCTTCTGCATGGTTCCCGGAAACTGCGACGGATGGATGATCTCAGCGCCTGTCAAGAAGCAGATATCCCTGGCGGGCAAATCTATCCTCCTGTCTCACGGACACCGCTGGGGGGTTAAAAGCGGATATGATGCGGCCATTGCCGATGCCCGGGCTGTAAATGCGGACATCCTCCTGTTCGGCCATACCCATATCCCTCTGTGCCGCCAGCTGGAAGATGGCCTCTGGATGATGAATCCCGGCCCCGCCCGGTCCAGCTATGGATTGATTGAAATTGAGGCCGGGAATATTTCCTGTACATTACAGCAGATCTAGCAGAAAGCTGGCTATGTCCCGCACAGCAAATCGGAGATGATACACCATGAAAAAACTGCTCTATATTCTGTTCCACCGCTCCGTGTTTGTGGCCCTGGCCCTGCTGGCTCAAATTACTACGCTGTTTATCATGGTCTCCCTCTTCTCCGAGTACACACAGATCTTCTATTGGTGCTGCATTGCCCTGAGCGTTCTGGCCGCTCTGGCCATTGTGGGCAGCCGGATGGAGCCTGGCTATAAAATCGCCTGGCTCCTGTTAGTCCTGCCCTTTCCCGTCTTTGGGGGAATCTTCTACATAATGTCGGGGGGCGGCACCATTCCAAAACGCACGCAGAAGCGGATGCAGGGTATGCTGGAAAAATCCGCCCAGGCTCTGCGGGAGGATTTTAAGGCGGACGATCTGCTCCCACTGGGCGGAGATGCCGCTGGACAGGCCAGCTATCTGGAACGTCGGGCCGCCTGTCCCGCCTATACCAACACAGAGACGGAATATTTTCCCCTGGGGGATGATGCGTTTCCCCGGATGCTGGAGGAGCTGGAAAAAGCTCAAAAATATATTTTTCTGGAGTATTTTATCATTGAGCCCGGCGTATTCTGGGACAGCATCCTGACTATTCTGGAGCGGAAGGCCGCCCAGGGAATCGAAGTCCGTGTGATCTATGACGATATGGGCTGCATGTTTACCCTGCCCCGGGATTATGACGAGATTTTGTCCCAAAAGGGAATCCAGTGCCGGGTATTTAACCGCTTTCTGCCGGTCATGTCCCTGCGGCTGAACAACCGGGACCACCGAAAGCTGCTGATTATTGATGGAAAGGTCGGCTTCACCGGGGGGATCAATCTGGCTGATGAGTATATCAATGTGCGGGAACGGTTTGGCACCTGGAAGGACAGTTCTATTCTTTTGGAGGGGGACGCTGTATGGTCTATGACTGTGATGTTCCTCACCATGTGGGACAATATCGCCAACTGGGATGAGGATTTTGAGCGTTTCCGCCCCCCTGCCGCCCCGGTGCGCCCCTGGACAGGATATGTCCAGCCCTATACCGACACCCCCTTGGACCGCGAGACCGTGGGGCAGGCGGTCTATCTCAACATGATCGCCAAGGCCAAAAACTATATCTATATCACCACGCCCTATCTGGTTATCGACGTGGCTACCAACACCGCCCTGTGCAACGCCGCCAAGTCCGGGGTGGATGTGCGCATCATTACCCCCCACATTCCGGATAAGCGGTATGTGTTTGAGGTCACCCGGGCCCACTATCCCCCCCTGCTGGAGGCAGGCGTAAAAATATACGAGTATACCCCCGGCTTTATCCACGCCAAAAACTTTGTTGTGGACGACCGCTTCGCCACTGTGGGCACCGTCAATCTGGACTACCGCAGTCTGTTCCTTCACTTCGAGGACGGCATCTGGCTGTGTGAGGCTCCCTGCATCCGGGAGATACGCAAGGATTTTGAGGAGACCCTGAAGGTGTCCGAATCCTACTCTCTGCGGCGTTTCAAGCATCTAAATATTCTGCTTCAGCTCTACCGCAGCATTCTGCGGGTGTTTGCGCCGCTGATGTAGCAAAAGGGACCGCCTGAAGGCAGTCCCTTTTATTGTTACCGGCAGCAGCAGTTGTTGGCGCTGCTGGTTGTGGTAATGGTGTTGGGCGGGAAAAATTCGTCTACAGGGAACTGGACATGTCGGAACATATCGCAGGGATCCTCCTGACAGTGATCCTCACCGCAGCTGCAGTCCTTGGTGGGGATGCAATAGTCATAAGCGGGAATCAACAGCTGGGTATCCCGCTCCATACGAATGATGGAAAACTGACCCAGGGTAACAAATACCCGGTGCAGATCACCGCCGGTCACCAACTCATCCCCAAAGCAGGCGGCCACCGCCATGGGAATGTCCACACAGCCGCAGTCGCAGGGGCGGCACTCGCAGACATCCACCAGCTTCAGGCTCAGAATCAGCGGGTCAACCGCCTCCACCACTGCGGTGGGCAGACTGGACTGGGGCACGCACTGGACCTGATTCTCGTTACTGTCAGAGCTGAAGCTCTTGGACCCGCTCTCGCTGCCGAAGAGCACAGCCCGCTTGCTGAACACGGCCAGCCCGCAGATCTGCACAGGGCGCGAGGCACCGACAAAGGCGTCTGCGGTGATACGGTAGAAATACCGCACATCTACGGTATAGAAGCCCCGATTGAAGGTGACCGGCTCCACATCAATGTACGCATACAGCAGTTCGGCATTCCCAGCCTTGATAGACTGAGCCCGGTCAATCACCTCCTGGGAGCAGCGGGTTGGATAAACTCTTAAATCTTCCACACAGTCCTTATCACGGCACGAGTCAAAGATCTTTTTCGTGTGTATGCACACGGCCTCCCGGATACTGCGATCATCGCTGACGGGGCCGGGCACGACCTTTTCTGGCATAGAATTCCCTCCTAGATTTGGATGGTCATTGGCGTCTGAACGCCCGGTAAGGGTTTTGCTTACAATCCATCTTATGTGCCAGGCAGTTTTTGGTGCGGGAGAGACCGTTTTTATCTTGCCCTTTTTAAAATTTTACGCTATAATAAAATCGTGAAATCGCAGGGCGGGCCCGGACCTGTCCCCCGCATAATATACTGAAAGGATGCCCATTATGCCCATCGGATTTATCCAGGACGAGCTGGATCTGAAGCTTCTGGTTCTCTATATTATGGACCGGGCCGCTGGTCCGATCACCTTTTTGCAGCTGTTTGAGCTTGCGCTGTGCGATGCGGGGGTGGACTACTTCTCCCTCACCCAGGCGGTGGACCACATGGTGGCCACTGGACAGCTAACTAAGGAGGAAGACCGCTATGCTATTACAGACAGGGGCCGGCGCAACAGCCAGATTTGTCAGAACAGCCTGCCCCGCTCGGTACGGCGGCACTGCGACGACAACCTGGTCAAGGTCAATGAGGCGCTGAAACGGGAGGCTCAGGTCCGCTCACAGATGATGGACAACGGCGATGGGACCGTCACCCTCTGCCTGACTTTAGAGGATGAAAAGGCCCCATTGCTTCACCTGACCCTTTTGGCCTCTCAGCCAGAACAGGCTCAGCGCTGGGCCCAGGTCTTTCAGGCGGACCCCTCCGCCCTTTATTTAAACATCATCCAACTGCTGGACCATAAGGAGGAATCAACATGAGACGAAACGACCGCGCTCAGAATCAGGAATTTTCCCTGGAGCTGATTGACCGCTGTACCCACGGGATTATGGCCCTGTCCACGGAGGAGGGCGCTCCCTATTGCCTTCCCCTGTCCTTTGTACGAATTGGGGACAGCCTGTATTTTCACTGTGCCCGGGAGGGGCGGAAAATTGACCTGCTGCGCCGTTTCCCTCAGGTGTGCATAACCTTCGTGGGGGATGATCGCCCCTTCTTCTCTCCCCCGGCTATGTACTCCACTTGGTTCCAGTCTGTCATTGTGACCGGAACAGCCAGCGAGGTGGACAACCCTGATGAGAAGGTCCAGGCCCTCCGAGCCCTTTGTCAAAAGCTCACCCCGGAGTATATGGACGGATTTGAGGCGGCAATCGAACAAAGTATGCCGGTTACAGCCGTGTGGAAGGTCCACATGGAGGAAATTACCGGCAAAGCCAAATTGGAGCACTGAAATACAGGCGGCCTGGTGAAAACACCAAGCCGCCTTTTTATCCCATTTACCGGGCCATCGGCCCTGTTTTTCCCATATAGTCCTCCGTTTCTACCGGCAGACTGCGGGAACGCAAGCCATAGCTCACCAGACGGCTGACTACACTGTAGAACATGGCAAAGACAGGCACTCCCAGTACCATCCCGGCAAAGCCAAACAGACCGCCGAAAAACAGAATAGAGAACAGCACCCAGAAGGAGGCGAGCCCTGTGGAATCCCCCAAAATCTTGGGGCCCAGGATGTTGCCGTCAAACTGCTGAAGGACCAGAATAAAAATGGCAAAATATATCGCCTGCAAAGGGTTGACCAAAAAAATCAGAAGTCCGCAGGGAATTGCCCCAATAAAGGGACCAAAAAAGGGAATAATGTTGGTCACGCCCACAATGGTCGCAATGAGCGCGGGATATGGAAACTTGAACAGATTGCAGCAAACCAGACAGATAATCCCAATAATGAGGGAATCCAACAGCTTTCCGTTGATGAATCCGCTCATAATCCTGTACGCATTTCGCGTCTCATCCACAATCAGGTCGGCAATGTCAGTGCGGAACAAGCTGTAGATAATTTTCTTGCTCTGGGCGGCAAAAATGTCCTTGCGCACCAGAAGGTAGACGGAGACAATAATGGAAATAAGCAGGTCCTTCACCAGCACCAGGAACCCCACTACCATCCCGGACACCCCGGCCACCACGCCGGTAATATTGGGCAAAATGGTCTGCCGCACCCAGTTGAAGGTGGTGGTCACTGACTCCAGATTGGGCAGAATGTCCGAGTTCAGCCACTGCTCCAGTGAGGAGGCGGCAGAGCTATAAACCGGCATAATGGCCGCCTGAATATCCGGGTTATCCTCAAAGAAGGTCTGAAGCCAGACCTGAACCACCTCAATGTAGTCCGGAATGGCCTGAATCAGCCCGACCACACTGTCATATACCTGAGGAATCACCATAGCCAGCAGCAAATAGAAGAGGAAAAAGGCCAACAGCAAGCTGAGAATAATGGCTACAATATTGAGAAAAGCCATATCCCGCTTATTTTTGATCCGTTTATCCGGAGTCATAGCCGTCAAAAAACGAAGAATATACCGATGGACGGGCAGCAGCAGAAAAGCGATTACAGCACCCATGAAAATAGGCCGCAGGATTGCCCCGAGCATATTAAAAAAGCGGGCCACATCAGAAAAATGAAACAGCGCGAAAAAAAGGCATAACGACGCCGCCACTACCGCAAAGGCGGTAAGTCCAGCGGCCAGATAGGGATGCCTGTCGTTCCGTTTCATACGCTTCCCCCCTCTTCAGACCGTTAATTCGGTGTCCTCTCCAGACAGCGCGCCGGCATATTTCTGCAAAACCGGAGTAACCCTCTCTGCCAAAAACTCCTCCACCTGCTCCGGACAGCGGCCGATATAGCTGCTGGGGTCCAGATGGACAGACAGTTCTTCTCTGGTCATACCAAATGCCGGGTCGCCGGCCATCAGGTCAATGAGATTGTTTGACAAGCCTAATTCCTTTACATGGTAGCCAGCCTCCTGGGACAGCACTCGGATGCGCTCATGGAGCTCCTGCCGGTCTCCGCCCCGCTTCACGGCGTCCATCATGATATTTTCACTGGCCATAAAGGGCAGTTCCTCCAGCACATGCTTCTCAATCACCTTGGGATGGACTACCAGTCCAGAGGCCACGTTGGCCCAGATATTCAAAATGGCATCCACCGCCAAAAAGGCCTCGGGGACGCTGAGACGCTTGTTGGCAGAGTCGTCCAGCGTACGTTCAAACCACTGGGTGGCGGTGGTAACGGCGGGGTTGCCCACATCTACAATCACATAGCGGGCCAGAGAGCAGATTCTCTCACACCGCATGGGGTTGCGCTTATACGGCATGGCTGAGGAGCCGATCTGGTTCTTCTCAAAGGGCTCCTCCACCTCCTTCAAATGGCACAGCAGACGGAGATCGGTAGCAAATTTGCTGGCACTCTGGGCCACCCCTGCCAGAGTGGACACCACATTATAGTCCAGCTTGCGGGAGTATGTCTGTCCGCTTACAGGGACAACCGCTGTAAAGCCCATCTCCTTCGCAATCTTTTCCTCCAGCAGCTTGACCTTCCCGTGGTCTCCCTCAAAGAGCTCCAGGAAGGAGGCCTGGGTGCCGGTGGTGCCCTTGGAGCCCAGCAGGGCCAGAGTGGATATACGGTGATCGATCTCCTCCAGGTCCATGAGCAGCTCATTCATCCATAAGGCCGCCCGTTTACCTACGGTGACCAGCTGGGCAGCCTGGAAGTGTGTAAAACCAAGGGTCGGCAAGGCTTTATACTTGTCAGAAAAGTCCGCCAGATGGGCCAGTACCCGGACGACCTTCCTCCGGATCAGCTCCAGTCCTTCCCGCATGACAATGACATCTGTGTTGTCCCCTACATAGCAGCTGGTGGCCCCCAGATGGATGATGGGCATAGCCTTGGGGCACAGCTCACCGTAGGTGTGGACGTGGGCCATCACGTCGTGGCGCAGCTTCTTCTCCCATTGGGCAGCCCGGTCATAGTCGATATCCTCTATATGGGCCTCCAGCTCCTCCACCTGCTCCCGGGTGACGGGCAGGCCCAGTTCCATCTCCGCCCGGGCCAGAGCCACCCACAGCCGGCGCCAGGTGGAAAATTTCTTGTCCGGGGAAAAGATGTACTGCATCTCGTCACTGGCATAGCGGGAGGACAGGGGGCTCTCATAACGGTTTGTGGACATAGTATCGACCTCTTTTTCGTTTGGATCGGGCGGCTCCGGCCGCCTCCGTATTCTGTAGTCATTATAACTCATCTTTCTACTATTTGCCACCCTTGTGAAGAAATTTCACAAAACTTTAAGCAGATTTTAAAAGCCGGAGACAATTTGCCTCCAGCTTTTGGAATTTTATAGCCTCTCCCGAATCAGCTCACCCATTTTGATGGTGCCCATCGCTTCCTCGCCAGGCTTGGCGATGTCGGCAGTGCGCCAGCCTTCATTCAGGACGGCATCCACCGCCGTCTCGATGGCCTGGGCCTCGGCGGGCAGATTGAAGGAGTAGCGGAACATCATAGCCACTGACAAAATAGTAGCGACAGGGTTGGCCTTGTCCTGACCGGCGATGTCAGGGGCGGAGCCGTGGATGGGCTCATACAGGCCTGGGGCACAGTCCCCGATGGAGGCGGAGGGCAGCAGACCGATGGAGCCGGTAATCATGGAGGCCTCATCAGAGAGAATGTCGCCAAACATGTTTTCGGTGACCACCACATCGAACTGCCCCGGGTCCCGGACCAACTGCATAGCGGCGTTGTCTACCAGAACATCCTCATAGGCCACATCGGCGTACTCCTCCGCCAGACGGTGCATTACCTGCCGCCACAGCCGGGAGGTCTCCAGCACATTGGCCTTGTCCACACTGGCCAGCTTCTTGTTCCGCAGACGGGCCAGCTCAAAGGCCCGGCGGCCAATGCGCTCGATCTCCTGCTCAGAGTAGGCCATCCGGTCGGCGGCCTCCTCCCCCCTGTCCTCGGTGGCGTACCGCTCCCGCTTGCCGAAGTAGATCCCCCCGGTCAGCTCCCGGACGATCATCAGGTCGATTCCCCTGTCGGCGGTCTCCTTCTTTAAGGGACAGGCGTCCGCCAGGGCGGGCCGCAGGGCGGCGGGGCGCAGATTGGCATACAGTCCCAGGTCTTTGCGGATAGACAGCAGAGCGGTCTCAGGCCGCTTGTCTGGCTCGGAGGCGTGGCCCCACTTGGGTCCCCCCACCGCACCCAGCAGGACGGCATCGCAGGCCCTGCACTGTTCGGCAGTGCCGTCGGGATAGGACTTGCCCACCGCGTCGATGGCGCAGCCGCCCATGAGAATGTCCACATACTCAAAGGTATGGCCGAATTTTTCACCGATGGCATCCATCACCTTGACGGCCTCCCCCACTACCTCGGGGCCGATGCCGTCGCCCTTGATGAGGGCGATTTTATAGTTCATAGCTTTATTCTCCTATCCTTCTAAAAATATCTACCTCACTGGAGGTCCCGACGGCCATATAATTGCCGCACCGGCTGAAACCAAAGGCTTTGGGCCCATAGTCGTCAAAAATTATAGTGCAGGTCTCGGGGCTCTGATACCAGGAGGCATATTGGGGCATGAAAATGACCAGCTCCTTGGGCCAGAAGGGAGCGGCTGTGTCCAGGCCGTCCCCCGGCGGGGCAAGCCGCCGCAGACCGCCTCCCACCTCCCCGGCAATGGGAATCAGCTCATCCCCCAGGGGCTCGGCACAGGCGACCAGATTCTCCTCGTCATAGTTCTCCTCGCAGTCGATTTTCTCCCAGGTCCGGCAGTTGATGACGCACTGGCTCTGCGAGGAGATGACCACCAGCTTTTCGGTCTGGAGGTTGGAAAAGCCCAGGTATGTCAGCCCGCCCACCGCAAAGGTCTCCTTCTCCCAGCCGGCAGGTACGCCATAAGGGATTTTTTCCAGCAGCGCCAGCAGCCGATCTCGGTGTTCTGTCTCCATAGCTCACTCCGGCCAGACTTGGCGGCACTTCTTAAACTCCGCGCCTGACTCCTCAGAAATCAGCACCAGAGCGGAGCTGGACAGGTCATTCTCACAAAACTGCTCGGTTTTCAGCAGCTCCACGACTTTGGGCCACCAGCCCTCCGCGTCCTCGGTCTCCAGCCAGACGCCCAGGATATGGCCCTCCTCGTCCACATATTCATAGCCGTCGTCCGATACAGCCCCCTCCGACCACTCCTCAATCCGGTCGGGCAAGAGGTAACGGATATCCAGGTCGGGATTTTCCATCTTCCGAGAATCCATGCTGATAACAATTGCCGGCATTACTTCGCCACCCCTCGCTCCTTCAGGGAGTTGAGCAGGCCGCCGCTTTTGATGATGCCGTCAATAAACGCCGGGAAGGGGGCGGCCTGGTAGGTCTTCCCGGTGGTCACATCGGTGATGACGCCGCTGGTAAAGTCCACCTCCACCTGGTCCCCGGCCTGGATTTCCTTGGCGGCCTGGGGGCATTCCACGATGGGGAAGCCGATGTTGATGGCGTTGCGGTAGAAGATGCGGGCGAAGGAGGGGGCAATGACGCACTTCACGCCGCAGGACTTAATAGCCAGGGGGGCGTGCTCCCGGCTGGAGCCGCAGCCGAAGTTGGGCCCGGCCACGATGATGTCGCCCGGCTGGACGGTGGAGGCGAAGTCCGCGTCGATGTCCTCCATGCAGTGGCTGGCCAGGGCCGCCGGGGAGGGGTCGTTCAGGTGCCGCGCCGGGATAATCACGTCGGTGTCCACGTTGGCGCCGTATTTGTAAACTTTCATGGTGTTGTTCCTTTCTGTTTGAAATGCGGGCGGATGATATCCGCCCCTACATGTAAGGCGTGACCACTGGGCACGCCGTCCTTCCTGGAACGGCGCGCCGGGGTCGTTGCGCCCTACGCCCTGGGGTCAGCCACGCACCCGGCGATGGCGGAGGCGGCGGCCACAGCGGGAGAGGCCAGGATAATCTCGGAGGTGGTGTGGCCCATGCGGCCCACAAAATTCCGGTTGGTGGTGGAGACGGTGCGCTCCCCCTCGGCCATCACGCCCATGTGTCCCCCCAGGCAGGGGCCGCAGGTGGGGGTGGACACCGCCGCGCCCGCCTCAATGAAGGTCTGAATCAGCCCCTCGGCCATGGCCTGAAGGACAATCTCCTGCGTGGCGGGGATGACCACACACCGCACGTTGGAGGCCACCTTTTTACCCTTCATAATGGCGGCGGCGATGCGCAGATCGCCGATACGTCCATTGGTGCAGGAGCCAATCACCACCTGATTGATGGGGGTCCCGGCCACCTCAGACACCACCTTGGTGTTCTCCGGCAGGTGGGGCAGGGCCACGGTGGGCTCCAGCTTGTCCAGATCGATGACCACCTCCCGGTCATAGACGGCGTCCGGGTCGGCGGCAAAGGCCTCGCAGGAGCGGGACACCCGGCCGTTGATGTACTCCATGGTCTTTTCGTCCACCGGGAAAATGCCGTTTTTGCCGCCGGCCTCGATGGCCATGTTGGAGATGGTAAAGCGGTCGTCCATAGTCAGGGAGCCAACCCCCTCCCCGGCGAACTCCAGGGACTGATACAGAGCGCCGTCCACGCCGATCTCACCGATCAGGTGGAGGATCACATCCTTGCCCGACACATGGGGCTGGAGCTTACCCTTCAGGGTGACCTTGATGGCGGAGGGCACCTTGAACCACAGCAGGCCGGTAGCCATACCGGCGGCCATGTCGGTGGAGCCCACACCGGTGGAAAACGCCCCCAAAGCCCCATAGGTGCAGGTGTGGGAATCCGCGCCGATAATCACTTCGCCGGGGGCGGCCAGCCCCTTTTCCGGCAGAAGGGCGTGCTCAACACCCATCTGACCCACGTCAAAAAAGTTAGTAATCTCATGCTTATGGGCAAATTCCCGGGCCTGCTTGCACAGCTGGGCGGACTTGATGTCCTTGCAGGGGGTGTAGTGGTCCAGAACGATTGCAATTTTGTCTTTGTCAAAAACTTGCGTAAAGCCAGCCTTTTCAAACTCTGTAATCGCCACAGGGGTGGTGATATCGTTGCCCAGCACCAGGTCCAGCCTGGCCTCGATGAGCTGGCCCGGCTCCACCTTGTCCAGCCCGGCGGCCTTGGCTAAAATTTTCTGCGTCATTGTCATTCCCATAGGGTAAATTACCTCCTTGCAGTTTATTGAGGGGATTTTATCACAGGGCTTGTCAAAAGAATGTAAAGTATGATATAATCTAGAAAATACTTTGACAATAACCGCTCCATATGCTAGAATAAATTATAAATGAAAGGAGGCCAACCATATGCCGTCTGAAAAAGAGATTCTAATGATCCAAAAGGCCACTATGTTTGACTTCAAGCAGATTTTAGAAGCCAATCCCGACAAAACATACACAGTTGAAGAATTAAAGCATCTTATTGACACGTATATTGCCGGAGCAGGCCAATAAAAGCAGGGACGGGGAAATCCCGTCCCTTTTTTAAAAAGTATGCCCCAAGGATAAATCTCTGTGGAGGACAAAATGATAATTACCGCAGGTAGCCAAAATATGAAAATCATCTGGACCCGGGACAGCGTCTGTATGGCAGATGATGTCAACGCCCCCAACACCCGAACGGAGGAAACTGACCAGCCTCTCACCGTCTCTGAGCTGCTGGACAAGGCGGTGAATTACGTGCCCAGGGTGGGCGGCGTGGTCTGGGCAGTCTGGGTGGAGGACATATTGGTGGGCTTTTTAGAGATGAGCACCTCGGGCTACCTTCTGCGGGATGAAGCGGTCCTGGATGAGCTGCCGCCCCCAAAGTCACACAGGAGCTTTTGGGGGAGAAAGACCGACACCCTCCACATCCTCTGCACCCGCTACGACATGGGCGATTTTTTGTACCGGAACGGAGAAGATGGCCGTCCGCTGGCGGATCACTTTCCTCCGTACACCTCTCTGCTGGATATGGTAAAGGCGACGGTGAAAAAAGTATGAACCACGAGCTGGACTTCCCCGCCGGCATCTGGGAGCCCTTCGCCCGGAGCCGGCCTCCGGTGCGGTGTTCCCCCGGGTATCTTATCTACCTCCAGGACACCGAGGCCACTTGTTTCTACTTTCTAAAAGCTGGCAAGGTAAAAAGCTTTATCCAGTCTGAGGATGGCGGGTCACGGGTGCTGAACATCTATACCGCCGGGAGCCTTTTTGGGGAGGCCGCCTTCTTCGACGAGCTGCCCCGGGTGTCCTCCGCCGTGGCTCTGACCCCCTGTGAGATTGTCCCCATTGACCGGGAGCTGGTGGCCCAGGAGTTTGCCCGGGACCCGGAGCTGGCCCTGGCTATGATGAAGTACCTGGCCCGGACGGTGCGGCTGCTGTCGGGCCAGGTGGACCAGATGGCCTTCCGCCCCGCCCGGTGGCGGGTGGCCAACTATCTGCTTACCCTCTCCCCCGGTTCCGGGCCGGTGTCCTGCACTCAGGAGGACATCGCCGCCGCCGTCTCCGCCAGCCGTGTAACGGTAAGCCGGGTGCTGAACGAGTTTGCCCGTAGGGGTTGGATTGCGCTGGGGTATCGTACCATCACGCTGCTTCAGTCAGAGCAGCTAAAATTGTTATGTAAACTATAAAGGGGCGGAGGTTTTTCCTCCGCCCTCAGTGTTACACGTCCAACAGCTCCCCCTGACACAGCGCGCACACCACATTGGCCGCCGCTCCTATCAGTTGAGCGTCCCGGCCAAATCTGGCCTTGCGCACTGGGACGGGTTCCCCCTCTCCGCAGTTTACAGCTTCCTCCAGCATCTGTACATGCCGGTCGTCCCACTCCATGCCATCCTGCCCCAAAATAATCAGCTCCGGCTGAAGAAGACGGATCATGCTTGTAAGAGCCACCGCCAAATTGGCAATCAGCTCTGTCATAACTTCCTCAATTTCTGCCACCCCGGACAGGCGGCAGAACTGGGCAAAGCGCAGCTTCCGTCCGGCGGAGCGCCACAGCTTCCCCAATACCACCCTGGTGCCGGCGTACATCTCCAGACAGCCCCTGCCGCCGCAGGAGCAGGGCGGGCCATTCCGGTCGATGCTTACATGTCCCAGCCGGGAGCCTGCCCCCCGGGCACTGCGCAGAACCTTTCCGCCGCTGATAATCCCCGAGGAGATATGGTCTCCCAGGCCCACATAGACAAAATCGTCCGCCTCCTGCCCCGCTCCCAGGAGCTTCTCCGCCTGGGCGGCGCTGGCTCCGTCCTCATCCACAATTACGGGCAGGCGGTAACGCTCCTCCAGAAAGCTCCGCAGGTCCACCGAAACCGCCCTGGCCACACCGATTGCTAAAAGATTGCTCTCCCCGGCCAGCAGCCGGTCCAGCACCTCGCAGGCATAGACAGGGAGCTGATCTTTTGACACACTCAGGAAGGATACTTCCTCGGTTTTCAGCACCTGCAGCTCCAAAGTACACAGAGCTGCCACGATTCCCTCTCTCTGAACCAGCAGTCCAGCTACCCGTGGAGCCCCGGAGCTGATCCGAAGACGGATGGGATTGCGTCCGCAGGTCTCGGTCAGCTGCTCCTCACACTCCTCCACCATGCCCTGCGCAATAAAATCAGCGACGATGTTTGTCACCGTCATCTTAGACAGTCCAGTCCGTCTGGCCAGTTCAATTCGTGAGCCGCACGCCCCGGTAAGAAGCTGGCCAATTACCAGGCCCCGGTTGTGCCGCTTGGATTGCAGGCTGTTCCGCCCCATGCCCTGCTCCGCTCCCACTGCACATCCCCCTATTCGTATAATTGCTGTACCATTATAGCACAAAAACAGCGTGGAGGAAAGGTATTTTTCCTTCACGCTGCCGGACAATGCTTGTCCACACTCAATATTCAAATGTGTAGGTCTCAAATGCGTTGATGACCTGGGTCTCTCCATAGGCGGACAGCCTAGGATACTCCATCCCATAGTTCATGTGGACATGTCCATGAATGAAGTACTTGGGTCTGTAGCGGTCCATGAGACCGTTGAAGGCATCAAAGCCTGTATGAGCCAGGTCGTCGCCGTCGTTCAGGTCCAGAGCTGGGGCGTGGGTCAGGAGAATGTCAAACCCTCTCCGGCGCAGCAGCTCCAGTCTTCGGCGCAGGACCCGCCGGTCCATCTGACGCTGGGTGTACTGATGCTCACCCTTCTGCTTGTAGCGCATTGAGCCGCCCAGTCCCAGAATCCGGACCCCCTGGAAGGTATGAATCCTGTCCTCTACACAGACACAGCCCTCCGGCGGCACTGCGGCGTACCGGTCGTCATGGTTTCCATGGACATAGAGTACCGGAGCATGGGCAAAGGTGGCAATAAAGGACAGATACCGAGGGTCCAGATCACCGCAGGAGAGGATCAAATCGACCCCCTCCAAGCGGCGCCGGTCCAGGTAGTCCCACAGCATGGGGCACTCCTGGTCAGAGAGCGCCATTATTTTCATCGGCCCAGCAGTCCTTTCAGCGGATTCAGATCCTGGAGCGGTTTTTTTAGCGAAAAAGCCTGGTGGAGCTGCAAAAAGCCCTCCTTCAGCTTGGACTGAGGATAGTCCCGCACCTGGTCGTAGCCAAACATGTCCAGATAAAGCAGCAGCGCATCGCCGGTGGTCATCCGCCCTGCCAGGTCCTTGGCGCTCTTGTCTCCGTAGAGAGAGGAGAACTGACTGTAGACGCTGAAAAATTTCCGGCGCTCATCCTCGGTCCACTGCTCATCCGGCCCCTTGCCGACCGCCTCCTGAAGCCGGGGAAAGCGCCCCACTCCGCTGAACCACAGATAGTTGATCCCGGACAGCCGGTAGAAGTCCACATATTCATAATAAATCTTGCTGGCCTTTGATTCATTTTTAGCGGGCAGAACCCGGGTAACCTCAGCGGGAATGCTCACCGCACCGAAATAGCGCAGAACGCTCACCCGCTTGTGGCCCTCCACCACGTAGAAGGTATGCATGTACTCATAGGCCTTGATTGGATCGGCAATCCCCTCGTCCATGTGCGCTTTGCACAGTGCCATCCACTTGCCGGCAAACTCCGAGTCCTCCCCCATCAAAGGAAGAAAGCTTCGGGAGAAGGCCTGACTGCGTCCGGCGGATCTGGTGCCTACAATCAGCTCAAGGGGAATATCCGACAGCCCCAGGCTGACCTCGCCGCAGGTTTCCTCCTCTGCCAAAATTTCATCCAGCACCGGCAGATAGGGGGAGCCCCCCCTGGATTGACAGAGCTTGCTCTCCTTCTGGCCCATCTGGCGGGCCTTGCGGTATTCCTCCAAATACATCGGGTGTTCCCTCCTGTACATTCTTTGATGAACCGGCCGGGTATGATCCGGCCCGCCGGTGGGGAGCGCTCCCCATCAGCTTAGCTTCGCAGTATAGCACAGCCGCCCTTTTCATGCAAGAGAAATACATTCCTTCCTGCTCCCATTTTGAAATTTTTGCACAAACGGCCAAGTTCTTCCCCTGGAGGCCGAGAAAATTCTATCATTTTACCCCGTCACCTGTAACATAACCTGCGGCCGGCTTTCCAAAGATTTATCTATTTTGCCGGTACGTCTCCGCTTGAGCCAGCAGCTCAGAGGCACTCTGCCGCAGGGAATCAGTCAAAGCGGCTCCGCCAATCAGGCGGGCCAGCTCGTCCACCCTCCCCTTCTGGTCCAGCCTCTCCACCCGGGTAAAGGTGCGCCCTTTCTTCTCCCCCTTCTCCACGGAGAAGTGGGTATCTGCCATCGCGGCGATCTGAGGCAGGTGGGTAACGCACAGCACTTGCTTGCGCCGGGCCACATCCGCCATTTTTTCTGCCACCTTCTGCGCCGCCCGGCCGGACACGCCGGTGTCCACCTCGTCAAAGACCAGGCTGCCAATGCCGTCGTCCTCCGCCAGCACATTTTTCAGGGCCAGCATAATCCGGGCCAGCTCGCCGCCGGAGGCCACCTTTTGGATCGGCTTCAGTGCCTCGCCCAGGTTGGCGGACATGAGAAACTGCACCTGGTCCATACCGGTGTCATCCATACCGTCCTGGCCCGGGCAGGGGGCAAAATCTGTGACAAACTGTACCTTGGGCATGTCCAGCTGGCGAAGCTCCTCCTGCACCCGCTTCTGCAGGTCCTCCGCCGCTTTTTTCCGGGCCTTGGACAGCGCCTCTCCCCGCTTTTTTGCCTCTTTTCGGGCCTTATCCAGCTCCTTCTCCAGCCGCTGGATTGTGTCGTCGGCATCCTGGATCTGCTCCAGCTCCGCTCTGCACTTCTCCAGGTAATCCAGCATGTCGGCCACCGTGGGACCGTACTTCTTTTTCAGGCGGTAAATTACATCCAATCGGCTCTCAAGACGGTCTAATTCCTCCGGGGAAAAATCAAATTCATCGGCAAAGTCCCGCAGAATCTCCGCCGCATCGTCAGCCTCACACCGCAGTGCAGCGAGCTTCTCCGACAGCTCCTCCAGCTGGGGCCCCAGCCGGGTCACGGACCGGATGGCCCCCTCTGCCTCGCTAATCAGGTCGCAGGCCCCCTGGCTGTCCTCCCCGCCGGACAGGGCAAACTGGGCCTCCTGGATCGCCTCCATCAGCTTCCCCGAGCTGCGCAGCAGAGTCTTGCGGGCGTCCAGCTCCTCGTCCTCACCGGCCCTCAGCTCAGCGCGCTCCAGTTCTTTGATCTGATACTCCAACGTATCCACCCGGCGGGAGCGCTCCGCCTCGTCCATCTCCAGGGCGGCAATCCGTTTCCGCAGGTCAGCCAGAGAGCGGTATGCGGCCTGATAGTTCTCCAGCAGGGGGATCGTCTTGCCAAAACTGTCCAAATATCCCAGGTGGCAGTCCGGGTCCAGCAGCTGCTGGCCGTCATGCTGGCCGTGAATGTTCAGCAGCTGCCGGCCCAGCTCCCGAAGCTGGGCCACTGTCAGCGGCCGGCCATTCACCCGGCAGGCGTTGCGGCCATCCCCCTGGATCTCCCGCTGGAGCATCAGTTCCTCCCCGTCCGCCGGAAAACCGTTGTCCTCCAGCCATTTCACGGGCAGCGACCCGGTAAAAACCGCATTGACTACCGCCGACTTAGCTCCGGTCCGGATCAACTCCCGACTGGTCCGTTCCCCCAGGACGGCACTGATGGAGTCAATCACAATCGACTTACCTGCTCCTGTCTCGCCGGTGAGCACGTTAAAGCCGCCGTCGAAGCTGAGATCAGCCGATTCAATAATCGCGATATTTTCAATGTGAAGCAAGGAGAGCATAGTGCCTCCCCTCCTGTTCTCTCTATTTTAACAGCTTGTGTACCTCGCCGCTGAACTGCTGGGCAAAGGAATTGTCCCTCATAATTAAAATACCGGTATCATCTCCGGCCAGACTGCCCACCATTCCGTCAATATCCATGGCGTCCAGCGCGGAGCAGGCCGCAGAGGCCAAACCAGGCATAGTGCGCACCACCACAATATTTTGGGCCACATCCACAGAGACTACGCCCTCTTTAAAAATATTCCGCAGACGGGTATCGAAAGCCGACGCCGCCTTTCGTTCAGAGATGGTGTAGCGGTAGCCGCCCGAACCTGTGAGCTCCTTCACCAGGCGAAGCTCCTTAATGTCCCGGGAAATAGTGGCCTGGGTGGTGTGATAGCCCCGAGCCCGCAGCTCCTCCAGAAGCTGCTCCTGGGTATCTACATCCTTGTTTTGCACAATATTCAGAATTTCACTCTGCCGCGCATTTTTCATGGAGCCAATCCTCCCAGTTTCTGATTGATGACCTGATAAAAGCTCCGGTCGGCCAGCCGGACCAGCTGGGTAAACCGCTGGGACCGGCAGATATCCACCCGGTCTCCTCCGGACAGGCGAACCGCCTTTCCCCCATCTACTGACAAGTATAAATACTTTCTATTCCCTCTGGGCAGCTGCACGGTGACGATCCGCTCCGGAGCCAGCACCATAGCCCGGGCAGTCAGCTGGTGGGCACAGACAGGGGTAACAACAATACTCTTTGAGGTCGGCTCCACGATAGGCCCGCCCGCGGACATGGAGTAGGCTGTGGAGCCTGTCGGTGTAGCGACAATGACGCCATCTCCTGTAATGCCAGTTACCTTTACACGATCTGCGAACACTTCCATCTCAGCTACCCTGGCCATGGAGCCCTTGGAAATGACCGCATCATTGAGGGCCATATCCTGGCTGACAACCTTCTCCCCGCGCAGCACCTTTACATCCAGCATCATCCGCTCTTCAATGGTGTACATACCGTGGGCCAGTGGGGCCAGCAGCGGCAGCTCACTGCGTTCCAGCTCCGCCATAAACCCTACACTGCCCATGTTGACCCCTAAAATGGGAACTCCATGGAGGGTGGCGTCCCGGGCCGCGTGAAGGATCGTGCCGTCCCCTCCAAAGCATACCAGCAGGTCAGCGGTAGGAAGTTCCTTGTCCAGCAGAGACAGCGGCACCTGGCGCGGCAGGTCCAGCCGGTCTCCCTTTTTGGGCTGGAAGGGCAGACATAAAACCGTCTGAGCTCCGGAATGCTCCAGTACCCGCCGCGCCTCCAAGGCCACCCTCAGCCCCTTGTCCCGGTAAGGATTGGAGCTCAACACAATCTTCATGTCTCCCCCTCTTTCCAAGTGCTGTGGGACTGCTCTACCAAAGCCCTCAAATCGCCGCTCCAGTCAGAATTTTCTCCCGCCTGAAGGTAACCCAAATACTCAATGTTGCCCTCCGGACCCTTGATGGGAGAAAAGGTGATGTCCTTGACAAAAAAACCGGCCTGGCTGGCGTGCTCCAAAAAGCCCTCCAGCACCTCCAGGTGAACAGCCGGGTCCCTCACTACCCCCTTCTTGCCCACCTTCCCCTTTCCGGCCTCAAATTGGGGTTTTACCAGACATACCGCCTGGCTGTCCTCCCTCATCAGGGGCCGCAGCGCGGGCAGAATCAGGTGCAGTGAGATAAAGGAGACATCCACCGAAAAAAAGTCCAGAGGTTCCGGGATCTGCTCGCTGGTCAGATATCGGGCATTGGTGCGCTCCATACAGATCACCTGGGGGTGGGTACGCAGCTTCCAATCCAGCTGATTGTAGCCCACATCTACGGCGTACACCAATTTCGCCCCATTCTGAAGCATGCAGTCGGTAAAACCGCCGGTAGATGCCCCGATGTCGGCGCAGATTTTGTCCTTTAGCTGAATCGGCCACAGTCCCATCGCCTTCTCCAGCTTCAAACCGCCCCTGCTCACATAGCGCAGAGGATTTTTGGTTCGCACCTCCAGGCTGTCATCCTCCTCAACACAGGTCCCGGCTTTCAGCTGTTTCTGGCCGTTGACATAGACCTCTCCGGCCATGATAAGGGCCTGTGCCTTCTGGCGGCTCTCCGCCAGCCCCAGCGCTGTGATCGCAACATCAAGCCTCCGTTTGGCCACGGCCCAACACCTCCAGCGCTTTTTTGCATATCCCCATCCCGTCCAGTGAAAGATCACGCTTCAGCAGGGAAGCCGCTCCATGGGGGACAAAGCCCTTGCCGCAGTTGACCAGAACCGTTTTGCCCAGGATTCCGGACAGCTCCAGCCGGGCGGCCAGCCGCTGGCCTATACAGCCCTGGGCACACTGCTCCTCCGCGGCCAGCAGCACACCTGTCTTGCGGACAGACCGCTCAACCAGCTCTGAATCAAGGGGTGTAAGTTGATTTATCTTTACAACCTCGGCCTGGACCCCTTGTGCCTCCAAAAGCCGTGCGGCCTCCAGCACGTTGTTGATCTCAGTGCCATAGCTCACCAATGTGATGTCACTCCCCCGGCGCAGAATCACCGCCGGCTCCTCACCGCCCGATCCCAGATACGCTCCCTCTCCGCCTCTGGGATACCGCACCGCTACTGGGCCGCTCAAGTGGAACAGAGCCCGGTTCAGCATAACCTCCAGCTCAGCAAAGCTGGCCGGGGCCAGTACCGTCATATTGGGCACAGTGTCCAGGTATGCCACATCAAAGAGGCCATGGTGGGTTTCACCGTCGTCTCCCACCAGACCGGCCCGGTCCACTCCCAGTACCACGTGGAGGTTATCAATGGCCACATCATGCAGAAGCATATCGTAGGAGCGCTGCAAAAAAGTGGAATATACCGCAAATACCGGAAGCGCACCCTGTTTGGCCATCCCGGCGGCCATGGAGACGGCGGCACCCTCGGCGATCCCTACATCAAAAAAGCGGTCTGGAAACGCTTGGGCAAACCTCTCCAGCCCTGTTCCCCCGGTCATGGCGGCGGTAACGGCACACACCCGCCTGTCCTGTCCGGCCAGCCGAGTCAGGGTCCGGCCAAAAACCGCTGAAAAATTCTCTCCCGCCTCCCGTTTCGCTTTTCCTGTAGCGGGGTCAAAGGGGGCGACCCCGTGAAATGAGTCAGGATTCTCCTCCGCGGGCGTAAACCCTTTTCCCTTTACGGTTTTCACATGGAGCAAAACAGGCTCATCCAGCTCCTTGGCATACCGCAGAATTTTGGTCAACAGGGGCAGATTGTGTCCGTCTACCGGCCCCAGATAGTGAAATCCCATATCCTCAAACATACTGCAGGGCAGCAGTGTCTGCTTCAGAGCCTGCTTTATCCGGTGGGTTACCCGGTAAACCGCGCGCCCCAAAGCGTTGGCGTTCATAATTCTGCGGTAGTGCTTTTTAAATGTGAGGTACTGCGGCTTTAGCCGCTGTTTAGCCAGATGGTCCGCTATACCGCCCACATTTGGAGTAATAGACATGCCGTTGTCGTTGAGGATAACCAAAATCTGCTGGCCGCACTCCCCCGCGTTGGACAGCCCCTCGTAGGACAGCCCGCCGGTGAGGGCTCCGTCTCCAATCAGGGCGATCACCTTGTAGTCCTCTTCCAGCATGGTTCTGGCCCGAGCAATCCCAAGCGCCACCGCCACCGAGTTGGAGGCATGTCCGGCAATAAAGGCGTCGTGTACGCTCTCACTGGGCTTTGGAAAGCCGGCTATGCCGCCATACTGCCGCAGGGTTGACATCTTTTCCCGGCGGCCAGTGAGCATCTTATGGGGGTAGCACTGGTGCCCCACATCAAAAACCAGCCGATCCACCGAGGTGTCAAATACCCGGTGAATCGCCACGGTCAGCTCCACCGCTCCCAGGTTGGAGGCCAGGTGGCCGCCGGTTTTAGATACGTTTTCCACCAATTCCTGGCGCATCCGGGCACACAAAGCCTCTCCCTCCTGATCGGTCAGGCGGGAGAGGAGTGGCTCATACTGATTTTTCACATCAGTCACAGTCAAAGCGCTATTCCTCCTGGAAGCTGATTATTTTGTCCTCTGGGCCAGGGATCGGGCCAGCCAGATGTGGAAATCCGGGGCTTCAAAAGAGCTGAGCGCCTCTATGCCCTGCTGAGTCAGCTGCTCCACCAGGACGGCACAGCCCTCCAGACCCAGCGCAGTGACAAAGGTGCTCTTCTCATTGGCTTGGTCAGAGCCCACCGACTTGCCCAGTTCCTCCTGGGAGCTGGTGACATCCAGCATATCATCCCGCACCTGAAACGCCCGCCCCAGAGCCTGCGCATATGCCTTCACCTGGAGCCGCTGTTCACAGGTGCCTCCGGCGGCAATACAGCCCAGTTCGGCGGCAGCGGAGATCAGTGCCCCTGTTTTCAGGCTTTGAAGCAGCTCCAGGTCCGTCCGGTCCAAGGCCCGCCCCTCTCCGGCCATGTCCAGGGCCTGCCCCCCCACCATGCCGGCAGAACCAGCGGCATGGGACAGGCACTGCACCGCCTCAACAATCCGCTGGGCGGGCAGGCTGGCCCTGGTCAACTGTTCAAAGGCGGCGGTGAGCAGGGCATCTCCCGCCAAAATTGCGGTGGCCTCACCATAGACCACATGATTGGTGGACCGCCCCCGGCGCAGATCGTCGTTGTCCATAGCGGGCAGATCGTCATGGATCAGGGAGTAGGTGTGAACCATCTCCACTGCGCAGGCAAAGGGCAGGGCCGCCTGTATATCTCCACCGCACATGCGGCAAGTCTCCAGAGTAAGCACCGGACGGACACGCTTGCCTCCGGCCAGCAGAGAGTACTCCATCGCCTCCTGCAAGTCGGCACAGCGGGTCTCTCCGGCAAAGGCCTTCCCCAAATAATCCTCAATCATGGCCTGGTCCAGAGCCATTCTATCTGTAAAGGAATTTTCCATGTCAGTTATTGCCCAAGAAGGGCTCCTCCACAATTTCTCCGTCTTTTCCGGCGGTCAGAATACTCACCTTCTGCTCCGCCTCATCCAACTCTTTGGTACATTCCCGCAGCAGCTTGGCCCCCTCCTCAAAAAGGGACATCGCCTGGGCGAGGGGAGCGTCTCCCTTCTCCAGCAAGGAGACAATCTCCTCCAGTCGGGCCATAGATTTCTCAAAATCCAGCTTTTTTTTCGCGGCCATAGCCATACTCCTTTTCTATATTACCTGGCAATCCACACTGCCATCTGACAAAGTCAGCTTTAATCTATCACCAGATTCCACATCCGATATGGAGACAACCGCTTTTCCGTCCTCCCGATGTGCGATGGAGTAGCCCCGCCCCAGCACCTTCAGCGGGCTCATGGCATCCAGCGATGCGGCCAGCGCCTTCAGCCTCTCCCTGCGCCTGTTCAACAGCCGTTCCGCTCCGTTGGGCAGGGCGGCCGACAGAGCGGTCAACCTCTCCCGCTGTCCTGCCGCAGCATGGCGCAGACCGTAGGTCAGACGGCTGCTTTGAAAGTCCAGCAGCAACCGTTTTTCCCGGAAATAGGAGGCCGGTTCCGTCATCGGCCGGCTGCCGGCCAACCGTTTCAAGGTCTGCCGGTATTGGACCAGCCGGGCCGATACCGCCCCATTCAGCCGTTCTCTGTCCCCCAAAAGCGACATATATACCTCGTTCTGGTCGGGGACTGCCAGCTCGGCGGCATTCGAGGGGGTGGATGCCCGCAGGTCAGCCACAAAATCAGCGATGGTCACGTCGGGCTCATGGCCCACAGCGGAGATCACAGGAATCTCTGAGGCGTAGATGGCCCGAGCCACCGCCTCCTCATTGAAGGCCCAAAGATCCTCTATGGAGCCGCCTCCCCGGCCTGTAATAATCAGATCAGCCGCATGGTGCCAGTTGGCCCACTGGATAGCCGCTGCAATCTCCTGGGGGGCCTCCGCCCCTTGGACCCGCACTGGAATTACCTTAATTTCCGTCAATGGCCATCTGGCTCCTAAAATGCGGATCATATCTTGTACCGCAGCACCGGCAGGTGAGGTAATGAGGGCAATTTTTCCAGGGAATTGGGGAATTTCCCTCTTGTGGGCCTGGTCAAAGAGCCCCTCCTGGGCCAGCTTTTCCTTCAGCTGCTCAAAGGCCAGAGCCAAGTCGCCCACCCCCTCGGGGGTGAGCCGAGCACAGTAAAGCTGATACTGGCCATCCCGGGGAAAGACGGTAACCCGTCCGGCGGCAATGACCTGCATCCCGTTTTCCGGACGGAACCGCAGAGACTGGGCATCGCTGCGGAACATGACGCACCGAAGGGCTCCCTCTCCGTCCTTCAGGGTAAAATAGTGGTGTCCGGAGGGGTACATCTTGTAGTTGGACAGTTCTCCCCGCACCAGCAGCCGGGATAAAAGCTGGTCCCGGTCCATTATATTTTTCAAATACTGGCCCACCTGGCCCGGGGTCAGTATGGCGTCCTCTCTCATAGCTTCCCCTCCGCCTGGGCCGCCCGCCAAGTGAGAATAGCCGTCCCCATGGCGTTGTCGGTGGAATATTGGGGTTTTGCACAGATTGCCCCGCAGATATGGATCAGCCCTGCCCGCAGCTGTGAGTTGGAGGCCACTCCACCGGAACACAGCACAGGCAGGCCGGGGTAGCGCCGCTGAGCCTCTTGGGTGACCCGCCACACTACATTAGAAATTGCATCGATAGCAAAACGAGCGATGTTGGCAGGGCGCTCCCCCTCGTCAGCCAGAGCTTTCACCTGATTCTCCATGCCGGACAAGGAGAATGTCAACTCTTTTATCTTAACACGGGGCTCATAGCAGGCATCCGCCTGGGCATACAGCCCGTCCAGAGCCTTACCTGCCGGAAATTGCAGCCCCAGCAGCACCCCGGTGCGATCAATCAGCTGCCCGGCAGACAGGTCGCTGGTGCCGCCGATGATCTCAGCGGACACGGAGGTCCCCTCCGGCCTCACCAGCAGCAGCTCGGTAGTCCCTCCTGACAGGTGCCAGGCCAGAAAGGAGCTGTCCAGCAGGTCCAGCCGCCCGGCGGACCAGGCGGCAGCCGCCAGATGCCCCTGTTGGTGGGAGTGGGCATAAAAAGGCACACCCAAAGCGGCGGCGATTCCACGCCCCTGCCCCTCCCCCGCCAGGAAGCAGGGCATATAGGAGCCCTCCACCGCCCTGGGGCGGGTAGACGCCCCCACGGCCCGAATATTTTCCAGCCGCCCCTCCTCCGCCAGTTGCTCCAGCAGGCAGGGCAGGCGCTTTACATGCTGAAACAGGGCATCACTCTGTCTGAGCCCCAATTCGCCGGGGCGCACATCCAGAAGGCGGCCCAGATTCTCCCCTGATTGTCCATCAAAGATGGCCGCCGAGGTGGTATAATTGCTGGTATCCAGTCCCAGAACAGACATCACATCTCCTCCTGGGGGACCGTTTCCTTTTTCTCCGGCTTAGGCGGGGTGTCCTCAAACTCCGTTCGGACAAATGTGCCCAAAATTCCGTTGAGGAAGGACACCACCTCTGCCGGCTCATACTTTTTGGCGATTTCCACCGCCTCGTTGATGGCTGCGGCGTTAGGGATGTCGGGCATATAGAGCACCTCGTACATAGCGGTACGCATCACTGCCGCCGCCATACGGGGGATTCGTGCGAAGGCCCAGCCCACAGAGTAGCGGCTGATGCAGTCATCCAGCTCTGGTCCATGGGCAAATACACCTTGGACCAGCTCCCGTATATACCGCTCCTGCTTCTCGTTGGGAAACTGCGCATAGAGGGGCAGTTCCTCTGCCAGCTCCTGGAAGCGCTCCCGGGTCAGCTCCGCTTCTAAAATCTCCTGCGCACTGCGGTGGTCAAAGCCCAAGGAAAAAATGATATGCACGGCAATCTCTCTTGCGCTGCTTCTTGTCATAAGTATTTCCCTCCATAAGGGTTATTTAGGTACATTCATATCCTAAGATATTATATACATGAATATACAAAAAGAAAAGACCCATTTTGAAAATTTATTTAAGAGGCCGTACCATTGGCCGAAGTGTGCCAAAAAGATGTGTATTGGTACAGCTTCTAAATATGAAAAGACCGCCTGCTGGCGGTCTTTTCAATATTACCCATAAAATTTGTGTCCGCCCAAGGTAGCTATGTGTTCCCTGTTGCGGGAAGCCCAGCTGTTCACCCCGGAATCGAAGAACAGCGCTCCACGGGTCTCCTCCACCACACCGCCGTCCAGCACCAGCTTGGCGGCGATGACACTGGCCTGGGAGGGATCTGTTTTGGCCAGCACGCCGGAGGCATAGGTGCTGAACTGGTTTTTTTGAGCCAGTACACCCTCTACTGTGTCAGGAAAAATGGGGTCCGCAATCCGGTTCAGAATCACATTGCCCACAGCCATCTGGCCCTCCATAGTCTGGTTGCCGCTCTCACGGTAGATTACCCGGGACAGCCAGAACAGGTCCTCCTGGTCATAGTAGCTGTCGCCAGACTGAATCGCGCCGGACCCCCGGGTTACCGAGGTGACCTTGGTAGCGCTGTCATAATTTACCGCTGCGCCAAAGGCCTTGGCCACCGTCCGCAGGGGAACAGATACCTGTCCTCCCTCGCTCCCCTGCACCAGCTCCGGCACATAGAGATATCTGCCGTTGGCCACTACATAGAGCTGACCCAGCTGGGCGGTCAGAGACAGCCCGTTCGCGGTGACATTCAGGCTGGAGCCCTCCCATCCGACCTGGGCAGACGAGTCCAGCAGCTGGGCCATGACGTCCAGCGACACATAGGTTGTGCTGCCGACCATATGCTTTCCCAGGGTAAGGGGGGTGGGCTGTCCGTCAATCAGCAGTGTCTCATCGCCCGTGGGAACGCTGTTGGCGGTCTCCTCGGCGGCATCAGCAACTGCCAGCGGGTCCAGGCCGGTGGCCGCTAAAACGGACTGTGCCAGTTTTGCGTTGAACAGTTTCGCGTCAGTCTCAAGCGTTATGTCCACGAGGACAGCGCTCTCCTCCTCTGCCAGGAGGGCGGCCGCCGGTCGCTCAGGGACAGCGGCGGCGCCCATCAGGAGGAGCATGGCAAAGACGCCCAGCACAGCGGAAAACAGCTTGCGTTTCATTGTCTGCACTCCTTTGGATACATATTTTGTCATAATTATGACAACCAAAAGCCGTTCATGTTACTTTTGTAACCACATTGTAACCAATTCAAACCGTCAAAACAAGGGCAAAACTGCCTATAAATCTGCTCCTATTCTTGTGCAATATATCCGATTTATATAAGAATAACTGTTTATCCATAAAAATTCATCCAATACAATCAAGATCAGACAAAAAAACTAACCAAATGTACCGCCCATCCCCAGGCTTTTCAGCCTGGAGATGGGCGGCAGCTTTTTACGTTTAAATGCCCCGGTCCAATGTCTTGCGCAGACGGATCTTCCCCGCCAGCGCCTGGTCAATCATGTCCAGAAATTTTTCTTTATCCTCCGGCAGTCCGCCCTTCAGGGGCAGATAGTTGGAGGCATGGTTGCTGGTAAAGTGGAGAGGGGCCACATCCAAATGCTCAATCAGCAGGCGGCACTCCTCCAGCACATGGTCCGCAGAACAGACCTCAAACCGCCCAGCCAGCACGTCCTCCCCCAGCGGAGTCCCCTTCGCTGGGGCAAAAGTCATGGCGGACAGATGACGGGGCCGCATCGCGTTTATCATTCTAGCGGTGGACAGGATATGCTCCTGCCAGTCTCCCCCCTCCCCGTTGGCTCCGGTCATGCCTAAAATCACGGTGACCCACAGATCTATTCCCGCCTCCACCAGCCGCTGGCCCGCCAGCAGCATCTGCTCGGCGGAGACCCCCTTGTGGATAAAACGGAGGACCTGATCGCTTCCGCTCTCCACCCCAAGATAGGCCCGGGACAGACCGGCCTCCCGCAGGGTGCGCAGCTCCTCTGGCGATTTGGACAGCGTGCTCTTTGGCCCGGCGTAGAGGGTCACCTTCTCCAGCTTGGGAAACCTGTCATAGAGTTTATGGAGGATTTGCAGCAGCTCTTCCGTCTTCATGATGATGGCATCCCCGTCCATGAGGAACACCCGCCGCAGCTCCGGACCATAGTATTCCCGGGCCATGTCGATGTCCTCCAGAATGTCCGACACCGGACGGATGCGGAATTTCTTCTCCTTGTACATCCCGCAGAAGGTACACTGGTTATTGGAGCAGCCGATGGTACACTGGAGCAGGTAGCTTTTCCACTCACCCGGCGGCCGGTACAGTAAATCACTGTCATAGCGCATATAGTAAGGCTCCTTTCCTTTACAGGTTTTCCATAGGCTGTCCTTCCCGGAAAACCTTCTTAATATTCTTCTCCACCTTGCCGCGGGGCAGCATGACCTCACGTTCGCAGCCCTGGCAGCGCATTTTAAAGTCCATTCCTACCCGCAGAACCAGCCACTCCTGACTGCCGCAGGGGTGGGGCTTTTTCATTTTCAGGATATCATTGATGTGGATGTCCATATCCTTCCCACCACCTTTTATTTATTGCTGCTATTATAATATAGTGTGCTTTCTTTCTTGTCAATGCCCCTTCGCTGTGATAAAATAAAGACAAACATTCAGGAGGCTATACATATGAATTTAACCATTCTCCCCGCATACGGGTATCCCCAGGAAATCAGCGAGCTGTTTTCCGAATATACAGAGCTGCTCATCGCGGGCAACAGCGCCTTCCGTGACTATCTGGCCCTCCAAAACTACGACGAGGAACTGGCCCATCTGGAGCAGAAATACGGTCAGCCCTGGGGGCGGCTGTATCTGGCCCTCTGCGATGGAACGCCGGCAGGCTGTATTGGACTGCGGAAAATTGATGAACAGTCCTGCGAGATGAAACGGCTCTATGTCCGCCCGCAGTTCCGGGATGCGCACATCGGCGGACAGCTGGTCCAGCGGGTCATTGATGACGCCAGAGAGATCGGTTACTCCCATATGCTGCTGGACACCTTCCCATTTCTGGACAGTGCCATCCGCATGTATCGCGCCCTCGGTTTCTATGACATTGAGCGCTACAACGACAATCCTATTGATGACAGCGTGTACTTAAAGCTGGACCTGTGAGGAAAACCGGCGCTTAACACGCAAAACAGGCGGGCGCATATGCGCCCGCCTGTTTTTACTGCTATTTACTTGGCCAGTGCGGCGGTATCAATGGCGATCATCAGCTCCTCGTTGGTGGGAATCAGCAGCACCTTTACCTTGGAATCGGCGGCGGAGATCACGGTCTCCTTGCCCCGGACATCGTTGGCGGCCTCGTCCAGCTTCAGACCCATGTACTCCAGACCCTCACAGACCATGGACCGGATGGTCTTATCGTTCTCGCCTACGCCTGCGGTGAAGATGACAGCATCTACTCCACCCATAGCGGCGGCATATGCGCCCACATATTTGCGTACCTCATAGGCGAACTTCTTCTGAGCCAGGGCCGCCTTCTGGTCTCCCTTCTCAGCGGCGGTCTCCAGATCCCGGAAGTCGGAGCTGACGCAGCTCAGGCCCTCCACGCCGGACTTCTTGTTCAGCACGTTGAGCATCTTATCGATATCCATACCATACTTATTCATCAGGTACTGGAGGATACCCGCATCGATGTCGCCGCAGCGGGTGCCCATGGGCAGACCGGCCAGGGGGGTAAAGCCCATGGAGGTGTCCACCGACTTACCGCCGTCCACGGCGGCGATGGAGGAGCCGTTACCCAGATGGCAGGAGATCAGCTTCAGCTCTTCCAGGGGCTTGCCCAGCATGGCGGCGGCCTGCTGGGTCACATACTTGTGAGAGGTGCCGTGGAAGCCATAGCGGCGGACCTTATCCTTCTCATAGTACTCATAGGGAAGGGCATACATAAAGGCCTCAGCGGGCATGGTCTGGTGAAACGCGGTGTCGAATACCGCCACCATAGAAGTGTCAGGCATAAGTACTTGACAGGCCTTGATTCCGATGATGTTAGCGGGGTTGTGGAGGGGGGCCAGGGGGTTGCACTCCTCAATAGCGGCCATGACCTCCCCGTTGATGAGAACCGACTTGGCAAACTTCTCCCCACCATGGACCACCCGGTGACCCACAGCGTCGATCTCCTTCATGGAGCCGATGACGCCGTTGTCCTTGTCCACCAGGGCATCCAGCACAGCCTTGATGGCCTCGTTGTGGGTGGGCATGGCCACATCGGCCTCCTTAACCGCCTGCTTCCCCTCGGGCTTATAGGTAAATTTGCCGTCAATGCCAATGCGCTCGCACAGGCCCTTGGCCAGCACCTGCTGGGTTTCAGGATTGAGCAGCTGATACTTCAAAGAGGAACTGCCGGCGTTGATTACCAAAATATTCATGGGACTCTTCTCCTTCTAAAATCAAATTTGGGTTGCCTCCCGGCGTGGAATGTAATACAATGGAGACAGCCCGGTTGATACTCCTATTTTAACGCTTTTTTCTGAAATGGACAACCACTTTTTCACTTTTCTTCCATATATTTTTTCCACCGTCCCATAGAATCAGACAATCAAACAGGAGGGCCGCCCTTGGAAACCGTTGGAATCATCGCCGAATACAACCCCTTTCACACCGGACATGCCTATCATATCGCAGAAACAAGGCAATTGTTTCAGGAGGAAACCGCAGTTGTCGCCGTCATGAGCGGCAACTGGGTCCAGCGGGGGGAGTGTGCCATCACGGATAAGTGGACTCGTACGGAGATGGCTCTGGCCGGCGGCGCGGACCTGATACTGGAGCTGCCCACCGTCTGGTCCATCGCCTCCGCCGAAGGCTTTGCCAGAGGGGCTGTGGCAATTTTGGCCGCCACAGGGCTGGTGCATGTCCTCTCCTTCGGCAGTGAGTCCGGGGAGATTATCCGCCTTCGGGAACTGGCACAGTGCCTCAACAGCCCGGAATTCTCTGCCGCTTTGCGCCGGGAACTGAGGCCGAAGTGCTCCTTTGCCCAGTGCCGCCGCTGGGCAGCAGCGGCACTGCTCGGTGAGGAGACCGCCGCTCTGCTGGACTCTCCCAACAACAACCTGGGGGTGGAGTATCTGCGCTTCCTGCCTCCGGACATGGAGGCGGTCACAATTCCCCGCCGGGGTTCGGGACACGACAGCCCTGTCGAGGAGGACGGTTTTCGCTCCGCCTCCCTCCTGCGGCAGAGACTGCGGGCAGAAGAGGTGACAGGCGTCTCCCCTTTCCTGTCCCTGCCCTGGAAGGGTGAGACGGCAGATATGAAGTATCTGGAGCGGGCACTGATCGCCAGGCTGCGCTCCATAACCCTGGAGGAAGCGGAAGCCCTCCCTGACAGCGGCGACGGGTTGGCCGCCCGGCTGTTGTACGCCGCCCGGCAGACGGCAAGCCTGGAGGAGCTGTACACCTTAACCAAAACCCGGACCTACGCCCATGCCCGGGTCCGCCGGCTGGCCCTCTATGCGCTGCTGGGACTGCGGGAGGAGAACCGGCCCGCCGCCCCGCCCTATATTCGGGTCCTGGGCTTCAACCACCGGGGACAGGAGCTCCTGCGGAAAATGAATCAGACGGCATCTCTCCCCTTTTTCGTCAAGCCCGCCCAAATTCCCCGCTTTTCTCCAGAGGCCCGGGCTCTTTTCGCGCTGGAGGAGCGGTTCACCGACCTTTACTCCCTCTGCTTTCCCACCCCCAGACCCGGCGGTCTGGAATGGACCACCAACCCCATCATCATTCGGCAGTGATTGTCGGAAGACATCTGCCAATCGAAGGAGTATCTATGGAAACCAAAAGAAAATATATCGTGTTTAATCGGGTCTGGCTGCTGTTGGGCGCCATTACCATCCCTTCAGCGCTGATTATCCTATTTGAACTGCTGAAAAACAATCAATCCTTGATGTCCGGTTGGGTATTCGGCATTATGGCCCCGGTGGAACAGTTTTCAGGGCGGGTCTGGTCTGTTTTCCCCTTCTCAATTGCTGAGACGCTTACCATTCTCTTTCTGGCCGGATGTGTGATCTGGTCCATTCGCGCGATAGTTCTGCTCGTTCAACAGAAGGCCCTTCTCCCCTTCCTGCGCCGGCTGACCGCCCTCGTATCTGTCTGGTTATGGCTGTGGGCCGGACTTTGCTGGCTTTGGAATGTCGCTTACTATGTACCATCCTTCGCTCAGCGGGAGCATTTGGCATCCAACCCCCATTCGGTGGAGGAATTGACCGCCGTTACCGAGTACTTTGCCCGTCAGGCCGCCGCTCTGGCCCCCAAAGTATCCCGGGACACGGAAGGTCATTTTATTGAGGACCTCTCCCAGTGCTTTGACAGAGGGCCGGATATTTATCAAAATATCGCGCAGGAGTTCTCCAGCCTGAATATCACAGCCGTAAAGGCAAAGCCCTTGCTGTGCTCCAGATTTCAAAGTATGCTCGGCTTTACCGGAATCTATTTCCCGTTTACCGGAGAAGCAAATGTAAATGTGGATGCTCCGGCCTGTCTTGTACCCGCCACCATCAGCCACGAGATGTCCCACCAGCGGATGGTATCCTCTGAGCTGGAGGCAAACTTTGTGGGTATTGCCGCCTGTACCTCCTGTGACGACGTGGTGTTTCAATATTCCGGTTACCTTATGGGCCTGATTAACCTGTGTAATGCCCTGTACCCCGTCTCCCCGGAGGCCTGGCAGCGTATCGTCGAGAACACCTTTAACCAGGAGCTGGCCACAGACTGGTATGACAACAATACCTATTGGGCCGCCCTGGAATCCCCCGTAGAGGATGCGGCCGGAGATGTCTACGATACCTTTCTCAAGAGCAACGATCAGGAACTGGGCATCCGCTCCTATGGGGCCTGTGTGGACCTGCTGGTCGATTATTACAGTTCAAAGCTATGAAAAGAGCCGCCCTCTGGCGGCTTTTTTCATGCAAACAGGCCGTATACCAGCCGGGCCAGCAACAATCCCAGCACCACAAAAAACATGGGACGGATCACCTTTGCCCCACCCTTCAGCGCCAGGCTGGAGCCTATGTAGTTACCCGCAATGCCGCACAGGGCGGCTGGAATTCCTACAGACCACATCACCTTTCCCGCCAGGCCAAACGTGACCAGGGAGGCCAGATTGCTGGCCGAATTGGCCACCTTTGTGTTGCCTGAGGCGATAAGCAGGTCAAACCGGCACAGCCCGGTAAAGGCCAGCATCAGAAAAGTACCGGCCCCCGGCCCGAAAAAGCCGTCGTAGCCGCCAATCACCAGCCCGATCCCCAGCGCCATAGCCATTAACTGGGCTCGGCTAAACTGTCCGGACCGGTCCTCCTGACCAAAGTCCCGTTTCAGCAGCAAAAAAACTGCCATAAGCGGAACCACTGCCAGCATGATATAATAGAGCATCTGCTCCGGCATGATGAGGTTGAGCTGCGCACCCACCCAGGCCCCCACCAACGCACCCACCGCCCCAGCCGCGGCGCTGGCAATATGAACATCTCCCCGCTTTAAAAAGCGGCCGGTGGACAGAAAGGTCCCGAAGGCGTTCCCGCATTTATTGGTCCCCGAAGCCATATGAGCGGGCAGCCCAGCCAGCAGGTAGGCCGGCAGGGTAATCAGTCCACCGCCCCCCGCTACCGCGTCAATCAGACCGCCCAAAAACACCAGCGGGCAGACGATGATCCAAATATGCGCCAGTTCTTCCAGTCCCATCTTTCTCTCTCCTAATTTCCCTTAATCTCCTCCCAGTACCGTTTGGCGGCCTGTTCGGTCCTGTTATCCCCGTATTGATAGTAGTGTGTGCCCACCAGTTCATCAGGCAGGTACTGTTGCGCCACCCAATGGCGTGGAAAGCTGTGGGGGTATTTATAGCCCTGTTTCTGCTCCTGACCGGCAGAATCCGCATGGACATTCTGAAGTTCCCGGGGGATGCTCCCTGTCCGGCCCGCCCGGACATCCGCCAGAGCGGCATCGATGGCCATACAGGCTGTGTTTGACTTTGGCGCGGTGGCCAGCAGAATTACCGCCTCCGCCAGAGGCAGCTTGGCCTCCGGCAGGCCCAGCTGCAGGGCATTGTCCACACATGCCTTAACAATAGGGACCGCCATCGGGTAGGCCAGCCCGATGTCCTCACTGGCGGAGCACAGGATCCGGCGGATAGCGGTAATCAAGTCTCCCGCTTCCAGCAGCCGAGCCAGATAGTGGAGGGCCGCGTCCGGGTCAGAGCCCCGAAGGGACTTCATCAGGGCGGAGGCGATGTCGAAATGGGCATCCCCCTCCCGGTCGTAACGCATGGCCGACTTCTGAGCGGCAGTCTGGGCATCCTCCAGGGTGACAAGGAGTTTTCCTTGCTCCCGCCTGGCGGCAGTGAGGAGCAGCTCAATAGCGTTCATGGCCTTGCGCACATCTCCTCCGCAGGCAGACGCAATGTGCTCCCGCACCCCGTCCTCACAGATAACCTCTGTTCCCAGCCGCTGTCCCATGATCGCAATGCCCCGGTCGATAGCCGGGAGCACATCCTGGGCGGTGATCTGCTTAAACTCAAAGACGCTGGCCCGGGACAACACCGCCCCGAAGACAGCAAAAAACGGATTCTCTGTGGTAGATGCGATCAGGGTGATGCGGCCGTCCTCCATAAATTCCAGCAGCGACTGCTGCTGTTTTTTATTGAAGTACTGGATCTCATCCAGGTAGAGCAGCACTCCCTCCGGAGCCAGAAGGGTGCCGATGTCCGCCATAATCTCCTTGATGTCTGAAATAGAGGCAGTCGTGGCGTTCAGCCGGTGGAGCGGGCGGTTGGTCCGCTGCGCGATGATATTGGCTACCGTGGTCTTGCCCGTTCCAGATGGCCCATAAAAAATCAGGTTGGGAACATTTCCCCCCTCCACAATCCGGCGAAGCAGACCGTTTTTACCCAAAATGTGGGTCTGTCCCACCACATCATCCAGGGTTTGGGGACGAATCTCGTCTGCCAAGGGACGGTATGCCATCCTTTTCACACCTTTCCATGCCCAGCCGGCAGCATTCCGGCCGCAGCCAGCATTTTCTCCTGATAAAAGTGGTTCACCAGAGCAATCGCCCGGCCCACTCCCACCATTGCCGCCAGGGTGCCGATTCCGATTCCAACAACCCGCCCGGCAAAGCACAGCCCCACCGCAGCAGTGACGCTGACACATCCCACGTCAAACACGTTTTTGGTAAATCCCTGGTCTCGTCCAATCTTTTCCGCAATGGCCTGGACAATCCCGTCGCCCGGGTTAGGGGCCAGCCGCATATTTACCGTCATGGCCACGCCCAGCCCGGTGAGGAAAATTGCCAGCGCCAGCACAGCTAAATTGATGGCCAGCCCACACGCCTCCCCTTGATAGGGAATCATCGCATCACACAGGTTCAGCAGACGGCTGAAGATCAGGCTGACCACAACCTGCATCAGGGTTGCCGCCCGCTCCTCCCTGTCCCGGAGGAAAAACTGAACCGCGACAAATACAACATACAGCAAAAAGGTCATGTCTCCAAAGTTCCAATGAAAAATTTGGGAGAGACAGTAGGAGACCGAAATGATGGGAGAGACCCCCAGGCCTGTTTTCGTATTCAGTGTGATCCCCAGGGCCAAAACTGCCATCCCCAGCCCATAGATCAGCCAGCGGTTTGGATTTTTCACAGGTCTTCCCCTCCTTCCTCCTCCATCGCTCCACCAAAGCATTTCAGCGCCCTTCGACGCTGCCGCCAGTCGGGCATAAGCGTGTCCATCCGGGCATAAAAGCCCGGCCCGTGGTCATGATGGAGAAAATGAACCAATTCGTGAAGCGCCACATAGTCACGCAGCTCCTCCGGACACCGGGCCAGCGCGGTGTTCAAGGTGATATACCCCTGAGTCCAATGACAGTTGCCCCACTGGCTCTTCAGTCTTCTCAGCTTCAGGACCGGAAAGGCGACCCCCAGAGGCTCAACTAGAGGATAGACCCGAAGCAAGGCTTCACGCAGCAGACGGACGCACTCCTCCCCGGAAACGGCAGGCAGAGGCGGCGCCTGCCGTTCCTTCCGGCGGCAGATGGCATCCATGATCCAGCCGCTCTTCTCCCGGATAAACCCATCGGCCTGCCCGGCAGAGCAACGCAGCGGGACAGACACCGAGATCTGGCCGTCCGCTCCAATGCGAAGATTTAAATTTTTCACCTGTTTTCGGGTCAGCACATAGGTAAGGAGCCCATGGGGGGTATCGACCATACGCAGTTGAGGAATGGGCCGTGTCACCACTTATTCTCCACTTCCTCCGCAAACCCCAGAAAATCCTTGACAAACACCTCTGTGCCGTCGTCCAGAACGGCCAGGCCGGTAAATCGTCCAAAAATCTGGTGCTGGTCGGATTTGACAATCCCCACCGCGCTGGAACAGACGGAGCGATCCAGAATGGGGTCAAAACGCATCTCAAACCGGCCGTCGTCGCTGGTAAACTCCCACTGCTCCATATAGCGGCGCCTGCGCCGGCGGCCGGGGATTTTAAAACGTACTCTGGACAGCTTATGAGCCCTCCCGTTGTAAAACAGCATATTCTCTGTGGCAGCGGAGGTATCCCCAAAGCCATATCCCAGGTTGAAGCCAAAGGGCACCTTCTCCGCCAGCCCGGAGGCGGAGGCCCAATACCAGGTGTTGTGATAGGTCCAAACCCCTCGGCCCCAGTCCAGCACCCCAAAGGAGTCGGCGGGGTCCAGCATATACTCGTCCTCCCCCACTGTCACCTTGCCGGAGGCCCGCAGACAGTTGATTTTCTGGTTAAAATAGAAGTGGCCCGGCTTGTCAAAGGGGGTGCAGATGACCATGGACTCCTCCGGCTCATCTGTGAGCTCGACGTATGCGTCCAGGGCTTCCCGCCCCCTGAAGTTCTCCATGTGGGCGTAGAGCACCCGCTTGTCCTCCTCCCGGCGGAACAGAAGGGAGTATCCCCTTCCCCCGGAGGCGCAGTCCCCCTCCGCGGAAGAGGCAGGCATTCCGGTGCTTCCCATGGGCAGCAGCCGCATGGGACTTTTGGTAATCTGGGTATTCTCCCAAAAATCCAGCAGCGAGACAGAGTCTAAGCCCATATAGCTGTTATCCGCAATGGTCAGCGCCAAACCAAACTGACCGTTCATCACCAGGTAGTAGTCCCACTCCTTAATCCGCAGGGCGCCTCCCTTAACCTGGTTTCTGTCATAAATTGGCAGCAGCCGCTTGGCGTAGCCCGCCTCCCGCAGGTTCCCCTGCCCGTCAAGCAGCGGCCCCGCCTCGGTAATCTCGTGCTGCTCCATCGCTGTCCACCTCCTTTCGTTCCCGCCTATTATACTGTAAAAATTACCTTCCTGCAATCATTTCTTTCTCCAAATGGCCCTCTTTTCGAAAACTGGCACAGCTCTGATTTTGAGCTGTGCCAAAAAAATTGCTTGTACTCTTCAGAAGTTTGTGCTATAGTTTAGTTACGAGACAAACTTAGGCAGGACGTGAGGGACCACTACTCCCCCACGCCCCTATGCGGGAGCGATACCCTCCCACACAACAGCATTGCTGCGCCAGCCCCCATTATAATCGAATTGCCGCCATTTTACAAGAGGCGGTTTTTGGGGTTTGTGTTCGAATGGTTGCGGTGTGGGGTACTATTATCCTGCACCGCTTTTGTTTGTCTCGGCGGAAAACGCCCCCGGAGGATATTGCGGAGATCCTCCGGGGACACGTGCCGCTGAGAAAATAAAAGAGAGGAAGAAATCCATGAAAACAAAAGCCCTTTCCCTCGCGCTGGCCCTGGTCATGTGCCTGGGGCTGAGTATCCCCGCCCTGGCAGACAGTGTGCCCTATACCTATCAAAATGACCGTTATCACGTCACAAATGTCTTGGAGGACACTTTAGGCATCGATCTGTTCCATCCGGAAGACGGAGGCGCCTGGCCCCTCCTGACCTGCGCCGCTCCGGTAAAAATCTCAGTGACTGCGGAGTATGCTCTTGTGGAATATGGCAAAGACAACGGCTATATGGAGGGAGACAGGACCTCTCTAAATGGCAGTGAGACGGAGATCACCCTGACTGAGCCCGGCTTCTATTATGTAGATTTCTTCTGGGCAGGCGACGATGCATACTACGACCAGTGCCAGATTGAGATTAAAGAGGGGACCGGCGCCCCTTCTGAAACACAGCCCGCCAATCCTCAAACAATCCCCGCCAGCGGTACCGCTGTGGCCAGCACCCAGACGGTGACGGTAGACGGCAAGGCGGTGGAGTTTCAGATGTACGCCCTGCTGGATGAGAAGGGCAACGGCACCAATTACATTAAATTGCGTGACATGGCCTACATCCTCAACGGCACCGAGGCGCAGTTCTCGGTAGGCTACGACAATGCCAGTAAATCCATCTCCGTCCTCACCGGCGAGGCCTATCAGGCTGGCGGCAGCGAAATGACCACCCCCTACTCCGGGGACCGGGCCTATACAGGCGGCATCCAGTCTATTCAGGTCAACGGAAGCGCCGTGGAGATGACAGCCATCACACTGCTGGACGACGCCGGCGGCGGCTACAACTATTTCAAGCTCCGTGACCTGGGCGCGGCCCTGGGCTTCAATGTCGGCTGGAACGGCAGTCAGGGCGTCTTTATTGAGTCTGACAAGCCTTACACTGAGTAAGCGAATATAAAAGTCTGCGGCGGGTGATGAAATAATCACCCGCCGCAGTTTTGGACAGGCAAGAACCCCTCCTTTTCCGCATATCATCTCAGAGGAATTTCATTCAGGGAGGTGTGCTGATATGGGACGGATTGTCGGCAAAGCACAATATCGGGATATTCTGTTGGGCGCAGGGCTGCTCTGGGCCACACTGGCTCTGGTGCTGTGGCCCGAACAGGCCATGGAGGCCATGCGGGACGGCCTGAAGCTATGCGGCAATGTTATCCTCCCCTCCCTGTTCCCCTTTTTTGTTCTCTCCTCGCTGGTGGTGGAGCTGGGGATGTCACGATACCTGGGGCGGCTTCTGGAGCCGGTGATGGCCCCTCTCTTTCGGGTAAATGGCAGCTGCGCCGCCGCCCTGGCCCTGGGCTTTGTGGGAGGCTACCCTGTGGGAGCCCGAACCGCCATCGAGATCTATGAAAATGGCCAGTGCTCCCGGACCGAGGCAGAACGTATGCTGGCCTTCTGCAACAACAGCGGCCCGGCTTTTATTCTGGGTGTAGTGGGAACCGGGGTGTTCGGCAGCGGCAAGGCCGGACTGCTTCTGTATCTGGTCCATCTGTTGGCCTCTCTGCTGGTGGGGGGCCTGTTCCGGTTCTACAGGCCCGGTGACCGCCCCCAGACCAGGAAAAACCGGGGCCCCCAGTTCCAGGCCGCCAGCTTTCCCAAAGCCTTTACCAGTTCCATCATCGGAGCCCTCCATTCTACGCTGAACATCTGTGCGTTCATCCTGTTTTTTACCGTTTTTCTGCGAATCCTGGCGTACGCGGGGATTTTAAGCACATTGGCCAGACTGCTGTCCTCCCTGCTGACCCCCCTGGGGATGGATCAGACCTGGGCGGAGCGGCTGCTCACCGGGCTGGTGGAGGTATCCTCCGGGGTGTCCTCCCTTACAAACGGAACGCTCTCCGGACGGCTGTCTATGGCCGCCTTCATGCTGGGCTGGGCGGGTGTATCTGTCCACTGCCAGGTGCTGGCCTTCCTGGGGGACAGCGGCCTGTCTGTCCGCACCTATGTATTGGGAAAGCTCCTCCATGGCGGCCTCTCCGCCGCTTTAGCCGCCCTGCTTTTCCGCATGATCCCCCTGAGCAGCCCCGCCTCCTTCTACCTGGCGGAGCAGACTGAGGCCATCGCCCAACTGGATTTCCACCAGGCCATTACTCTGTCCGCTGTAGCCGCCTGGGGAGTATGGCTGGTATTTTTAGCCCTGACGGTCTATGTGGTACAAAAAAACAGTGGAAAAGGCCGGAGGAATGTAGTATAATATGAAAAAAGCCGGAGGCAACCTCAGTTATCCGGCAGTACAGGGAGTGGTTCGCTATCAATCTCTTTCAAAAATCCATTGAGCCTCGCTGTGCCTACTGTTCCCGCGGCCGGGACCTGAATCCGGGACAGGTAGTCTGCTCGAAAAAAGGGGTCATGTCCGCCGGTTCTCACTGCGAGGCCTTCCGGTACGACCCTTTAAAACGGGTCCCCCCCCGGCCCGCCAAGCTGGCCGGTATGTCTCTGCGAGACGAAGATTTTCAGATGTAGGACCTCCGGTCCCGGCAAAAATACCTGTAAAGGAAACCCCTTTACAGGTATTTTTGTCGATCTCTGAAATTTTCCCTTGCCTTCCTCATCCTGCGACCCTATCCAACATCCCTCGTCCAAGTCTTTGGCGAAGAGCGTCGCTTGGCTTGTTTTCCTGCGATATCTTTCTCTTTCCCATTCGAGGCAAACACTATATAATGTGTCCATCATCTCGATTAGCAGAAAGGAGACACTATATCATGGAAATCAAGATTGCTACGCGTCAGTGCCTGGATCAAAAAGGACAACAGCGCCGCTTCCACTACTACCTTACCATCGACCAGGAAGAGACGCCCCGTCTCTTCTGCGAAAACTATGGAGTGCGCATCGCTGAGGAATTGGGCGATGAGAGCTCCCTCTCTGGCGTCACCACCAGCGCGGCCCGCATTGACGAGCTGATGACCATACTGGTAGACAACACCGTAGGCCCTGCCGGACTGGCCGATGTTGTGGCAGACTGGCTCTAAGCGCGTCTCCGGCGCCATCTTCATTTGTTTTTGCCATCCAGCTTCTGCAACAGGACCATAAGCAGTGCTATCCCGCCCAGAACAACAAAAATGCCCAGCATTCCCTGTCCCAGCATCTCCAGAGCCCGAATCAAATTTTCACTCATTGTATCCTCCTAATATCAGCCCATATTGGCAAAGTATTGCAGCACCACGCCGCCCGCCACCACGGAAGCGATCTGCCCGGACACATTGGCGGCAATCGCATGCATCAGCAGATGGTTTTGTGGGTCAGCCTCCTGCCCCAGCTTCTCGATCACCCGGGAGGACATGGGGAAGGCCGAGATTCCTGCCGCACCCACCATGGGGTTAATTTTGTCGCTGGGTGTGAAGATGTTCAGCACCTTCACAAAGAGAATGCCCACTACGGAATCCAGCACAAAAGCCACCAGTCCCAGACACATAATGACAAATGTCTCCCACCTGATAAACTGCTCTGCCTTCATGGAGAAGGAAATGGTGAGGCCCAGCAGCAGGGTAATCAGGTTGGCCAGATCATTCTGGGCGGTGCTGCACAGGGTGGGCAGCACACCGCACTCCCGAATCAGATTGCCGAACATCAGGAAGCCCACCAGCGCCACCGAAGCTGGAGCCACCAGTCCGGCCACCACCGTTACCAGGATGGGAAACAGGATCCGAATCCGCCGGGTAACCCCCTGAGGTCTGTAGGACATGCGCATGGCCCGGTCCTTTTTGGTAGTGGCCAGCTTGATGGCAAAGGGCTGAATGATCGGCACCAGAGCCATATAGGAGTATGCCGCCACGGCGATAGCCCCCACATAGTTGGATCGCAGCGTCTGAGACACCAGCAGGGATGTAGGGCCGTCGGCCGCTCCGATAATACCAATAGAGGCGGCATCCTTCAGGTCAAACCCCAACATCACAGCGATAATTATTGTGAGAAAAATGCCCGCCTGGGCCGCAGCGCCGCACAAAAACAGCTTGGGGTTGGCCAACAGGGGGCCGAAGTCGATCATAGCCCCGATGCCGATAAACAACAACAGGGGCATGGCCTCACTGCTCTCGATCCCAATCTCAAAAAGCCACTGGATGATCCCGTGGGTCTCCCCCACTCCGGCGCTGAACTGGTCGATCACCCCGGACAGGGGCAGATTTACCAAAATAGCCCCAAATCCCATTGGCATGAGCAGGGCTGGCTCGAAGCCCTTTTCGATGGCCAGATAGATGAGCAGTCCGCCGATGACATACATCACCAGCTGCTGCCAGGTCACAGACATAATCCCAGCCCATAAAAACGAAAAATCCATATTTGCACTTCCTTTTTTCCATTATCTTTTCCTGCAAGAAAATATTTATTAAAAAAGACCTGCGCTCCGAAAATCGGAACGCAGGTCTGGTCATTTCAGGCACAGCCAGAGCGGCCTCATGGACCGCACATGCTTGTTGACTGGCGCCGCGCGCCGGGAAAGGCGCGCCGACTACTCCCCTTTGTTGCATGGGGCATATTACCACATTCCCCATGTCGTTGTCAAGAGGTTTCCGGGATAAATTTTCCTCTGTCAATCTCTAAAATTCCATCTTATTTTTCCAGTCCCCGGTAGAGGAAGGACACGATCTGTCCGCGGGTGCAGACGCTGTCCGGGGAGAAGGTGGTGTCGGAGGTTCCGGCGGTCACGCCCTGCTCCACGGCCCAGGCCACGGCATCGGCATATTCGGCTCCGGCGGAGACATCCGTAAAGCTGGCGGCCCTGGCGCTGGGACTGCCGGCGGCCTTCCACATATAGGTCACCGCCATGCTCCGGGTGCAGAGGGTATCTCCGCCAAAGGCAGTGCCGGAAACCAAACCCTTTTCATAGGCCCAGGCGGCGGCGTCCGCATACCAGTCGCCGCTCTTCACATCGGAGAAGGGATTGACCATCGTGGGCTTGGGGGAGCCGTTGGCCCGCCACAGGAAGGACAAAATCTGCGCTGTGGTGCAGTCCGCATTGGGAGAAAAGGTGGTGTCGGAGGTCCCTGCGGTGATGTTCTTCTCCACGGCCCACAGCACCGGGTCGGCAAACCAGTCGGTCTTCTTCACATCGGAGAAGCCGCCCACGGTGGGAACGGTGGGCGTGGTGCTTCCGTTATCAGGGATAATCTCAAAATAGAGATAGCTGACCTCATTATAGGACCACTCCGAAGCGTGTGTGTCGTATTCTTCGGAAAAAAGACGACTGATACAAAGTTCTCCTTTTTCTGTGGACAGGGGCTGGGTGGGAGTGGCTTTATCAAAGAAAAACATACCCTCCAGGTCGCCAATCGTATTACAATCTAACCAGCCGGGACCATAATAAACGGTGCCCAGGTCATAGAACACAGCACCTCCCCCATTAGGCAGTTTGTAGACAATACGGCCATTCGTATAATCCGAATCCAGATTTGCTGCTACATCTTTTACGGTTCCTTCGGGGACCACAGGTGTGATGATAGTGCCTTCCGGGATTTGATAGTAAGTTGCCCCATATTCGTCATCAACACGGGTGCCTATGACCGGCTTGGATAAGGTATAGCTGAATCCGCCACTATCTTGGATGGTGGTTTCTCCCGCTGCCATTGCGGGGACAGTCAGGCCCAGGCACATCACCAAGGCCAGTGCAAGGGATAGGAATTTTTTGCTCATAATGTTCTCTCCTTTGTTTTTAATAGGGGTTTTCTCCCCCTGTCTTAATGGTTCAGCCCTTGGGGGCGGGACTTCCCGGCCCCCGTAGGCGTTCCCATCAAGACAACAAAAGCGGCGCAGGGGTATAAAGCCCTACACCGCCGAAGCTACGCACACAAGCCATTGATTTCCCCATTGATTATCGCCGGGAAAACCGTTATAATGGACTTTGGGCGCAGAAAATTTCTGCTGTGTGGGACTTGGGCTTAACGTGGCCTCCTGCATAGGGGTGTGGGGGACTGGTACTCCCTCACGCCCTGCCTTTTATGCTTCTGCTGTCTCGTAAGCATATTTTACACTATTTCGACCATATACGCAAGCAGTTTTTTGTATTATTATTGACAAAGTGATGTGGTGAACATGCTGTCTGGACGCAAGGCGGGGTTATAGAAAAACAGGGGGCCGGATTGGCTCCCTGTTTTTGTGTTTCCGGCTGTGCTGTCCGGACCCGCCAGAAAGTGCTGCATCAGCTCTGGCTCCGGTCCTTCTGGGGCACCATAATCCGCAGGTGCGAGCCCTCGCCGCACTTGCCCTTCTCATCGTGGACCTCAATGTCAAACCACATTTTCCGCCGCTCGATCTCCCGCAGGGTGGCGGTGGCGGTCACCTGCATCCCCACGGGGGTGGGGGCCAAGTGGCGGATGTGGGCCTCCGCCCCCACGGTAGTGACCCCCTCGTCCAGATACGCCTGGGCCAGCTCCAGGGCGCAGGCCTCCATCAGGGCCAGCATGTTGGGGGTGGACAGAATCTTTGCGCCGGCGGCGCCGATGCGCTTGGCGGTCATGGTGTCGTCCACCGTCCAGGTGAGACTGTGCTGGGTGGGTTTTTCCATATTTGTCAGCTCCTTTGTGTAGGGCGCGACGACTCGGCGCGCCGTTTTGCTTCAGGTCGGCGTGCCCGGTGGTCACGCCCTACATACGGGCGGATGATATCCGCCCCTACATTATTTTTTCTCGTAATAGGCCCGTAAAATGGGCTCCAGCTCCCGCCATTTAATCTCGTACATCTGGCGGTAGTCCTCCACCGTGTAGTAGGGCGTGACCAGCCGCTCCTTTCCCCGGTATGTCTCAGTGTAGGGCTTGAACATATCGGAATCCGGGTCCAGGCCGCGCAGCCCGTCCAGCAGCTCCCGGCCCTCCTCCATATTCCTCAGGATCACCGAGCTGCTGGGCAGACCGTCCTTGTTGGGCGGCCTGAAATCGTGGATATCCGCCCCATGCTTGAGAAGCTCGTCCAGCACGGCTTTCAGCATCTCCCGCAGCTGACGGTTCTCCGCCTTGCTCTCCTCCACGTAGTAACTGGGATAGGACTTGCGGGCAAACTGGTCATACTGCTCCAGGGCGTGCTGCCAGGCGGTGAGGCCGTGGGAGGTCTTTGGGTTGGGGTCCATCCCCATGTCCAGCAGGCGGCGGAGGAGCAGAAAGTAGCCGCGGCTCCGCTCCGGGCCGGGGCCCACGGTATGCCCCGCCCGCATGAAGCACTGGACGATGGCGTCGTACCAGATGGGGGCGCCGAAATTGTTGCCGTAGGGGTTGATGGCGTCCGCAAAGTTTACGTCCGCCCCCCGGTCCAGCAGCAGATGGGCCACCTCCAGGTTGTCGCTTTTGATGGCCACCATCAGCGGCGACTGACCGTCATCCTTCTTGGGCGGGGCCTTGGCCAGGCAGGAGATCAGGTCGGGGTTTTTATCCAGAATGGCCGCGACCTCCTCCAGATTGCCCCGGCGGATCATGGTAAACAGCTTTTTCATGGCAGCTCCCTTTTGCCGGTCTGCCGCGCCAGCCGTTTTGCCGCCCGCTTTTCCCTCCGCAGTTGATTCAATCGGGCGTGCTGACAATACCAGTGCCGGGCAAACCGGTCAATATAAAACAGTTTTCTGTAATGATTGCCTTTTCTCATACTGTCCACCGGTTACCGGAAGGGTTTCCCCTCCCCGTCCAGCACATCCCGGCGGTGGAAGGTAACAAAATCGGGGGTGTATTCCGGGTATTCGGCGCAGAAGGCGGCCCGGATCAGGTCGGGATTGAGGCCGGGGTTCTGGGCGGACAGCACCAGATCCACCATCATGGTGTCGCTCTGGCACTCCATGCGCCAGCTGCGGACCAGCGGGATGATGTCGACCTCCGTGAAGCCGGCCTTGGCCTTGTTGGACTTCTTCTTTACCACCAGGCTCTCCCGGCCCAGCAGGGCGGCCATGGCGGGCTCGGTCTCCTGGGGCCGGCCCTCGGGGTAGTCGAAGGTCATGATATAGTTGACATAATGCAGTTCCTTCAGCTTCCGCTCCGCCGGATAACACTGGTGGACCACGATCCCCTCGGGCATGGCGGCGGTGAGCCGCTCCGGCACCTCCTCATAGCTTGTCCCCTCCAGCAGACCGAACTCCAGAATCTCGCACTGGCTGGAGAATCCCACCGACAGGGGCAGGGCGATGGACACGAAGGGGTGGGGGTTGAAGCCCTCGGTGTGCTTAATGGGGATTTTCGCCCGGGAAAAAGCCCGCTGGAAGGTGCGCATCAGGTCCAGGTGAGAGATATACCGGGCTCGTCCCGTTTTGGTAAACAACAGCCGGTCAGCCACAGGTCCTCCCCCCTTCCAACAGCTTATTGGCTCCGCAGCCCGAGCAGCGGCTACGGCAGTCGGGAGTGGTAACCGACTGGTAACACAGCTCCCGCTCCCGCCACAAAAATTCGTTACTCACCCCGGTGGACAGCCGGCTCCAGGGAAAGACCTCATCCCTGGGACGCTCCCGGTGGGCGTAGAAGTCCCCGTCCAGCCCGCAGGCGGCCAGGCCGTCCAGCCACCGCTGGTAGTCAAAATACTCCGTCCAGGAGTCCATCTTCCCCCCGTGGGCCCACACCCACTCCAGCACGTCGGCCAGACGCCTGTCCCCCCGGGCCAGAATAGCCTCCAGATAGCTGGTCTGGGGGTCGTGCCAGTTGTAGGTGATGGACTTGTCCCGTCTCAGGGCGTCCCGGAGCAGGTTCACCCGCCGCTGGTACTCCTCCACGGGAATCTGCGCCTCCCACTGGAAGGCGGTGTGGGGTTTTGGTACAAACCAGGAGGTAGACACGGTGATCCGCACCCCCCGGGCCTTGTTGGGGCTGTACTCCCGCCAGGTGAAGTAGACCTTTCGGGCCAGGTCGGCAATGCCCAGCACATCCTCGTCGGTCTCGGTGGGCAGGCCCAGCATGAAGTAGAGCTTCACCCCACTCCAGCCCCCGGCGAAGGCGGTTTTGCAGGATTGGAGCAGGTCCTCCTCCCGGAGATTTTTGTTGATGGCGTCCCGGAGGCGCTGGGTGCCCGCCTCGGGGGCGAAGGTCAGCCCGCCCCGGCGCACCCGCTGGAGCCGCTCCATCAGGCTCATAGAGAAGGTGTCCGCCCGCAGAGAGGGCAGGGACAGCCCAATGTCCCGAGGGGCGCAGTAGTCCAGCAGTTCGTCGCACAGGGGCAGCAGGTCTGGGTAGTCGGTGGAGGACAGGCTGGACAGGGTCATCTCCTGATAGCCCGAGTCCTCTATGGCCTCCCTTCCGTATCTTGCCAGCAGCTCCGGGCTCCGGGAGCGCACAGGCCGGTAGGCGTAGCCTGCCTGACAGAAGCGGCAGCCCCGGATACAGCCCCGGAAAAGTTCCAGCATCACCCGGTCGTGTACAATTTCCGTGGAGGGAATGATGGTCTTCACCGGGAAATAGGCCGTATCCATGTTTTGGACGATCCGCTTGGTGACGGTCTCCGGGGCTCCGCTTCCCGGTTTTATGTCAACTGACTCCAGCGTGCCGTCGGGGCGGTACACCGGCTCGTAGAAGGAGGGCACATAGATGCCCTCAATTTTTGCGGCTTCCTCTAAAAATTCCTCCTTGGACCAGCCCTCTTCCCTGGCCTGGAGGTAGAGGTCGATATACTCCAGGGTGACCTCCTCCCCCTCCCCCAGGACAAAAAAGTCCACAAAGGGCGCCAGAGGCTCCGGATTATAGCAGCAGGTTCCCCCCGCTACGACCAGAGGAGCCAGTTCAGGCCGGTCCGCACTCCGAAGCTCCAGACCGGCCAGATCCAGCATATTCAGCACATTGGTATAGGACATCTCATAGCCCAAAGAAAAACCGATCATGTCGAAATCGGCAATGGGATCGCCGCTCTCCAGGCCGTAGAGAAGCAACCCCTCCCGGCGCATCTCCGCCTCCATATCCCCCCAAGGGGCAAAGCACCGTTCACACCAGACGTCAGGCCACTCATTCATCACGCCGTAAAGAATACGGCAGCCCAGGTTGGACATGCCAATCTCATAGGTGTCCGGAAAGCACAGGGCATAGCGGAGGTCTACCTTTCCCCTGTCCTTCACAACAGCATTATATTCTCCCCCTGTGTACCGGGCCGGCTTTTGTACATTTGGCAGGATGTGCTCCAAGGTACGGTCCATCTTATTTCCCCCACTCATCAGTATATGGCATAACTGTTATTGTACCTGTTTCCCGCCTCTCTTGCAAGTATTATTTCCCAGGACGATGAATATGACGATGAATATTTGCTGTTTGCAGACCAAATCCCTGCCTGATTGAGGCTGTCAGCAGCCATAGCGCCACCAGCAGCAGAGTAATATTTCCCCGGCTTTCGGCCAAAAATATTCCTGCGGCCAGGGCCGTCCCTATGCACAGGCAGTCCAGACAGCACCCTGTTCTGGCCGCACAGTCAGGTCCAGCCAGCAGCGCAATTGTGCAGCACAGTGCCCGTCCGCCGTCCAGCTGTCTCACCGGCAGCAGGTTAAAAATGGCCAACGCCAGATTGAGCCCCGCAAAGGCGAGCCCATTTTGAAAGCTGCAGCAGCCCATTGCCAGCAAAAGATTGACTCCAGGCCCCGCCAGTGCGCACATCCCCTCCTGCCAATAGCCCAGTGGCTGTCCCAATATCATTTCCGCCCCTACCGCCGTCAGGCGTATGCGTTTTACCTCCCCTTTCAGCAGCTGGATCATAAAAAAATGCCCCAGCTCATGGGCAGTACAGGCCGCTGCTGCCATAGGCACGATGAAAGATCGATCCAAATAGTTCAGCCAGGCCAGCATCAAAAAAAATCCGCCCGTCGCCTCCACCCTGCCCAGCCGCATTATAGAAATTCCACATAATAGGCGGGGTTCAGATGCATCTTGTTATATTTCAGCTCCAGATGGAGGTGAGGACCAGTCGCGGAACCGGTAGAACCGATTTCGGCCACCTTCTCCCCGATTTCCACGGCCTGTCCCTTGGTGACCACAATCCGGCTGCAGTGTGCATAGAAGGATTTCACACCGTTTCCGTGGTCCACTTGAAGATACATACCATAGGAATCATCCTCTCCAATATACTCCACCGTTCCGGCCGCAAAGGCCCCAATAGGGTCTCCCATCTGTCCTCCAATATCTACGCCGCCATGAAAATGATATTTTCCATCAATAGGGTGATCGCGATAGCCATAGTCTGAGTTGAGCCGGCCCAGAACCGGATTCATTGTCTCCAATTCCCCCAGAGACAGCTGGTCCATGGTATAGTTGTTCGGCAGAGGATCACCGCTGTAATCAGATGCCGCCACCAGTGTTCCCGCCGCCGGGACAGCGGGCGGCTCCTCTGGCGCTGCGGCCGGCTCTGTCTCGGGAGGAGACGGCTGATCCTGCGGTCTCTCCGGTAACGCAACGCCAAATCTGGAGAAATCCGCATAGTGGGCGGTCCGTACCGCTGTGTTGCTGCTCTCACCTAAGAATTTCAGCTCAGAGGCCATGACACCGGCCGGCTTCGGCGGAAAAAAGGCCGTCTGCTGGGGCTTCTGCTCTTCCTCCGCTGGCGCCCCGCCAAATACTTCAACGCAGAACGCTCCAAGATCAGACAGTACAGTTCCCTCTTCCGCTAACGATTCGCCCAGGCTGGACAACGCCTCCCTGAAATCATAATCGGTGGAAATCAGGGTAAACAGATCTGTCCGAACCTGTATCAGCTTCTGTGGGAAGGCGCCCTTCCACAAAAAAATAAACAGAAACAAGATCAGACAGACTGCCAGTTGAACCAGCCTGACCTGCTCCTGACTTCGTGCCTGTCTTTGCCGGCTCCGCCCCGACACACCTCCATAAGATCGGACACTTCTTCGATGGCCTGCCATCTGCACGCTCTGGTCGCTCATAGCTGCCCTTCCTCCCCACATTTATTTGATAGCAGTCTATTCGTTCCAGGTTTATAATATTACTCTTGACAGATGGCTCAGGAATGATTATGATAGAGATTGGTCATCCGGGTGTGGCGAAGCTTGGTATCGCGCTTGGTTCGGGTCCAAGAGGCCGTGGGTTCAAATCCCGCCACTCGGACCATGCGGAGTGTCCTTATAGGATTTGAGTATCCTTGTGGGACACTCCGCATAATTTTGCTCCACATGGAACTGTTTTAGAGCCATATAAGGGCCATACCACTGAAGAGTTTATCTTAGAGGAAGATGGACATCATCTTAATCCTATAGGTGAACAATTAGTATTTGACACTGTATATAATTGGATACAGCAATTTTAGGGCTACATAACTTTCAAGGAAAAGCAGCCAGGCCCCTGTACTCGCCTCAGTACAGGGGCCTATACTAAAATAACCAAAAATCTACTGGAAAGAATTGATCTGGATTATGCGAAAAAGATTGAAATTCTTCTTTCAAAACCAAAAAGCAAAGGAGGGGGTTGCGGAAACAGACTGCGAGCTGAAGAAAGCCTCATCTTTGGACGCTCACACCCGGCCGCTCTACAAGCAGATTGGAGAGCCGGAGCAGTTGGAAGTGAGGAGCAGACCAAAGAGAATCATCAGGACCAGAGTTTTTTACGGCTTACAGCGGCCGCAGGGTTCATAGCCCTCCAAAACGGCCTGGAGACGGGATAAAAACACCATTCTCTTGTCCTCTTGAATATTTTTGGCAGAAGCACAGTCAGGAAGATGGAACTTTTTCGTTCCTGTGTTACCTATGTATGTCTGAAGTGTGGGACTTCCGGTCGGGTTGGTCGCGGTATCCGCCTCTTTCTCTGTACGAAAGGTGATTGTCCTCCCATCGCTTTCAGCAATAATATGTCCCTGCATATCGGTGCGGTAGACCTCTGTTCCCGCATCCCGAAAACGGCTGAGCACTTCGTCAGAGGGATGGCCATAGCTGTTCCCCTCCCCCACCGAGATTACCGTATATTGGGGGCTGACTTCCCGGAGAAACCGGTAACTGGTGGATGTATCGCTGCCGTGGTGGCCTGCCTTCAAAACGGTCGCACCCACGTTGGCCCCGGAGTCCAGCAGGTCCTTTTCAGCACCAGTCTCCATGTCTCCGGTAAAGAGGAATGAGGTTTCTCCATAATCTATACGCAGGACAATGGAGGTGTCGTTTGTGTCGTCATATTCCTGCACCGGACCCAGGATCTCCACCTGGGCGGAGCCAAGGTAGAATTTGTCGCCCGGCTCAGGGACGGTAAGGGATCTCCCCTGCTCCTCAAGATACTTGACCATATTCTGAAACACCTTGGAATTATACTCTGTCACCGGGCAAAAAGCGGTGTCCACAGCGGCGTAGTTCAACGCACCGGACAGGCCGCCAATGTGGTCCTCATGGGCATGGCTGGCCACCATGTAATCCAGCTGCCTGGCTCCATTGCGCTCCAGATAGGAGTACACCAGGTCAGAATCCTCGGCATTGCCGCCGTCAATCAGCATATAGTGCCCATCACAGATGACTAGGGCAGCATCCGCCTGACCCACATCAATAAAGTGGACCGCAAGGCTCCCCCCCTCTGCCGGGGGCGCGCTCTCCTGCTGGCTGTACAGAACATAGGCGATAGTCAATACCAGCATGAGGAACAGAAATACCAAAACCCAGCTGGATAAGCGTTTTTGTTTATTTCGACTCATCATTATCCCTCCAATTCCTCCGGCAGAGGCCGGCGGCGGTGTTCAATCGGTTCCCAGGCCGGCAGAGGCAGCCGCTGCATAGCTCCAAAAGCCCGCGCCTTCAGTCCAGGATAGCGGCCCTGGAGCTCATAGATCAGCTCCTTGATCTCCTGGCGCTTGGTGTTCCCGTCGGCGGGGCAGGTGCTGTGGACCACAGGCAGCTCCAGCCGCTGGGCGGTGTGGCGGATCAGGTTCTCCCCGCAGTAGAGCAGGGGGCGTATCTGGGTGATTCCAGTCCGGTCCAGATAGGTGACGGGCTGAAAGCAGGATAGCCGCCCCTCGAAGATCAGAGACATAAAGAAGGTCTCCACCGCGTCGTCGTAGTGGTGGCCCAGGGCGATTTTAGTGATTCCCCGCTCTTGCAGGGCGGCGTGGAGGGCTCCCCGGCGCATCTTGGAGCACAGGGAGCAGGGGTTCTTCTCCCCCCTGCTGTTGAAGATAACCCAGCGAATCTGAGAAGGAATCACCGTGTAGGGCACCTCCAGATCCTGGCACAGCCGGGCTACTGGCTGAAAATCGTTCCCCTGGGCGGGGTTCGACGTACCCAGGTCCAGGGTAATGGCCTCCACGGTAAAAGGCACCGGGTAAAACTCCCGCAGCTTGGCCAGTGCCATGAGCAGCATTAGGGAGTCCTTTCCTCCCGACACCCCCACCGCAATCCGGTCTCCCGGGCTTATCATGTTGTAGTCCTCCACACATCTCCGTGTAAGAGAAAGCACCTTGTTCATTGCACGTCCCCCCTTGAACGCTGATATTTTACCACAAAATACAGGTTCTCCGCAAGTAAAAAACGAAAATCAAACATGAGATATTCGGAGTATTTTAAAGAAAACAAGAGAATACAAGAGATATTATAATTTTTATTAAATTTTCTTCGAAAAACCGTTGACACCGCTTGCCCCTTGCACTATAATACAACACGCTCAGCCCACGCGGCAGAGCAAACTGTTTGCTACAGAGCATTTTTCACATAAATGAAATTGGAGGTTACACCTATGTCCACGTTCATGGCCAAAACGGGCAGCGTAGAGCGGAAATGGTATGTCATCGACGCCGCCGGCAAGCCCATGGGCAAGACCGCTGTCATCGCCGCAGACCTGCTGCGGGGCAAGCGCAAGCCCGAGTTTACTCCCAATGCCGACTGCGGCGATTTTGTCATCATCATCAACGCCGAGAAGGCTGTACTCACCGGCAAGAAGCTGGACCAGAAGTTCTACCGCACCCACTCCGGCTGGGTAGGCGGCCTGAAGGAGACCAAGTACCGCACCCTGATGCAGACCAAGCCTGAGCTAGCTATGAAGCTGGCTGTCCGGGGCATGATGCCCAAGAACACCCTGTCTCGCAGCTCTCTGACTCGCCTGCACATCTACCGCGGCGGCGAGCACAGCCACGCCGCCCAGAAGCCCGAGCTCTGGGATGCCGAGTAAGGAGGATTTAGAGTATGTATAAGAGCAAAAAGCCTTATTTCTATGGCACCGGCCGCCGGAAGTCCTCTGTGGCCCGTGTTCATCTGTTTGAGAACGGCACTGGCGCGATCACCATCAATGGCCGTGACATCGACGACTATTTCGGCCTGGAAACCCTGAAGCTCATCGTCCGCCAGCCCCTGGTGGCCACCGAGCAGGTGGGCAAGGTGGATGTGGTCGCTACCGTTAGCGGCGGCGGCGTAACCGGCCAGGCCGGCGCCATCCGTCACGGCATCGCCCGGGCTCTGCTGCTGGTCAGCGAGGAGTACCGCCCCACCCTGAAGGCCGCCGGCTTCCTCACCCGCGATCCTCGTATGAAGGAGCGCAAGAAGTACGGTCTCAAGGCCGCCCGCCGCGCGCCTCAGTTCAGCAAGCGCTGATTTTATATCCCAAACACTCAAAAGTCCCGGAAATTCATGGATTTCCGGGACTTTTTCACTGGTGTACAATGCTAAATAGGCGCTAAGATTTCTATTGCGGAATCAGAGGTTATCTGCTATAATCATACTAGCATAGTATGATTATAGCAGACAGCAAAATTTCTCACGGGGACCAGGTGTGCGGGCTAAGAGCCTGAAACAGAAGAGGAGGAATATTTTGTATCACAGAATAAGATTTCGAATTGCAGCGGTTTTGTTGGCAGTCTGTGTCGCAGCCGCCGCATTCCCAATCGCGGCATCGGACACAGAGACCAGAACGGTCCACTCAATCGCGAACAGTAAGAAGTTGGCTGAAACTGTGGCAAACGCCAACGACGGCGACATTATCGAAATAAGCGGAACCTGCATGACCAACGACACAAACAGCAATGCCCCCTGGGTGATTGACAAGGCGGTTACCATCCGCGGCGTTAAAGGTACAGATGCCAGCCTAAACCTTCGCGCTGGCGGAATCCTTCTGGCAGCGGACGTTATCTTTGAAGACCTGGAGCTTGCCTTTCCCAACCGTGTACGCAACGCTATTATGGCAAACGGTCATACCCTCACCCTGAGAAATATCACTCGCAGTAAAAGCGCGAATAATGATGTCCATTTGTTCTGCGGCGGCGTAACGGGATTGACTGTCAACGCTCCATCCGGCAATCACGGGAATATTATCATTGAGAACTGTCCCGAAATGGGCAACGTCTATGCCGGCAGCATCTCCACCGATGGCAAGGAAAATCTTTCCTCGATTCCCGCTACTGTTACGATGACCGGTACGAGCAAGGCGGGGGAATTTTACGGCTGCGGGGCGTTGGAAACCTATGTTGACGATAACCAGATGATGAATCCCGACCATGAGGTTGCTCCTCCCACCCCCAGCACTGAGGATTTTCGCGTGACCGGAGATGTCACCTTCAATCTTTACTACACCTCCACCTCCATGGTGGACGGCGCTACCGGCGGCGGTAAAAATGCCGCTGTCACCTACACGGCTAACGGCAGCCTCAATGATGGCCTGACCTTGAAAAATCTCTCCAGTCTCACAGTGGGCAACGGCGGGAATCTGACGCCCACAGCGGACAGCAGTCTTGTCAATACGGAGCTTGTTGTTCCTGCTTCAAGTATTTTGAACCTGACCAAGCTGACCAATCTGGAATTTGCCAGCCTTCAGGGCGGCGGCGACCTTGTTTTGGGCACGGAGCAGACCTTGACCATCGACGGCAGTGTGTCAGAAACAACCAGAATCGGCATCGGTGGAATTCAAAACAATGCTTCAAAAGATGTCCCTAAAATAGGCCATACTTACGTCTATGCACTCCATTCTGTTGATGGTAATTTTGAACTCATTTGCCCCAACACTAAGCCCAACCTGAAGCTGGTCCGGGACGGCAGTGGAAACTGGACAGTCTCGGACGGGTCGGTCGGAGCAGACCTTGTGCGGGATTTCGTCTTTACGGATACGAATATAACCATAAGCAGCGATCAAGAGGCTGAATTTTCATTGGACGTAACCAGCAACAACGGAAATCAACTGTATCTGGACTTTATTCCTGTAGATATCACGATCAACGGCAGACAGGCGAATCGAGCTGACACACCGTATGAAGATGGTACAATTTACTACAAATATAAAGATCAGCAAGGCTACCTGGCGGAGCTGGAGATCAATGGAAATACGCTCGGTGTCACGCCTGATGCTGAGTGGGGGCACGCAGATAGTCCTTACACCATTTCCGTTACGGTTCCCGCAAAATATACCGAGGACAATAAGAGTATTACCCGGACAGTGATTCTGAACGTTACAGAAAGCAGTGGAGGAACACCGGACCCCACACCCGTCAGTATTCCCGTCCCCACGGCAAACACCGGTCTGAAATGGACGGGATCAGAACAGACCGGTGTGGAGGAAGGGACCGGCTACACGCTGGCCGGGCACAAGGAGACCGCTGTAGGCAGCTACACCGCCGTCGCCGAGCTGAAGTCCGGCTATCAGTGGAACGATGGAACCACCACAGCGAAAAATATTCCCTGGAGCATCGCCAAGGCTGACGGTCCCGCCGCCCCCACCAGCCTGTCCGCCGCCGCTCCCACTACGGCGGACGAAATAGACGGGAAAATCCTCGGCGTTACGCCGGAGATGGAGTACGCCACCCAGGCGGATTTCTCCGACGCGAAGACCTGTACCGGCACCGAGATCACCAATCTTTCTCCCGGAACCTACTTTGTGCGTCTGTGTGAAACACAGACGCATGAGGCGGGAGCTTCCGCCTTGATTACCGTTCCAAATTTCAACGCGCCCACCATTGTCTCCATCCGGGTCAACAGCACCGGACATAAAACCAGCTACACAGTGGGCGGCACGCTGGATGTGACCGGGCTCACCATTGAGGCGGTCTACTCCGACCACAGCACACGGACTGTACCGGTCACCGAAAATATGGTCAGTGGCTTTGACTCCGGCACGGCGGGCAATAAAACCCTGGCCATCACCTACGAGGGCATACGTACCACTTACACCATCGAGGTAACGGCGGCAGAACAGCCCGACCCGCCGGAAAAGCCTGACCCCAGTCACATCCACGCCTGGAGCACAATCATGTGGTATAACAATTCCAGTCACCACTGGCGTGAATGCGGCGCAAAGGGCTGCCCCATTACGGAAAACAGTGAAAAGGCAGGCTACGGCGCACACACCGCCGGGGCCTGGATTACGGACCAGGCGGCGACAAGCAGCCAAGCCGGCAGCCGGCACAGGGAATGTATCTCCTGCGGCTATGTGATGGCTCGGGAGACAATTCCGGCCACCGGCGGCAGTTCTTCCAGCAACTCCTCCAGCGGAGGAAGCTCTTTTGAAAGTACGACGACCAGTACCCAAAAAAATCCGGACGGCTCTGTCACCACCACCAAGACAAACCACCTAACCGGAACTGTCACCACCACAACCAAATGGCCCGACGGTTCTCAGACCGTAGTGGAGACGGCAAAGGACGGCACTGTCACCTCCACCGAAAAGGCGAAGGACGGCTCTACCGTCAAGACGGTGCAGAATCCGGACGGCTCCAGCAAGACCACCGTGAACCGCGCGGATAAGGTGACTGCCGAAACCAGCGTAGACCGTCACGGCATGGCCGAGGCACAGGTCAAAATTCCCGCCCAGGTCACGCAGGCGGCCCAGCGCGGCGATAACCCTGTTCTGCTTCCCGTTCCGGAGCTGCCTGTCACCAGAGGAGGGTCCATTTCCGTCACCGTCAAAACGTCCAGCAAGCAGCCGGTCAAGGTGGAGGTGCCCGTGGCCCAGTCTGGGCCCGGTACGGTGGCTGTGATCGTCCACCCCAACGGTGCTGAGGAGATCGTCAAGACCTCGGTTCTCACACAGCAGGGCGTGCTTTTGAAGGTGTCGGACGGAGCTGTGGTGACGGTGAGGGACAACAGCAAATATTTTTCTGATGTGAACAACCATTGGGCAAAGGACGCCATTCAGTTTGCCTCTGCCCGGGAGCTGTTTCAGGGTGAAACCCCATCCACCTTTGTGCCCAACGATGGCATGTCCCGCGCTATGCTGATGACCGTGCTGGCCCGTCTGGACGGCGCGGATACAGACAGAGGCGAAGCCTGGTATTCAAAGGGCATGGAGTGGGCGGTGGCCCAGGGCGTCAGCGACGGCTCCAACCCGGATGGTATTATTACACGGGAGCAGCTCGCCTCCATGCTGCACCGCTACGCCGGCAGCCCCACGTCAGACAGCAAGGCACTGTCCTTCGGCGACGCCCAATCGGTCAGCGGCTACGCCAGGGAGTCTATGTGCTGGGCTGTGGAGAAGGGTATGCTGCGCGGCTATGGAAACGGTCTCCTGGCCCCCAAGGGCAACGCGACCCGGGCTGAAGTCGCCGCCGTCCTCAAGCGATTTATTGAGCTTTTCAGCCAAACGGCATAATCCTTTATGAAAAGAGGGCGCACAGGACATGGGGCTTGTGCGCCTTCTCAGCTCGCCGGAGCAATCAGTGCCTTGAGGTTATAAACATCTGAAAGGAGTATAGCATGAATCAGCCTATCCAAATTGTTCAACGGCCGGCCGCAAAAAGCCGCAGTACATCTAATCAATTTGATATCAAAACCGCCCAAATGGCCCGAGGCTTCCATACCAGCTTTCCGGAGTACTCCCCTACCCCGCTGCTCCCACTGAAGGAGCTGGCCGGCTATCTTGGCGCAGCAGAGCTGTATGTAAAGGACGAGAGCAAACGCTTCGGGCTCAACGCCTTTAAGGTGTTGGGCGGCAGCTGCTGCATCGGCCGGTACATCGCCCAGCGGCTGAATCTACCCGTATCCCAGCTGACTTACGACCAGCTCACTGCTCCAGCCGTGCGGCAGCAGCTGGGCGAGCTGACCTTTGTCACCGCCACCGACGGCAATCACGGACGAGGAGTTGCCTGGACCGCCGCCCGGCTGGGTGTAAACAGCGTGGTGTATATGCCGAAGGGCAGCGCTCGGGAGCGCCTGGAGAACATTCGGGCCTTGGGAGCCCACGCTGAAATCACCAGCTGGAACTATGATGACACCGTCCGCTTTGCCAGCCGGCAGGCTCAGGAGCACGGCTGGGTTCTGGTTCAGGACACAGCCTGGAGCGGATATACGGAAATTCCAACCTGGATCATGGAGGGCTACACCACCCTCGCTTTGGAAATTGTGGAGCAATTAGGCGATGTGCGCCCCACTCACCTCTTCCTTCAGGCCGGCGTGGGCGCTATGGCCGGAGCGGTGGCCGGATTTTTTGCCAACTACTATGGCGGGGACTGCCCTGTCATCACTGTAGTAGAGCCTCACAACGCCAACTGTCTTTTTCGTACCGCCCAGGCCGGAGACGGCAGGCTCCACAACGTAGGCGGCGACCTGAGCACCATTATGGCCGGTCTGGCCTGCGGCGAGCCCTGCAGCATAGCCTGGCGTGTGCTGGAGGCCTGCGCCCAAAATTTCCTGTCTGTCCCTGACTATGTGGCGGCAAAGGGTATGCGTGTGCTGGGCAGCCCACTGGGCGGCGATCCTCGGATTATATCCGGTGAGAGCGGCGCTGCCACGGTTGGCCTGGTCGCCGAGATTATGGAAAACGATTCGCATATCCAGCTGCGCAGGCAGTTGAAGCTGGACCGGGATTCCCGAATCCTGTGCATCTCTACCGAGGGTGACACCGACCGGGAGAATTACAGAAAAATTGTTTGGGACGGCCAATGCCCCAGCACTTCGCAAGCTCCGTAAAACGGGTCAAAAAAGAGCTGCCTTGATTCAAAAGGCAGCTCTTTTTCAGTTTTACTTCAGATATTTGGGGACACGGCGCTCCATGTCCCTTTAGTCCAATGCCGCGGCCTGGAGCGCATCAAAGGCAGCCATACACTCGTCCACCGTAGCGCCCCCCAACAGCTCCCGCACAATCAGACAGGTATTGCCCCACTGCTCCACCTTCATCGTCGCGTTGGAGCCCAGCACATAGACCCCCTCCTCAATCCGGTCGTTGAGGGGGGTTAAGGCGGGGACACAGTCCACCTTTACATTTTTAGAGGGCGAGATGACCCGGTTGGTCTCCGCGTAGACCTGCAGCGCCTTATCAGAAACGATAATATCCATCACACGCATGGCGTCCTCCGCATGCTCCGCATTGGCTCCCACGCCAAAGCCTGTCATGGTTATCACCGGCATCCGTCCCCGGCTGCTGGGAAAGCCAATCACCTGCATCTCAAAGTCCGTCTTACCGTACGCGGTCTCTGTGTTGGCCGCACCCCAATAGGCCATAACAATGGGGATCTTGCCCGCCAGAAAATCCTCTCTCTCCGCCTCCAACGCCTCACTGACCAGAGCCTTCTCCGCATCAATATATCCCCGGTCAATCAACGTCTGAAGAAATTCAAACCCGGAGCGCATATAGTCACTGTACCTGGCCTCGCCGCTGTTGAGTGCCGCAATCTCCGCTTCTGTGTTTTCCCCGTTGTACAGGTCCGCATAGGCCTGCGCAAAGACAAAGGTCTCCAGCCACCAGCGGTTGGCGCCGATTGGCGTCTCAACCCCGTTCTCCTTAAAGGTCTGGCAGCACTTTAAAAATTCCTCCGGCGTCTCCGGCAAGGAGAGCTGATACTGGTCAAACATATCTTTATTGACAAACAGCCCGTAGGCCACCACCTCCTGAGGGATGGCGATCAGCTTCCCGTCCACAGTGTTGGCGGTCCAGATAATTTCTCTCAAATTTTTAGCGCTGTCCAGCCCGGACAGATCCATCAGCGCCCCCTCTGCCCCCAGTGTCAGAAGCGTATCTGAATTCAGCAGGTACAGATCATCCATATTATTGCGGGCACGGTCCAGAATCACCTCGTCATAGGTCCTGTCCTGATAGCTCTCCGCGGTGTAGGTCCTATACACCATCGTCACACCCAGCGCTTCCTCCGCCATCATAACCGTCAGGTCCGAGGCGGTCCGGGCCACATTTTCTGCGTTGGGGTCGGTCTTCTCCATGGGGCTGAACAGATTTACCACCCGCTCCTCATCCGGCTTCTCCGGAATCAGATTTTTGGGATCCTCCTGGCCGCCGCAGGCGCTCACCGTCAAAAGCATGAACACGGCCAGACAGGCTGAAGTCCATCTCTGAATGTTACCCTTCGCAATTTTTTTCATAGCGTATCCTTCCATCCAATATATCGTCTGAGAACCTTTTTTAACAGCCTTACATCCAAAGGCTTGGCCACATGGGCATTCATGCCGGCATCCAGCGCCGCCTTCTCGTCCTCGGCGAAGGCGTTGGCCGTCATGGCCACAATGGGGATGTGCTTCGCGTCTTCCCGCTCCAGCGCCCGGATTGCCCTTGTGGCGTCGTGGCCGTTCATCACCGGCATCTGAACATCCATCAGGATGGCGTCAAACTCACCCTGCGCCGACTGCCGGAAACGCTCCACGGCCAGAAGACCATTCTCCACGATCTCACAGGAGGCCCCCTCAATTTCCAGAAGTTCTGCCAGAATTTCTCCGTTGATCTCATTGTCCTCTGCGGCCAGGAAGCGCAGCCCCTCCAAATTTCCGTCCTTTTCGGGCTCCGCAGCCTTTCCGTCCTCCGGCCTCTTCCAAAGCTCCTCAACCTTCTCCCGAAAAGCCGCCACAAAAAACGGTTTTCCCAAGAGCCCGGCGCGGCTGATCTGAAGGGTTTCCTCCAGCCCCTCTCCGTCGTGCTCCGCCAGAAACAGGATGGGGGTTTCGGAAAGCACCTCCCGCAGCTCTTCAGCCGCCTGAACCGCGCTCAGGTCTGGCATATCCCAATCCAGAAGGACTATCTGGCAGTCCCCGCCCCTCCGGACATACTCCAGGGCCTCCTCCAGGCTGGACACAGCCTCCAGCCGGACCCCGGTCTCGGCCATGAGGGCCCGCATGTTTTCGCAGCTCTCCTCATCTCCGTCCACCGCGAGAATTTGGAAAATTCCTCTCTCCGTCCAAAACTGCCGGTCGGCCTGTTCCTCCTGAATACGCAGCTCCAGCTCCACTCCGAACAGAGAGCCCCGGTCCACCTCGCTGGACACCTCAATGGTGCCGCCCATAAGCTCCACGATGCTCTTGGTAATGGCCATGCCCAGGCCAGTACCCTGTACCTTGTTGGTTGTGCTGTTCTCCGCGCGGGTAAACGCGTCAAAAATCGTCTCAAGGTACTCCGGCGTCATGCCGTAGCCGTCGTCCTCCACCTCAATCCGGATGTGCTCATACTGGCTGGAGCGCTGCTTGAGGCCGATAATCCGCAGCCAGATGTGGCCGCCCTCCGGCGTATATTTGACCGCGTTGGAGAGAAGATTAATCAAAATCTGGTTGATTCTGGTCTCATCTCCCACCAGATACTCATGCCGGATACCGGTTACCTCCAGATGGAACTCCTGCCTTTTCGCCTTTGCCATCGGCTGAATCATCGCATCTATAGAGGATACCACATCATTCAGCGCAAATTTTTCCAGGTTAAGCACTACTTTTCCGCTCTCAATTTTGGAGACGTCCAAAATATCGTTAATCAGGCTGAGGAGGTGCTGGCCGGAGGCTGTAATTTTCTTGGTGTACTCCCGCACCTTGGCCGGATTCTCCGCCTCTGTGGCCAGAAGGGTGGTAAATCCCAGCACCGCGTTCATAGGCGTGCGGATATCGTGGGACATATTGGAGAGAAACATTGTCTTGGACTCACTGGCAATCTGCGCCGCCCGCAGCGCTTCCGCCAGCTGCTGGCTGTGGAGCTTCCGCTCCAGCTCCTGTTCCTTATGGAGCTTATCCTGCTGCCTCCAGCTGAGGTAATACAGAAGAATGCACAGGAAAAAAGCTGCCAGCATCGCTGCCACAACAACAAAAATATTCTGGTTGACCGACTTGCCCTCCTGCTGGATCGCCTCTACCGGAACATAGCCCACCAGAAAAATTGTTCCGTCATTGACCGACCACATGTAATTAAGGGCATGTACGGCGCGGATGTCATGGTAAAACAGGATATCCCTTCCATTTTTCAGGCAGCGCTCCACCTCTTCCCGAATACCCGCGTTCTGAATCTCGTTCGCCCGGTAGAAGTCGGCCAAATTCAGGTGGCCCGCGCTGCGCATCCCCATTCCCTTGGGCTTCAGCACAAAGCGCTCGCTTACCGCATCCATGATATACAGTGTGGCCTGCTTGTCATAAAACCCGTTGGGAAGCGCCCTGTCAATCGCGTCATAGACATACTCCGCGTAGAGCGTCCCAATGACCTGTCCATCCTGTTCGACGGGACACTTTATGGTATAGGACCACGTGCCCATATAATTCACATAGGACTGGGAGACCGGCAGTCCCATGACCGTACCGCCAGCGGAAAAATCTAATCCCTCCTCTGTAAACCGCTCCCCGGAATTGGACACACCCTCCGATTCTCCGGACAGGATCAGTGACATCTTTGACATTGTCTGATTTTTCTTATAAGTACAGATATAAGCCTCAGGATCCTCCGCCCGAGCAATTTCCTGCGCAATCAATATTTGAAACTCCGCCTCGCTGCGCAGAATTGCCTCAATCGTACACTGGATCAGGTCGAGACTCTCACTCAGGTTCTGTATCGCTCCCTCAGACATCTCCCGGGATATTTTTCGCGATACCGAATACACAACTGTCCCAAAAATGCAAAACACCAATACAATGGAGAGGAGCAGATGCAGCCCCTTCCGTTTTTCTTGTTTATTTTGCTTCTCTTTCATCGAAAATCTCCATCCTAACGCTCTGGAAATACTTCGCTCGGCCCCTGCACAGGAATGCGCTTTCCGGCATCACTGCGCCAGAGCCCCGTCGGACACTGCATCACTATTATACTATTCTTTTCATTTTAGTGTCAATAGCTACTCAACAGTGTGACCTTATCACAGTACAAAATAAATAAATTTTCTATAATGAATCTGATCTCTTGTTAAGGAGGAAATGCTGATGGAACCTGTTTTACGAAAAACACGAAAAGCGTTTGTGGACCAGACCAATTGTGTTGCCTGCGGCTGCTGTGTCAAGGTGTGCCCCCTGTCCGCCATTCAGGTAGTCAGGGGCGTCGCGGCCCAGGTGGACACTCAAAAATGTGTAGGCTGCGGCAAGTGCGCCAGGGAGTGTCCCGCAACAGTCATTACAATTCAGGAGGCGGCAGTATGAAGAAAAAATGGTACGACAATCTCTGGATCGTCTCCCTCACCTATCTTGTGCTGGGTTTTTTTAACATTCTGTTCGCCTGGCTGGGCCTCCTGTGCTTCTTCATCCCCCTGATTATCGCCATCGCGGGGGGAAACAAGGCCTATTGCAACCGTTACTGCGGCAGAGGACAGCTCTTCGGTCTGCTGGGCGGGCGCTTCGGCCTGTCCCGCAGAAAAGATATCCCCAAGTGGATGAAAAGCAAATTTTTCCGCTACGGCTTTCTGGTCTTCTTTCTCACCATGTTTCTGCTCATGCTGTGGAATACATATCTGGTCTTTGCCGGTGTCCGGGAGCTTAGGCAGGTGGTAACCCTGCTGTGGACCTTCAAGCTACCCTGGCAGTGGGCCTACCATGGGACCCTGTTTCACCCCGGCGCGGCACAGTTCGCCTTTGGATTTTACAGTGTCATGCTCACATCAACGGTGCTCGGACTGATTACCATGGTACTGTTTAAGCCCCGCAGCTGGTGTGTCTACTGCCCTATGGGCACCATGACACAGCTGATCTGCCGGGCCAAAAACGGAGCGCCCTGATCCCGCCGGCCTCAGCGCCCGGACAGCGCCGACAGCCCTCTCAGGTCCGTCAGCTCCACACAGCCCCGGGACAGCTTCACCAGGCCCTCGCCCTGGAAGTAGCGGAGCATACGGGTCACCACCTCCCTGGCCGAGCCCAGATGGTTGGCAATTTTCTCATGGGTAATCGGCAGAACCGTCTCTCCCTCCAGTGCGCTCTCCTGTAACAGGAAATCCGCCAGGCGCTGGTCCAGACGCTTCCAGAGGATCTGCTCCATCAGCCACATCACCTCAGAAAATCGGCCGCTCATCAAACGATTGGTATAGTTGGCCACGGCGGCGGACTCCTCCATCAGTTCCCGGTAGAAATCCGCCGGAATAACCCACACCTGTGTGTCCCGTTCTGCCTCAATGGAGATATCAAATTGAATATTCCGCATGATACAGGAGGCGGAAAATAGACACACATCCATCTCAATCAGGCGATAAATGGTGATCTCACGGCCCTCGTCGGAGAGAATATAGGCCCGCAGCTGTCCCGACCGGACCAGCAGCAGCCCGGTACAGTCCAGACTTCCCCTGTGGATGACGGTGCCCTTTTTGATCTCTCTGCTCATCACCGCCCCCTCAAGCCTCCCCTGCTGGGCGGGCGTCAACTCATTCCAGACAGAAAAATAATTTGTAAATTCCATGCTTCTCCCCTTTCAAACAACGGCATCTCCATGTACAAAAAAGCCGCCGGCCCGTACTTGGGCGACGGCTCTTTATTTTTCTACGCCTCCACACTGATCTCGGGGGCGGGCGCCGCCTCCGCGCCGGCGGCGGCATACCCTTGAATGGCAGTGTCCAGCGCGGCCTGTGTGGAGGAGCTGATCTCCTGCATCTGACTGCGCAGCTCCAGCTTGGCGGCAGACAAGTGATTTTGAAGGCGGTTGTCCACCTCCGCCTCCCGAATATAGCCAGATTCACGAATCATCCGCTGGGCTTGACGCCGGCGCAGCTCCTGCCGCTGCCGCTTGGCCTCCCGCAGGCGCTTCTCCTTCTCCAGCTTGACTTGGCGCTTCGCGACCGTCTTCTCCTGAGAAATCTCCCGTTTTTTCCGCCCCGCCCGGTTTACCGCCTTTTGCAGCTGATTGATGGCCGCCTGAATACGGTCGGCGTTTTCACTGTCGCTGCTCTTGGCGGCCCGAAGCCGGGCCATCTGCCGCCTGGCATAGCCCGAGGCGGCGTCCACTTCCCCCAGGCTTCTGGCCCGGGCCAGCCGGGCGTAGGCCTGGATGGGGGCATCGCCGTAGCGGGCGCTGCTCTTGGTCAGCTTCAACATCCGCTCCCGCTCTTCAGAGCGCTCCTTGGCTTCCTTCATCATCTCGGTTAGAGTGGGCTGACTCTCCCGCTCCTCCCGGAGCGCCGCCGCCAGCCGCTCCCCCTCTGTCTCCTGCCCGGAGCTTCCCCGGCTCACCGCCGCCTGGCTCTGATAGCCGACAGCAGAGCTCACTCCTGATATGCCCATGGTTTTCCCTCCCAGCCTAATACTCTGTATCTTATTTATCGGCCCGGAAAAAGAAAACCATAAGACCGCAGGAAAAATTATGCATATCGACAGTGGTGCGGCTCCCCTGTCCCAACAAAAATCCCGCCGCAAAACAAATTTTTCCAAAAAAATAAGATAGGCCTTGACAGCCCATCCCTCTTATGGTAAAATAAAATGCTTTTGTGTCCTCACTTCACAGCAGGACACTCTCCCATTTTCACGACCCCAGTTTACCACATCTGGTCGCGAAAGGCAAGAGCGGACACAGGAAAACAATCCACGCGCCCCGGTGTTCGCATTTTCCCTTTTCCCCCAACTTGTGCAAACTGACGGCAAAATTTCCCTGTTCTCCCAAAATCCGGCAAGAAAAAGTAACAACCAACCGTGAAATCAGAAGAAAGCGAGTTGATTTTTCAGCATGGTCGTAAAGGACGTAATGTACGGCAAGACCCCGCGGAAGAGCTTCGCACGGTATCAGGAAATTCTTGAGATGCCCAACCTGCTGGAGGTTCAGAAAACCTCCTACCATTGGTTTTTAGATGTTGGGCTGCGCGAGGTATTCAAGGATGTGGGCTCCATTGTGGACTACGGCGGCAATCTGGAGCTGTCCTTTGTGGATTTCTCCATGGACGAGAAGCCCAAGTACGACGTGGAGGAGTGCAAGGCCCGGGACGCCACCTACGCCGCCCCCATCAAGGTGAAGGTCCAGCTGCGCAACACCCAGAACAACCAGATCAATGAGCAGGAGATCTTCATGGGGGACTTCCCCATCATGACCAACTCGGGCACCTTTGTCATCAACGGGGCCGAGCGTGTCATTGTCTCCCAGATTGTCCGCTCCCCCGGCATGTACTACACCCGTGAGGTGGACAAGGCGGACAACAAGACCTACTCCACCACCGTCATCCCCGGCCGGGGCGCCTGGCTGGAGTATGAGACCGACCTGAGCGATATTTTTTACGTCCGCATCGACAAGAACCGCAAGCTGCCCGTCACCTGTCTCATCCGGGCGCTGGGCCCCCGCACCGACCCGGAGATTCTGGAGCTCTTCGGCGAGGACGAGCGCATTCTGGCCACCTTGGAGAAGGACGCCTGCAAGACCTACGAGGAGGCTATGCTGGAGATCTACCGCAAACTGCGCCCCGGCGAGCCCCCCACGCTGGACTCCGCTGAGACCCTCATCAACGCCACCTTCTTCGACCACCGGCGCTACGATCTGTCCACCGTGGGCCGTTACAAGTTCAACAAGAAGATGGCCCTGTGGACCCGGCTGTCCGGCTGCAAGCTGGCCCAGCCCATCGCCGATCCCCGCACCGGCGAGATTCTGGCCGACGCGGGCGAGGTTCTCACCCGGGAGCGGGCTCAGGAGTTGGACTCCCGAGGCGTAAACCAGGCTGTCGTGGACGTGGACGGCCGGCAGGTCAAGGTGTTCTCCAACGATATGGTGGACAAGAAGGGCTTTGTAGCCCTCACCGGCTTTGACCCCGCTGAGGTGGGCATCGATGAGATGGTCTCCTTCCCCGCCCTGTGCGCTCTTGTGGACCAGTACCAGGGAGACGAACTTCGGAACGCGGTCCGCCGGAGCATGGAGGACCTGATTCCCAACCACATCACCGTTGCCGACATTATGGCCTCAATCAATTATGTCAACTGCCTGGCCTACAACATCGGCACTCCCGACGATATCGACCATCTGGGCAACCGCCGCCTGCGCTGCGTGGGCGAGCTGATCCAGAACCAGTTCCGCATCGGCTTCAGCCGCATGGAGCGTGTCATCCGGGAGCGGATGACCACCCAGGACCTGGACGTGGTCACCCCCCAATCCCTCATCAATATCCGGCCCGTCACCGCCGCCATCAAGGAGTTCTTCGGGTCCTCCCCCCTCTCCCAGTTCATGGACCAGACCAACCCCCTGGCGGAGCTGACCCACAAGCGCCGTCTGTCCGCCCTGGGCCCCGGCGGTCTGAGCAGGGACCGGGCCTCCTTCGACGTGCGTGACGTCCACTACTCCCACTACGGCCGGCTGTGCCCCATCGAGACCCCCGAAGGTCCCAACATCGGCCTGATCTCCTATCTGGCCTCCTACGCCCGGATCAATAAGTACGGCTTTATTGAGGCCCCCTACCGCAAGGTGGACAAGGAGACCGGCCGTCTCACCGACGAGATCACCTATATGACCGCCGACATGGAGGATGAGTATATCATCGGCCAGGCCACCGAGCCGGTGGACGAAAACGGCTGTCTGGTCAATGAGCGCGTCACCTGCCGCCACCGCAACGAGACCATCTCGGTGGATAAGCACCGGGTGGACTATGTGGACGTATCCCCCAAGATGATGGTGTCGGTGGCCACCGCCATGATCCCCTTCCTCCAGAACGACGACGCCAACCGCGCCCTGATGGGCGCCAACATGCAGCGCCAGGCTGTCCCCCTGCTCCGCCCCGAGGCCCCCATTGTGGCCACCGGCCAGGAGCACAAGAACTGCATCGACTCCGAGGTGGCCATCCTGGCCGAGGGTCCGGGCACCGTCACCAAGGTGTCCGCCCGGTATATCACCGTGGCCTACGACAACGGCCAGACCCGCGACTACCGCCTGACCAAGTATCTGCGCTCCAACCACACCACATGTATCAACCAGCGGCCCATTGTTGAGGCCGGACAGCGGGTGGATTACCACGACGTGCTGGCCGACGGCCCCTCCACCGACCACGGCGAAGTGGCCCTGGGCCGGAATATCCTCATGGGCTTCATGACCTGGGAGGGCTACAACTACGAGGACGCTATCCTCCTCAACGAGCGGATGGTGAAGGACGATGTCTTTACCTCCATCCACATCGAGGAGTACGAGACCGAGGCCCGGGACACCAAGCTGGGCCCCGAGACCATCACCCGGGACATCCCCAACGTGGGCGAGGACGCCCTGAAGGACCTGGATGAGCACGGCATCATCCGGGTGGGCGCGGAGATCCGCGCCGGCGATTATCTGGTAGGTAAGGTCACCCCCAAGGGCGAGGCCGAGGCCACCGCCGAGGAGAAGCTGCTTCGGGCCATTTTCGGCGAGAAGGCCCGGGAGGTCCGTGATACCTCCCTGAAGGTGCCCCACGGCGAGGCGGGCATTGTAGTGGACGTGAAGGTCTACACCCGGGAAAACGGCGACGAGCTGGGAGCCGGCGTCAATCAGGTGGTCCGGGTCTATATCGCCCAGAAGCGGAAGATTTCCGTGGGCGACAAGATGGCCGGCCGCCACGGCAACAAGGGCGTAGTGTCCCGCATCCTGCCTCAGGAGGATATGCCCTTCCTCCCCGACGGCACCCCCCTGGACATCGTGCTGAACCCCCTGGGCGTGCCCTCCCGTATGAACATCGGCCAGGTGCTGGAGGTCCATCTGGGCTACGCCGCCAAGACCCTGTGCTGGAAGGTGGCCACTCCCATCTTTAACGGCGCCAGCGAGCAGGATATTCAGGAGTGCCTGAAGCTGGCCGGTCTGGCCCGTGAGGTAGGTGCTGACGAGCCTCTCATCGGCAAGCAGCTCTACCTGGCCGGCGGCGAGGGGGAGGAGATGCGCCCCCTCACCCCCGAGGAGATGGCCGACAACGGCCAGATTGACCTCTGGCAGAAGGCGGGCCAGCTGCGCATTGTGGACGGCAAGAACTGGCTCTATGACGGCCGGACCGGCCGCCGCTTCGACAACCCCGTCACTGTGGGCTACGTCTACTTCCTCAAGCTCCACCACCTGGTGGACGACAAGATTCACGCCCGGGCCACCGGCCCCTACTCCCTGGTCACCCAGCAGCCCCTGGGCGGCAAGGCCCAGTTCGGCGGCCAGCGCTTCGGCGAGATGGAGGTGTGGGCCCTGGAGGCCTACGGCGCGGCCTACACCCTGCAAGAGATTTTGACGGTCAAATCGGACGATGTAACAGGGCGTGTCAAGACCTACGAGGCCATCGTCAAGGGCCTGAACGTGCCCAAGCCCGGCGTGCCCGAGTCCTTCAAGGTGCTCATCAAGGAGCTGCAGTCCCTGTGTCTGGACATGAAGGTGCTGGACGCCCAGGGCTGTGAGATCGAGCTGAAGGATGAGGACGAGGATACCTATCAGCCCGTGCGGGACGACTACTACGACCGTGAAGACAGCTTCGGCTATCAGGCAGGAGACGACTTTGCCGCCGCCGGCGGCTTCACCTTCAAGGGTGACAGCGACGACGACGACCTGGCCATTGAGACGGCGGAGGATGAGGCCGAGGACGCCCTTTTCGCCGAGGACGATTATAACTAAAAGGGAGGAGATAAACGCATGAGCTACGCTGAATTTGACGCGATCCGAATTGGAATCGCCTCCCCTGAGCAGATCCGCGAGTGGTCCTTCGGCGAGGTCAAGCGCCCGGAGACCATCAACTACCGCACCCTCAAGCCCGAGAAGGACGGCCTGTTCTGCGAGAAAATCTTTGGCCCCACCAAGGACTGGGAGTGCAACTGCGGCAAATATAAAAAGATTCGCTACAAGGGCAAGGTGTGTGACCGCTGCGGCGTGGAGATCACCAAGGCTAAGGTCCGCCGGGAGCGGATGGGCCACATCGAGCTGGCCGCCCCCGTCTCCCACATCTGGTACTTCAAGGGAATCCCCTCCCGGATGGGCCTGCTGCTGGATATCAGCCCCCGCATTCTGGAGAAGGTACTGTACTTCGCCGCCTATATTGTGATCGACCCCGGCTTCTCCCCCCTGTCCAAGAATCAGATCCTCTCCGAGAAGGAATACCGGGACATGCGGGAGAAGTATGAGGACGACTTCGACGCCGGTATGGGCGCGGAGGCCGTGAAAAAGCTCCTTCAGCAGATTGACCTGGACGCTCTGTCTGAGCAGCTGCGCAAGGAGCTGAAGGACGCCTCCGGCCAGAAAAAGGTGAAAATCATCAAGCGGCTGGAGGTGGTGGACGCCTTCCGGGTCTCGGGCAACAAGCCCGAGTGGATGATTATCGATGTGCTGCCGGTCATCCCCCCCGAAATTCGGCCTATGGTCCCCCTGGACGGCGGACGGTACGCCTCCTCCGACCTGAATGACCTGTATCGCCGGGTTATCAACCGGAACAACCGCCTGAAGCGCCTGATCCAGCTCAACGCCCCCGATATCATCGTCCGCAACGAGAAGCGGATGCTCCAGGAGGCGGTGGACGCCCTCATCGACAATGGCCGCCGGGGCCGAGCGGTCACCGGCGCCAACAACCGGGCCCTCAAGTCCCTGAGCGACATGCTCAAGGGCAAGCAGGGCCGCTTCCGCCAGAACCTCCTCGGCAAGCGGGTGGACTACTCCGGCCGGTCGGTTATCGTGGTGGGCCCCTCCCTGAAGATTTATCAGTGCGGCCTGCCCAAGGAGATGGCCATCGAACTCTTCCGCCCCTTCGTCATGAAGAAGCTGGTGGACGACGGCCTGGCCAACAACATCAAGGCCGCCAAGAAGATGGTGGAGAAGGGCGAGGCCGCTGTGTGGGACGCCCTGGAGTTTGTCATCAAGGACCACCCCGTCATGCTGAACCGCGCCCCCACCCTGCACCGCCTGGGCATCCAGGCCTTTGAGCCCGTGCTGGTAGAGGGCCGGGCCATCAAGCTCCACCCCCTGGTGTGCACCGCCTTCAACGCCGACTTCGACGGCGACCAGATGGCCGTCCACGTCCCCCTGTCCGCCGAGGCCCAGACCGAGGCCCGGGTGCTGATGCTCTCCGCCAACAACCTCCTCCGTCCCCAGGACGGCGGCCCGGTGACTATCCCCTCTCAGGACATGATTCTGGGCGCCTACTACCTGACCTACAGCCGGGACGAGGGCGATGTGGACCACGCCTTTGCCGATGTGGATGAGGCCATGATGGCCTATGACGCCGGCCTTATCACCCTCCACACCCCCATCCGGGTCCGGATGTTCAAGGAGATTGACGGCGAAACCCGGCACAGACTGGTCAAGACCACCATGGGCCGCCTGATCTATAACGAGGCCATCCCCCAGGACCTGGGCTTTGTGGACCGGGACGACCCCGACACCATGTTCGACCCCGAGGTCAACTTTGTGGTGGGCAAGAAGCAGCTGGGCAAGATTATCGACAAGTGCATCACCAAGCACGGCTTTACTGTGGCTGCCGGTGTGCTGGACGCCATCAAAGACCTGGGCTACCACTACTCCACCGTGGGCTCCCTCACCGTGGCCATTGCCGATATGACCGTCCCCTCCAAAAAGTACGAGCTCATCGGCGAGACAGAGAAGGAAATCGTCCGCATTGACAAGCAGTACCGCCGGGGCCTTATCACCAACGACGAGCGCTACCGCCTCACCGTGTCCGCCTGGGAAAAGACTACCAAGGACGTCACCGACGCCCTGCAGGAGTCCATGGACCAGTACAACCCCATTTTCATGATGGCCGACTCGGGCGCCCGAGGCTCCATGGCTCAGATTCGTCAGCTGGCCGGTATGCGCGGCCTGATGGCCGATACTGCCGGCCGTACCATCGAGATTCCCATCAAGGCCAACTTCCGTGAGGGCCTGTCCGTGCTGGAGTACTTCATCTCCTCCAGAGGCGCCCGAAAGGGCATGGCCGACACCGCCCTGCGTACCGCCGACTCGGGCTACCTGACCCGCCGTCTGGTAGACGTCTCCCAGCAGGTCATCATCCGGGAGGCGGACTGCGGAACCCGCGACGGTATTCTGGTCAGTGAAATTGAAGAGCACGGCCAGGTCATTGAGACCTTTGCCGAGCGTCTCCACGGCCGCTATCCCACCGAAGACATTGTGGATCCCGCCACCGGTGAGCTGCTCTTCACCAAGGACACCATGCTCCGCAAGGACGACGCCAGCGTGCTGGAGAGCCACGGAATTTATGAGGTTAAAATTCGTTCCGTTCTCACCTGCCGGGCCCGGAGCGGCGTGTGCGCCAAGTGCTACGGCATCAATCTGGCCATTGGTGAGCCCGTGGGCGCCGGCGAGGCGGTGGGCATCATCGCCGCCCAGTCCATCGGTGAGCCGGGCACCCAGCTTACCATGCGTACCTTCCACACCGGCGGCGTGGCCGGCGGCGACATCACCCAGGGTCTGCCCCGCGTAGAGGAGCTGTTCGAGGCCCGCAAGCCCAAGAAGATGGCACAGCTGGCCGAGATCGGCGGCCGGGTCTCCATTGAGGAGACCAAGCGCAACGTGATGTGTAATCTGACCATCACTGCCGACGACGGCGAGGTGGTCACCTATGCCCTGCCCTACTCCGCCGGAATCAAGGTGAAGGAGGGCGACGTGGTGCCCAAGGGCCTGGCCCTCACCGAGGGCGCGCTGTCCCCCCACGAGGTGCTGCGCATCCGGGGCCTGTCCGACTGCCACAACTACCTGATCCGCGAGGTGCAGAAGGTGTATCGCCAGCAGGGCGTTGACACCAACGACAAGCACATCGAGGTTATTGTCAGCCAGATGATGCGCAAGGTGCGCGTGGAGGAGGCCGGCGACTCCGATCTGCTCTCCGGCTCCACCGTTGACATTGTGGACTTTATGGACGCCGAGGAGGCCGTCAAGGCCCGCATCGACGCCGGCGAGAAAAATGAGATGGGCGAGGACCTGGTCGTCCCCACCTGCACCCGGCTGCTCATGGGAATCACCAAGGCCTCTCTGGCCACCGAGTCCTTCCTGTCCGCCGCCTCCTTCCAGGAGACCACCAAGGTGCTCACCGAGGCCGCCATCAAGGGCAAGGTCGACCACCTGCTGGGCCTGAAGGAGAATGTCATCATCGGCAAGCTGATTCCCGCCGGTTCCGGCCTCGCCCAGTACCGGAGAGAGGACGTAATCGACGACGAAGGCAATCTGGTCTCCCAGTCCCAGGTTCGCCAGCGTCCCGAGCGGGAAATCAATCTGGACTTCAGTGTGGACGAGGACGATGTCGAGGACGACGAGGAAGAGGACCTCTTCACCGAAGTGGGCACCATGGAGCTGGAGCCCGCGGGAGAGCGGACCCAGGAGGCCGAGGTCTGATTGTCCCTCTGAATATTTTATCAGGACTGCCCGTTTGGGCAGTCCTGACTTTTTATCGCTCTTCCAAATTTAACATCAGCGGTCCACCAGAATCAAATTCTGAATATTGTTGCGTCCCTCTCCATTCTGGAGCAGATATATGGTATAGATCTCTCCCCCCGCTACGTTCAGGAGAAGTGAGCCAAATGTCTCCTGCGGCGGATAGACGCCTAGCCACGCGGGGTCCAGCGGCTCAATGCCCATCTGGGGCGGCATGGGGGCCAGGTTGGTGTCCGCATAGAAGAACTGATAGGTCCCAGGCACAATCCGCTTAAACGCGGCCACCTCCTTGAAGCGCAGGTCGCCGTAGACCACCCGGCCGTCGCTCATCAGTACATCAATCGGCCCGCTGTTGTAGGCCAGATTGCCCACACGGAAGCTGGCGTATCGATTGGAAGGCGGACAGCAGCTGTCTGTAACCTGCAGCAGGTCCATGCCGCCCGCGGTATTAATGACAGCAATGGTGGTGCGCCCGTTCACCGGGAAGGGCATGGATTTCTGGAGATAGACATACCCGTTCGGACCGGCAACTGTCACAGTCTGATATCCGGCGCGGACCCGGCCATAGCCGGTGACGGTTGCATATCGCAGCCGGTTCGCAAACCGGCTGTTTCCTACCGTAATCCGGAAAGAGGGATACCCATAGGCCGCATTTAAAAAACGCACTCTGGATATTCCAGGACGTTGCCCGGGCTGGGTTCCCCCTCCACCACAGCTTCCGCCGGAACAGCCCCAATTATTGCCGGGGTAAACAGGGCCGCCTTCGCCGGGATTGGGCAGGGGAATCACAGGCTGTACGTCATCTCCTGGATAGACCGGCCCGCCCTCGCCAAGGTCAGGAAGCGGAATGACAGGCTGTATGTCGTCTCCTGGATAGACCGGACCGCCCTCACCGAGGTCGGGCAGTGGAATCACAGGCCGTATGTCATCTCCTGGATAGACCGGACCGCCCTCACCGGGATTGGGCAGAGGGATGACCGCCTCCCCACCGGCTCGGCCCATCGGGGCCAAAAAATAATAAAAATCACTCTGATTCATAAAATAGGAACGGAAGTTCCAGCAGCCTCCTTTCAGATGGTGCTGTACTATCTTATGAGGGCACCCCATCTACGGTGCATTGCAGTCCTAGTGCCACCTGTATGTATCAATATCAAGCCGCAAAAATTGTGGCACTAAGAGGGCCCTGCGCTCTTTTCAAATATCAAGATTTCTGTTATACTAACAGACACAGAAAATTTTCCCGGCTGCCGTAACATCCGGTCCGCAGTTGTCCTCCCTCCTGAAGGGGCGCAGGGACAATTTAACTAAACGAAAAATAAGGAGTTGTTTCACATGGACGCAATCGAACAAAAAATTCTCTCCATTCTGGACAGCCGTGCCGACGAGCTGCAGGCTCTGGCTCAGGATCTGTTCACCCACGCCGAGCAGGGATACCATGAGTACCGCACTGCCCAAATCGTGTCTGACGCCCTGAAAAAGCTGGGGCTGGAAACCCGGGAGGGGCTGGCCATCACCGGCCTGCGGGCCAGCATTGGCAAGCAGACCGGTCCCAACGTGGCTCTCATCGGTGAACTGGACGGCCTGGCCTGTCCCACCCACCCTATGGCTACCGACCAGGGCTTTGCCCACTCTTGCGGCCACTATGCCCAGATTGTCTGTATGCTGGGGGCCGCCATGGCCCTCACCGACCCGGAGGTAGCCGCCAGCCTGGACGGCACCGCCACATTCTTCGCCGTTCCCGCCGAGGAGTTTCAGGGGGGCGATCTGCGCGACGAGGTACGCCGTACCCACGACGTCCACTGCGCCGGCGGTAAATGTGAGCTGCTGCGCCGTGGTGAGTTTGACGACATTGATATGGCTGTTACCACCCATTCCCTCATGGTGGATCGGGACTCTGACGTGGACCTGATGCTGGGCAACAGCGCCTGTACCGGCTTTGTGGGCAAAACTGTCCTCATTCACGGCCGGGCCTCCCACGCCGCCGCCGCCCCCCACTTGGGGGTCAACGCGCTCAACGCCGCCTGCCTTGGCATGAGCGCCCTTGGCATGGTGCGGGAGACCTTTCAGGAAAAGGACTGCGTCCGGGTCCACCCCTATATCCGCCAGGGGGGCGAGGCCGTCAACATCGTCCCCAGCGAGGTAATTGTGGACATGATGGTCCGGGCCAACAATCAGGCGGCCGTGGAAGCTGTCAGCGCCAAGGTTGACAACTGCTTCAAGGGGGCCGCTATGGCCATCGGCTGCGACATTGACATTGTCAACGCCCAGGGCTATATGCCCTGCCCCGAGCGCCTCCCCGACGAAATCCTGTGGGACTGCGCCAAGCTGCTGGGTGACGGGCTGAAGGTTCAGTCCATCCCCGCCGGGGCGTGCAACACCGCCAGCACCGATGTGGGCGACCTGTTCGCGGTGATGCCTGTGCTCAATTTTACCTTTGGCGGCAGTACCGGCGACCTGCACTCCAAAGACTACGCCGTCTCCGACCCCAATGTGGCGCACATTGTCCCCGCAAAAATGATGGCTCTGCTGGCCTATCGTCTGCTGAAAGACGGGGCCGCTGAGGCCAGGAAGATCATTGACGGTTACCAGGCCCCCTACACCAAAGAGGGGTATAAGGCCTACACAGAAAAAATGAGCGGCTGAATACGTCCATTTCATCCATTCCGCGCCCTCCTGAAAAAAGAGGGCGCGTCTTCATTTTCCATAAATTTTATTGCTCTAGCGTACTGAATTATTGAATTGTGAACAAATTATTAAAAACCTATTGTCAAACAGAGAAAAATCCGTTATAATGAAGCATAACTTTTGATTGGAAGCTGTATCAAGCGGGGCATGTCCCGCTTGCGCCGTGTTTCAAAACACGGCGGCCCTTCCAGCAAGCAAGGGGAACACGAGAAGAGAGATACACTATATCTCCCAAGGCCCGGCCAGCGCGCCGACGGACCGGACAGTCATCGTGTCCGGAGGAAAGAAAGGAGTACCTATGCCCAAAGATGCAAACTCCCTGCAGAAAAAAGGTGTGCTCGACCGCATTCTCGATGCCATTGAGCGCGCCGGCAACAAGCTGCCTGACCCCATTACCCTGTTCCTGGGTCTGGCCGTCATCGTTGTCCTGATTTCCTGGCTGTGCAGCGCACTGGATGTTCAGGCTCTGAACCCCGCCACCAAAGAGGTTGTCAAGGTACAGAATCTGTTCTCCATCTGGGGTATCCAGTACCTGTGGAGCAATGTTATCACCAACTTCTCCGGCTTTGCCCCCCTGGGCATGGTGCTGGTGGCCGTGATTGGCTCCTCCGTGGCCGAAAAGAGCGGCTTCCTGGTTTCTCTGATGCAGAATTTCCTGGGCGGCGCCAAGGGCTGGATCGTCTCCGCCGTGGTCATTTTCCTGGGCATCAACCTGAACATCGCCGGCGACGCGGGCTTCATCATTCTGCCTCCCCTGGCCGCCATTCTGTATATGTCCATTGGCCGCAGCCCCATGCTGGGCCTGTATGTCGCCTTCGCCTCTGTGGCCGCCGGCTTCTGCGCCAACATCATGATCGGTCTGTCTGACGCTCTGGCCTACGGCTTTACCGAGCCCGCCGCCCAGATGTTCGACCCCACCTATTCCGCCTCCATCGCCATTAACTGGTACTTCATGATCGTCTCCTGCATCATCCTGACCGTCGCAGGCACCTTCATCACCGAGAAGATCATGGTTCACCGCTTCCCTGTCACCAAGGAGGATCTGGCCAAGTACGATTATGACGAGAGCTCCACCAACCTCACCCCCGTCCAGAAGAAGGGGCTGGCCGTGGCCGGCATCGCTGAGCTGGTCTACCTCGCCGTCGTGCTGCTGCTCTCCCTGCCGATTTTCGGCAACCCCATCCTGGGCGATGAAAACGGCTCCATCACCGCCGCCGCCGCCCCCTTCACCAAGGGCATCGTGTTCACCGTCACCCTGGCCCTGATGGTGCCCGGCATCGCCTACGGCGTGGCCATCGGCAAGTATAAAAACGATAAGGACGTGTGGGCTGACATCAGCCAGGGCTTCTCTGAAATGGGCAATTACGTCTTTATGTGCTTCTTTATCTCCATCTTCACCAACTTCTTCAACGTATCCAAGCTGGGCACCGTCCTGGCAATCAGCGGCGCCAACGGCCTGAAGGCCATCGGCTTCACCGGTGTGCCCCTGATGGTGGGTCTGATTATTGTGGCCTGCTTCGTCAACCTGTTCATCGGCTCCGCCTCCGCCAAGTGGGCCATTCTGGCGCCGGTGTTCGTCCCCATGATGATGATTATGGGCTACGACCCCGCCATCACTCAGATGGTCTACCGCATCGGCGACTCCATCACCAACCCCCTGTCCCCCCTGTTCACCTATATGCCCGTCATCCTGGGCTACGCCCGGAAATACGACAAGAAGGCCGGTCTGGGCACCGTAATTGCCAACATGATCCCCTTCTCCACCTGCTTCGCCATTGTCTGGATTCTCCAGGTTATCGTTTGGGTTGTGTTCAACCTGCCCCTGGGTCCTGGCGGCGGCATCTATCTGCCCGGTTTCGGCGGCTGAATCAGCCCCCTGTAACAATCTTAACGGCCCGGATCAGCAATGGTTCGGGCCGTTTAGGTCATTTTTGAATTTGAAAGGAGTTTTTGCTTATGGACTTCGCCCAACGTGCGGCGCAGCTCAGTGAAGCCATCATCAGCCACCGGCACTGGCTGCACCAGCATGCCGAGCTCTCTCTCCAGGAGCATGAGACCACTGCCTATCTTGCCGGACAGCTCCGGGAGCTGGGCATTCCCGTTCAGACCTTTGAGGACTACCCCGGCTGCATCGCCACCATCCAGGGCAGCAAACCGGGCAAAACCGTTATGCTCCGGGCGGACATCGACGCCCTCCCCATTCAGGAAAACAGCGGTGTGGACTTTCAGAGCCAGAACCCCGGCGTGATGCACGCCTGCGGTCACGACTGTCACGCCTCCATGCTTCTGGGTGCCGCCCAGATGCTGTGGGAGAGCCGTGAGGAGCTGAACGGCACCGTCAAGTTGCTCTTTCAATCCGGCGAGGAGGTCTTTATCGGCAGCCACTACTACTGGGATCAGGGCCACCTCAGCGATGTGGACGCCGCCATGGGCCTCCATGTGTGGGCCACCGCCCCCAGCGGCAGTCTCTGTGTTCAAGACGGCCCCCTGATGGCCAGCTGCGACAACTTTAAGATCACCGTCCATGGCGTGTCCTGCCACGGCTCCACCCCGAACATCGGCAAGGATGCCATCGTGGCTGCCAGCGCTATAATTATGGCCCTTCAGACTGTGGTCAGCCGGATCAGCGACCCCAGAGATATGCTGGTGGTAACGGTAGGTAAGATTCAGGCCGGCACCCAGTTCAACATCATCACCGACACCGCCGTGCTGGAGGGCACGGTCCGGGCCCACGGCCCCGAGGCCCGCCAACTGGCGGCGGACAACATCCGCCACATCGTTGAGACCACCGCCGCCGCCATGGGCTGTACCGCCGACCTGGAATACAACTTCCTGGAGCCCCCTGTCCGCAACGACGACATCGCCCTCAACGAGATCGCCCGAGGCGCAGCCCGGAAACTCTTCGGCCCGGAGGTTCTCGCCACCACCACCCCAGCCACCGGCAGCGAGGACTTCTCCTATCTGATGGAAAAAATCCCCTCCTCCCTGTTTGTGTTTTTAGGTTGCTATGACGAGGAGACCGACAGTGTCCACCCTGTACACAATGAAAAATTTAAAATCAACGAAGATATTCTTCAAGTCGGCGCCGCCCACTACGCCCAGTTTGCCGCCGACTATCTGGCAAAAAACGCAGGAGGTGCGCAGTGATGGATATTAAGACGCTGGCGAAAGAACAGGAGTCCTACATCATTGAGTGCCGCCGCTGGCTTCACGCCCACCCGGAGCTGGGCACCCAGGAGGTGGAAACCACCCGCTTCATCAAGGAGCAGCTGGACAGCATGGGAATCCCCGTCCAGACCTTTGAGGGTATTACCGGCTGCGTGGCCACCATTCAGGGCGGTCAGCCCGGTAAAACCGTCATGCTCCGGGCGGACATCGACGCCCTCCCCATCCAGGAGAACCCCGGCAAGAGCTACTGCAGCCTCAACCCCGGCGTGATGCACGCCTGCGGCCACGACTGCCACACCGCCATGCTCCTGGGGGCCGCCCGCGTGCTTCAGGACCACCGGCAGGAGCTGAAGGGCACCGTCAAACTCATCTTCCAGATGGCCGAGGAGATTGGCCGCAAGTCGGAGGAGTATGTGAAGCAGGGCGCTCTGGAGGGCGTGGATGCCATCTTCGGAATGCATGTCTGGTCCGCGCTGGACAAGGGCAAGGCCAACTTTGAGGGCGGTGGGCGCATGGCCTGTTCCGACCGCTTTACCATTCAGATTCACGGCAAAGCCGCCCACGGTAGCGCCCCCCACCAGGGCCATGACGCCATTCTGGCCGCAGCCGCCGCCGTGATGGCCCTGCAGTCCCTGCCCAGCCGGGTCGTCAATCCTATGGACAGCCTGGTGGTATCGGTCGGTATGATGAACGGCGGCACCAAGGAGAATATTCTGTGCGATCACGTGGAGCTGGTGGGCACAGTCCGGGCCTTCGACCGGGAGTTTCGGAACAGTATGCCCCAGCGCATTCAGAACCTGGTAGCCAGCGTGGTACAGGGCTACAACTGCACCGCCGACTGCGACTACTACTTCGGTCCCAGCCCCCTCATCAACGACCACGAGGACCTGAACCGCCTGGCCCAGGGCGCAGCCAAAAAAATCATCGGGGATGACTGTCTGGTCTCCCTGAACAAGATGATGGGCGCGGAGGATTTCAGCGTCTATATGGAGCACATCCCCGGCGTTTACGGCTACTTGGGCTTCAAGGATCTGGGCGGCGGAACGGAGTACATCCATCACCACCCCGCCTTCGACGTGGACGAATCGGTCCTGTGGAACGGCACCGGCATCTATGTCCAGTTCGCGGTGGACTATCTGGAAGAAAAATCCTGACAACATGTGGAAAGGACCGCCAGCTGAAGCTGGCGGTCCCTTTTCAATGGGCAGTTTAAGACTCAAAAAACCGGGTGTAGGGCTCCGTATGGGGGATGGTAACCCCTATATTTTCCAGTACCAGGTCCCCTCCATCAGGGCCGCAGAAGTAAATATCCACACGATCCGGGTCCCCCACGCCGGGAACCACCGCCCAATTCTGCAAAGTCTTCTGGACGCTGTCCAGAATGGTCTGGTCGAGCTGGCCCGCATCAAAGACGCGGAATTCATCCTTCTGTGGGTCCGGCGGCCCCACAAACAGAGCGCTGGTCTCGGCGAAGATGACCGTCATACCGCCCTTTCCGTCGGTGATCTCCCCGGCCAGATCCAGATTCCAGCCCGTCAGCTCAGAAATTCCGGCCACCAGGGCCTCGGGTGTAATTTCCTCAGCCAACTCTAAGGGGTACTCCTTGAACTGACCGTCCATCCCTATATACAGGGTGGCGGTCTGAAGCTCCTCTGGCTGAGCGCCGGAAATATCATCGGGGCTTTGGGAGCCCGGCTGAGAACCGGAAACATTTCCGGAATCCGGAGGTATCTGAGACGATCCGCCTCCATTTTGAGATGTATTGCCGCTGGAGCAGGCAGTCAGGGCCAAAACCAGCGCCAAGGCGCAGGCAGCCATTTTCTTCATTCGCTTTCTCCTTTCCACCCTCTCGGGGAGAGGGCCAGCCTCATGATAGCAGAGCCCCCTGACAAAATCATGTCTTTTATGTAAATTCTCTCTTTCCCGCTGCCGCCTTCATCAGCTTCAGATTATTTTGCAGCCGCTCATTTCCCGGCTCCAGCGCGGCTGCTTTTTCCGCCTCCTCCACGGCCTCCGGGTATGCTCCGGTGTTGTACAGGGCAATCGCCCGCAGGTCATGCGGCAGGCTTCCCCACGCGGCGGCCTCGCAGATATAGCTTCTGGGACGGACGGTGATTGCCAGCGCGCAGGAGGTAAAGTAGAGCACCCCCTCCCACTCCCCCTGGTAGTAGAGCATAAGGGCCAGATCGGTGTAGGGCTCCCGCAGATGGGGCGCCTCGGTGATGGCCCTGAGATACCAATCCCGGGCCTGGGATGTCTCCCCCTTCTCCCAGTAGGATTTCGCAATGTACCGCATGGAGGCCGCCCGCTCATCCCGCCACATGGCGGACGGCATAGCCAGGTGTCCCTTCAGCGTCCGAATACAGTCGTCCCAGCGGCCCCGGTACATGTATTCCCGGCCCAGATAGTGGACATTCCGGTCATCCCCCGACTCCTCCTCAACCGACAGCTCCAGCAGCTGCAAATACTGTCCCCTGGATTTTTGGGGGTCCGGGTGGTGGTCCAGCTGAATCTCCTCTGTGACAACCATCGGCCCTGGTTGCCCCTCTCCCGTCCACCTCAGCACCTCGTGAACAGGGTGGACCCACTGGTAGCCATGGCGGGCGTGGATCTTCTCATACCAAAACACTACACCCTCTGAGCCGTCGGCGTTGAAGGACCAGGTATACCGGTAGGAAGCCTGTCCCGCCCCCGGGACCCAGACCTTTTCCAACGCCTCCCGCCAGCCTGGATGAAACACCTCGTCCAGGTCGGTACAGACACAGATATCGGTGTCCGGGGGCACCAGCTCCAGAGAGTAGTTCCGAGCCCTGTCAAAGCGCCAGGGGGAGATGGTCTCCACCGTGACCTCCGCCCCCCGGGCCCGCAGCCGCTCTGCCGTCTTGTCCTCCGAGCCGGTATCCAGCACCACCACCTGGTCGGCCTCAGACATGGAGTCCATCCAGCGGTCCACAAACGCTTCCTCATTCTTGCAGATGGCGTAGACGCATACCTTGTACTTCCCCATAAGAACCTCCTTCTAAAAGGGCCGGCGCTCCCAGATCAGGAGCGCCGGCTGATTTTGACCGGATCAGGTGGCAATAACGCCGGCAGTCCTCAAAGAGGCCAGCAGCTCATTGATCTTGGCCACGAGCTCCGGGGTTCCGGCGCCCGGGTCCTCATCCGCCACCGCAGGACCGGGGGTGATGGCAGGACCGGCAGGGCCCGTCGGGCCAGCTGGACCGGCGGGACCCTGAGCACCGGTGGCACCCGTAGCGCCTGCCGCACCGGCAGGACCAGTGGGACCAGCTGGACCGGCAGGGCCCTGAGCGCCGGTAGCACCCGAAGCGCCCGCCGCGCCGGCAGGGCCGGTGGGACCAGCGGGACCGGCAGGCCCCTGGGCGCCGGTAGCGCCTGTGGCACCCGCCGCACCAGCAGGGCCAGTGGGACCAGTGGGACCAGTGGGACCAGCGGGACCGACAGGACCCTGGGCGCCAGTAGCACCCGTAGCGCCCGTAGCTCCGGCAGGGCCGGTGGGACCAGCGGGACCGGCAGGTCCCTGGGCGCCAGTGGCGCCCGTAGCGCCCGTAGCTCCGGCAGGGCCAGTGGGACCAGCGGGACCGGCAGGTCCCTGAGCACCGGTAGCGCCTGTAGCACCCGCCGCACCGGCAGGGCCAGTGGGGCCAGCGGGACCGGCAGGACCCTGGGCACCGGTAGCGCCTGTGGCACCCGCCGCACCGGCAGCGCCGGCAGGCCCGGGAATACCCTGGGGGCCAGTGGGACCAGTAGCACCGTCAGGGCCAGGATATCCCTGTGGCCCAGTCGGGCCAGTCGGGCCAGTTCCGGGATAGGGCGGGAAAGGACCGGGACCCGAACAGGGCGGGACTGGGGGCAAGGAAGGTGTACCACAGCCGCAGCCAGTGTTACAACCGCAACCGGTATTGCAGCCGCAGCTGGTAATACAGCCATTTCCACAGCTGGATCCGCAGCCGCTGTTGCAGCCGCAGCTTGTACTGCAGCCCGTCAGGTGTGCCACAACACCATCCCGGCTGCTCTGCTCCCAATCAGAAGCATAGTATCGTCTCATAACGCACTCCTTTGACTCAAGTAAGTGATGGATGTGGCTATGCCACATACCATACTATGTAAGCTGTTCCTATCGGTGCGGGTCTTTACAGGGAAAGGATTTTCCACTATAATAAAAACCTGCAAGGAGGCGTTTTCCATTGAATCATATTCAAATTCCCACCCTGCTCTTCTGGAAAAACAACAACAGCTGGTATGGCAGTCTGGGTGAGGCCCGGTTTTTTATCAAACCGGAGACTCCTGAAGGCGGAGAAAAGCAGCTCAATGTTCAGTTTTGGCGGGGGCCTCTGTCCATGGCTCTCAGCGAGATCATTGCCTCCGCCGCTTTCCCGGTGACAGAGGAAGGTCTGGCTCAAACCACCGCCTGGCTGGAGGAGCAGGCCGCCCGTCTGCGCAGCAAAGCGCCCGCCGAATAACGGCGGGCGCTCCCCTGTCTCTGTTTACTTGGTGCCAAAGATCCGGTCACCTGCGTCCCCCAGACCGGGGACGATATATGCGTGGTCGTTGAGCTTCTCATCCACGGCGGCCACATAGATATCCACATCGGGGTGATCCTTCTGAATACATTCGATGCCCTCAGGAGCGGCCAAGACGTTCATCAGCTTGATATGCTTGCAGCCATACCCCTTGATAAAGGTGATGGCGGCAGAGGCGGAGCCGCCGGTAGCCAGCATGGGGTCCAAGACAATCACATCCCGCTCAGCAATGTCGGCAGGCATCTTGCAGTAGTACTCCACGGGGCGGTGGGTCTCAGGGTCCCGGTACAGGCCAATATGGCCCACCTTTGCCGAGGGAATCATCTTCAGGATACCGTCCACCATACCCAGGCCCGCCCGGAGAATGGGGACCACAGCCAGCTTCTTGCCCGCTAACGTCTTAAAGGTGGCAGTAGCGATGGGCGTTTTGATCTCAATATCCTCCAGAGGCAGATCACGGGTGGCCTCGTAGCACTCCAGAGCGGCGATCTCAGAGACGATCTCCCGGAACTCCTTTACGCCGGTCCTCTCGTCCCGGAGAATGGTCAGCTTATGCTGAAGCAGCGGATGGTCCAAAATGTGTACCTTTTCATTATACATGTTTTTGATCCCCTTCTATCGTAAATTTAGTGTTCTGCTCCCGCTCTAAGCGCTCCCGTTCCGCCTGGGACAGACGGTGGTATATGGGGGCCAGCTTTTCGCCGGGCACCAGGCCGCCGGAGGCGATCACTTCCTCCGCCGCCCGGCCCACTCCCAAAGCACTCTGCATCCGAAGATGTACGGGGGCCAGGGTCAGGCCGGGAACCTCCCTTAACAGAGAATTATAACATAATTGGCCTCCGTCGCCAACTACTATTTTCTGTTCCGGGAATTTTTTCAGCTCCTCCCCCAGCTCATCCAGCGAGATCGCCCGGTCTGGGCTGAGCCGCTCCAGGCCGTCCCCCATCCCCCGAAACAGAGCGTTGTACACCTGTTTCCGCCGGGCGTCCATGGCGCAGACAATCACCCTCCCCTCCATGTGAGCCAAGGGCCAGGCCATTGACTCAAGGGTGGAGCATGGAGCACATTGCTGTCCTCCCGCCCAGGCCAGTCCTTTGGCGGTGGCTACTCCAATGCGCAGGCCGGTAAAGGAGCCCGGCCCAGACGCCACTGCAATAACATCCACCCGATCCAGCGTCTCCCCGCAATTTTTCAGCATATCGTGGACCATGGGCAGCAGGGTGCGGCTGTGGGTCAGGCCACTGCACTGGAAGGCTTGGGCAGCCGGCACTCCATCCCGGCACAGCGCCGCGGAGCAGGCCGCCGCTGACGATTCCAAAGCCAAAATATTCACAGCTCCACCCCCTCGATGGTAACAACCCGCTGTGTCTCCCTTCCGCCCCGGCATATGCTGACCAAAACAGTGTCCCTCTCCAGGGCATCCGCCACATTCTCACTCCACTCCACGGCACACACCCCTCCACGGGTAAGGTAATCCTCCCAGCCGATGTCGAAGAGCTCATCAGAGGAGCCCAGCCGATACATATCAAAGTGAAACAGAGGCAGACGGCCCCCCTCATACTCGTTGACGATTGTAAAGGTGGGGCTGGTCACCCGCTCTGTAATGCCGAGCCCCCGGGCCAGGCCCCGGGTAAACGCGGTCTTACCCGCCCCCAAGTCGCCGGTGAAGGCAATTACCGTCCCCGGCTCCAGCTTCTCCGCCAACCGGGACCCCAGCTCTTCCGTCTCATTCTCGCTGTTGGTAATAAACTCCACCGGTCGTCCCTCCGTTCATAGAAAATTTTCAGGTTCTTAAACATTATAGCACAAACAGGGTTTGCCTTTCCAGCAAAATGTGATAAAATATATTGGTCATTTTTACGACTGCCAGGGAGGTGAGTTCTTGTCCACGCTGTTTTCCCCCATCCGGGAATTTTTCAAAAAGGGCGACATACTGCTGCTGACCCTGTGTCTGGCGGCCAGCGGCTTTGGGCTGGTCCTCATCTTCTCCGCCACCCAGTATTTTGGGGAAATGCGCTGGACGCGCTTTATTCTCGTTCAGTTCATCGCTATCTGCCTGGGCGTGATCGCCTACATGCTTCTCACCTTTGTGGACTTCCAGCTCTTTGTGGAGAAACGGTGGAAGCTGCTGCTGGCCTTCAATATTGTCTTTATCCTTCTGCTTCTCACCCCGCTGGGGGAAGACTACGACTCTGGTAATCTGAACTGGCTGGTCATCTCCCGTATCATTCCAAAATTCCCCATGGATGTTCAGCCCAACGAGATTGTAAAGATCTCCTTCATCCTGATGCTGGCTCTGCAAATCGTAAAAATTCAGGACCACGGGCAGAACATCAGCTCCATCCCCTCCATCATCCAGATCGGTGGACACACTGTCTTTATGCTGGGCCTGATCGCCGCCGTCTGCGGCGACTTTGGCATGTGTGTCATCTATATGATGATTTTTGTGGCTATGGCCTGGGTGGCCGGGATCAAGCTGCGCTGGTTTGTGCTGGTGGGGGGGGGAATCGTGCTGGCGGCGGTCATTGTCTGGCTGTTTTTCCTGCCGGAGACCCGCTGGTGGAACGATTACCGGATCATGCGCTTCCGGGTGGTATTTGACCACAGCCTGGACGTCCGTGGAAAGGGCTGGCAGCAGACCCGCTCCAGCCTCGCCATTGGTTCCGGCCAGCTCTTTGGCCAGGGTTACCTGAACGGCGTACAGACCCAGTCCCCCAGCAGCCAGGCCCTCCCTGCCCGGCACACCGACTTTATCTACGCCGTCTGCGGCGAGGAGCTGGGGCTGGTGGGCTGTATGGCCCTGTTGCTTCTGCTGTCCCTCATCGTCCTGCGGTGCATCTGGGTGGGACGGCACGCCAGCTCCCCCTTCAACGCCTATGTTTGTATGGGTATGGCAGGGATGCTGCTGGCCCAGATCACCTTTAATGTGGGCATGTGCCTGTTTATTCTGCCCGTTATGGGCCTAACTCTCCCCTTCATTAGCTATGGCGGCTCCTCTATCATTACCCTGTTCGCCGCCATGGGCATTGTCTCCAGTGTCAAAGCCAGAACCCTGCCCAGCTGGCTGAGGGACAGAAGCCCGGTTTGACCTCACCCGATCTCTCATCTCAATGTAGAGGAAAAGGAAAGCCCCGCCTTTCGGCGGGGCTTTCACATACTCAGGGTTTACTCGGCGCCAGGCACGTGGATGACCCCCATGGGGCACTCCTTCACGCAAATCTGGCAGCCTACACACTTGTCCTGGTCGATCTTGGCCAGGAAGTTCTCCACGGTGATGGCCTCCTTGGGGCAGGCCTTGGCGCACTTCATGCAGCCGATACAGCCGGCGGTGCAGGCCTTCCGGGTATCCGCGCCCTTGTCCTTGTTCTGGCACAGGACCACAGGCTTGCGCTTGTGCTCCGGCACGATGGAGATGACAGCGTTGGGGCAGACGGCGGCGCAGGCGCCGCAGCCGGTGCACTTGGTCCGGTCCACCTTAGCGATACCGTCCACGATGTGGATGGCGTCGAAGGCACAGGCCCGGGTGCAGTCGCCATAGCCGAGACAGCCAAACTTGCACAGTCCATCGCCGCCGTAGAGGCCCTTGACGGCCTGGCAGCTCTGAACGCCCTGGAACTCGTACTTCTTCCCGGTCTTGTCACAGGTGCCGGAGCAGGCGACCACCGCCTTCATGGGGGTGGAGGACCCAGCCTCAACTCCCATGATCTCCGCCACCTTGGCGGCGCAGGCGGCACCGCCGGGGGTACACTTGTTGACAGCGTTGCCGTCCTCTACGATGCTCTTGGCGTAGTCGGCACAGCCGGCGCAGCCACAGGCGCCGCAGTTGGCGCCCGCCAGAACAGCGGTGATCTTCTCTACCCGCTCATCCACAGGGACATACATAAAGATGGAGGCGGCCACCAGAATCACCGCGCCGATGAGGCCGATGACGGTAACCAGGATGATTGCCATTAAAATTGGATTCATAATACTCTCCCCCTCCTAATCAAGCCGCAACATTGAAGATAGCGTCGATGATGCCGCCAAAGCCCATGAAGGACAGGGAGGTCACTGCGGCGGCCACCAGTGTGATGGGCAGGCCCTCGAAGCACTTGGGGGTGACGGCCTGCTCCACCCGGCGGCGCACACCGGAGAAGAGCACCATGGCCACCAGGAAGCCGATGCCGGCGCCGGCGGCGCAGACGATGGACTCAATAAAGTTATAGCCGTTGTCCAGATTCAGGATGGTCACGCCCAGGATGGTGCAGTTGGTGGTAATCAGGGGCAGATACACACCCAGCGCCTTGTACAGCGAAGGAATAAACTTCTTGAGGAAGTTCTCCAGCAGCTGAACCAGAATGGCAATAATCAGGATGAACACAATGGTCTGAAGGTAGCTCATGTCCCGGTCAGTACCCACGGCCCAGTCGGGGCACAGGAGCAGCTTATAGATGGGCCAGGTGGCGGCGGTGGCCATGACCATGACGAAGGTGACGGCCAAGGACATGCCCACGGCGCTGTCCAGCTTCTTGGACACCCCCAGGAAGGGGCAGATGCCCAGGAATTTGGCCAGAACGTAGTTGTCCACCAGGATCATGGTAAAGAAGATGACTGCAAGCTTCACCATTACGCATTACCTCCTTCCACAGTGGGGGCGCTCTTCTTGGGGCGCGTGGTCAGCCATGTGGCCCCGGCCATCAGAATACCGAAGACGAAGAAACCGCCGGGAGCGCTGGTCATCAGAGAGAAGGTATCAATCGTCTCGGGAATCACCCGGATAGAGAAGTCAGCGCCCAGGGAGGGGATCAGCTTGCCCAGGCCGGCCATCCAGGTGCCGGAGCCCAGAATCTCCCGGATAGAGCCCATAATCGTCAGGGTAATGGTGAAGCCGATGCCCATGCCGATGCCATCCAGAGCGGAATCGACGACGTTGTTCTTAGAGGCGAACATCTCGGCCCGGCCCAGGATGATACAGTTGACCACGATCAGGGGCAGGTACACGCCCAGGGCCTTATCCAGATCGGGTACATAGGCCTTGACAACCATCTGCACAATGGACACAAAGCCGGCAATAACGGTGATGTAGCAGGGAATGCGGACCTGGTCAGGGATGATCTTCCGCAGGGCGGAGATCACGATGTTGGAGCACAGCAGCACGAAGGTGGCGGCCAGGCCCATACCGATGCCGTTGGAAGCCATGGTGGTGACAGCAAGGGTGGGGCAGGTGCCCAGGACAAGCCGCAGAACCGGGTTTTCGTTCAAAATACCGTTGGTAAGGATCTTCATTTTACTATTTTCACTCATCTTGACTCACCTGCCTTTCAAGGAATGGCGTTGTACGCCTCAATGGCGGAGTTGACCGCACGAATCAGCGCCTTGCTGGAGATGGTGGCGCCGCTGTGGGCGTCGATGTCCTGGCCAAGGGCCAGCGGCTGGCTGGCGTCCTTGCCGCCGTACTGCGTCCAGTAGGAGGGGGTATCGGTGACATTGCTGCCGAAGCCGGGGGTCTCCTGGGCCTCGGTAACCTTGATCTGCTTGATGGTCCCCTCAGGGGTGAAGGAGGACATAACCGTGATGGTGCCGCCGTAGCCCTTGGAGGTGCTGGTGATCACGTAGCCCACGCCATTATTTGCGGCATAGACATCGGAGACATTTTCCACCTCAACTTCGTCCACTCTGGTAAAGTCATCGGCCTCGGGAAGCAGCTCCATCCGGGCCAGACGTTCGGCCTCCGCCTTGGCCTCCGCGATTACGGGGGCGGTGGCCATGTTGGTCGCTGCCAGGGCGCCGGTAATCACAATGCAGATGACACCCAGCACCACGATGGGCTTGAAAATCTTGTTCCAGTTGCTCATTTCGCACCCTCCTTTTTCTTCTTGGCAATGCCCAGCTTATCCTGCCGGGTGTTGACCTCGATGTAGGGGGTAATCAGGTTCATCAGCAGGATGGCGAAGGAAACACCCTCGTTCATATTGCCAAACCGGCGGATCAGCATGGTGACCACACCCAGGAAAATACCGGCAACCAGCTTGCCCTTATCCGTGGTGGGGGAGGTCACATAATCGGTAGCCATGAAGAAGGCGCCCAGCATCAGGCCGCCGGACAGCAGCTGCACGATGGGGTCCATGCCGAAGCACAGGGACAGGACGGCCACAGTGGCCAGATAAGTAACAGGGATCATGGGGCTGATGACCTTGGTGGCAATCAGGTAGCACCCGCCAATCAGGATGGTGATGGCGCAGGTCTCGCCCAGCACGCCGCCGTGGTTGCCCAGCAGCAGGGTAACATACTCGCCGGCACCCAGATTGCCGGAGACGGCCAGAGGGGTCGCGGACGCCAGGGCATCCACACCGTTTTCCGGTAAGGGGAAGGCGGACATCTTGGCGCCGAAGCCCACCGCCAAGGCGATACGGCCCACGATGGCGGGGTTGGCGAAGTTGTAGCCCAAGCCGCCAAAGAGCTGCTTGATGATGACAATGGCGATGAACGCGCCCACAACGGCCATCCACCAGGGGAGGGTGGCAGGCATATTGAAGGCCAGCAGCATACCGGTGACCACGGCGGACAGGTCCTCGACGGTAACATCACGGCCCATCAGCTTGCAGTAGCCCCACTCAAAAAACACGCAGGCAGCCACAGTGACAGCGGTAAGAATCAGAGAATTGACCCCAAAAATAAAGATCGAGGCGATTAAGGTTGGAACCAGAGCCAGACATACCCGGCCCATGATCTTCTGGGTGCTGTCCGCACCGGTAATGTGGGGCGCGGCGGTAACAATCAGCTTGTTGTCCATCACTTCTTACCTCCATTCTTCATCATAATCTTGGCCAGGGCGATGGAGGGGGCCAGAGGCCGCTTGGCCGGGCAGACGAAGGAGCATGTACCGCAGCTCATGCACAGGTCGGCATTGAGCTCAATCAGCAGCTCCACATTGCCGTCGTTGTAGGCCTGGACGATCTCCTTGGCGGACAGGCCCAGAGGGCAGGCGTTGGTACACCGGCCGCAGTGGATGCAGTTGGTGGCCTTGGGCAGCTGGGCCGCCTTCTTGGAGAAGGCCAGCACGGCGTTGTTGTTTTTCAGGATGGGCTGGCTC
>Ga0209694_1000243_pt1 | contig 100789 bp, 96 predicted proteins | sample GluameincwithD2O_FD_187499 | JGI IMG/M metagenome (GOLD analysis project Ga0209694, IMG submission 187499) | Mouse cecum microbial communities from Vienna, Austria - Glucosamine amended microcosms incubated with D2O (SPAdes) (version 2) | ecosystem: Host-associated > Mammals > Digestive system... | reverse complement strand
CCATGACTTTCTTGGCGCATTGTTCTGCACCGACCGAACCGACAGGTGAGACCGTTGCTGGGCGTGCCCCACCGGGGCACAGCAACCGAGCCGACAGGCGAGAAAGGCAAGAGTTTCTATGTATTCGTCAATTCGCTAAATTCAAATTTGCCGCACAGTTCCCTCGTGTCATTCTGAGGAGCATAGCGACGAAGAATCTCGCCCTTAAAGCCCTTCAAAAAGACCGAAGGACAAGATTCTTCACCGAGAAAGCAAAGTTTCCTTGCTTTCTGTTCAGTAATGACAGGAGGAAAATAAGCGGATCACCATTGGTCGGGTCAGAAACCGATTTCCCGCACCAAGCAGCTTCGCGAGTGGCCGCGGTGCCTCGCCGCCAAATTCCAATTTAGCGAACTAAGTCCTTGCCCTTAAATTGCTCATTACTCATTCCTAATTCCTCATTAAAAAATGATACATTTCCCAACGCTTTTCCCGCATTGGGTGCGGCGGCAGGCTGCCCTGACCCTTCGTTTCATAGACTGCGCTGCGTTTTACAGATCATTTCATTTCTTCCGGAGAATAAGGAGCGCAGCCGCCTGTGATCTCAGGCTTATATACCATGGAATCCGCCTCCGTGATCTCCCGGATCACCCGGCAGGGGTTTCCGGCGGCAAAGGACAGGGGAGGAATATCTCTTGTCACCACACTGCCTGCGCCGATGACGCAGCCGTCTCCGATGGTCACGCCGGGGCACACCACCACGTTGGCGCCGAACCAGCAGTCATTTCCGATCACAACGGGCTTTGCATAGCACAGGTGGCCGGGCTGCCCGTCCTCCTTTTTCATCGAGCGCCGCTCCTCCGGCAGCATGGGGTGAACCGGGGTCACAATGGTCACATTAGGGCCGAAATTGCAGTTATCTCCGATGGTTACCAAAGCATCGTCCTGCACAGTAAAGTTAAAGTTCGCGAAAAAGTTCTTCCCGATCCTGGTGTGAGTTCCGTAATGGAAGGCGATGGGCCCCTGGATCCGCCCGCCCTCGCCGAATTCTCCGATGATCTCGTGAAGGAGCTGATCCCGCTTTTCGTATTCATCCTCGTGAGTGGCATTGAAATCCACATTTAGATTGTGGGTTTTCAGCTTGATGGCCACCAGCTCGGGATCCCCGGGGGAAAACAGCTTCCCCGCAAAAATTTTCTCTTCTTCCTTGACTGCCATGGTTCAAACTCCTCCCTGATGTCGTTTGGGCGAACACGCCCTAATTTTCAAATTCAGTATAGCACAAGGCACAGAAAAGAAAAAGAACTTTTTCAAAGGATTTTCTTATGCCTTTCCGAAATAATTATTTATTGTAATACGATAAATAATTATTGACAAACTGGAAATGCTGTGCTATACTCTGAAAAAACACAAGGAGGTTTTTCAAGATGAAGCTGAAAACACTGTCGCTCCGTCTGGAGCTCGTTTTGATCGGCATGGCCCTGTGCGGCCTTGTGGTATACGGGTGCTTTTTTCCGTGGCTTGGGCGCTGCATCGTTCTCACCGCGCCGGAATTCGCCTACTGCTACTATCCCTGGCTGATTCTGCTGTGGGTCACCGCGATTCCCTGCTATGCCGCGCTGCTCCTCGGCTGGAAAATTGCCCGCAACATCGGCAAAGACAGGGCCTTTACGGAGGAGACCGCGAAGCTGCTGCGGTGGATCGCCCGGCTTGCGGCCTGTGACGCGGGATTTTTCTTCCTGATGAATCTTGTTTACCTGTTTCTCAATATGAACCACCCCGGCATCGTACTGGTATCATTGCTGATAGCCTGTGCCGGAGCGGCTGTTTCCGTGGTGTGCGCCGGGCTTTCCGACCTGGTAAAGCGGGCCTGGAAGCTGCAGGAGCAGTATGATCTGACGATTTAGGGAGGGCATATGGAAGGCGAAATCATTTTTAATATCGATGTGATGCTGGCAAAGCGAAAAATGAGCGTAACAGAGCTTGCGGAGCGGGTGGGTATCACCATGGCGAATATTTCCGTTTTGAAAAACGGAAAGGCAAAGGCCCTGAAGGTTTCCACCCTGGCAAAGCTGTGCAAGGCCCTTCAGTGCCAGCCGGGAGATCTTTTGGAATACCGGGAGGAGAAAAAATTATGACAGGACAAGGGCTGTTCAGACTGTTGAAAAACACTCGTCCCTCCTTTATGTTCTGGTTTACTTGCGGCTCTCTTTTTCTGCTGGCCGGAGCGGCGTGCTGTATGTTTTTCGGCCTCCGAAAAAAACGGAAATTACTGCTTTTCAGCGGAGCGTTCCTCATACTGCTGCTGGTAAGCGCCTGGGTGCTGCTGGGCCATTTTCTGACAAAAATCTAAGCGCCTTTTTCTTCGGCTTCATTGACACCGCAAGGGGAATCTCTTATAATATTTCCATAGAAATTCCGTGAGATCCGCCAACCGGCGGAAGCGAAAGGAAGGGAAGGCGTCAGGTATGAAGTTACTGGTGATCGGCGGCGTGGCCGCGGGAACAAAGACAGCGGCCAAATTTAAGCGGGAAAACCGTTCCGCTCAGGTGACGCTGCTCTCAAAAAGCGAGGATATTTCCTATGCCGGGTGCGGCCTGCCTTATTATGTAGGCGGGGCCATTGAGGACCGGGGAGAGTTGATCGTCAACACCCCTCAGAAATTTGAAAGTCTCACCGGGGTAGAGGCGCTTACCTGCCGGGAGGCGGTAAGAGTAGACGCGGAAAAAAAGAAGGTAGAGGCCAAGAACCTGCGCACCGGGGAAACGGAAATCTATGAATACGATTCCCTGGTGATCGCAGTGGGCGCCTCGCCGGTCGTTCCCCCTGTAGAGGGCGTGGAGCTTCCCGGTGTGTTCCAGGTGCGCACGCCGGAGGACGCCGTTTCCATTCGGGAGTATCTGGACACGAATCAGGTGAAGAAGGCCGTGGTGGTAGGCGGCGGTTTTATCGGCCTGGAAATGGCGGAAAACTTCCTGGCCCGCGGGGTTTCTCCCACAGTGGTGGAGTTTACCCCTCAGCTGATGCCCGGGGTTTTGGATCCCGAAATGGCGGCCTATGTGAAAAAGCATCTGCAAAAAAAAGGGGTGCGGGTCCTTACCGGCACAAAGGCGGAGGCTGTTTTAGGGCAGGGAAAAGCGGAGTCTGTGCGCACCAGCGGGGGAGATCTGCCCTGCGGCGCAGTGATTTTTTCCGTGGGCGTTCGCCCCAATACCGGCTTCCTTTCGGACAGCGGCATCGCCATGGAGCGCGGCACGATTTTGGTAGATGAAAAGCTCCGTACCAATCTTCCCGATGTGTACGCCGCTGGAGACTGCGCCATGGTGAAGAACCGGCTTACCGAAAAGCCCCAGTGGTCTCCCATGGGCTCCTCCGCCAATCTGGAGGGCCGCACGCTGGCCCAGGCCCTGGCGGGGGAGGAAAAATCCTTCCCCGGTGTGCTGGGCACCGCCGTGTGCAGGTTGCCCGGCCTGAACTGCGGAAAAACCGGCCTGACGGAGCAGGCGGCAAGGGACGCGGGCTATGCGGTGGAGACCGCCCTGATGGTCACCGATGATAAGGCCCATTACTATCCCGATTCCTCCTTCTTCATTATCAAGCTGATCGCAGAGAAAAACACCGGCGTCCTGCTGGGCGTGCAGGCCCTGGGCCCCGGCGCCGTGGATAAGCTCATCGATCTGGGCGTGCTGGGCATTTCCATGAGGGCAAAGCTTTCCGATTTTGAAAATCTGGATCTGTCCTACGCGCCACCCTTCTCCACCGCCATACACCCCTTTGTGCAGGCGGTGTATGTGCTGGAGAATAAGCTCAGCGGCGCTCTTGTCAGCATGACTCCTGCCCAGTACGCGGCGGGGGAGGCCGAGGGCTATACGGTGCTGGACGTGAATTTACAGCCCACGATCCGCGGGGCAAAATACATAGATCTGGCTTCTGTAAACGGGCCCATCGAGGGCATCGGCAAGGAAGAAAAGCTGCTTCTGGTCTGCGCCAAGGGCAAACGGGCCTATTTCCTGCAAAACCGCCTGAAGAGCTTCGGCTATCCCAATACCGTGGTGCTGGAGGGCTCCACCTTCTTTAACGATGTGCGGGTAAAAGCCGCCGGCGCTTCTGTGCCGCCGGAGGAGGTCACCAGAGTGAAGGGCCTGGGCTTCCTGTGGGATAAGCGCACGCCCGATTGCTTTAACGGACGGGTCATTACCAGAAACGGCAAGATCACCGCCGATGAAATGCGGGCGATCACCGAAGCGGCGGAGCGGTTCGGCAGCGGCGAGGTGGCTATGACCTCCCGCCTGACCATGGAGATCCAGCAGGTCCCCTTTGACAATATTGAGCCTTTGCGGGAGTATTTGCAGGCGGCCGGGCTGGAAACCGGCGGCACCGGCTCCAAGGTGCGCCCGGTGGTGTCCTGTAAGGGAACCACCTGCCAGTACGGCCTGATCGATACCTTCGCCCTTTCGGAAGAGATCCACGAGCGGTTCTTCCACGGCTATGCGGGGGTAAAGCTGCCCCATAAGTTCAAAATCGCCGTAGGCGGCTGCCCCAATAACTGCGTAAAGCCCGATCTGAACGACCTGGGCGTCATCGGTCAGAAGGTGCCGGAGATCGACCTCGACAAGTGCCGGGGCTGCAAGGTGTGCCAGATAGAAAAGACCTGCCCCATCAATGTGCCGGTTTTGAAGGACGGCAAGTTGGTCATTGACGATACCGCCTGTAATCATTGCGGGCGCTGTGTTGGAAAATGTCCCTTTAAGGCTGTGGAGGGCTTCACCTCCGGCTACCGGATCTATATCGGCGGGCGCTGGGGAAAGAAAGTGGCTCACGGCCGGTATCTGGATAAAGTGTTTACCGAGAAGGAAGAGGTGCTGAACGTGATCGAAAAGGCGATCCTGCTGTTCCGGGAGCAGGGGATCACGGGCGAGCGCTTTGCCGATACCATTGCCCGCCTGGGCTTTGAAAATGTGCAGGAGCAGCTGCTCTCCGATGAGCTGTTGTCCCGAAAGCAGGAAAACCTTTCCGCTCAGAAGCATCTGAAAGGCGGGGCCACCTGCTGAACGCGGCTCGGAAAGGAGTAAGGGCTATGTGGCTGGTATTTGCGCTGCTTTCCGCCGTGTTCGCGGCGCTCACATCAATTTTAGCCAAGGTGGGGATCGAGGGAGTGAATTCCCATTTGGCCACGGCGATTCGCACATTGGTGGTGGTGGGAATGTCCTGGGGCATGGTGTTTCTCACCCATTCCCAAAGCGGACTTTCCAGCATCAGCCGGAAAAGCTGGATCTTTCTGATCCTTTCCGGCCTGGCTACCGGGGCCTCCTGGCTGTGCTACTACTATGCTTTGCAGCAAGGGGAAGCCTCCAAGGTGGTCCCCATCGATAAGCTCAGCGTGGTGATCACTCTGGTTCTGGCCTTTGTGTTCCTGCACGAACAGTTTACCTGGAAATCCCTTGCGGGATCTGTTCTGATCGCCGGCGGAACACTCTTGATGGTCCTGTAAAAGGGTGAGAAGAAAAAAGCAAAGGGCTGCCGCAGAACTTGACGTTTTGCAGCAGCCCTTTGCTTCTTGGATGTTAGATTCTGGGTGCTGGATTCCAGACGGTGGCGGCGCTACTATGCTCAATGAATAAGAAATTAGCAATGAGCAATAAGCAATGAAAGGAAAGAGCGTGCAATAAATTATAGTTTCGCACACAGGTCTCTCACTGTCATTCTGAGCCGTAGGTGAAGAATCGCGGCCTTGATTCCTACGTAAAAAGGGCAAAAGGACGAGATTCTTCACTTCGTTCAGAATGACAGATGGGAAGTGAGCACCTCGCCATTGGTTGGGTCGGAAACCAGTCTCCTGCACTCAACAGCTCTACGAGTGAGTGCAGCGGCTCGCTGCAACTTCCAATTTATCTGCTTACTAACGGTCGGGTCAGAAGCTGTTCTCTTACACTCGGCAGCTTCACGAGTGGCTGCGGCGCCTCGCCGCTAAATTCCAATTTGCCGAACAGTTCCCCACTGTCATTCTGAGGAACGAAGTGACGAAGAATCTCGACCTTAATACTCTAAATCGAGGGCTAAAGAGCGAGATTCTTCACCGCCTTCGGCGGTTCAGAATGACAGGAGGAAAATAAGCGGATCACCATTGGTCGGGTCAGAAACCGATTTCCCGCACCAAGCAGCTTCGCGAGTGGCCGCGGTGCCTCGCCGCCAAATTCCAATTTACCGAACTCTGCCCTTGACCTTCCTAATTGCTCATTGCCCATTCCTCATTGCCCATTTCGCCGGAGGCGATTTGCGCTTCCCTGTCAGTCCTTGTACCGGGTGATATACAGGGCGTTCCCACCGTGGCTTTCCAGCGACTGCTGGCTGATCTTTCGGCCCCAGGTGATTTTGCAGGTGGAATAGTCGGCGTTGACCTCCGCCACAGTGACATGATCGACCGTCTTTTCTACAACTACCATGGAATGAACGTCGTCGAATAAACGAATCTGGTCGCCGGGCCGCAGCTTTTGGAAGTCCCGGAAGGTGCGCACGGGCGCGTCTTTCCCGAAGATCTGATCGCTGAGCATGCTGGCAAAGCCAAGGCACTGTCTGCTCCAGGTGCTGCCCACTACGGGAATGGAGGAAACGCCCTGATACTCATTGCAGTAATAGGTGCCGTAACCATCGTGATAGCAGGGCGTATCCGTTACAATTTCCCATGGCTCCTTCCCGGCAGTGCCGGCGGAAGTTCGGTGATTCCAGTATTTTCCGTTGGGGAATTTCTTCTGAAGCGCCGCCAACTTCTGCTTTACCTGATAATAAGGATCCGGGGGAGCGGGGATCTTGTCCTTTGCCAAAGGAGAAATATCCAGTAATCCGCAAAGCAGAACAGCCGCCTCACTCCGGGTGGTTCTGGCCAGAGGCCGAAAAGAGCCGTCTTTGTAGCCGGTAATGATCTCGGCGGTTTGGCAGGTGTAAACGCTGCTTACCGCCCAGCCTGAAATAGCCATGTCGTCCGAAAAAGCTACCGGCTCTTTTTTTGCCTTCAAATCCGCTTTCTCGGGGTAGGCCTCCGCAAAGCGCACCATAAAAGCGGCGGCTTCCTCCCGGGTCACAAGGCCGTCCGGCTTGAAGCGGTTTTCCGCGTAGCCATGGGCAATTCCCGCTTTGGCTCCCCAGTTTATATAGGGAGTAAACCACTGCCCGCGGGGCACGTCCTGAAAAACGGTGAAGGTCTCGTACGAGGTAATTTCCTCCGGGGAAAGCACGGCCGCCGCAAGCAGCCGTAAAAATTCAGCCCTGGTCACGGGGCGGTCAGGAGAAAAGGTGGTCTCGCTGGTGCCGCTGACGATCCCCTGCTCCGCCAGGGCATACACATAGCCCGCATGCCAGGCTGTCTGCGGAATATCGTGAAACACAAGGTTTTCCGCCGCCATGGCTGTGGGGAAAGGAAGCAAAGTAAAAAGCAGGGCAAAAATCAGCAGAAACGCGCAGCATCTCTTTTTCATGGAAAACAGATCCTTTCAGAAATCAGTCTTTCCAAACGACAAAATTTTTCTTTCCTGTAAGGATAGCACTCTTTTGTGGGAAGAGCAAGAACAGACGGGAAAATAGCAAAAATTTCTTTTATTTGCCGGTATTTCGCAGCTGAATATTTCAAATTTGTTAAGAAATCGCCCTGCTTCTTGCAAGCCGTGCGATTTTGTACTAAAATAATATCGTTACAGAATTTGATAGCCGCGCACCGATAAACAATAGAAAAAGCGGCTTTTTTCAGAAAACAGAAGCCCCGCCTTGGAGAAGCGCGGGAAAGAAAGGAAGTCTTTCAGTTATGGCCCTGAAGCAGTTCAAAGCGGAGTCCAAGCGATTGATGGATCTGATGATCAATTCCATCTACACCCACAAGGAGATCTTTTTGCGGGAGCTGATCTCCAACGCAAGCGACGCCATCGATAAGCTCTATTACCGCACCTTGGAGGACGGCGATACCGGCCTTTCCCGAAGCGACTTTTTTATTCGCATCGATCTGGACAAGGAAGCCCGCACCATCACCATCACGGATAACGGCGTGGGTATGACCAGGGAGGAGCTGGATAACAATCTGGGTGTGATCGCCAAAAGCGGCTCTCTTCAGTTTAAAAGCGATACGGAAAAGAAGGAAGACGTGGATATCATCGGCCAGTTTGGCGTGGGCTTTTACTCCGCCTTTATGGTAAGCGACCGCGTCACTGTGGAAAGCCTTGCCTTTGGCAGCGAGGAAGCTTTTGTGTGGGAATCCAGGGGCTTGGAGGGCTACCAGATCAAAGCCGGCGGCAGGACAGAGCGCGGCACGGTGATCACTCTGCATTTGAAGGACGATACCGAGGAAGAAACCTACAGTGAATTTCTGGAGCCGTACCGGGTCAGGGAGCTTATAAAGAAATATTCCGATTATATCCGCTACCCTATTCGCATGGAGCTGCAAAAGTCCCGGCGGAAGGAAGGCGCCGGGGAAGAGGGCGCGGCCCCGGAATACGAGACCTATTTCGAAATGGAAACCTTAAACAGCATGACCCCCATCTGGAAAAAGGGGAAAAACGAGGTTTCCGAAGAGGAAATGAACGCCTTTTACAAGGAGAAGTTTTACGATTGGCAGGATCCTCTGCGGGTAGTGCGCACCTCCACCGAAGGCGCGGCCACCTACAGCGCCCTGCTGTTCTTCCCGAAAACCGCTCCTATGGATTATTACACCAGAGAATACGAAAAGGGCTTGCAGCTCTATGCCAGCGGTGTGCTCATCATGGAAAAATGCGCCGATCTGCTGCCGGACTGCTACAGCTTCGTCAAGGGTCTGGTGGATTCTCAGGATCTCTCCCTGAACATTTCCAGGGAAATGCTGCAGCACGACAGGCAGCTGAAGCTGATCGCCGCGCGGCTGGAAAAAAAGATCACCTCCGAGCTTACCGCCATGCTCCAGAATGATCGGGAAAAGTACGAGGAATTTTTCCGCAGCTTCGGGCTGCAGCTAAAGTACGGTATGTACGACCGGTACGGTGAGAAAAAAGACGAGCTGAAGGATCTGGTGCTGTTCACCTCCTCCGAAGAAAAGAAGCTTGTCACCCTAAAAGAATATGTGTCCCGCATGAAGCCGGAGCAGACCGCCATCTATTACGGCTGCGGAGAAACGGTGGAACGCATTCTCAGTCTGCCCCAGGCCGAGGCCATTCGGGAAAAGGGCTATGAAATGCTGTGCCTTACCGACAATGTAGATGAATTTGCCCTGAGAGTTTTGGAAAAATACGAGGAGAAGGAATTTCGCAATATCTCCTCCGACGACCTGGGCCTGGAAACGGAAGAGGAAAAGGAAAAGACGAAGGAAACGGCGGAAAACAGCAAGGAACTGCTTCTCGCCATGAAGGAGGCGTTGGGAGACAAGGTGAAGGAGGTCAAGGTTTCCGGCAAGCTGAAAACCCACCCCGTGTGCCTTTCTACCGACGGCATGATCTCCACCGAAATGGAAAAGGTGTTAAACGCCATGCCCGCCGGGGAGAAGGTCAAGGCCCAGCGCGTGCTGGAGCTGAACCCCAACCACCCCGTGTTCCAAAAGCTGCAGGCCCTGCGGGAAAGCGATGGAGAAAAGCTGAAGCTCTATGCGGAGCTTTTGTACGACCAGGCCCTGCTCATTGAGGGGATCGCCATTGCGGACCCGGTGGCTTTTTCACAAAAGATCTGTGAGATCATGTAAGAGTAGAGAGGAGATCGCAATGAACCAGTATCCATATCCCTTCTACCAGGGGCAGGGCGTTCCGCCCCAGCCCCCGGCTCCGGTCTTCGGCTGGCAAAGCGCGCCCCAGCCGGTTCCTGTGCAGCCTCAAGCCGCTCCTGCCGCATCGGTTTTTGGCGGTTATCCTCAAAGCGGCTGCCCCCAGGGTGCATACTCACCGGCGGCTCCGGCTTTCGGTTCGGTACAGCAGGCGCCTGTCGTACCGTTCTCTCCACAGCCTGTTCCCGTACAACCTGTTTCTGTGGCGCCGCCCTTCGCGCTGAAGCAGGAAAAAAATCCCAAATTGGCGGGAGCCTCGAAAACGCTCAACCGGCTGTGTCTGGTGGTGCTGCTGCAAACAGCGGCGGCTTTCCTGTTGGAAATGCCGCTGATGGCGCTGTTCTTTTCCCAGGGCGTCAATATTATGACGGATCCCATGGCCTTCCAGTGGTTTACCACAGCCATGGTGCCGCTTTCCACCGCGCTGCCCTTTTTCATTTATCTGCGGCTGGGGCAGAAGGACGTTACGGATTATCTGAAATTTGAGAAGGTAGGCTTTTTTACCGCCCTGCTCTGTGTGTTGGCGGGCTTGGCCCTGTGCCTGCTGGGAAATTTCCCCGCCTTTGCCATTCAGGACTTTTTCGGAAGCTTCGGCTATGAACCAGCCTCCAGCCTCGTGGAGGAGAGCGCCAGTATGGCCCTGTTTCTTCTAGAAATGCTTTCCACGGCGGTGCTGGTGCCGGTCATGGAGGAATTCGCCTTCCGGGGCGTGCTGCTTTCCTCCCTGCGGAAATATGGCGCGGGCTTTGCCATTGTGGCCTCGGCATTCGTCTTTTCTCTGGTACATCTGGATTTTTCCAATGTGGTATTTGCCTTTATCGCCGGGCTGGTGTTCGGCTTTCTGTATGTGAAAACCGGAAATTTGTGGATCTCCATTCTGATCCACGCTCTAAATAACGGCATCGCCGTGGCGGGCAGCTATGGGGAATTCCTTTTTGGAGAGTCCATGGCCAAGGCCTTTGAGGACCTTTCCCTGCTGATCCCCATTGTGGCAGGACTGGTGGCTTTGCTTTTGCTGGTGATCTTTCGGCGGGAGCGGCTGTTCAAGCGAAAAGAGGAAAAAACGCCGCTGTGTCTTTCCGGCGGGGAAGCGGCGGCCGCCATGGTCCGCGCGCCGCTTTTGTGGGTCATTGTGGCCTTCATGGCAGCCTATACGACCACCTTGTTTTTCTAGATGATGAAGCTGGCTTTTTTACCGGAAAAGAGATTTATGCTCCGTGCGCTGGAGCTGGCCCGGGAGGCCGCCGCCTGCGGGGAAGTGCCGGTAGGCGCCGTGGTGATAAAAGCGGGGGAGATCGTGGGGGAAGGGCGCAACCGCCGGGAGGCGGAGCAAAACGCCCTGGCCCACGCGGAGCTGGAAGCGATCTCCCAGGCCTGCAAGGCCCTTGGCGCCTGGCGGCTGCCGGACTGTCAGCTGTACGTCACGCTGGAGCCCTGCCCCATGTGTACCGGGGCTATCATCAATTCCCATTTGGGCACGGTGGTTTACGGCACGGAGGACGAGCGGGCCGGCTGCTGCGGCACCGCGACGGATCTTTTTACCCTGCCCTACAGCCACAGGCCGGAGGTGTACCGGGGCTTTTACGAAGCGGAATGCAGAGCCCTGCTCCGAGAGTTTTTCCAAAAGCTGCGGTAAGCGAATAAATTTGAACATGTAGGAGAGCAAACAGAAAAGTGAGTCGTTGTTTTCTGCTTGCTCTCTGCTTTTTTGCAATGATAATCGGCGCTGTTCACTGCGCTCATATATCTATGCGGAAGATCTGTGAGCTTTGGTATGCCCTAAGAAAATCTTAAGCATTGCTTCTGAAAACCTCAATAAACCGGAGAACAAAGTGCGCTATACTAACAGTGAAAGGAGAGCGGTGCTATGCCCGAGAAGATCCTTGTAGTGGACGATGAAGTTGAAATTGCCGATCTGGTAGAGCTGTATCTTCAAAATGAAAACTATATGGTATATAAATTTTATACCGCTGAGGCCGCCTTAGCCTGTATAGACTCTACAGAGCTGGATTTAGCCATACTGGACGTCATGCTCCCGGGTATGAGCGGCTTTACCATATGCCAAAGGATACGGGAGCTGCATACTTATCCGGTCATTATGCTTACCGCAAAGGTGGAGGAAACTGATAAGATCACCGGCCTTACCCTGGGCGCTGACGATTATATCACGAAACCCTTCCGTCCTTTGGAGCTGGTGGCCCGGGTCAAGGCACAGCTGCGGCGCTACAAAAGATATAATCCGGCCCATACCTGCGATGCCGGGCAGGAGGTGCTGGAGTACGCCGGACTTTCCTTAAACAGCAAAACTCACGAGTGCCTGCTAAACGAAAAGGCTCTGTCCCTGACGCCCACCGAGTTTTCTATTCTCCGTATTTTGCTGGAAAACAAGGGCCGGGTGGTCAGCGCTGAGGAACTGTTTCATCAAATATGGCAGGACGAATATTACTCAAAACCCAACAATACCATCACGGTGCATATTCGCCATCTGCGTGAAAAGCTGGGGGATAAGGCCGACAGCCCGCAGTACATTAAAACAATATGGGGGGTAGGGTACAAAATTGAAAAGTAAGCTTACCATACTGATTCGGCTGTTTGTGTTGCTGGCCGTGGGATTCGCGGTGTGTTCCGCTCTTTATTTTCTGGTGGATCATGTATTTGACGGTGCTTTTGTCAGCTGGTTTGAAGAAAATTTTTTTATCACAGAAAGTCACTACTATCCCGCGGACGGCACCGGGGAAACATGGAGCTTTCTTTCCTGGCCGAAGCTCAAGCCTGTGCTGCTGGGCGTGTTTATTGCCGGAAATCTTTTTTGGCTGGCAGTGGTGTTCCTTGTTTCCCGGCTTGCCGCCGCAAGACGTGAACAGCAAACGGTCACAGACATCAGCAGGCGGCTGCGCGTCTACTTGGACGGAAATGCCGATATTGCTCAGGTGTTTCCAGGCAGCCAGGCGGAACTGTCTGTGCAGATCGCGCAGCTCAAAGCGGCGCTGCTGCAAAATGAACGCACGCTAAAAGAAGAAGCGACCCGGCGAAACGACCTGGTGGCTTATCTGGCCCATGACTTGAAAACGCCTTTGACCTCTGTGATCGGGTATTTGAGCCTTCTGGACGAAGCACCCGATATGCCACGGGAGCAGCGGGCCAATTATACGCGCATTACTTTAGAAAAAGCGTATCGGCTGGAAAAGATGATCAATGAGTTTTTTGAGATCACCCGGTACAATTTGCAGCAGATCCTTGTACAGAAGGAGCCGGTGGACCTCTACTACCTGCTGGTGCAGCTCACGGACGAGTTGCTGCCCGCGCTGGAGGCTCACGGAAACACGGTCGTTCTAAGGGCCGGGGAAAGCCTGCAAATTTCCGGAGATGCGGATAAGCTGGCACGGGCCATGGGAAACGTGCTGAAAAACGCGGCGGCCTACAGCTATCCCAATACGGAGATCCTGCTGTCTGCCGAAGAAACCGCCGATTCTGTGATCCTCCGCTGTACGAACCGGGGAAAAACGATCCCCAAGGAAAGGCTTGGCTTGCTCTTTGAAAAATTTTACCGGCTGGACGAAGCCCGTACCACCAGCGCCGGCGGAGCCGGGCTGGGGCTGGCCATCGCGAAGGAGATCATAGCCCTGCATGGAGGAACGATCTTCGCTGACAGCAGTGATGATGCGGTAACATTTACCATTATCCTTCCGTTTCACTAGCTTGCGGTCACCGGCTGTTGTACGGCCCTTTTCAGAAAGCTTCCCTTCTTCTTAGGGATTTCTTAGGAGTTTTTCAAGCTCCCCTTAAAAAACAGAGCGTTCCTTTCTGGTAGGATACTATCGGAAGGAACGCTGATTTTTATTCTGAAGGGGGCTTTATCATGGTAAAGAAAACAATAGCGCATAGACGGAACTCTCAAAAAGCACAGCAAAAAGCACAGCAAAAAGGCAGGATAGGGATATGGCTCATGGAAGGATCCTTGGCAGCGGCAATTTCGTTTCTCATGATCTTGGCTTGCCTGAACTATACTGCAAAGCGCCTGCCGGAGAAGGGCGTCGGCGCAAAGGGAGAAGCGTCGTCCGACATTTCTGAAACCGCTTTGCAGGGCGGGGAAGAAGACGTTCTCTGGAGTCTGCGTCTGGTAAACCGTTGGAATCCCATTCCGGAAGGGTATACAGTTGACCTGAAAGAGCTTCCCGGCGGAGAACAGGTAGATGAACGGATCTATGAGCCCTTGCTGGAAATGCTGGAGGCAGCTCGGGAAGGAAACTGGGGGGAAGTACCCAGGGTCATTTCCGGTTACCGCACGCAGGAAACCCAGCAAGCGCTTTACGAGGAAGAAGTTGCCCGGTATCAGGCTGAAGGCTGGGGCTTGGAAGAGGCCAAAGAAAAAGCCGGCAAATGGGTGGCTGTTCCCGGCACCAGCGAACACCAGCTGGGTCTGGCGGTAGATCTGGAGGGCGCCACCTATGATGTGTTTTCCTGGCTGCAGGAGAACAGCTATCAATATGGCTTTATCTTTCGTTATCCCAGCGAAAAAACAGAGCTCACCGGCACGGTAGAGGAGGTTTGGCATTACCGCTATGTAGGGGTGGAGGCCGCTGCGGAGATATATGAGAGAGGGATTTGTCTGGAAGAGTATCTCACGGAGAAGAATGGTGAAATGTACTGACTATATTAAGAAAGCGTAAGTCCAGCTCCGAAGTGTTCCCGCAAATTTTTGAAAAAACGGCAGCCTGGCAAAAAGCCGAAAAACCGCGATTTTTCTGAAAAATCAAAGCTTGCGTTGCCTTTTGCCGGCAGCAGCTTAAAGCAGCAGAGGAACTTCCTTTTTCTCTGGCCGCAAGCTGGCTTTGATCAAGGCGCTTTCAGGACGGAAAACCAAGTTGACTTTTTCCTTCCTTTAGGGTATCATAATGCCCGTTGGGGCTCCAGGTGTCTGCGGAAGATCCCGCAGCCGAACACAGGAACAGGGGTGAGATTCCCCGGCGAACCCGTCGCCGTGATGGCGCAGCGCTTTTCAGGGCGGGGAGGAAATGCCGTGCCAGGAAGCGGTTTTTCCTTTCCGCGGCCCACTGGCAAATGCCGGGAAGGGGAAACAGAGCGCGCTCAGCCGCCGAAGCAGCCGAGCACCGCCTAAGCCGAAAGACTTGCCTGGAGGGCCGTGTAAAGCACCACGGGTAACTGGCGCTTTATACAGGAGCCGCCGGAAGGCTGTTGCCCTTCCCGCGTCACGTTCCTGCCTGAAGCAGACTGTGGAACGGTTTGTATTGCCATCGTTTCAGGCGACCACCCTTCTTAGTTGCATTTCAAAACAGGGTCAAATTTACATTTGGCCGCAAAACAACAACGGAAGGAAAGGGATCAAACACATGAACAGACGTACAAAAAACATTCGCATTTTTTCGCTGCTGCTGGCACTGCTTTTGGTAGCCGGCCTGTTCGCTGGCTGCGGGGAAAATTCGGAGCCTTCTTCTCAGTCTTCGGAATCCTCTGCTCAGTCTTCGGAATCCTCTGCTCAATCTTCGGAATCCTCTGCTCAATCTTCGGAATCCTCTTCTCAGCAGGGCTCTGCCGTATCTGCCGCCGTCAAAAATATTACGGTAAAGGTAGTGCATAAGGACGGCAGTGAAAAGGAATTCGCCATTGCCGCCCAGGGTGAGACCCTCCGGGAGGCACTGGAGCAGGAGAAGCTGGTAGAGGGCGAGGACGGACAATACGGCCTCTTCATCAAATCGGCAGACGGCGAAACCGCTGACGACGGCAACCAGGAATGGTGGTGCGTGACCAAGGGCGGCGAGCAGGTCAATACTGGTGTAGACGGCGTAAAAATCGCGGATGGCGATGTATATGAGCTTACTCTCACGGTAGGCTATTGATGAAGGTCAAGCTGCTGGACATCTGCCTGATGGCGATGATGGGCGTAGTGCTGGTGGTTTCCAAAGAGGTGCTGGCGTTTTTGCCCAATGTAGAGCTGATCACACTCCTGATTATTCTGTTCACCCTGGTGTTCCGCAGAAGGGTGATCGGGGCTCTGGGTGTGTTTCTGCTGCTGGAGGGCCTGCTTTACGGCTTTGGGATATGGTGGGTCATGTACCTGTATATCTGGCCAATTTTGGCCCTGCTTACTTGGCTGTTCCACTGGCTGAAGCGCGCCTGGCAATGGGCGATTTTCGCGGGGCTCTATGGGCTGGCCTTTGGCACGCTGTGCTCCATGGTCTATTGGCCCATGTGGAAGCTTCCCGCCATTCTTTCCTGGATTGCCAGCGGTTTCTATTTTGACTGCAACCACGCCGTGTTCAATTTTCTGCTATGCCTTTTTCTGTACCACCCTTTGCGGCTGGGCCTGGAAAAGCTGCAAAAGCAGATCAACCTTGCTTGATTTTTCGGCGGGTTTTGGTTCGCTTTGTCTGAACAGTTGTCAATAAAGACAGCATACCATGAGCAATTAGAGGCAGAGGCTGGTAAATTGGAATTTATCTGCCCTCTGTCTCCCCTTATTTATAAGGGGAGGGGGACCGCCGAACGGCGGTGGAAGGGATAGTCACACGCAGAAAGTGCCATAGAATCGCTAGTTTTAATCCCCTCAGTCAGCCTATCGGCTGACAGCTCCCCTTGCTTCGCAAGGGGAGCCTAAGGGCAGTAAACTACAATTATCACTCTGCTCTTGCCCATTCTTTCATCATTTTGCGTCAGCAAAGTTATTATCCACCTGCCATCTGAAATCCAGAACCTAAAAAGCGCGCTGCAGTTTTTCTGCAGCGCGCCCTTTTTTTAGGAAAACATTCAAATTTCTTCTTCGTCCTGTTTTTCCGGCAAAGGCTCTCCCTTTACGGTGATCTCCTCCGCACGGTTATTTTCCGCCTTGATCACGGTGAAGAGCAGCCCCTCATATTCAAAGGAATCTCCCGTTTCCGGAATGCGGTCCAGATTTTCCGTGAACCAGCCATTGATGGTGGAGGCCTCTGTCTCACACTGAATGTGGAAAAAGTCAAACAAATCGTCCAAATCGGCGGAGCAGTGGATCTGATAGGTATCCTCGCCGAGCTTCTGAAAGGTCTGCTGGATCACGGTATCGTGCTCATCCCAAATTTCGCCCACCAGCTCTTCGATCACGTCCTCCAGGGTGACGATCCCCTCGGTGCCGCCGAATTCATCTACGATCACCGCCATGTGCAGCTTGTTTTGCTGTAACAGCTTCAGCAGCGCGGAGATTTTCATAGCGGGAGGAATAAATTCCGCAGGCTTCAAAATGCTCTCAATGGAATTTTCTGTTCCCCATACATAAGCGTAAAAGTTTTTCTCATGGATCACGCCGATAATGCTGTCGATGCTTTCCTCGTATACCGGAAGCCGGGAGTAGCCGGTTTCCCGGAACAGCCGGGCAATTTCTTCCTTGGACGTGTCCTTTGAGATGGCTTCCACATCCACCCGGGGAGTCATAATATCGATGGCTTCAATATCGTCAAATTCAATAACGTTGCGAAGCATGGCGCTTTCGTCCTCGTCAATGCCGCCCTCCTGTTCGGCTTCCTCCACAATGGTCAACAGCTCGCTGTCTGTGACAGAATGACTGGAGCTGACCCGGAACAGCTTTTTCAGCCCTTTTTTCAGCTGTGTAAAGAAAAAGTTTATGGGCTTCAGCAGCACAATGAGAATGCGGATCATCGGAGCGGAGATCATGGCAAAACTCTCGGCATTTTCCTTTGCCAGGCTTTTCGGGCTGATCTCACCGAAGATCAGCACCACCACGGTCATCACAATGGTGGAAACCGTAGGCCCGGCGCTTGCCCCCAGGGCGGAGGTGAAAAGCACCGTGGCAATGGCGGTGGAAGCGATGTTTACCAGGTTGTTTCCCACCAAAATAGTGGAAAGCAGTTCATCGTAATTCTCCGAAAGGGCATAGGTGAGCTTCGCCCGCTTGTTCCCGTTTGCCGCAAGATTTTTCAGGCGGATCCGGTTCAGAGAAGAAAACGCCGTTTCCGTGGCGGAAAAATACCCGGAAAGAATGACAAGAACGAGTAAAATCAAAATAAGCGTCGTACTGTGACTGTCCATAAAAGGAAAAACCACTACCTTTTCTATAGATTTGCGTTATAGTATAGCATAAAAGAAAAGTTTTTTCAACTTTTCTTTTCCCATATACCATGATATACTAGATATTAAATATTAGGTACTGGATATCGAAAACGCCCTTTTCTAAAACAACTAACATCTAACAACTAACTACTAAGTTTTGGAGCGCGGCTTGCCATATGGAAGAAAAAAAGCGGAAAATCTTGAATTTGGGGATCGTGGCCCATGCGGACGCGGGGAAAACCACGCTGACCGAGCAGATCCTGTTTCAAAGCGGCGCGATCCGCGTCGCAGGCAGCGTGGATCACGGTACCGCCAGCACGGACACCATGGAGATCGAGCGCAGGCGGGGCATTTCCGTGCGCACGGCCTGCGCCTCCGTTTTGTGGAAGGGCGTCCGGCTGAATTTGATTGACGCGCCGGGCCACGCCGATTTTTTAAGCGAGGTGGAGCGCTCTCTTTCCGTGCTGGACGCTGCGGTTTTGGTGGTGTCCGCCGTGGAAGGGGTACAGCCCCAAACCAGAATGCTGCTGGAGGCCTTCCGCCGGGCAAGGCTGCCCTGCTTTCTTTTTTTGAATAAGCTGGATCGTGCCGGAAGCCATTGGGAAAGCGTGCTCTCCCAAGTGGAGCGGGAAGTGGGGATCCCCTGCCTGCCTTTTTGCGCGGCCACAGGGGAGGGCACAGAAGCGGCGGCTGTTTGTCCCATAGCTTCCAGCGATCCCGCTTGGCTGGAACGGGCTGTTCTGGCCTGCGGGGACGACTGTCTTTTGGAGGAGCTGCTTTCCGGCGGGGAAAAAGCCCCGGCCTCCCTGCGGGACAGCCTGGAGGAGAAAATTGGAAATGGGCAGCTTCTGCCTGCCTTCTGCGGGGCCTCCAAATACGGGCGGGGCGTACCGGAACTGCTGGACGCCTTGTGCGGGCTTCTGCGGGAAGCGCCTGTGCCGGGGGAAGCCCTGTGCGCCCGGGTCTATAAGGTAGAGCGGGACCCCGCTCTGGGGAAAGCCGCCTATGTGAGGCTGTTTTCAGGTACACTGCAAAACCGCCAGGCGGTAACAGTGTTGCAAAACGGAAAAGCCGCCGGGCAGGAGGATGCCCCGGCGGAAAAAATATCCAGAATACGGAAAGTGGAGGGACGGCGGCTGGAGGACACGGAAGCGGCGGAGGCAAACGATATTGCTGTGGTATACGGCCTTTCCTCCGTGCGGGCGGGAGACCTGCTGGGCAGCGAGCTTCCGGGCCTGCGGGAATACCGGCTGGCGGAGCCCCTGATGCTCTGCCGGGTGGAGCCGGAAAAGCCGGAGGAGCTGCCCGGCCTGACGGAAGCTCTGTATCAGCTGGAGGAGGAGGACCCCGCCCTTCGGTGCGAATGGAACCGGGAAAAGCGGGAGGTCTGGCTGCGGCTGACCGGAAAGATCCAGGCAGAGGTGCTGGAAGCGCTTTTGAAGGAGCGCTGGGGGCTTTCCGCGCGGTTTGGGGAGCCCTCTGTCATCTATCGGGAAACTCCAGTTAAAGCGGGAGAAGGCTTTGAAGCCTATACCATGCCCAAGCCCTGTTGGGCGGTGGTGCGGTTCCTCATTGAACCGCTGCCCAGGGGCTCCGGCTTTGAATATGTCTGTAAGGTGCCGCCCAACCGGCTGCCCTATCGGTATCAGGCCCATGTGGAAACCGCGGTTCCCCGGGCGCTGGAGCAGGGGCTTTCCGGCTGGCAGGTCACAGATCTGCGGGTGACGCTGATTGATGGAGAATCTCACAATGTACATACCCACCCGCTGGATTTCTTTGTAGCCACGCCCATGGGGATCATGGACGGCCTGCGCAATACGGGAACCAAGCTTTTGGAGCCCATGCTGAAGGCGGAATTTACCGCTCCGGAGGAATATCTGGGGAAAACGGTGAGCCTGCTGGTCGCCCATCGCTCCCGGTTCGATACGCCTGAAACAGGCGAGGGAAGATTCCGCCTGGAAGCGGTGGTGCCCGCTGCGGAAGCCATGGATCTTCCGGTGGAGTTTGCAGCCTGTACCGCCGGTACCGGCGTGTACGGCTCCCGGTTTTCTCACTATGAGGACTGCCCCGAGGGAATGGGGCAGGTGAGAGCGCGCAGGGGGGTAGATCCCCTGGATCGCTCCCGGTTTATTCTGGCCGCCCGTTCCGCTCTCAGCGAATAGGCTCAGCGGTTCAGGAGCCACACCCCGGCATTGAGATACACGGCAAAGCTGACCCACAGCAGGTAGGGAACCATCAGCCAGCCCGCCGCCTTTGTTTCCCGGAAGAAGCGGACGGTGGTAATGAGGATCAGCACCCAGAGGATCAGGATCCAGAGCAGGGCAAGGCCGTAATTTTGCAGGTTAAAAAAGATCAGGGTCCAAACGAAATTAAAGGCCAGCTGAAGCCCGTAGAAAAGCAGCGCGCCGTTTCTTCCTGTGCTGTCCCGCACCCAGACAAGGTAGGCGGCGATCCCCATCAGCACGTAGAGAATGGCCCACACAATGGGGAAAAGCCAGCCGGGAGGCGAAAGGGGAGGTTGGCGGAGAGCTTGATAAACCTCCATGGAATCGGCGGTGAGAAAAGCGGAAAGTCCGCCTACTGCCAGGGGCAGAAGAAGATTGATCCAAAAGGGCTTCCAACGTATCATGATATACAGTCCTTTCCGGGCAGTTTTGTAATAGTATCATTATATGCCATGCTCTCCGGAAAATACGAAAGGACACGCCGCAAGCCTTGCACGGTTTTGAAAGGAGAAAACAAATGACAAACGAAAGAAAGCTCGAGCTGTTTGAGCGGGAAAAAATTTCAAAGGCCGTGGCTGTGCTTTCCATTCCCACCATCGCCAGCAACCTGGTGGCGCTTTTATACAGCCTGGCGGATACTTATTTTGTGGGTATGCTGAACGATCCCGTACAGACGGCGGCGGTCACGCTGGCGGCGCCGGTGCTGCTGGCCTTTAACGCGGTAAACAATCTGTTCGGTGTGGGCAGCTCCAGCATGATGAGCCGGGCCTTGGGACAAAAGGATTTTAAAACCCTTCGGCAAAGCTCTGCCTTTGGCTTTTACGGCTCCCTGTTCTGCGGAATTCTCTATTCTGTTTTCTGCGCGCTTTTAATGAGCCCCCTGCTTTCTCTTTTGGGGGCGGACAGCTCCACTGCCTCCGCCACACAAAGCTATTTGTTCTGGACCGTTTGCCTGGGGGCTACGCCTTCCATTTTGAATGTGGTCATGGCTTACCTGATCCGCTCGGAGGGGGCCACCCTGCACGCCAGCATCGGCACCATGAGCGGCTGTGTGCTCAATATGCTGTTAGACCCGCTGTTTATTCTTCCTGGCGGCTTCGGTATGGGAGCAGAGGGCGCGGCCCTTGCCACCTTCCTTTCCAATTGCGGTGCGGTACTCTATTTCCTGGGATATCTCTTTTTACAGAGGCGAACCACCTATGTGTGTATTTCCCCCAAAGAATTCACGCTGCGCAAGGGGATCGTAAAAGGCGTGTGTGTGGTGGGGGTGCCCGCTTCTATCCAAAACCTTCTGAATGTAGTGAGCCATATGCTGCTCAATAACCTGGCAGCACCCTACGGGGCGGCGGCGCTGGCCGCCATGGGGATCGCTTCCAAGGTGAGCATGGTTCCCTGGTATATCGGAAACGGAATTTCTCAGGGCGTTATGCCCCTGATCGGCTATACCTATGCGGCAAAGCTCCATGAGCGCATGAAAAAGACCCTGCGGTTTACCGCTCTGCTTTCCGGCTCTGTGCTGTCCGTGATGGCCCTGGTCTGCTGCCTTTGCTCTCAGCCCATCGTGCGGGCCTTTATGCAAGACCTCCAAACAGTGGAATACGGCAGCTGGTTTTTGCGGGGTATGGCGATCTCCGTCCCCTTTCTCGCCATGGATTTTCTGGCGGTGGGGGTATTCCAGGCCGTGGGGAAGGGGCCCCTTTCCCTGCTGATGGCCCTGCTGCGCAAAGCCGTGCTGGAGATCCCGGCCCTGTATCTCTTAAACTGGCTCCTCCCGCTTTACGGTCTTTCCCTGGCCCAGCTGGTTTCCGAGGTCTGCATGTCGCTGGTGGGAGTCGTTCTGTTGCTGCGGTTCCTGAAAAAGCTTCCCGCTGTTCCAAACAGCGGGAAGCTTTTGGAATAAAAGGTTTCCAAACAGAAGCGTTTTATAGTACAATAGCCCCGGAGCCTGTTTTAGAACAGACTACGGCAAACAGGGAAGGAGCCGATCGAAATGGATCGCTTTTTAGGAGAAAACTTTCTGCTGCCCACCGCGGCGGCGCAAAGGCTGTATCACGAGTACGCGGCGGAAATGCCCATTGTAGATTACCACTGCCATGTGAGCCCAAAGGAAATTTGGGAAAACAAGCGCTTTGAGAATCTTGCTCAGGTCTGGCTTTCCGGCGACCACTACAAATGGCGGCTGATGCGGGCCAACGGTGTCAGCGAGGAATACATTACGGGGAACGCGCCGGACCGGGAAAAATTCCAGAAATTCGCGGAACTTCTGCCAAAGGCCATGGGAAACCCTATGGTTCCCTGGTGCCACCTGGAGTTGAAAAATTATTTTGGCTATACCGGGGCGCTTACCGGAGAAACCGCCCAGGAGGTGTGGGAGCTTTCCGAAGCTAAGCTCCGGCAGGAGGAGCTGCGTGTCCGGGGCCTGATCCGCCAAAGCAAGGTAGCCTTTATCGGCACTACGGATGACCCTGCCGATTCCTTGAAATACCACGAAAAGCTGCAAGGGGATCCTTCCTTTAGCACCGTGGTCGCGCCCTCCTTTCGTCCCGATCAGGCCCTGAAGCCGGAAAAGGAGGAATGGCGGGAGTATCTCACCCGGTTGTCCGCCGCGGCGGGGCTTGGTATTACCGACCTTGCTTCCCTGGAGGAGGCCCTGAAGCGGCGAATGGATCGCTTCGATGCCTGCGGCTGCCGGGCCAGCGACCATGGGCTGGATAAGATGATTTTTGTCCCGGCGGAGCGCTCCGCAGTAGACGCCGCCGTCAAAAAGCGGCTTGCCGGAGAAGCGCTTACGGAAGCGGAGGGCGGGGCTGTGAAAACGGCGCTGCTGCTTTTCTGCGCTGGGGAATACGCAAAGCGGGGCTGGGTGATGCAGCTCCACTATAACTGCATGCGGAACCCGAACTCCACCATGCTGAGGGCAGTGGGCCCGGATACCGGCTTTGATTGCATCGGCCCCCACAACGGCACGGAAGCCCTGCGGCAGCTGCTGAACGCCATGTATGCCGGCGGATATCTGCCTCGCACCGTGTTCTATAGCCTGGACGGCAACGACAACGCCTTTTTGGACGCCCTGGCCGGCTCCTTCCAGGACGGCACGATCCCCGGAAAGCTCCAGCACGGCTGCGCCTGGTGGTTCAACGATACCAGACAGGGGATCACGGAGCATTTAACAAGCCTTGCCAGCACTGGCCTGCTGGGAAATTTTATCGGCATGCTCACCGATTCCCGCAGCTTTTTGAGCTATACCCGCCACGAGTATTTCCGCCGGATCCTCTGCGGCCTCATCGGCAGCTGGGTGGAAAGCGGGGAATGCCCCAATGATATCCCCCTGCTGGGCGGCCTGGTGCGGGATATCTGCTATTACAACGCGGTTCGCTATTTTGGATTGGAGGGAAAGCTGTGAAGGAAAAGCTGTCTTTTCGGTGGTACGGCGCGGAAGACCCCGTTTCTCTGGAATCTATCTCCCAGATCCCCGGTATGCGCTCCATCGTTTCCGCCGTGTATGACGTGAAGCCCGGGGAGGTCTGGCCGGAGGAAAGCCTGGCGTGGATCAAAAGCTCTTGTGAGGAGCACGGTCTGGTGTTTGATGTGGTGGAATCCATTCCCGTCCACGAGGATATCAAGCTGGGCAGGGGAGAAGTGGATACTTTACTGGAAAACTATTGTGAAAATGTCCGGCGCTGTGCCAAATACGGTGTAAAATGCATCACATATAACTTTATGCCGGTGTTCGACTGGACCCGTACCCAGCTGGATAAAAAAGCCGCCGACGGCTCCACCAGCCTTGTCATGTATTGGGAGCAGCTGAAGGGCCTGGATCCCCTTCACGATGATATCCATCTTCCCGGCTGGGACGCAAGCTACACCCAGGAGCAGGTGCGGGAGCTGATTTCCGCCTACAGTGAGCTGGGGGAAGAGGGGCTCTGGAAAAACCTGGAACGCTTTCTAAAAGCAGTGATCCCGGTGGCGGAAGCCTGCGGTGTAAAAATGGCCATTCACCCGGACGACCCGCCCTATCCCATTTTCGGCCTGCCCCGGATCATTACCTGCGAGGAAAACCTGGATCGTTTTCTCGGACTGGCGAACAGCCCCAGCAACTGCCTTTGCCTCTGTACCGGCAGCCTGGGCTGCGCGAAAAGCAACGATGTCCCGGCCATGGTGAGAAAATACGCCCAAATGGAGCGGATCGCTTTCATGCATATCCGAAATGTCAAAATTTTGGAGGACGGCTCCTTTGAAGAGCGGGCCCACCTTTCCTCCTGCGGCAGCCTGGATCTGTACGAGATCGTAAAAGCTCTAGCGGACGCGGGCTATGAAGGATATGTCCGCCCGGATCACGGCAGAATGATTTGGGGCGAAACCGGCAAGCCCGGCTACGGCCTTTTCGACCGCGCCTTGGGCGCCGCCTACCTAAACGGCCTTTTCGAAGCCTGTGAAAAAGTGCAAAAGAATGGGTAATGAAAAGCGGAAGGATTTAGTAAAAAGAAAATCAGCTCGCCTTCCGAACTGTGACTATAGCCAACCAGGCGCTTACTTTATAACGATATGCACACACGAAAAGCAATGTACCCTATCACACATCGTAGGGGAGGGGCTTAGTCTTCGCTTCGGTTGCTGTGCCCCAGTGGGGCGCGTCCGGCAATGTCTGAGCCGACAGGCGAGTTCGGTTCAGAACGATTGCCACTGACAATCTTCACCCCCTCCCGTGAACAGGTTATCGCAATACGGAAAAGTTGCGGAAGAGCAAATGCAAGCCTTGGAACAACGGTTTCCTTCCATAACGGTTGATAAGTATGTTATCATGCCAAATCATATCCATTTCCTTCTTTAAATCAGAAGAGAGGCGGGAGAAGCAAGCTCCTCCCCTACAGTGCCAAATGTGATAGGCGCTTATAAATCACTTACTACCCGTGTGTGCGGGCAGGACGCAAATTTGTTTCAACGCTCTTTTCACGACCATGTTATTCGCAGTGAAAAAGAATATCAGAAAATATGGAAGTACATTGATGAAAATCCCATCAAGTGGACGATGGATTGCTTTTATCAGGAAGATCAGTAAACGCCCTTGTGAAATGTGCATCCATTAGAATGTCTCAAAAAGGAGTGAACGCAAATGAAACAAAATGTTCTGAATACCGATCTCTCCGGCAAGGTGGCGGTGGTCACCGGGGCGGGCGGCGTGCTTTGCAGCCATTTTTCCAGGGTGCTGGCCCGGGCCGGAGCCAGGGTAGCCCTGCTGGACCTAAATGTGGAAGCGGCCGAAGCTGTGGCGGCGGAGCTCCGGGCGGAGGGAGGCACGGCAAAGGCCTACTCCTGCAACGTGCTGAAAAAAGAAGAATGCCTTTCCGCGGCAGAGCAGGTGAAAACAGACCTTGGCCCCTGCGATATTCTGATAAACGGCGCGGGGGGCAATAATCCCCAGGCCACCACGGATAAAGAATATTATGAGCCGGGGGACCTGGACGGAGACACCAAAAGCTTTTTCGACCTGGAAGCAGAGGGCGTGGGCTTTGTGTTTGACCTGAACTTTCTGGGAACCCTGCTTCCCACCCAGGCCTTTGCCCGGCAGATGCTGGGAAGAGCCGGGTGCGGTATTCTCAATATTTCGTCCATGAACGCCTACACGCCTTTGACGAAGATCCCCGCCTATTCCGGGGCCAAGGCGGCGGTTTCCAATTTTACCCAGTGGCTGGCCGTCCATTTCTCAAAGGCCGGGATCCGGGTCAACGCCATTGCGCCCGGCTTTTTTTCCACAAAGCAAAACGCGAAGCTCCTTTGGAACGAGGACGGCTCTCCCACAGACCGTACCGGAAAGATTCTGGCGGCCACGCCCATGGGCCGGTTTGGGGAAGCAGAGGAGCTGGAGGGCGGCCTGCTGTTTTTGCTGAACGAAAAGGCCGCGGGCTTTATCACCGGTGTGGTGCTGCCCATAGACGGCGGATTTTCCGCCTATTCCGGCGTATAGGAGGAGAAGAAAAATGAATGCGGTAGATAAGAAGATCGAAGAACTGGGGATCGTTCCGGTCATTAAGCTGAACCACCCGGAGCGGGACGCTGCGGCGCTTGCCCGGGCTCTTTGCGCCGGAGATGTTCCTGTGGCGGAAGTCACCTTCCGTGCCGCCGGAGCGGATCAGGCCATTCGCCTGATGAAGGAAGCCTGCCCGGAAATGCTGGTGGGGGCCGGTACCGTGCTGACAGAATCACAGGTGGACGCGGCCCAGGCCGCCGGCGCGGAGTTCATTGTAACGCCCGGCTTTGACGGCAGCCTGGTAGAATACTGCCAAAAGAGGAGCCTTCCTATTTATCCCGGCTGCACCACGCCCACCGATTATCACGCGGCGCTGAAATACGGCCTGGAGGTGCTGAAATTTTTCCCGGCAGAGCAGTCCGGCGGGCTCCCCAAGATCAAAGCTATGAGCGCGCCCTTTTCCATGTTCCGCATCATGCCCACTGGCGGGATCTCCCTTCAGAATTTGAAGGAGTACCTTTCCTGCCCGGTGATCCTCGCCTGCGGCGGCTCCTACATGGTCACAGAAAGCCTGATCGAAGGGCAAAGCTGGGAAGAAATCACCCAGCTATGCAGGAACTCCAGAAGGCTGGTCAAAGAGGCCAGGGGGTAGGAAGAATCGGGTAAAAACGCCAAGGGACTGTTACTTTGTAACAGTCCCTTGGCGTTTTTAGATGCTGGATAGTAGATGCTAGAGAATGCAGAAAGCTATAGACAATGAGCAATTAGCAATGAAGAGGGGGGAAGAACAATAAATCGTGATGCGATAAATTGTAGTTTATCGCACACCCTTGGCTTTCTCGCCTGTCGGCTCGGTCGGTTCGCACCAGCGGTCTCGCCTGTCGGCTCGGTCGGGTCAGAGCGGTCTCCACTGGAGACCTTCCCCCCACCGGGACGCGCTCACCCTATCGGCGGTCCCCGCAGACTGCGAAGCAGTCTGTTTCCCCTATTCAGGGGAGGCAAGGGTTTCTGCTATTCGTTAGCCCTGCAAATTCCAGTTTACCGAACAGTCCCCTTCTCTGTCATTCTGAGGAACGCAGAAAGCTATAGCTTTCTTGACGAAGAATCTCGACCTTAATTCCAGAGCAAAAGGACAAAGGACGAGATTCTTCACTTCGTTCAGAATGACAGGTGGGAAGTGAGCGGATAATTGCTAAATTCCAATTTATTGTACGAACTGCCCTCTTGTCATTCTGAGGAACACAGAAAGCTATAGCTTTCTTGACGAAGAATCTTGCCCTTAATTGCTCATTGCTCATTTCATTCTGCTTTTCTTTTCCACATGGAGAAACCCGGCCTAGTGGTTCCGGCTGACTTCCTCCGCCGCGATCACCGCGTTTATCACCGCGCCCCGGAAGCCTGCTTCCTCCAGCTTTCGCACTCCTTGAATGGTGGAGCCGGCGGGGGAGCACACCGCGTCCTTCAGCGCGCCGGGGTGCTCTTTGGTTTCCAGCAGTAATCGGGCGGCGCCCACGGTCATTTGCGCGGCGAATTCCAGCGCTTGCTTTCGGGAAAGGCCGCAGGCTACGCCGCCGTCTGCCAGAGCCTCCAAAAAGAGATCCACAAAGGCGGGGCCGCACCCGGCCACAGCGCCTCCCGCGGCCATCAGTGATTCCGCCAGGGGAGAAAGCAGCCCCGCTTTCGACATCATTTCACGGAAGTCCGCCAGTTCCTCCGGTGTTACAGATTCGCTGCAGGCATATAAAATCATGCCTTCCCCAATGGAAACAGGGGTGTTAGGCATAATGCGGATCACAGGGTAATCTCCGCCCGCAAGCTCCTGAATCCGCTCGATGGAAAGCCCCGCCGCCATGGAGACCAGCAAAAAGCGGCCCTGCCTGGCATGGAGCGCTGGGGCGATCTCTTCCAGAAGCTCCGCCATCATTTGGGGCTTTACCCCCAGAAACAGATAGTCCGCCGTTTTGGCAACGGTCAGATTGTCGGCAGCGGCGCAGTGCAGCTCCGCTGCCAAGGTCTCCGCCTTTGCGGGGGTGCGGTTGCTCAGAAAAATGCGATCCGGGGAAACCACCTTTGCGGCTGCCCTTGCCAGCGCCCCGCCCATGTTTCCAACGCCTAGAAATCCCAGTGTTGTCTTATTCCTGTTCAAACGCTCGCCCATAACAAGCCCTCTTTTCTAAAAAAATGAATGGCAGATTGCCGTTTTGGATAAAGCAAAGGGACCAAATGCCCTTAAGCCCTTTTCCAGCATTCGGCCTCTAGCCTCTGATCTGCCCGTTCCCGTAAACCACATATTTCCAGGAGGTGAGCTCCTCCAGGCCCATGGGGCCCCGGGCGTGCATTTTTTGGGTTGAAATGCCGATCTCCGCGCCCAGGCCGAATTCCCCGCCGTCGGTAAAGCGGGTGGAGGCGTTTACATAGACCGCCGCCGCGTCCACTGCGTCCAGAAAATGCTGGGCGGCCCGGTAGCTGTCTGTTACAATACATTCGGAATGGCCTGTGCCGTGTTGGTGGATAAATTCTATGGCCTCCTCCAGATCGCCAACCAGGCGAACGGCCAGGATCTGCTCGCCATACTCCGCGTCCCAATCGCTTTCCGAGGCAGGTACGCCCCGTTCCTTCAGAAGCGCCAGCGCCTCCGGGTCACACCGAAGCTCCACCTTGCGGCGATTCAGCAGGGGAAGAGCCTTTTCCAGAAATTCCGCCGCCCGCTCCCTATGAATCAACACGCATTCCGCCGCGTTGCACACCGAAGGCCGGGAGCATTTTGCGTTGTAGAGGATCTCGGCTCCCATTTCCAGGTCGGCGTCTTTGTCGATATACACATGGCAAACGCCTTCTCCGGTGCGGATCACAGGCACGCTTGCCTCTTTTGCCACCGCGCGGATCAGTCCCGCGCCGCCCCGGGGGATCAGCACATCGATGAATTCATTCAGGTGCATCAGCTCTACGGCGGTCTCCCGACCGGTATCCTGCACCAGGGAAACGCAGTCTGCGGGCAGCCCGGAGTTTTCCAGCGCTTCCCGGATCAAAGCGGTTACGGCCCGGTTGCTGTGAATGGCCTCGCTGCCGCCCCGCAAAATGCAGGCGTTGCCGGATTTCAGGCAAAGGGCCGCCGCGTCTACCGTAACATTGGGCCTTGCCTCGAAAATAATGCCGATCACACCCAGGGGAACCCTGCGCCGCCCAATGATAAGGCCGTTGGGCCTTGTTTCCATGCGGTCTGTTTTGCCAATGGGGTCCGGCAGGGCCGCCACCTCCCGCAAAGCGGAAACAATGCCGGAAACGCGCTCCGGCGTCAGAGTCAGGCGGTCTAAAAGGGAGGCGCTCATACCGGAAGCCTTGGCCGCGGCAATGTCCTCGGCGTTGGCTTTCAGCCATTCCTCCTGCCGGGCGGTGAGCAGCTGGGCCATGGCCTCCAGGACCCGGTTCTTTTGCTCTGTTCCGGACAGGGCCAAAAGGCGGGAAGCAGCCTTTGCCGCCGCGCCCTGGGAATACAGGGAATTCATAGGGAAGCCTCCTTTTCTTCGGGCCGGCGCTTTGAAAACCGGGTCCCGATCTCCTTGCCCTCCACAATATCATACAATTCCTCTATCCGCGCGCCGTTGGTGATCACCATGTCGCAGCCGGCTTCCATGGCGATGCGGGCGGCGGAAAGCTTGGTGGCCATGCCGCCCGTTCCCCGCCAGGTGCCTGCGCCTCCGGCCATTTCCAGAATATCCGGGGTCAGCTCCGAAACGTGGTGGAGCAGGGTCGCCTCCGGGTGCTGCCGGGGGTCGGAGCTGTAAAGGCCGTCAATATCGCTGAACAGTACCAAAAGGCCGGCGCCGCAGAGGGCCGCCACCATGGCGGAAAGGGTGTCGTTATCTCCCAGCACCTTCTGCTGCCCGGTTTCGATCTCGGCGGAGGAAACGGAATCGTTTTCATTTACCACCGGGATCACTCCCAGCTCCAGCAGGGCGGAAAAGGTGCTTTGCAGGTGCTCTCTCCGCTCCGGAATCTCCACGTCCTCTCCGGTCAGCAGAATCTGGGCCATGGAGCGGTTATATTCCGAAAAAAGCTTGTCATAAAGGTGCATCATGCGGCATTGGCCCACCGCTGCTGCCGCCTGCTTGAACCGCAGCTCCCGGGGGCGCTTTGCAAAGCCCAAACGGGCCGTTCCCACGGCAATGGCGCCGGAGGTCACCAAAATCACCTCATACCCGCTGCCGCTGAGATCGGAAAGCACCCGCACCAGCCGCTCCATGCCCCGCAGATCCAGGCTGCCGGAGCTGTGGGTAAGGGTAGAGGTGCCCACCTTGATCACAAGCCGTTTCTTTTCTGTTTTCATAAAGTACCCCCGGCAAAATAAAAAGTTGAATCCAGTATACCGCTTTTAGAGAAAAAAGAAAAGAAAAAATCTGAAATTTTCGGGAAAAGGGAAAATTTGTGCCGGCAAAACAAACCGGCAGCTAAAAATTCAGCTGCCGGTTTCGAGCCATTTACGGAGTTCAGTTTGACAATTTCCCGCGTCAAAACGGATTTCCCTGACCGCTTTCCTCCAGCCCGAAGAACACCAGGGCCTTTTGGATAAAGAGATCCCAGAACCGCCATTCGTGGGTGTAACCCTCCGCCTCCTCAAAGGTGGCTTTCAGGCCGATCTCCCGGGCGTAGTCCTTGAATTTCTGGTAGCGGTCATACAAAAAGTCGTTTTTCCCGCAGCAGAAATAGAGTCTGGGCAGAACGCCCGCCTTGCTGAGCTCCGGCAGACGATCCCACACATTGACAGGAGAATTCAGATATCCTTCCATGCCGCCGAAATTTTCCACCGCGTTTTTCAGGCGGCGATCAAAGGCCGGCGTGCCACTGGAGGCGTTCAGATCCAGCTCGTGAAGGTTCGAGGGGGCGGAGGAGAGGATCGCGGCGGCGGCAAATTTTTCCGGGCGCCCCGCGGCGTACTGCATAGCGCCGCCTCCGCCCATGGAAAGCCCGGCAATGAAATTGTCCTCCCGGCGGTCGGAAACCGGGAACCAGCCGTAGATCAGCGGCATCAGCTCTTCAAACAGATAATCCCAGGCGTTGTAGCCAGTGGCAAAGGAGGGCCAGTTTACATAATTCGCATTCAAACCACTGGGCATGACAACCACCAGATCCTTCTCGCAGGCGTACAGTTCAATATTGCTTTTTCGGAGCCAGTCGGTGTGGTCGCCGAAGGTGCCGTGAAGCAGCCAAAGCACCTTGTATCGCTTGCCATTGCCGTAAAACTCAGCGGGAGTTAAGGTACGGGGCTTATCCGGCAGGATCACGGAGATCTCGGTATTGTTTCCCAGACATTCACTTTCAAAATTAAAATGTACTAAAGCCATTGTATTCGTCCCTTTCGTCAGAGTTTATGGAAGGAAAAGCCCGGCGTTATTCCGTAACGTGTCCGGAGCTCACGCCCTGTACGGCGTTGTCTAAAGGCAGCCATTCCATGGCCCGCAGAATGTACGTGTCCCAGAATACCCAGTCATGGCCGCCGGGGCCTTCCTCCCAGGTAACGTCATAACCCAGCTCCTGCAAATGATCCCGGAAGGCGCGGTTTGGGTGGAGTAAGCCGTCCTCCGTGCCGCAGGCCATGTAGAAGCGGGGCTTTCTTTCTGCCTTCGCCACCTGCTCCGCCAGAAAATCATAGTCGTTCCGGCTTCCCCGGATCTGGTCAAGCTCTCCGAAAACAGATTCGTAATAGCCCCGGTTGGTCATGAGGAAATCGGTATATTCCTTGTGGCTCGGCACTTCATCCAAAATCAAGGCGGCGGAAAAGGCGCATACCGCGCCGAAGGTTTCCGGGTGCTGAAGGCAGTTTACGATAGCGCCGAAGCCGCCCATGGAGAGGCCGCCGATAAAGGTATCCTCTCGCTTGCGGGACAGGGGAAAGCTTTTGCGGGTAAATTCCACCAGATCCTCGGAAATAAAGGAGCCGTATAAGGCGTTCGATTTTTCGTTATTCACATAAAAGCTGTTGTCCCCGGAGGGCATTACCACCGCCAGGTTCCTGTCCTGGGCCCAGGCCTGCAGCCGGGTACCGGAGACCCAGTCCGTATAATTGCCGAAAACGCCGTGAAGCAGATACAGAGTCTTGAAGGGCTTTTCCTCCGGCTGCGGCTGGCCCGGGAACACCATTTTGTCCGTGGGCAGCACCACCTGAATGGGGACTGTGCGCATCAAGGATTCGGAAAAGAAATTGCATTGGATCAGTGCCATAAAGGTTGCCTCCTACTATAGATTACCTTAAATTATACAGAAAATCTTTGAAAATGTAAATGAAAATCGGCAAAAAGCATTGGGGACTCGTGCGAAGATCCCATTGTGGATCATCGGTTCTTGCGAAAACAGGAAAACCATGCTATGCTGAATACCGAAAATTTCATTTTGAAGCAGGAAAAAGGAAGGATCGTTATCATGAAGCCTTTGATCGGTATTGTTTCACTTTATGATGAAAACAAGGAAAGCTATTGGATGCTGCCGGGGTATCCGCAGGCGCTGGAGGAGGCGGGGGCCGCTTCTGTGATCCTGCCGCTGACGGAGGAGAAGGAGGCGCTTTTCCGCTTTGCTTCTCTGTGCGATGGCTTTTTATTCCCCGGCGGCCATGATTTGGAGCCCGCCCTGTACGGCGCTGAAAGCTCCGGGCGGTGCGGGGTGATCTGTCCGGAAAGAGATCGCATGGAGCGCCTGTTTTTCCCCCTGGCGCTGGAAACCGGAAAGCCCCTTTTTGGTATTTGCCGGGGCTTGCAATTATTTAACGTAATGTTGGGGGGCGATCTGTATCAGGATATCCCAGCCGAATGCCCCAGCGAGGTGAACCATCACGAGACACCGCCCTATGATAAGCCGGCACACCGGGTAAAGGTGCTTCCCGGCACCCCCTTGTTTCAGGCGGTGGGCACGGAAGAAATGGCGGTGAACAGCTATCACCATCAGGCTGTCAAAACGCTGGGGCGGGGATTGAAAATTGCCGCCTCTGCACCGGATAGCGTCACGGAAGCGGTATACCTGCCGGAGCATCGGTTTGCCATGGCGGTACAATGGCACCCGGAATTTTCCTACCGAAGCGAGGAAAACAGCAGAAAGCTTTTCCGCGCTTTTGTAAGGGCCTGTCAATAAGCTTTTGAAAGAAAGGGAAGCCCCACTTGCATTTTTAGAGCAAAGTGCTATAATGGGAAAACAGAAAAGATTTGGAAGAAAGAGAGGTCGAGCAGGATGCAGGAAATCAAGATCACATTGACAAAGCAGCCAAAAGCAAAGCCCGCGGACCAGTCCAGGCTGGGCTTTGGAAAAATATTTACAGACCATATGTATATCATGGACTACAGCCCGGAGCTGGGCTGGCATGATCCCAGAATAGAGCCCTATCATGCCATTGAGCTGGAGCCTTCCGCCATGGTGTTCCATTACGGGCAGGAGATGTTCGAGGGCTTAAAGGCCTACCGCACGGAGGACGGGCGCACGCTGCTGTTCCGTCCCACCAAAAATATTGAGCGGGCCAACAACTCCAACCGCCGCCTCTGCATTCCCGAGATCCCGGAGGAGGATTTCCTGAACGCCCTCAAAACCCTTGTCAGCGTGGAAAAAGACTGGATCCCCACCGCGCCCGGTACCTCTCTGTACATTCGTCCCTTTGTGATCGCTACCGATCCCTTTCTGGGGGTGCGTCCCGCCGATCATTATCTGTTTATGATCATTCTGTCTCCTTCCGGAGCTTACTATGAAAGCGGTCTTGACCCGGTGAAGATCTGGATCGAGGACGATTATGTGCGGGCTGTTCGGGGCGGCATTGGCGAGGCGAAAACAGGCGGCAACTATGTGGCCAGCCTGAAGGCCCAGATGAAAGCCCACGACGAGGGCTATTCTCAGGTGCTCTGGTTGGACGGCGTGGAGCGGAAATACATTGAAGAGGTGGGCGCTATGAACATCTTCTTCAAAATCTCCGGCAAGGTGGTCACGCCCATGCTGAACGGCAGTATTTTGCCCGGCGTTACCCGCGCTTCCTGTATTGATCTGTGCAAAAGCTGGGGCATGGAGGTAGAGGAGCGCCGCGTGTCCGTAGAGGAGCTGGTGGAGGCAGCCAAAACCGGCGCCCTGGAGGAATGCTGGGGCAGCGGCACCGCTGCGGTGATCTCCCCGGTAGGCGCCCTGCGTTTTGAAGATACCGTCATGGAAATTTCAGGCGGCGGCATCGGGCCGGTCAGCCAGAAGTTGTACGATACCGTGACCGGGCTTCAAACCGGAAAAATACCGGACGACCTGGGCTGGACGGTAGAGGTTCCGTAAAAAAGCCTTATGGCGGCAGGAAATTTCCCTGCCGCTTTTGTGTTGCCCATTTTCGGAGGCTTCGCGTCCCGCATTATTTGACAAAAGACAAGGAACTGCGGCGAAATTTCCAAAAGAGTCTTTTTCTTTTTTTGAAAACTGGAAAATTTATCTAAAAAAGAGTTGCGGCTTTCCCCGGAAAAATGATATACTAAATTCTATCAGGCTGGGGCAGCATCACACAAAGATTGTGCGCTATGACGGAACATCTGCAAGCAAATCGTGTAAAAAGGTCTCTGGCCGGTCTTTGTGCGGTGTTGCCCTGGAAATTTCTGGAAAGGTATGGTCAGCGTATGGCAAAGCAGAATACATGGTTAACAAGGTCGGCGGGAATTTTGCTTCCGGTCAGCAGTCTGCCCTCTAAATACGGCATCGGCACCTTTGGAAAAGCGGCCTATCAGTGGGTGGATTTTCTGGCTCAGGCAAAGCAGAAATATTGGCAGGTGCTGCCCCTGGGTCCCACAAGCTACGGAGACAGCCCCTATCAAAGTTTTTCCGCCTTTGCGGGAAATCCTTATTTTATCGATCTGGAGCTGCTCTGCGAGCAGGGGCTGCTGAAAAAAGGAAAGTGCAAGAAGATCTCCTGGGGGAAAAGCAAGCGCCAGGTAGATTACGATACCGTTTATGAGAACCGGGAAAAGGTGCTGCGCAGGGCTTTTTCCAATTTTACCAACCAGAAGGCGCTGGAAAGCTTCCGCCGGAAAAACAAAGCCTGGGTGGAGGACTATGCCCTTTATATGGCGGTCAAGGCAAAAATGGGGCTGAAACCCTGGAACGAATGGGACGAGGAGATCCGCATGCGCCGCCCGGAAGCGCTGAAAAAATGGCGGGCACAGTGCGCGGAGGATATTTCCTATTACATTTTCGTACAGTATTTATTTTTTGAGCAATGGGGCAAACTGAAAAAGTACGCCAACAAAAAGGGCGTGAAGATCATTGGGGACGCGCCTATCTATGTGGCAATGGACAGCGCCGATGTGTGGGCCAGGCCGGAGCTGTTCCAGCTGGACGAAAACAATGTGCCCACCGAGGTGGCAGGCTGCCCGCCGGATGCCTTTTCCGAGGACGGCCAGCTTTGGGGGAATCCCTTGTACCGCTGGGACGAAATGGCAAAGGACGGCTTTTCCTGGTGGCTGAAGCGCCTGAAGGCGAATCTCACCCTGGTAGACGTACTGCGCATCGATCATTTCCGGGGCCTGGAGAGCTACTATGCCATTCCCTACGGAGACGCTACCGCCAAAAACGGGCGCTGGAGAAAGGGACCGGGCAAGGCCTTTGTGGACGCCATCAACCGGGAATTCGGCGGGGCCGCCATCATTGCCGAGGATCTGGGCTATCTGACCCCGGCGGTGCGCCGTCTCTTAAAGAGCAGCGGCTATCCAGGCATGAAGGTGCTGGAATTCGCCTTTGATTCCAGGGAGGAAAGCGATTATCTGCCCCATAACTACCCCAAAAACTGTGTGGTCTATACCGGCACCCACGATAATGAAACGGTGCGGGGCTGGTTTTCCACGGCGGACCCGGCGGATATCGCCACAGCCAGGGACTATTTGGGACTTACCAGCGATAAGGACGGCAACTGGGCGTTTATCCGCGCTGCCTTGGGCAGCGTGGCGGATCTGGCCATTGTTCCCATGCAGGATTATCTGGATCTGGGCAGCGAGGCCCGGATCAATACACCCTCCACGCTGGGTGGGGATAACTGGCGCTGGCGCATGACAAAGGGCCAGGCGGAAGAAGAGCTGGCAAAGAAAATTGCCCGTCTCACAGAGCTCTATGGGCGGGCCAGGCAGTAACACAGGAGGTGCTTTTATGTCAGTCAGAGAAGAACTGGAGCAAAAGGTGAAGGAGCAGGGGGCGGAAAGCCTTTCCGCCGCAGAAGACGCCGCGATCTATCACGGTCTGCTGGCATTTACCAAGGAGCGGCTGAAAAAAGCGTCCCGCATTCAGGGGGATAGAAAGCTTTACTATATTTCCGCCGAATTTCTCATCGGCAAGCTGCTTTCCAATAATTTGATCAATTTGGGGCTCTATGAAGAGGTAAAGGAGGTTCTCCGGGAAGCGGGAAAATCCCTGGCACAGATCGAGGAGCTGGAGCCGGAGCCCTCTTTGGGAAACGGCGGTCTGGGCCGCCTTGCCGCTTGCTTTTTGGATTCCGCTGCCACCCTGGGCCTTTCTGCCGATGGGGTGGGGCTGCTCTATCATTTCGGCCTGTTCCGGCAAAGCTTTCGGGATTATAAGCAGCAGGAAGCGCCGGATCAGTGGCTGACAAAGCAGAGCTGGCTTCTGCCCACAGACGTGCGCTTTACCGTGCCCTTTCCCAGCGGAGAGCTGCGGGCCGTCTTATACGATTTAGATGTTTCCGGCTATGAAAACGGTGTGAACCGCCTGCGTTTATTTGATCTGGAAACGGTGGACGAGGGTCTGGTACGGCAGGGGATCGATTTCGATAAGAAGGATATCGCCCGCAATCTTACCCTGTTTCTTTACCCGGACGACAGCGACCGGGCGGGAAGGCTTTTGCGGGTGTATCAGCAGTATTTCATGGTCAGCTGCGGTGCGCAGCTGATCCTGAAGGAGCTTGCGGAGAAGGGCTATGCCCTGCGGGATCTGCACAAACATGCGGTGATCCAGATCAACGACACCCACCCCTCCATGGTGATCCCGGAGCTTATTCGCCTGCTGCAAAAGGACGGCATTTCCATGGACGAGGCCATTTCTATTGTAAGCCAGACCTGCGCCTACACCAACCATACCATTTTGGCGGAGGCTCTGGAAAAATGGCCGCTGGATTATTTAGAGGAAGCGGTTCCCCAACTGGTTCCCATTATTCGGGAGCTGGATCGCCGGGTGAAGGAAAAGTATCAGGCCCCCGCCCTGGCTATCATCGATGAAAACGACCTGGTACACATGGCGCGCATGGATATCCATTACGGCTTTTCCGTCAACGGCGTTGCCGCCCTGCACACGGAGATCCTGAAAAATGCGGAGCTGAAGGACTTTGCCGCCATTTACCCGGAGAAATTCAACAATAAAACAAACGGCGTTACCTTCCGCCGGTGGCTGATGCACTGTGACCCGGAGCTTTCCGGCCTGATCACGGAGTTGATTGGCAGCGGCTGGAAAAAGGATGCGGAGGAGCTTCAAAAGCTGTTGGCCTACCGGGAAGACGAAGGGATGCTTTCCCGCCTGCTTGCCGTAAAGCAGCGGAAAAAAGAACAGCTGAAAACGTATTTGCTGGAAAAGAGCGGCATAGAAATAGACAGCGAGTCCATCTTCGACATTCAGATCAAGCGCCTGCACGAATATAAGCGGCAGCAGATGAACGCCCTGTACCTTATCTGGAAATATCAGCAGATCAAGGCCGGAAACAGGCCCCGGCGGCCCGTTACCCTGCTGTTTGGCGCGAAGGCCGCCCCCGCCTATATCATCGCGAAGGATATCATTCACCTGATCCTGTGCCTGCAAAAGCTCATAGAAAAAGACCCGGAGGTCAGCCCCTGGCTGAAGGTGGTCATGGTGGAAAACTACAATATCACCTGGGCCGAGCACCTGATCCCCGCCTGTGATATTTCCGAGCAGATCTCCCTTGCCTCCAAGGAAGCAAGCGGCACGGGCAATATGAAATTTATGCTGAACGGCGCTGTGACGCTGGGCACCATGGACGGGGCCAATGTGGAGATCTGCGAGCTGGTAGGAAAAGAAAACATCGCCATTTTCGGGCGCTCCAGCGACGAGGTCATTCACCTGTACGAGGAGGGGCCGGACCGCTACACGCCGGCGGCGTTTTATCCTGAAGACCCGGAGATCACGAAGCTTTTGGATTTCCTTATCAGCCCTCAGCTGATGCGGCTGGGCGACCCGGAAAACCTGGGCAGGCTGTACCGGGATATGACCCGGAAGGACTGGTTCATGGCCCTTTTGGACGTGAAGGATTATATCCGAGTGAAGGAACAGCTTTTAGAGGCCTATGAGGACAGAACGGCCTGGGCGAAAAAGATGCTCAGCAATATTGCCAGGGCCGGGTTCTTCTCCTCTGACCGGGCGGTGGCGGAGTACAACAGAGACATTTGGCGTATTTAGTTGTTAGCTTTTAGTTGTTAGATTAGAGCATGATTGCCGGGGCCGGGTTCTTTCCCTCTGACCGGGCGATGGCGAAGTACAACAGAGACATTTAGTGTGTTTAGCGGTTAGTTGTTAGTTAGGTATTTTGAATGGAAGGTTGGGAAGGAATGGGGATTGCGGAGCTTTTTATTTTGGCGGTGGGGCTCTCGATGGACGCTTTCGCCGTGGCTATTTGCAAGGGGCTGGCGCTCAAGAGAGCGCGGCCCTTGCAGATGGCTCTGGTGGGCTTGTGGTTCGGAGGCTTTCAGGCGCTGATGCCGGTGGTGGGCTACGCGGTGGGGGTCCAGTTCAAGGACGCGATCACCGCCATCGATCACTGGGTCGCCTTCGCGCTGCTTGCGGTGATCGGCGGCAATATGGTTCGGGAAGCGTTTTCCAGGGAGGAAGAGGAGGCGGATGCTTCCTTATCCTTCCGAAAAATGCTGCCCCTGGCCATAGCCACCAGTATTGACGCTCTGGCGGTGGGCGTGAGCTTTGCCTTCCTTCAGGTACATATTTGCACAGCAGCCTTCTTTATTGGCGCCATCACCTTTCTGCTTTCCGGCGCGGGCGTCAAGGTTGGAAGCCTGTTCGGCGCAAGGTACAGAAGCAGGGCGGAGCTGGCCGGCGGCGTGATCCTGATCCTGCTGGGCCTGAAGATCCTGCTGGAGCACCTGGGCCTGCTTCCTTTCTGAAAAAGAAGAAAAAAGCAGAAGCCCGCTCTTGAAATCCCACCCGAATTATGCTATGATAAGCTGAAAATCAAAGACAGAGATGATAGAAAAAGGCAGAAAACGAGCTCCATTGCCCTTGTCTAGCGTCCAGTGTCTAGTATCTAGTATAAGGCGGTTTTAAGTATGTCAGGACATTCCAAATGGAACAACATCAAAAGAAAAAAAGAAAAGGCGGACGGCGCGAAAGCAAAGATCTTTACAAAGATCGGCCGTGAGCTGGCCGTGGCGGTAAAAGAAGGCGGCAGCGCTGACCCGGCGGCAAATTCCCGTTTGCGGGACTGCATCGCCAAGGCAAAGGCCGCCAACGTTCCCAACGACAACATTGAGCGCATTATCAAAAAGGCTGCGGGCGACGGTTCGGGGGATAATTACGAGGACGTTACCTATGAAGGGTACGGCCCCTCCGGCGTGGCCGTGATCGTAGAGGCCCTTACCGATAACCGGAACCGCACGGCGGCCGATGTGCGCCACGCTTTCGATAAATTCGGCGGGAACCTGGGCACCACCGGCTGCGTTTCCTTCATGTTCAACAAGAAAGGCGTGATCGTCATCGAGCGAGAAGGTCTTTCGGAGGATACCGTTATGACCGATGCGCTGGAGGCAGGCGCTTCCGATTTCGCGGCGGATGAGGACGTGTTTGAAATTTCCACAGAACCCGCCGATTTCAGCGGCGTTCGGGAGGATCTGGAAAAGAAGGGGTACGAGTTCGTTTCTGCCGAGGTGGAAATGGTTCCCGATACCTACACCGCCATCGCCGATTCGGAGATCGCGGAAAAAATGCAGAAGCTGCTGGATCTTCTGGAGGACAGCGACGATGTGCAGAACGTTTGGCACAACTGGGACGCCCCCGAAGACGAGGACGAGGAATAAAACAGCAGAGCCTCTCCGGCGTGTCCGGAGGGGCTTTTCTATAGCCAGAGCGTAAAAAGCGGAAGAAACGTGCGCCGCTCGAAACGCCTGGCGGGAAAGGAAGGGAAAAGCAATGCGTCATTTGATCGATCCTCTGGATCTTACCAGGGAGGAAACGGACCGGCTGCTGACCTTGGCGGAAAGCATCATCGCTCGCCCGGAGGAGTATGCCCACAAGTGCGACGGCAGAATTCTTGCCACGCTGTTTTACGAGCCAAGCACCCGTACCCGGCTGAGCTTTGAATCCGCCATGATGCGCCTGGGCGGAAAGGTGCTGGGCTTTGCCTCGGCGGAAAACAGCTCCGCCGCCAAAGGGGAAAGCGTTGCCGATACCATTCGCATGATCTCCGGCTATGCGGATATTGCCGCCATGCGCCATTTTAAGGAGGGCGCGCCTTATGTGGCCTCCCGATATTCCGGGATCCCGGTCATAAACGCCGGGGACGGCGGCCACCAGCACCCCACCCAGACTCTCACTGACCTGCTCACCATTCACCGAAGCAGGGGGAATATCAGCGGCGCGACCATCGGGCTGTGCGGAGACTTGAAATTCGGCCGCACCGTTCATTCCCTGGTGAAATCCCTGGTGCGGTATGAAGATGTGCGCTTTGTTTTGATCTCCCCGGAGGAGCTCAGAATGCCGGGCTATATTTTGAAGGAGGTCATTGAGCCCTCCGGCCATTCCTACCGTGAGGTGCGGGACATGGAGGAGGTCATGCGGGAGCTTGACATTCTCTATATGACCAGGGTACAGCGGGAACGCTTTTTCAACGAGGAGGACTACGTCCGTCTGAAGGATTCCTATATCCTCACCCCGGAAAAGCTCAGCCTGGGAAAGAAAGAGCTTCGAGTGCTTCACCCACTGCCCAGGGTCAACGAGATCGCCCAGGAGGTGGACGAGGACCCCCGGGCCATGTATTTTCAGCAGGCCAGAAACGGCGTGTTTGTCCGTATGGCGCTGATCTTATCTCTGATGGGTCTTGCGCCCGGCGTTTTGGAAAAGGAGGAATGAGAAGTGCTGAATATCGACAGCCTGGAAAACGGCATTGTTATCGACCATATCACCGCGGGCCGGGGGATGAGGATCTATGAGCTTCTTGAGCTTGCGAAGCTGGATACCTGTGTGGCCATCATTAAAAACGCCAAAAGCGAAAAATTCGGGAAAAAGGATATTATCAAGATCGAGGGCGTAATGAATATCGACCTGGACGTGCTGGGCTTTATCGACGATAACGCCACGGTTTGCACCATTCGAAACGGCAGGCTTGTGGAAAAGAAAAAGCCTGCCCTGCCGGAAAAGCTTGTCAATATCGTCTCCTGCAAAAATCCCCGGTGCATCACCAGCATTGAGCAGGTAGATCAGGTTTTTGTGCTCTGCGATGAAAAGGCTCACCGCTATCGCTGCAAGTATTGCGAGCAGGAATATAAAAAATGATTTATCTGGAGCAAAAAAGAGGGCTTTATGAAAATTCTGGTTCTCGGCGGCACACGCATGATGGGAAGGCACCTGGTTCAGGCGCTGCTTTCCAGGGGCCATCAGGTGACCCTGGCAAACAGAGGCCTCACGGAAGACAGCTTCGGCGGGGCGGTGGACCGGGTGAAATTGGATCGAACAAACGAAGATTCCCTCAGGAAGGAATTGTCCGGGAAAGCCTTTGATCTGGTTTACGACAGCCTTGCCTATTGCTCCAATGACGTCAGGCGGCTGCTTCCCCAGCTTTCCTGCCGGAAATATCTCTCCATTTCCAGCACGGCGGTATACGAAAAGCATTGGGATACCAGGGAGCCGGAGTTTGACCCTCTGGCGAAGCCGGTGATTTGGGGAGACAGGGCGGATTTTCCCTACGATGAGGGAAAGCGCCAGGCGGAACGGGCGCTGGTCCAGGAATATTCCCGGCAGCCGACCGTGGCAGTGCGGTTTCCCTTTGTGGTGGGGGAAGATGATTACACCCGGCGGCTCCTCTTTTATGTGGAGCATACTATCACGGGAAAGGCGATGCTTCTCGATAACCTTTGCGAGCCGATGGCCTTTGTCCGCTCAGATGAAGCGGGAAAATTTCTGGCCTTTCTGGGAGAAACGGAGTTTCAGGGAGCCATCAACGGAGCAAGCCCCGGGGCGATCTCTCTGCGGGAAATTTTGGAATATGTTACAGAGAAAACAGGAAAAAACCCTGTTTTGGCGGAAAGCGGCGATCCCGCGCCCTACAACGGGGAAACCGGGTATACCATCAATACGGAGCTTGCGGGCAAACTGGGCTTTTCTTTTTCCCCGCTGCGGGAGTGGATCTATCCCCTGCTGGATCACCTGATAGAGGCTGTATACAGAGATTGACCGGACAGCGCAAAAAACAGAGCTGCCGGGAAGGAGGCGCGATATGAAGAAAACCGGCGCGGGGCGGAAGGCCCCGGCAAAACGGAAAAGCGGCAGGGCGGGAAAGCTCACCCTCGCCATTGTTACCTGCTGTAATCTGATCCTCTCCGTCACGCTGCATCTGCTGCGCAGGCAGGAGGTGCTCCACGCCGTGGAAGGCGATGAAGGAGTAAAGCTTTTGCTCACAGAGAAAAAGCGGACAAAATAGTACAGATCAAAAAGTCCCGGAGCGTTTTGTTCGCGCTCCGGGACTTTTGCATTTGGATCATTTGGGAAATCGCTGGAATTCCGGCAGAAACCAGATGTTTTCGGCGGTGAATTCCCGGCCGCTCAAGTTCTTTAAAATACCGGCGTCTGTGGAAAAATCAAACCGGAGCTTATAGGAGTATAGGGCCTGGTAGGGAAACCCTGTCTGCTTATTGAGGGAGTTTCTGCCGTATTTTCCGTCCCCGGCTAAAGGGTGGCCGATAGACGCGAAATGTGCCCTGATCTGATGGGTTCGGCCGGTCAGCAGCTCCACCTCCAGCAGGGAAAAATCACGGCGTTCCTCCAGCACCCGGTATCTGGTGCGAATGCTTTTTGAGTTCTCTGTGGCCTTTTTGGAGATGTAGACCCGGTTCTGGGCTTCGTTTTTTTCCAGAAACCCCGTGAGTAACCCCTCTTTTTCCGAAAGCCGCCCGCACACGACACAGAGGTACAGCTTGTGCATTTCCCGATCCTTCACCTTTTGGTTCATGATCCGCAGCGCCTCGGCATTTTTGGCGGCCATTACAATGCCGCCGGTGTTGCGGTCGATCCGGTTCACAAGCGCCGGCGCGAAAGCATTTTCCGTTTCCGGGCGGTATTCTCCTTTTTCATAGAGATAGTGCTGTACCCGTGCAATCAGGGAATCAAAATGATAATTCTGATCCGGGTGAACGATCAGTCCCGGCTTTTTATCCAGCAGCAGAATGTTTTCGTCCTCGTATAGCACGGAAAGGGAAAGGGGAGCCTTCAAAAAATCGTATTCCCGCTCCTCCTTCTGGAAAAATTCCTCCTGCCAGTAAAGGGAAAGCACATCTCCCGCCTGAAGCCTGTCGGAAATCTGGCAGCGCTTTCCATTTCGCTTCACGTCCTTTGTGCGGATACATTTATAGAGAACGGCTTGCGGCAGATTGGGATAAGCTTTGGTCAAAAACTTATCCAGCCGCTGCCCTTCATCATTTTTCGCGATCACGACCCTGCGCAGAGGCATACGCTTCCCCCTTTTAGTTATTAGTTGTTAGATGTTAGTTGTTAGAATAAGGAAAAGGTTTTCCAGTTGTCATTGCTAAACAGAAAGCAAGGCAAGCTTTGCTTTCTCGGTGAAGAATCTCGTCCTTTTGGCCTTTTACCCAGGAATGAAGGACGAGATCCTTCGTCACTACGCTCCTCAGGATGACCAAAATGGAAGCTTCCCTTCTCTAACTACTAATAACTAACAACTAACGACTTCCCTTCCGCCAAGTGAAGAAAAACCGTGGCAAGGACAGTACAATGCCGATGCCCAGGGCAATGGCAATGGCGATCTTTATGGTTTCCAGCCCTTTGCTGAGGGCCAGGGCGTTATCACTCATGAAGAAATGGTAGCCGGTGTAGTAAATACCCGCGCCGGGAACCAGCGGGAAAATGCCGCAGATCAGATAGACCGTAACAGGCGCCTTGTGGGCAAAGGAAAAAATACGGGAAAGCCAGGCAAGTGCCACGGTGGCAAAAAAGGAGGCGGCTACCGTGCCGCAGCCGAAATGCATGGCAATGAGGTAGACAAGCCAGCCCACGCCACCGGTGATCCCGGTCAGCAGATATTCTTTTCTGGGAGTGTGAAAAATGACGGAAAAAGCAATAGTGGCCAAAAAAGCGACCAGCGTTTGAAACAGCCAGTTTAACAGCAGGGGAAAATCAGTCACAGCAGCGCACCTCCCAGCAGGGGAGAAAGCAGGCGTACCACAACACCCACGCCCACGGCGATACAGCCGCCTACCAGAACGGCGTCGATCATGCGGATCGTGCCGCTGAGATAGTCCCCGTTAAAGAAATCCCGAATGGAGGTGGTCAGCGCCACACCGGGTACCAGCCGGATAATGGAGCCGATGATGATCTTATCCAGATTTTGGCCCAGCCCCAAAAGCAGCAGCACAGCGCCACACAGTGTGACCAGAGCGCTGGCGGAAAGATTTGTTAAAAACTTGGAGAATTTGTGCTTTCCTGTCCAGTGAAGAAAGGGTTCCAGCACCAGACCGCAGCAAAAGGCGGTAAGGGCGTCCCACCCGCTGCCGCCAAACAGATAGCTGAAGGCTGCGCTGCCAACGGCGCAGGCGAAGATCGCCAGAGGCAGAGAGGAATAGGGAAGGGAACGTATTTTTTCCAGAATGGCAAAAGCCTCTTCCACGCTGTGCTTTCCCTCGGCGATCTCCCTGGAAAGCTGGTTTACCGCACAGATCCGTCCAAAATGAATGCTGCTGGAGGGAACGTGCTTTAACTCCATTCGCTTTTCCACGCCGTTTTCTTTTCCACCGGCAAACACGGCGTTAGTCAACACATAGACGTTGAATTCCTCCGCATGATATGCCTTCGCTACACGCTCCATAGTTTCCTGTACCCGGGAAATTTCCGCGCCGTTTTCCAGAAGCGTTTCTCCCATCTGGAAGGAGAGCTCTAAAACACTGGCGGCAGCGCCTGCCTCGCTCATATTGTAACCACCTTACTGAATGTTGAATCTTGAGAAGGGAGACCCCCTGTGCTCTCCCATATTCGCATCAGGAATTTTTCTGTTTCCGCTTTTCGATTCGGATATCGTTTCCCAAGAAGCCCAGCATTCCGTAATACCCGGCAATGCGTGAAGCAAAGCGTTCGCTGTACCGTTCCTCCAGCTCCTTCATGGAAAGGTTCGTGCTGATGATGGTGGGCTTCTCCGCCAGCATGCGGCTGTTTATGATATCATACAAAGCGGCGTTGACATAAGCGGAGGGGAATTCCGTTCCCAGGTCGTCCAGAATCAGCAGATCACAGGAAAGCAGCTGGGAATGGGTGTCGCCGGGTTCCCCGTCCTCCCGGCGGTCAAACCGCTCCTTTTCCAGAGAGACGGCAAAGCTTTGGGCCGAGCCGTAGATCACGCCAAAGCCCTTTTCGATCACCGCCCCGGCGATCGCCAGAGAAAGATGGGTCTTTCCCAGGCCCGTTCCTCCCTTAAAAAGCAGACTGGGGGAGTTTTTGCGGAATTTCTCCGCATAGCCCTTGCAGGCGGCAAAAATATTTTCCATCTGCCGGTAGGCCCGGGGATCCTTCTGATAATAGGAGAGAGAAAAGGAGGAAAAGGTGCATTTTTCCAAGGGAACGTTCATGCTCAGCTTCTCATAAGCAAGACTGCGCTGCAGCTCAAGAAAGCACCGGCACATTCTGCCGTCTGTAAAACCGGTGTCTTTGCAGATGGGGCAGGTATACCGGGGGGAGATCTCCTCTCTGGAAAGCCCCGCCTCCCGCAGCAGACGGTCATACTCCGCGTTCAGCGTTCCGGCCCGTTCCTGAAGCCGCTGAAGCTCCGCCCGCACATCGCCGCCCCGCACCACCGCCTTTGCGGCCCCGGCGGCGTTTTTTGCCATGGCTTCCCGCAGCTCTCCGGCCTGAGGGTACCGCAGATAGAAGACGGAGCGCCTTTCCTCAGCTTCGCTTTCCGCCCTCTGCCTGCGGCGCTCCAGCTCCGCTCTGGCCTCTTCAAAGATCTTTTTCCCGTATCCCATTTACAATTCCTCCGGCAAATCAAAAAAGCTCAATCGCTCTACCTCGTCAATATCATAGCTTGCGGGCTTTGCTTTTTCTTCCTGATTTTTCTGTTCCTCTTGTGCCAGCTGCTCCAGGTTTTTGATCCCCTTCTTGTGCCAGCTTTCCAAAACGCGGTTCATGTAGGCGGCGCTGAATTTTCCCGTGTTGTCCACACAGCGCTCATAGGCGGCGGAAAGCAGGTCGGGAATGAGCTTCCATTCGTATACCCACCGGTAAGCCGCTTCCTCTTCTTTTTTGGAGGGAGAGCGTTTCGGCAGCCCGGCGGCGGAGGCTACCTTCCCCCAGGCAAGCCGCTTCTCGCTGAGCTCCTGCAGCTTGCCTTCGGCGGCCTCCAATGTGAAGATACCGCTTTCCGCCCAGTCTCTGGCTACAGAATCGATATAGGCGGCGCCCGTTTTGCCGATCTCCTTGGCATAGTGCAGGAGCATGGCCACCACCTCCACCGGCAGGCCGTAATCGTCACAGCTGGCAAGCAGCACGCTGGTCATGGCGGGGGAAAGGATCCCCAAGGTGGCCTCCGCTTCCTGAAGAAGGGAGCGGATATCGGCGGATTCCTTCGCTCTTGCCGCAAGGTAGGCTGCGTCCGGCTTCGTGAGGCGTTTTTTCGGAGGCAGAGCGGGAGCGGCTTTTTCTGCGGCAGGAGGCTGAGACGCTTCCTGCGCCGCACCTTCGCCGGACTCCTGCTTTTGATCCTGTCCGGCGGTGTTTTGCGGAACAGGATAAAGCGCGCCCGCCTTTTCCGCCAGCAGGCCCCGGTCTACCCAATATTCCAGCGCGTCCAGAGCACTGTCCGCGGAAATCCCTAAAGCCCCCGCCAGATCATCAGGGGAAAAGCTTTTTCCACCGTGCCGGAGAAACCACAGCAGTACCTGCAGCTGTTCTTTCCCGGCAAGCTTGATATGCTGATCCACCAAAGCGCAGGGCACCGCGAATACGGAATTCCAAGCCCCGATATCTAAACTGTATTCCATTCCCATCTCATCGTTTCCTTACTGAAAAATATACTTCCAAGCCTCTGAAATCAAAGATATACTCTAGTATAGCATACAATTCCACCAGAGAAAAGAAGCAGTTTTTGAGAAAAGAAAATTCGGGAAAAGAGACAGAATGAGGATTGACAAATCTTTTTCGCTTGGCTATAATAAAAAAGCGCTTGAAAGAGGCGTTTCTTTTTCTTTGCTACTGTAGCTCAGCCGGTAGAGCAGCTGATTCGTAATCAGCAGGTCGTGTGTTCGAGTCACATCAGTAGCTCCAAAAACCGGCAAGTCTCGGAAGAGGCTTGCCGGTTTTTTGTATAAACAACCACCAGCTAAGGCGGTGGGGAACGAAAAAAGCGGTAGCGTCGATTAGGAAAGAAAAGACCTCCATTGATATAAATAAGAGCAGGTAACGCCAATCGCACAAAAAATCAAAGGAGGTCAGTCCAAATGGACGAGCAAAGTCTGCCGCAAGGTACTTGCGGTTGCACATTACGAAATGGAAGTGTCAATATCACATAGTGCTGGTACTGAAGTACCGCAGGAAAGCAGTGTATGGGAAACTACGAGCGCACGTAGGAAAAATTTTAAGAAAGCTGTGTGAGTATAAACATGTAGAAATCATAGAGGCCCATGGCATGCCGGATCACGTTCACAATGCTGCTATCAATACCGCCCAAGCTGAGCGTGGGAGAATTCATGGGATAGAGTACCTTGATGATATTTGAACGGCACGCAAACTTAAAGTACAAGTATGGAAGGAGAGTGTTTTGGGAAAAAGAGTACTATGTGAGCACGGTAGGAGGAAACAAAAAAGCTATTCAGAAATATATCCAGGATCAGGAGAGAAGATCGGATCATGGACCAGATGAGCTTTAAGGAGTACGAAGATCCATTTTAAAGATTTAGAAGAGATGTAAGAAAGAAACGCCTAACCCAAAGTGCGGTTGGCTTTTCTCATTGCGCGCCTTTAGGCGCTGCTGGCATGATGCCCTTTTAGGGCGTATCATTCATCCCACGTCCTTTGGGCGTGGGATTGATTAGAGGAATTAAAATTTTTAGCCGGTAGTTCGAGACTGTATCAACCGCTTAAGAGTGAGCTTTCACTAAATAACAAATCTTATCGAGAAAGAAAATATTGCGCCATGATAGTTTTTGCAGAGAGTGAAACCGCTGTAAGAGATATTTTATTTTTGTCAAAATTTACCCAGCACATTTGAACTATAATTTGTGAAAAAACGCTACTTGAAAACTCCAAACCAAGATATTATACTGGTACTATAAATTTCATAGGCAATCAACGACACATGCGGCGCATTTGCGCGTAAGTCTGATTACGGTACAGATGTGCAGCGTGTGTTGGTAGTCGATGTTTTTTCAGCACATGCGTCAGCATGTGCTGTTTTTTTGCCCTAAATCAAGGAGGTCACTATGGAAAACTCAAATTATCTTGGCACCGAAAAGGTGGGGACACTGCTTCGAAAGTTCGCTATCCCCTGCATCTGTTCCCTGATCATTTCCTGCCTGTACAACATCGTAGACCAGATTTTCGTCGGCAATGGCGTAGGCTATCTGGGTAACGCTGCCACTGGCGTTATTTTCCCGATTACGGTTGTAGGCTGGGGGTTGAGCCTGTTCTTTGGTGACGGAGCCGCCGCCGCGTTGAGCGTTTCTTTGGGGCGGGGGGAAACGAAAGACATTCACAGGAGCATAGGGAGCGCGGTTCTGGGCTCTTTTCTCTCTGGCGTGGTTGTTATCGTTATTGCCTACTTATGGGGCGACAGTCTGCTTCGGCTTATTGGAGCGACAGACGCAAATATCCAGATGGCGCATGATTACGGCGTGATTATCTTCGCCATGATGCCCCTTGCCATGACGCAGAACACATTAGCGTCCATCATTCGCGCAGACGGCAGTCCCAAATACGCGATGGCGGCAATGCTGACTGGTGCAATCATCAACATCATTGGCGACCCGGTAGCGATTTTCGTACTGAACATGGGCATTAAGGGTGCGGCATGGGCTACCATTTTGGGACAGTTTGTCAGCTTCGTTATTTGCGCCGCCTATTTAGGCTGCTCCAAGACCTTCCGGGTAAAGGCCAGCAGCTTCAAGCCAAGCGCGGCCCTTTTGAAATCTGTTATGGCTTTGGGAACTTCCAGCCTGTTGACACAGCTTTCCATTGTAATCATCACCGTAGTCAATAATATCCTGCTGGTAAAATATGGCGCACAGTCGCTTTACGGCACGGACATTTCTTTGGCGGCGTTTGTCGTGATCATGAAGCTCTTTCAAATTGTCCTCAATATTGCTATTGGTATCGCCGCCGGCGCACAGCCTATTGCGGGCTACAATTACGGCGCAAAGAACTATGATCGGGTGCGGGAGTTGCTGAAACTGATGATGAAGTGGACGGTCATCGTTGGCCTGATCTGCATGGTTCTCTTTGAAGCTGTTCCCGGTGTATTTATCCGTATGTTCGGCTCGGCTGACGACCCGATTTACTTTGATTTCGCCGTACTGTGCCTGCGGATTTACCTTGCTCTTATCTTTGTTACCTGTGTTCAGAAGGTTTGCGCTATCTTCTTGCAGTCTATCGGCAAGGCAAAGGCCGCTGCCCCATTGTCGATTTTGCGGGACGCGCTATTGATTGTTTTCTCCCTGCTGATTCCTGTTTTCTTAGGCGTTACTGGAATTTTCTGGGCCGCACCGATTGCGGACATTTTAGCCATCGTGATTACCGCTGCGGTTATGATTCGGGTGTGGAAAGAATTGAGCCAAGGAAACAAAGACCAGGAGCTGCAAGGGAAAGCGTAACAGAGAAAGTTGCATTGAGGCTTCTGTGGAAAAGGATACTGTTTTGAGTTTGATTTGCGATGAGGGACTAAGAAGCCGCAGAAATGGAATTTATGGAAAAAGAGAGCCCGTTCTGAAATAACAAAAACAGGCTCTCTTTTATGCGATTTCTTAAATTTGCAAAAGCAGAAAGCGGCATTTTCCATGATATTTCCAAGGAGAAGCGCTGCTAAATTTTCTTTTGCCGGGGAAACTAAAGGGAATCGGTCAGCTTTCAGCAGGATCAAGGATCTTGGCGAATAACGCAGATCAGCGTTGGCGCTATTCGTAGTCCTCCAGGATCGATCTTGCCTCGGAAAAGCTTTTTGCCGGGATCCCCTGTTCCAAAAGGCTGAGATCTTCTTTGGGAAGCTGAGAAGCATCGATCTCGGCGGTGAGAAGGGGCTCTTCTTTCCCTTTTTGATAAATGCCGATCTTACCGTTTTTCAGCGTGACCCAATAACTTTCCTGCCGGACGGAAGGCGTTGGGGAAGGGGAGGGCCGTGGCAGGGTGGGGATCACCTGGCTGGGAAGGGCTTTGCCGCCGCTTTCTTGACTTGCCGAGGCCTTTGGGATATAATGGGAGCTATAGGTCTGCTCCGGGGTTCCCTGTACAGCCAGCGTGGAATTGCGCTTTAAGGAAAAGGCGGCTGCGCAGATCACCAGGGCGGCTATGGTAACGATCAAAAGAATCAGTGTGTATTTTTTGTAGCTTTGAGAACTTCTGCCTGTCATCATCAAGTCACCTCCCGTTTAGTATGTACCGCTTTTTCAGCTGTTATACCGGATAGGGGGCGGGCGGCGTAAAAGCCTGAGGCCGCAGGCAGAAAAAAGGAGGAGCTCTTTTATGCGAGAGGATATGAACAAATATAACACCAGCATGAACCGGATCCCCGCGCAGAGAACCGAGGGCGAGTTTTCCAAGTCCGCCGGGGCCACTGCGAAAACGGTGGGCGGTATGGTCTGGAAAGCGGTAAAAACCCTGTTCTGGGTGGGGGCCATCAGCGGCGTGCTGGTGTTTTTATCGGTGCTGTCTTTTGTATTGAGCTTCCGCAATGTGGAGCCTCCCAATATTTCCGCCATGAAGCTGAATTATTCCAGCTTTGTTTATCTGGATGACGAAAACGGGCAGTCCACGGAATACATGCCTCTTTACAGCAACGAGAACCGGGTGTGGGTCTACTTGAGCGAGATCCCGCAGTATATGAAGACGGCCCAGATCGCCATTGAGGATCATCGCTTCAGCGAGCACAAGGGCGTGGACTGGAAAGGCACCCTGGGGGCGGTGTACAAGCTCTTTACCCACACGGGGGGAGGCGGCGGCTCTACCCTGACCCAGCAGCTGATCAAAAATATCACGAAGGAAAACCAGGTCAGCATTCTTCGAAAGGTAAAGGAAATTTTTACCGCCCTGAATCTGGAGGGCGGCTATACCACCAGCGACGGCACCAAGCGGGTGGGCTACAGCAAGGAGGAAATTCTGGAAGCTTACCTGAATGTGGTAAACTACGGCGGCCAGTGCCAGGGCGTGGAAGCGGCGGCAAACTATTATTTCGATAAGAATATCGGGCAGTGCAGCCTGGCGGAATGCGCTCTCATCGCCGGTATCACGCAGAACCCCTATCAGTTTAATCCCATGATCTTCCCGGAGGATTCCAAGGACAGGGCTCGGGTGGTTTTGGATCGTATGATAAAACTTTCCGAAGAAGGAGAGCTGGTTTCCGAGCTGACCACGCCCATTACCAGAAGCGAGTATAACGATGCACTGGCAGAGCTGGAAACCATGGACTTTATCGGCGCGGAGCAGGAGGACACCAGCGCGGCCAACGAGGAAGCCCAGGATCAGGAAAAGTGGAACTGGTATATCGATGTAATGTTTGAGGACATCGTGCAGGATCTGATGGCAAAGGGCTACTCCTATGAGGTTGCGGAAAGCATGATGTACAACGCAGGTCTTGAGATCCATTCAGCTATGGATCTCAAGCTGCAAAGCGATATTGAAAACTATTTTTTGACCAACCAGGAAATGCTGCCGGAGGATCAGGCCATTAAGCTTGGTTTCTTTATGATGGATCCCTATACCGGAAAGGTGATGGCAGTGGTGGGAGACCGGGGAGAACGAAAGGGTACCCGCCTTGGAAATAATGTCACCGGCGCCGGCGGCACCAGCCGGCAGTCCGGCTCCGCCATCAAGCCTATCAGTCCGTATATCGTAGGCTTAAACGAGGGAAAAATCAATTTCGGTACCGTGATCAAGGACGAACCTATTCCCAACTATTTCGGCGAGGGAGACCCCGACGAGGGCCCCCAGAACTTTGACCGGCAATATACTGGCACCATGAATGTGGATAGAGCCATTGAGGTTTCTCAGAACGCTCCGGCGGCCTGGATATGCCGTGATGTTACCCCGGAGGCTTGTTATGATTGGCTGGTAAACAGCCTGCATTTTACCACCTTGACGGAAGAGGACTCTCACAATATTTCCGGCATGGCTCTGGGCGGCCAGCAGTACGGCGTGACCGTTCGGGATATGGTGGCGGCCTATCAGATCTTCGCCAACGGCGGCATTTATCACAAGCCTATTACCTATTATTACGTAAAGGATCATGAGGGTAATGTGCTCCTGGATAACCGCCCGGAGGTAAACCCTGGCGAGCGGGTGACCAGTGAGGAAAACGCCACCATTATGAATAAGCTCCTGCACGGCCCCATCTACAATTCCAACGGTACGGCAGTGGGCTGGATGGCCGATATCAATACGGAAATTATCGGAAAGACCGGCACCACCGACGACGGCTATGATCTCTGGTTCATCGGCGCCACCCCTTTCTGTGTGGCGGGCATCTGGAACGGCTATGAGCTTCCCGATGTTTTGGAGGATTCCGGTATCGCGAAGGATACCTGGAAGGCTGTGATCCAGCATCTTTTAGACAATTACGACTGGTCCGGCAAAAGCTGGGTGATCAGCGATAACGTGGTAGAGCGCCGTTTCTGCCGCGACAGCGGAAAGCTGGCGGGGAAGAATTGCTTTGATACCGCCACAGGCTGGTACGATCAGGAGAAAGTGCCCGGCACCTGTAACGGGGGAACTGACCATATTTCGGGAAAGAATACCATGTCTCCTTCTCCGTCTCCGTCCCCGTCTCCCTCGCCATCGCCCTCTCCGTCGCCCTCTCCGTCGCCTTCGCCCTCTGTGGAGCCCAGCATAGATCCTTCCTTCTCACCCCCTCCCACGGAGAGCCCCATGCCGGATCCCCCGCCTGGTCCTATTGATTCTCCTGTACCGTCACCCAGTGACTTGCCTACCTTGCCGCCTGATGTGCCTACTCCGCCCCCGGAATCTGGTTCGGATATTCCGCCCTTTGACATTTGGGGGCCGGTTGGTTAAGTAGTTGTTAGTCGTTAGAAAAGGGCTGAAGGCCGGAAGCTTTCTCCGTTTTACTGGCGGCCGTTCTTGTGGATCAATTTTCAGGTTTCCCTAAAAATTGCCGGGAAGAGCTGTCTCTTTTCGGCAATTTTTTGATGCCTCTTTGGCTTGACTTTTTTGGGGCCGGTATGATAAACTGTTCACTGTAACAAGACAATCGTGTTTAACAGGTGGACAATGAAAAAAGATTCTTATCTCGTTGTGAACAGCAGCGTACTGCCGGAAATCTACCAGAAAGTAGTGCAGGCCAATGCTCTTTTGGAAAGCGGAGAGGCGGCAAGCACTTCAGAAGCGGTACGTATGGCGGGCATCTCCCGCAGCGTTTATTACAAATACCGGGGTTCAGTGTTTCCCTACACCAAGCAGAACCCCGCCGGGATCCTCACCGTGCAGGCCATGCTGACAGATCGTACTGGCGTGCTGGTGAGCCTTCTCACGGTGTTTTACCGGGCGGGGGCTAATATCCTTACGGTAAATCAAAATATTCCGGTCATGGGTCGGGCGTTTGTTTCTGTTTCAGCCCGCATTGCCCACATGGAAATTTCCGCCGATGAGCTGCTGGAAAATTTGAAGCAGGTAGATGGCGTGATCAAAATCGAAAGCATTATGGATCGTTGAGCGAAGGCTGTTTTTTTACAGACTTTTCGCGGGAAAGGAAGGAAAAATCGTTTATGGCGTTTATTGCGGTCATGGGTCACGGCGTGGTAGGCTCCGGTGTGCTGGAGGTGCTGACAGAGCACAGCGAAAGCATCGCCCGCCGGGCCAAGGAAGAAATACAGGTAAAATATATTTTGGATCTGCGTGATTTTCCCGATCTGCCTTATGCGGACCGCTTTACAAAGGATTTTGACCTGATCCTGAACGACCCCGAGGTAAAGATCGTGGTGGAGGTCATGGGCGGTCTGCACCCTGCTTTTGAGTATGTTAAGGCATGCCTGCAAAACGGAAAAAGCGTGGTGACCTCCAATAAAGAGCTGGTGGCTGCCAAGGGCGCGGAGCTTCTTTCCATCGCCCAGAAAAACAATCTGAATTTTCTCTTTGAAGCAAGCGTGGGCGGCGGAATTCCTATTATTCGTCCCATCAGTCAGTGCCTGGCCGCCAACGAGGTCAGCGAGATTGCCGGTATCTTGAACGGCACCACCAATTTTATTCTGACGAAAATGATCCGGGATCATATGGATTTTGAAGAAGCGCTGAAGCTGGCTCAGCAGCTGGGCTATGCGGAGCGTGACCCCTCTGCCGATGTGGAGGGAGCCGACGCCTGCCGAAAGATCTGCATTCTGGCCTCTTTGGCCTTCGGTACCCACGTGTACCCGGAAAGCGTTCACACCGAGGGCATTACGAAAATCAGCTTGTCGGATGTGGGCTATGCCAGGGCCTGGGGCGGTGTGATCAAGCTCATCGGCGAAGTGAAAATGTTGGAAAACGGAAAAATACATATTGCGGTGGCTCCCATGTTTGTCAGCCGGGAGAGCCAGCTTGCCAATGTGGACGATGTGTTCAACGGCATTCTGGTGCGCGGCGACGCCACAGGCGACGTGGTATTTTACGGCAAGGGAGCGGGAAAGCTCCCCACCGCCAGCGCGGTGGTGGCGGACGTGATCGACTGCGTCAAGCATTTTAAGGCCCGGAAATATCTGTTCTGGGAGGACGCGAAGGAAGGCTATGTGGCTTCCTTTGAGGAGCTTCCGCAAGCAGTGTTTCTCCGCGTGCGGGGAGAAAGGGATTCCGACGCCGCGTTCCATCAGGCGGAGGCTGTCGCCGTTTCTCCGGTACGCCTGATCCGAAAGGACGAGGAGCCGGGGGAGATCGGCTTTACGGTAAAGGATATTATGCCCCGGCAGCTTCGGGGACTGATCCAACAGCTGGAAGCAGCAGGCCTGACGGTGGAAAACCATATCGCGATCTCTGATTATTGAGAAGCCCGAAGGCCCCGCGGCCCTTTCGGTTCTATTGTCCCGCATCTAGGAGGTGCAAGCCATGATTCGAATTGATGTGCCCGCTACCAGTGCCAACTTAGGCTCCGGCTTTGATTCTCTGGGGATCGCCCTGACCATGAAAAACAGGGTGTGGATGGAGGAATCGGATTCCCTGGAGATCACCTGTACCGATGAGGTACAGGTGCCTACCGACAGCAGCAACCTGATCTTCTGGGCGGCCAGCCACCTGTATGAGATCTGCGGCAAGAAGCTGCCGGGCCTGAGGATCATACAGGAAAACAATATTCCCCTGGCCCGGGGGTTGGGCAGCAGCTCCGCCTGTATTGTGGCGGGCATTTTGGGGGCCAACCGCTTTATGGGGAACCCCTTGTCTCAAACCGACCTGATCCATCTGGCGGCGAAGATCGAGGGCCACCCCGACAATACCAGCCCGGCGCTTTCCGGGGGTCTGGTAGCCTCCGCCATGGAGGGGGAGAGGGTCTACAGCGTCAGCGTGCCGGTTTCCGATAAGATCCGCTTTGCCGTGATGATCCCGCCCTTTGAGCTGAAGACTGAGCAGGCCCGCGCCGCCCTGCCTAAGGAATATTCCAGGGAGGATGCGGTCTACAATCTTTCCCGTTCCGGCCTGATGACGGCGTCTCTCTTTTCCGGAGAGCTGCATAATCTGAGAGTGGCGGTTCAGGACCGAATCCATCAGCCCTACCGCTCCGGCCTGATTGAAAACTATGACAACGTATTTCGCATGAGCTATGAGCTGGGGTCGCTGGGCACCTATGTCAGTGGTGCGGGGCCCACCATTATTGCCATGGTGGATGCCGGGGGTGCGGAAGCATTTGGGAAAAACTGTATGACCCACCTGGCGGAAAAGGGTATTACCGGCTGGCGGGTAGAAATTTTAAGCGCCGACCCCAACGGCGCGCAAATTGTGATAGAATAAGGGGAAACTGGAAAAATGAGAAGTGTTGCGCTATTCATTGCCATGAGTCTGGACGGTTATATCGCCGATACAAATGGCGGCGTTGCTTGGCTGGAGGGGCAGGAAGCCGCCGGAGAAGACGGGGAAGACGCATACGCTCAATTTATAAAAGATGTGGACACTGTGGTGATGGGCCGGAAAACCTATGATCAGATCATTACAGAACTGTCTCCGAAGCAGTGGCCTTATGACGGGCTCCTGTGCTATGTGATAACACACAAAAAGGAATCCTCTACAGAAGAAATTCATTTTACGGGGGAAGATCCCTGCGCACTGATCCGGCGGTTGCTTCGGGAAGAGGGGAAAACGATTTGGATTTGCGGCGGCGCTTCCATTGTGCAGTCTCTTTTGCGAGAAGACCTGGTCGATCAGTTTTCCATTTCCGTGATCCCAATAATTTTAGGCGGTGGGATCCGTCTGTTTGAAGATGTGGGGAAGGAAGCCAGGCTTCGCTTTGTGAAAAGCGAAGGCAGAGGCGGCATTCTTACGTTGACGTATAAACGGCAAACCTGATTTTATCAGCTGTTAGGCTCCGGCTGCGAATAACCGGAGGTCTGCTGTGTGGAACAGAAAAACATTCCACCCGGCAAAGAAAGGAAGGTGGTCATAATTATGGCACTGATCGTGCAAAAGTTCGGCGGCACTTCGGTTCGGGACGCCGAGCGTATCAACAATGTGGCGGATATTGTCACCTCCGCCTACCGGCAGGACAACGACGTAGTGGTTGTTGTTTCCGCTCAGGGCGATACGACAGATGACCTGATCGCAAAGGCGGCGGAGATCAATGAAAGGGCTTCTAAGCGGGAACTGGATATGCTGCTTTCCGCGGGAGAACAGATCTCTGCGTCCCTGCTGGCCATGGCCATTGAAAGAATGGGATATCCGGTAGTTTCCCTTTTGGGTTGGCAGGCGGGTTTTGATACCACCTCAGACTATGGAAACGCCCGCATCAAAAAGGTGGACGCTTCTCGTATCCGTAAAGAGCTGGATAAGCGGCGGATCGTGGTGGTAACAGGCTTTCAGGGCGTGAACCGCTACGGTGATATGACCACCCTGGGCCGGGGCGGCTCAGATACCAGCGCGGTAGCCATTGCCGCTACCATGCACGCTGACCTGTGCCAGATCTACACCGATGTGGACGGCGTGTATACGGCGGATCCCAGAAAAATTCCCGGAGCCATCAAGCTCGATTCTATTTCCTATGATGAAATGCTGGAGCTTGCTACCCTGGGAGCTCAGGTGCTTCATAACCGTTCGGTGGAGATGGCAAAAAAATACAACATTGAATTGGAGGTTCTTTCCAGCCTGACCAGGGAAAGAGGCACCATTGTAAAGGAGAAGAGCAACGTGGAGAAAATGCTGATCAGCGGTGTAGCCAAGGACGACAATATTGCCCGTATCTCTATTATCGGCGTGCCGGATCGTCCCGGCCTGGCCTTTAAGATCTTTTCCAAGCTGGCCTCAAAGGGCATCAACGTGGATATCATTTTGCAGTCTATCGGGCGCAACGGCACGAAGGATATCAGCTTTACCGTGGAGAAGAATAAGATGGAGGACACCATTGAACTGCTGAAAACCTATGAAGAAACCTGGGGTGCTTCCGGTATTGTTTCCGATGATAACGTATCCAAGGTCTCCATTGTGGGCGCGGGCATGGAAACACACCCCGGCGTAGCTGCGGAAATGTTTGAGGCGCTGTTCAGCAGAAATGTGAATATTCAAATGATCTCCACCAGTGAGATCAAGATCTCCGTGCTGATCAATAAGGCGGACAGCGAGCGGGCAGTGGAAGCCATACATGATAAATTTTTTGAAGCGGTATAACTTGGGATTGTTTGAAAAATCGGAAGCACCGTCCTTTTGCCTGATGCGGACAGATTTCTGTATTGGAAACCGTCTCGCCTTGTACAAAAATCCGTCACTCTCTCCATTTTCAAACAAGCCCTAAAGAAAATCTGAAATAAGCTTTTGCAGGGAAATCCTGCTGTTCCTGACAGAACTTGCATGGAGCAAGCAACGGTTAAATCACCTTCACGGAGCCAGAATAAGCTCTTGGGGGTGATTTTTTTATGTTTCCTTATTATTGGGGAAGTCTCCCCATTGGTACGCCGAACAGTATGCCGGCAGGCATGATTCCTTTCCTCGACACCGACCTGCGGGAGCTGCCGGAAGAGGTTCGGGAAGCGCTGGAATATCACCGTGATGAAATTCATAGCGCCTCAGACCTGCACGACCTGGTAGAAGAACTGAAGCTGAGAAGATGAACAAAGCAAAGGAACTGCTGCAAAACAACGTTTTGCAGCAGTTCCTTGCGGTATTAGTGGTTAGTCGTTAGTTATTAGTTGTTAGAGAAGGGCAAGCCGCCTTTTTTATTCTGAACAGCGCCTTCTGTTGTCATTCCGAGGAACCTTTCTTCTGTCACTCTGAGGAGCCATTCTTCTGTCATTCTGAGGAACGTAGTGACGAAGAATCTCGTCCTTAAATTCCTGGGGAAAGGACAAAAAGGCGCGATTCTTCGCTCCGCTCAGAATGACAGGAGTAAAGTGTGAGTTTTACCGCTAAATTGCATTTTAGCAAACAGTTCCCACTGTTACTCTGAGGAGCCATTCTTCTGTCATTCTGAGGAACGTAGTGACGAAGAATCTCGTCCTTGAATTCCTGGGGAAAGGACAAAAAGGCGAGATTCTTCGCTCCGCGCAGAATGACAAGAGTAAAGTGTGAGTTTTACCGCTAAATTGCATTTTAGCAAACAGTTCCCACTGTTACTCTGAGGAGCCATTCTTCTGTCATTCTGAGGAACGTAGTGACGAAGAATCTCGTCCTTAAATTCCTGGGGAAAGGACAAAAAGGCGAGATTCTTCGCTCCGCGCAGAATGACAAGAGTAAAGTGTGGGTCTCACCACTAAATTCCAATTTAATGAACGAACTACTACCTGTCATTGGTGAGAAGAAAGTTCCGAGAAGCTATAGCTTCTTGGAACTTTCTTGAAGGATCTCGCCTTTATGCCCTTGCTAATGATTAACTACTGATTCTTCACCGAGAAAGCAAGGCGAGCCTTGCTTTCTGTTCAGTAATGACAGATGTGAAGCAAGCGGATAAACGGTAAACTATAGTTTAGCACTTGCCCTTGGCTCCCCTGAAAGGGGAGCTGTCACGGCAAAGCCGTGACTGAGAAGTTCTGCACGAATAGCTTGTAAAATGTAGGATTTATCGAAGTTTTAGCCTAGCTGAAACCCCTTCGACGAGTCTCGCCTGTCGGCTCGGTCGGTTCGCACCAGCGTCCCACCGGGACGCGCTCACCCTATCGGCCGCCATCGAAATCTGCTCGAAGAGCAGATTTTCCCCTTCTCAGGGAAGGCAAGGGCCTCTGCTATTTATCAGCCCTACAAAATCCAATTTATCAAGCGTAGGTTACAATGTTTGTGTCTTAGACTTTAATTGATCATTCCTCATAATCCAGCAACCCAATGATCTATTTCCTCAGGACCAGGCGCTTCAAAAAGCTCCTCGCATTTTTTCATGAGGTTTTCATCCACGAAATAACCGCCGCCGGTCTCATTGCGTTTTTGAATATTTCTGCGCCAGGCCTCTTCTGAAATATCCAGGTAGTGCCATTCTGTTTCAAAGCCCTGCTCTCGGAAAAAGCGGGAGGCGCTTTTTCGGCTTTCCTTTGTCCAAAAGCCCCACTCCAGAATGACAGGAACGCCCAGCTTCAAAAGCTCCCTCGCCCTTTGCAGCAAATAGCTCTGGGCCTTTTGGGTAACGCGTTCGTGGTCATTTCCCAAATGCTCGTCAAAAAGCGCCAGGGTCAGATCGTCGCAGGAAAGCACGGCGGCATGTCTTTCCCGGCGCAGGGTTTCCGTATAGGTGCTCTTTCCGCAGCAGATCTTTCCGCAGATCAAAATTGCCTTTGCCTGTTCCATAAAAATTTCCTTTCTTCGCCCCGTAACGGTTCCCAAAACGCGTTCTAACCGCCACACCCTGGCAGCATTACTTTTCCCAGTATGCCTTCAGAGCCTCCAGCTGTCGGCGGCAGGTTTCCTGCCCCTCGTCATAAAGGGCCTGTAGCTTTGCAAGATTCTTTTCAGTGCGGGAAACGGTGACGGGCTTCGGCGGGCGCAGTACGAAAGCGCGGCCCTTCGCCTCCAGTTTGTCAAGCTCATTTAATTCCTTTGCATATCGTCGGGGCACATTCAAAATAGCCCGAACCAGTTGGGGATAATTTCGATAATGCCGGGCATAAAGCTGGGCCGCTGCCCGCGGAACGGCCTGCTTCCGGTAGCCGTGTTCCCGGGTGGTGATCACCAGAAGCTTTTCATAGCCCTCTTCAATGGCTTTTTGGTAGGGGATAGAAACCGATACACCGCCGTCCAGGCAGGGAACGCCTTCCACCTGTACCACGGGGGCCATCAGGGGAAGGCTGGCGCTGGCCCGAATCGCGGCATAGATGTCAGAGCAGGAGCTTTTCTCAAAGTAGGCCGGCTGACCGGTCAGGCAGTTGGTGGCAACGGCGGTAAATTCACAGGAAGAGCCGTGAAAGGTTTCCCTGTCTAAAGGAACCAGGGTGTCGCACACCTCTCCGAACAGAAAATCAAAATTGAAAATGCTTTTGTGCAGCAACAGGTTCCGCAGGCCTAAATAGCGCTTGTCGTTTACATAATCCAGATTGATTTTCGCGGTTCTTCCCGGTTGGCGGGAGACTACATTCACGCCGGTCAAAGCCCCGGCGGACACACCGAACAGGCCGTCCGCTTCCATGCCCTCTTCCATAAAAATATCCAGAGCTCCGGCAGTAAACATACACCGCAGGGAGCCGCCTTCCAGTACAATCGCTCTTTTCTTCAAAAAAATCATCACCTTTCGGTCTGTACCCTTGTATTTTACAGGAATCCGGCCATTCTTGCAAGGCTTGATTTCGGTGGAAAAATCTGATAGAATAGCCAAGATAAATTACGGTGGAGCTCGCGGAGCAAGGCCGCATTTCGGGAAGCGGGGAGAAAACAGCGGTATGAGAATGAGGACAAAAACCTGGGCAAAGCCAGAACTTTCTGCCTGCCCTTATTATATTCCGGAGCCCGAAGCCCTGCGGGGGAATTGGCAGAAAAGCTTTGGAGCAAAGCGCCCGATCCATCTTGATCTGGGCTGCGGGAAATGCGTGTTTCTTGCGGAAGCGGCCAAGCGGCACGGAAACGTAAACTATGTGGGGATCGACCTGAGCTACGACATTCTGGGCGTGGGGCGCAGAAAGATCCAGTCCGTTTTTGGGGATTCGGACCCCGATAATGTACTACTCTGCTATTACAATATTGAAAAGCTTCCCCGGCTGTTCACACCGGAGGAAGGGATCGAGCGGCTGTATATCAATTTCTGCAATCCCTGGCCAGCCGCCAAGCACCATAAGCGCCGTCTGACCCATACCCGCCAGCTGGAAGCCTATCTTCCCCTTTTGGAAAGCGGGGGAGAGATCTGGTTCAAAACAGATAACGACGATCTTTACCTCGCCACCAAGCGCTATTTCGCGGAAGCCGGCCTGAAGATTTTTTTCGATACCCAGGATCTTCACGGTACACACGACCCGGAAAATATCCTGACCGAGCACGAGATCCTGTTCACAGGCCAAGGCATCAAAACCAAGGCCCTGCGGGCCAGAAAGGCTTAATCAATGCTTTTTAATAACAAAGCCGGCATTTTCTGGAAAGAATTTGCCGGCTTTGCTGCGAAATGCAGTATTTAATTGATTTGCTTTGCTTTGAATTCACTGGGAGAAATACCATAGTACTTTTTGAACAGCCGCGCAAAGTAAAAGGGATCCTCAATTCCAACGGCGGCGGAGACCTCGTTTACATAGGTGTTGCCTTCGGTAAGCATAGCCGCGGCTTGTTTCATGCGCTTTTCATTCAAATACTGAAAAATGCTTTGCCCGGTTTCCTTTTTGAAAAGCCTGCAAAGATAGCTTTTGTCCAGGCTTACGTAGGAGGCTATTTCATCGAGGGAAAGCTTTAGCATGTAATGGTATTGAAGATACAGCAGCACGGCTTTAACATCCGGGTGGCACCTTTGGTAATGGGAAGGAAGGCTATTTTCCATCAAAGAAGGCAGAAGCTGCAGCAGGATCGATTTGAATTCTGCCGCACTGGCACAGTTTAGCAATGCGGCGTGTTGGGAAAAAATGGAGGCGCCCGCTGGAATAGAGTTGGAAAGTATCAGCACCTGTACCACGTGATAGGCATAATTGCAGGCTTCGCTTGGGGAAATAAAATGGGAAGAGCAGTCCTCCAGGAAGCGGTCGATATCAAGTTCCAGCTCTTTTATGCCTCCCTCAAAAAAATGCTCTGTGAGATATTGAGCGGCATCCTTCGGGGGCATGGGCTCTACAAAAGAGGAATGAGGAAAGCTTTGCGCACCAAGAGAAACAGGAAAAGAAGAATAGAATAGGGCTGGCTCCATTTCTCTGCAGCGATCATATTCTTCCTTTAATGCTTCGAGGGTTCGGATGGGCTTGGAAAAAACAACGGCGCACCGCCGGTTTAAGTACATTTGGAGCTGACGAAGGATCTGCGTTGCGCGTAATTGTATCGATTCCTCTACAGTGTTTTCCGGAAACGGCGAGAGGCAGAAGTATTCATCGGTGGGAAATTTCAGAACATCCGATTTTCCCAAAATAGAATGCAGGATACTCTTTACGCTGTTTTCAGGCAGCGGCCTCCCGGAGGATATTTTTTCAGCTGTGATAAAAAATAAAACATATGGCGGAGTGGTAAGAAATTTTTCCTCTGCGGCGGGGGCAGTCGGCTCGGGATCTCCTAAGAGGTAGGTGTAAAAAAACGCATTCCGGTATTTTTCCAAGGAATGGTTGTCAGAAGCCGCTTCCTGATGATTGTGAAACGTTCTGCTCTGTTGCTCCAGCTTTTGTGTGGCGCGCTTTAATTGAGCCAGCAGTGATTTTTGGTCCATATTGACCTTGAGCATATAGTCCTGCGCTCCGGAAAGCAGCGCTTCCCGCACAAGATCAAAGTCAGAATAATTACTCATCACAAGGATAACGCCTGGGAAATTTTCCGCAGTGAGCCGATGGATCAATTCCAGCCCATCCATGTGAGGCATTTTGAGATCAGTGATGAGAATATCCACCTTGTTTTTTTGCAGGAAAGCAAGGGCCTCATTCCCATTGCCGGCAGTGCCGACCACAGTATAGGGAGTTGTTTCCTGGTCTAAAAGGCTTAAAAAAGCCATTTTTGCTGCAGGCTCGTCATCTACAAGCAGAATATGATACATCAGTGCTCCTCTCCTTCCGGCATATTGTTTTGAACCAGCGGAAGCTCTATTTTGCACGTTGTTCCTATGCCTGGCTGGCTTTCAACGACCAATCCGTATTCGTTGCCGTAGTACAGACGAAGCCGCTCGTCTACATTGGAAAGCCCTATCCCGGAAAAGCTTTCACGAGAAGCGGTTCCGTTCTGAACGCAAAAGCCTTTTCCATTATCCTGTACCGTAATAACCACAGATACCGCATTCTGAATATGAGCTGAAATGAGGATCTCGATGATCTGTTCACCGCCATCCGTACCGTGCAAAACGGCATTTTCCGCCAGAGGCTGAAGGATGAACCTCGGTACAAAATAGCTCTTTAGCGGTTCCTCGATTTGATAGACCACATCAAAGCAATCGCCGTAACGAATTTTTTGAATGGAAAAGTAGTGAGAAAGATTTTGTATTTCTTCTTCCAGCGTGATAAATTCATCATTTTTGATCAGCGTGCTTTGCAGGAGTACGCTGAGAGATTCAATGCCTTGATACAAAACCGGTACTTCATTTAACGAGGCTACCCATTTCAGCGAGTTCAATGTATTAAACAAGAAGTGAGGATTGATTTGATAGTGTAAGGATTCTAATTCCAGCTCGCGCTTTCGAATTTGATCTTTTTGCCACTGGAGAGCCATTCCCTTTAGCTCCTCTATCAAATGATCCAGTGTGCGCGCCAAAAAGCCGATCTCATCCGGGCTGGTATCATCAATAGTTTGCTCCAGATCTTCATCTGATATGATATTGCAGCAGGAAACGATGTGCTTGATGGGAAGGACAATACTGTAATAAACAAGCAGAGTGGCGGCAAAGCTGAGAACGAACAGGGCTGCGACCAAAAGGGTGAGATTTGTTGTGATCTCCCGTATTTCATTGCGGATATAGCTGTCGGGAATTGTAACAACAAAGTAGCAGTCATAAACAGGGTTATAATTATACACGGCCAGATAATTGTTCCCGTTATTTTCCACGATAAAGCTGTTTTCATGCTCTGTATTGCTTTCCAGCAGCTGTGTATACAGCAGCTCATCCACAGTGCTCCCATCCGCGGTCCGGCTGTTATCGTTGGAGGCAAGCACCGTTCCTTCAGAGCTCATCAAAAATACGCTGCTGTCCAAGCCAAAATCAATTCCGCTGAAAATCTGGTCGCTCAACAGCCGTGCGTTGATGTACACGAGAATATATCCCAGCGGCTTGATCGCTGTTGTGGAACGATATATTTTCCGCCCGAGAACCAGGTTGTTAGAGGTAAGGCGGCTGGCGGCGTATTGAAGGCTGTCGTTGGAAGAAACGCGGTCGATATCAGAAAGAAGCTGGTCGTACGGCGTGCTGGCGGCACTCTCAAAGCCCCAGCTATAAAGAAGCTCGGAATCCAAGCCTATGATCTGAATTTCACGCAGATAAGGTCCGGCCAAAGCCTTGCTTCTGTTTTCCTGCATAATAGAGTGGATCTGCTCCGTTGTTTGCCGCTCGTGCTCTTCAGAAGAGGAAAACAAGCTCTGTACACTGTCCATAACGGAAAGAGAGTCAATATAATAGCCATATTTCTCTAATTCCAGCTGCAAATTCTTATTTAACAATTTTGCGGATTGCTCAGCGTATTCTCCCACCTTAGAGCGCACAGAATCTGTATAAACCTGGTATGCATAAAGTCCGATCGCCACAACTGGGATCAGAGAAATAGCCAAAAATGTGATCAAAAGACGGGGTTGAAGCTTGATTTTCCGTAAAAGCGCGATAATTTTACGGAGAAAGTGGGGAATGGAGACACTTTTCTGCTGCATGTGCGAATCCTCGTTTCTTTTGATAGGCTGTGGTGCCGTAGACTTTAGCACGTTTTTTACTAAAACGCAAGTGGATTTTACAAAGGAAAATGCGCAATGTCAATATAATCCATGCTTTTGTCAACACTTATCATTTCTTTCGCGATATTTCGAAAGTATAATGGAAACATCGACAAGCACTGTTAGAAAAGGAGGAAAAGTTATGAAAAAGGTTATTAGCATGCTGGTCGTAGTCCTGTTGCTTCTAATGGCTTTTGCCGGATGCGGATCTGCACCTGCTTCCAAAGGGGAGTCCGGCAATTCGCAAAATTCGTCCGCTGTCTCTTCAAAGGTCAGCTCCGCTGCCACGGATCAGTTTGAGAACAAAGAGCTGAATATCGCGGTATTCGAAGGCGGGTTCGGATCGGATTACTGGTATGGTATTGTGGAAGCCTTTGAAGCCGCTTACGAGGGCGTAAAGGTAAATATGCAAATTAGCCCAACCATAGGGGATACCATCCGGCCACAGATCGCTGCAGGGGATATTCCTGATTTCCTGGTTTTGAACGGGGCAAGCTATGAGGTCATTACCAGCCTGATTCTGGAGCACGGCCTGCTTGACATTACAGATGTGTTCGAGGGGAAGGCTTTGGAATCTGACGAAGCCCTGAAGGATAAAATACTGGACGGCCTTTTGGATTCCAGCGTTTGCAGCCCTTATGGTGATGGGAAAATTTATCAGGCTCCGTTGAACGGCGCGCCGGGGGGATTGGTCTACAACGCAACGCTGTTTAAGGAAAACGGGTGGGAGGTACCCGCTACCTGGGACGAGTTTTTTGAGCTTGGCGAAAAGGCGAAGGAAAAAGGAATTTCTCTGTTGACGTGGCCGGGCATTTATCCGGGGTATCTTCAGAATGCGTTTTTACCGGCGATGAAGAGCGCTGTTGGGGAAGCGGGCTTTGCGAAGATCACCAGCTATCAGGAGGGTTCTGTAATTGATACAGAAGCCTTGGAGGTTTTGAAGCTGTTTGAACGCATGACTGAAGAGGATTATATTTTCCCGGGAACGGTTGCCTTGAATCATACTCAGTCCCAGCAGGAGCTGCTGATGGATCATGTGCTGTTTATTCCTAACGGAACATGGATTGAGTCTGAAATGGCCGATGCGCCCCGTGCGGATGGATTTACCTTCGCGATGGCTCCGGCGCCTGCCATGAAGGCTGGTGATACCCGCTATGTACAGGTCGCCATGGAAACCATGTCCATACCGGTGGCTGCGAAAAATCCTGAGCTGGCGAAGGAATTCCTGCGCTTCCTGTATACCGATCAGTCGGTGCTGATGTTTGCAGAAAAGGCCAATGCCGTCGGCGCTACAAAGGATTCTATCGAAATGGCAAAGAGCTACATTTCCGAAAGCATGTACAATATGTACAGCATTTTTAACGAAGAGAACGTGAAGTCCGCTGTTCTTTCCTTTGACACACAGGCGCAAGGGAGCAAGGTATCTCTGGACGATGAGCTTTGGGGCCCGGTGGCGGATGTCGTAAATGGAGCAATGACTGCCGATGTGTGGGCCGAAAACATCGAGAATGCTTTTGCGCAGATCAGAAGTGAATTGGAAGCGGCTCAATAAAGCGGAATCCCAGACGCGAATGATCCTGCAGGAAAAATTCCCGCGGGATTATTCTTTTATGAAGAAGGAGTTGATACAGATATGAAATCTGCTGTTCGCTCATTGGGTGGAAAAAGAAAAAATCCGAATCGTGTGCCGGTGATTTTTTTGCTGGTCTGTACCATTCCCAGCCTTTTGTTAACATTATATTTCACGGTTTACCCGGCAATTCGGGCCTTTCTGCTTTCTTTTACAGATTCTACCATGCTCAGTATGAATCGTGTAAACTTTATTGGTTTGGAAAACTATTTTTATATGTTCAGCGATCAGCGGTTTTTGCAGGCGTTGGGAAATACGGCAAAGCTGCTTTTGGTCGTGCCGGTTTTTTCGTTATCGATCAGCCTGATTTTAGCGTTTACTATAGTGCAGTGCAACTTGAAAGAAAAATCTCTGTATCGCACCTTGTTCTTTTTTCCGAGCATTCTGTCTCTTACAGTGGATGGCATCATTTGGGCGTTTGTTTTTCATCCCACGATGGGAATTCTGAACGGGTTCCTGAAGCAGATCGGATTAGAATCTCTGGCAAGACCCTGGACAGGGGATGCAAGCACAGCGCTCTGGTGCATTGCCATAACGCTGGTATGGCAGGCTGCCGGATATTACATGGTAATGCATATCGCGGCGATGGACGGAATCTCTGCTGAAATATATGAAGCGGCTACGATCGATGGGGCGGGAAGCGTTGCTAAATTTTTCCACATCACCCTTCCGCTTATCAAAAATATTATCGGCATTACCTATGTGCTTTCCCTATCCGGCACGCTGTCTTTAAGCTATATTTTAGTGCGTGTCATGACAGGAGGAGGACCCAACGGAGCCTCCAGTGTCGTACTGGAGTACATTTACAATATGGGTATGAAGAACGGCTCGTTTGGGTATGCCATGGCGCTTACTGTGGTTACCAGTATTTTTACAATAGGATTGTCCGTGATCTCACAGGTGCTGACCAATAAGAAATCGGAAGGGGAGGAAGCGTAATGCGGCCGAAGCTGGGCTTGAAAAAGAAGAGAAGCCATCTGACAAACGGCTTGATGCGTCTGTTTCTGATTGCTGTTGCCGTTGTGTTTTTGTACCCTCTTTTTTGGAACGTGTACTCCTCCTTCAAAACGAATGTAGAATTTTTGGGAGATCCCTTTGCGCTGCCTTCTTCTGTTCAATGGAGCAACTATGCCCGGGCGCTGGAGAAAACAAATATCGGCGGCAATTTTAAAAACTCGCTGTACGTTGTGCTGCTGTCTTTGGTGTTGATTGTAATTTTGGTTGTCCCCTGCTCCTATTGCCTGGCCAGATTTCGCTTTCTGGGACAAGGACTGATGCGAAATCTGTATATGGCTTTGATTTTTATTCAGGCCCCCTGTATCATGATCCCACTATTTATGCAGCTGAGTGAATTGGGGTGGTTGAATAAGCTGACTCCCTTGAGCCTGCTTTATGCCGTAGGGCAAATTCCGTTTTCTGTATTTCTGCTCAGCGGATTTATGAAAGGGATCCCACGGGAGTATGAAGAGGCGGCGATGATCGATGGATGCGGGTATTTTCGAATATTGCCGCAAATTATTGTACCCCTTGCAAAGCCCGGAATTGTAACGGTATTGATGCTGTCGGCTATGGGGATTTGGAACGAATATGTATTGGCCCTGGTATTGCTTACGGATCCTGCAAAGCAGACGGTGCCCGTTGGAGTATCTGTAATGTACGAAGTGCAGCGTTACGCGACAGATTGGGGAGCGTTGTTTGCGGCGCTGGTAATGGTGCTGATCCCTACGGCGTTAGTTTATGCGTTCGGTCAAAAATACTTGATTGAAGGAATTAATGTAGGTGGTGTAAAAGGATGAAACAACAAGATTCAATTTTTGAAGTGAAGCCGGGAAAAGAATTTGCGGATATGGGGAAGCGCCCAAGGCCAGAGCACCCCAGGCCTCAGCTGATGCGCGATTCCTGGGAATCGCTGAACGGAATATGGGAGTTTGCCTTTGACTTCTCAAACAGCGGTATCGAAAACGGATTTCCGGAAACGGAAGAAGCTCCTCTGCGGATCATAGTACCGTTTTGTCCGGAAAGCCCTCTTTCGGGTATCGGCTATACTGATTTTATTCCTGCCGTCTGGTATCGCCGCAGCTTTCAGATCACACCTGAAAAAATCAGAGGGTGTATTTTGCTGCATTTTGGAGCGGTGGATTATGAATGCAGCGTATGGATAAACGGAAAATCGGCCGGAACCCACAAAGGCGGGTATACCTCCTTCAGCTTTGATATCAGCGAGCTTGTGACAGAAGGCGAAAATACGGTTGTGGTATATGCGGAAGACGACATTCAAAGCGGAAAGCAGTGCAGCGGAAAACAGAGCGCCCAGCGCGATTCTTATGGTTGCTATTACACGCGCACAACAGGTATTTGGCAAAGCGTGTGGCTGGAATATCTACCCCACGCCTATATTAAGGCTCTCCGCATGACGCCGGACGCCTTTAACGGAAGTATCGAAATAGAAGCGGAGCTTGTACAGGGCGCCGGAGCAGAGCTGACCCTCACGATACTGGAAAACGGCGGAATAACAGCGCAGAAAAAGGTTTGCTGCACAGAGCGCCTTGCCGCATGCAGATTTGATTTGGCGTCGCCGCATTTATGGAGCCCGTCCGACCCGTATCTGTACGATGTAAAAGCGGTGCTGCGGCAAGGCGAGAGCGTGGATACGGTATATAGCTATTTTGGCCTTCGAACGGTGGAGTGCCATGACCACAAATTCTATTTGAACGGAAAGCCCATTTTCCAACGCCTGGTTTTGGATCAGGGCTTTTACCCGGATGGCATTTATACAGCGCCCAGTGACGATGCGCTTATACAGGATATCAAATTGGCTAAAAGGCTTGGTTTCAACGGGGCGCGGCTGCATGAAAAAGTATTTGAGGAACGTTACCTCTATCATGCGGATCGGCTGGGATATATGGTGTGGGGCGAATATGCCAGTTGGGGGTTGGATATCACGGAGGCGGAGGGGCTTGAGATATTTCTTCCGGAATGGTTGGAGGTGGTTATGAGAGACTATAGCCATCCCTCGATTATCGGTTGGTGTCCCTTTAACGAAACAGACGAGCTCCCGGCCTGTGCGGCTGGAAATGCTCCGGATCAGGAAATTGTGCGCACGGTATATCAGGTTACCAAGGCGGTAGATCCAACCCGCCCGGTAATCGATACTAGTGGGTATTGCCACACAGCTACAGATATCTATGATCTGCATGACTACGAGCAGGAGCCGGCGGTATTTCAAAACCGTTATGGAAAGCTGGAAGCAGGAGGGGAAAGCTACGACGAAAAAGGGGACCGCCAGAGGTACGATGGAAGCTCCCCTCTGCTGATGAGCGAGTTTGGGGGTACCTTTTGGTCTTCCGATCCTTCTGTTATGGAAGAACTGCAGCCAGAGGGAGGATGGTTAAAATGGGAAAAACCGCAAAGCGAGAAAGAAGTGTGCAGACGCATTGTGGGGTTGAGCAAGGTGCTTCTGTCCGGCAAGGCTTTCTGCGGCTTTTGCTACACCCAGCTTACAGACGTTGAGCAGGAGTTTAACGGTCTGTATACTTATGAAAGAAATAAGAAATTTTCAGATGCCGTATATGAAGAAATTCGCGGAACAAATTTGCGGATCGCGGCTGTGGAAGAAGGCGATTAGCGTTTTCAAAACAGCAGGATGCCTTTCGTACGGAGCTGCTGTACGTCGATTTTTGTAGCCTCTAGCCAGCCACCAGACGTTATTTCACAGAAGCCGGGCTGGAGATCTTTTTTGATACCCGGGATCTTCACGAAGAACACGATCCGGAAAATATCCTGACCGAGCACGAGCTTCTGTTTACGGAGCAGGGAATCAAAACCAAGGCCTTACGGGCCAGGAAAAAGTAAAAAAGCGCCCCGGCGGGGCGCTTTTTCCATGTGATATAATTTTTTATCGTCTCGGCATTTCAAAATTTGTCAAAGCCAGGTTTAAGTAGTCGTTGAAAGGCTTCATGGCTTCAAAAACACCGGCGGCGCGGTGTATGAACTGCTTTGTGCCCCGCAGCTCCTCGTCCTTCAGAATATATTCCAAATACCAGCTTTTGAATTTCAAAAATTCTGCCTGGGGGTGTTCCTGATCGTATTCCTTGGGAACATTTTTCAGGGCGGTTCCCCGCACGGTAAAGAGGCGTTGGAATTCCGGCGCGTGAATGATTTTTTCCCACTCCTCCGGGTGCGCGGCAAGATAAGAACGCACCATGTCCGTGGCGTCCTTGAACATGTCCGCAAACAGGCCTCCGCCTAAAAACGACTGATCTCCGGGTTTTATCATCAGGTAGTAGCCTACCGGGACCGGCAGCTTTCCCCGGGAAGAAATATGGGCGCGAAAAGCAGGGAGATACGGTGATTTGTCGTGGCTGAAGCGGGTATCGCGCATCAGCTTAAAGGTAAGTTCCTTCGGCGTGTTATGCAGAACGCTGCTGTCAAACGCGCCGATTTCCGCAATCAGCTCTCCCAGCAGCTCTTCAAAAGCCGCACAGGCTTCCTGATACTCTTTTTTGTGGGCGTGAAACCAATCCCGGTCATTGTGGCTTTCCAGCTGCCGCAGATAATTTAGGATCATCTCTAATTCCATTTTTAGGGTTCCTCCTTTTATGAATTCTTAACCACGGAAAGCTGCGGGGAATCCAAAAATTCCCGAATGAGCTGCCGGGCGCGTTCGCTGGATTGATAGGGCTTACAGAAGGCAAAGTATTGAGAGAGGTCGTCGATTTCCTCCATAGCCTCTTTTACACTGAGCATGGTTTGCCACGGAATTTCCCCGGCATTGGTGTATTCCAGCCGCGTGGGATCCAACCTGTGATTTTGAATGGCATAATTGAGCCTTTCCTTGCATCTGCATTTTCCACAGCCGTATTCTCCGCAGTACTGCTGAAGAAAATCCGCCATTTTTCTGCGGATCCTGGAAAGCCGCTGCCGGTAAGTCTCCGGGGTGATCCCCAAAATTTCTCCGGCAGCCCGGCTATCCGCCTGAAACATGGTGCCCAGAATGAAAATGCACCGGCTTTCTGGATCCAGGCATTGCAGCATGACATTGGTGCAGGAAAGCTTCAGCTCTTCTGCCAAAAGCCCTTTTTCCACATTCTGTGTCAGGTCTGGAATATCCCAGGATCTTCCATTTTCAATATCGTCTCCGTAATATTCAAAGCTCAAAGGGCGTTGGGCGAACATGTGCTTTTTATAATTTGTGAGATGGTTGACAGCAATGCGGAACAGCCAGGTGGAAAAGGCGCTTTCTCCCCGGAAGGAAGATAGATGTGTGAGCATCTTCAGCAGAATATCCTGTGTGGCGTCCTCCGCGTCCACAAAGGTGCCCAGCATGCGAAGGGATAAATTGAACACAGTATCCCGCACGCTTTCCAAAAGAGCCTCCAGAGCGGCTTTGTCGCCTGCGGTGGCTTTGCTGACAAGCTCCGCCAGTTTTTCTTGTGACAGTTGGTTCATTTTTTCCACAGCCTCCTGTTTGTTTGATCACGCCCCGGCAATTACAGAGCGCTTTTATAACACTTCTCTACTTTATTTAGAGCGAGTTTTTTCGCCTGTGTGACAGCTTTCTACAAAAATTTTTCTTTTTTTACCAAAAAAAGCCCAGGCCGCTTTCTGATGGAAAAACGCCCTGGACTTTGTTTTGTCACAACTTGAAATCCTCTTCGTCATAAGAACCGGAGTGAAGGGGGGGCGCGCAACGTGGCTCCCGCATCAAAGGATCGTATTCATATTTTTTGCACTTGCCGTTTTTCAACGTCAGCCGAAGCGTGCACAAAGGCGCCTCCCCATGCTTTGCGCCGTTGTGCAGACAATAAGAGCAGCTGAGCTCCACCCCAGCCCCAAATAAACTCTTTTTCCTTTTCCAAAACATAATATCTCCCCACAAAAAATCTAGCATCTAGCGTCTAGTATACCATAGCTCCGTCTCCGGCGCAATCCGTCAACCACTTTTTTCCTCCTGGGTGGAGATCAACAAAAACGCAAGGCACATCAGAAAAAGGGAAAGGCCGCCTGCCAGGGTACCGGACAAGGCTGTAACGCTCTGCACTGCCCCCACTGGGGCCAAAGCCTCCACTGAGCTGCCCGGAATCAGTTTTACCAGTAAAAGATAAAGAGAGGCGGCGATCCCGCCGTGAAGAAAGCGGTAACAATAGAATTTCCACTTTTTTGCAGGGAATGCGGTGAAAAAGGAAAATACCTGCAAATGAACACAGAGCCCGCCGAAAGCCAGCCCGAAAGCAAAAAACTGAGGCCCTGCCCGCAGGGATGAAGCCGCCCCGACCCCTTCGGTCGCTTCGATGAGAAAGGAGAGAAGCGCGGCGGCTTCCATGGGTGTGAACAACTTAAGGGCTGCCAGCATACGGCTGAGAAGCTGATAGAGCCCACAGCCGTGAAGAAGTGTGGTCAGCCCGGAAAACAGCACGATACAGGCACACATCTTCAAAACGGCGGAGGCGGCGTCAAAGGCGGAACGGGTCACCGCGCCGCCGTGAAGGGGAGAGGGGGCCATGGATTCTCTGGGGGGAACCGGGGTCCCGAGGCCCGAAAGGATCCCCAAAAGGATCCCGGCGGCGGTCACTGAGAAAAACAGCAGCCAGCCGGTACGGAAGCTGCCCAGGACCGTGCCGCCTAAAAAGGTAACCACAAAGGCGATCCCGGGGTTCACGCAGAACAGCATCATGCGCCCGGCCTGTTCCTTTGTGAGCTTTCCCTGCTCCAGCAGCAGAGAGGCCCCTTTTGCCCCGGCGGGATATCCGCCGAGAAAGCTCAGTAAGATCGGAACGGCGCAGGAGGCGGGCAGCCGGAAAACATAGCGGGAAAGAAAGCTCAGCGCACCGCCCAAATGCTCTCCCGCCCCGGAATTGACGGCGAAGCTGGTCAACGCCATAAAAGGGAAGAGCGAAGGTGTAAGCACGGTGAGGCAGTAAAGAATACTGTTCTTCACGCTCTGCTGTACCTCTCTGGGAAAGGCCAGCAAAGCGGCGGTCAGGCAGAGAAGGGCAAGGGCGGAAAATTTGGCGGAAAGCCATTGGCTTTTTTGCCCCTGAATTTTTTTCCACCATAGCCCGTCGGCACGGTTACAAAAGGCAGTTTTCAGATCCATTGCGAGATCCCTCCTTCTCTGCAAGGAATATGAAGCTGTACCGTTATACATTCAGAAAGCGGCACATAATATTTTTGAAAAGGGAGGGATGGCGGTGGAGCAAAAGGGAAGGGGAAGCTCGGTGATCGAGCTGACCGGAAATAGGTCTGCCGTGGTGGACGGCTGCGATGGCATCGTGGATTATGACAAGGAAAAGGTGATCCTTCGCACAGGAAGGCTGACGGTGCGTTTTTCAGGCAGAAATCTCAGGCTGAAGCGGCTGACGGAAAGCTCCGCCGTGGTAGAGGGCTTTATCAGCAGTGTGGAATACAGCTATTAAAGTGGAATGGCTTATAGCCAAACGTGCCTTGCAGGCACTGGAAAGGGGAATGCGGAGCGATGCTGGAGAAAATATTTCATTTGCTCACGGGGTACGCGCAGTTCGAAATCACAGGGGATTCCGCCCGGTTTTTGAATATGGCGGCAAAAAGCGGCTTTGGCTTTTGGGACTTCTCCCGGCGGGGAGAAAAGGCCTGTGTGCGGTGCCGGGCAAAGGAATACCGGCGGCTGCTGCCCCTCGTCAGGCGGTGCGGAGTGCGCCTGCGCTGCGTCAGAAAAAGAGGGCTTCCCTTTCAGGTCAGAAGACTGTGGCTGAGAAAGGGGCTCTTTGCAGGGATCTTTTGTGGGATCGGTCTGTACTGCTTTCTCAACTGCTTTGTCTGGGGCGTCAGCGTCAGCGGGACAGACCGGCTCAGCGACAGGCAAGTGCTGGAAGCGGCAAGGAACAACGGTGTGTTTCTGGGGGCCTGGAAAAGGGACTTTACCCCCAAGCTGGCGGCCCACAGCATCATTTCCGATCTGCCGGAGCTGAAATGGGCCGCTGTAAATACCAACGGCTGCTTTGTAGAGGTAGCCGTTGGCGAAAGCGAGAAAAAACCAGAGATCACAGATGATCTGCGCTGGTCCAACATGGTGGCCGCCAGAGAGGGGAAAATTCTTGCCATAGAAGCGGAGCATGGCAGGCCAGAGGTGGAGCTGGGAGATACTGTGGAAAAAGGGGATCTTTTGATTTCCGGCCTATATCAGGAGCGGCTGGACCCCTACAGCCCGCCGCCGGAAAAGCCTTTGGAAACCCTGGGGGCTGCCAGGGGAAGCGTGCGCGCGGAAACCTACCGGGAATTTACCGTTCAGGTTTCCGCGGAGAAAAAGGAACTGCTCCCCAGCGGAAAAAAGCAAACAAAATCAGCTTTTCGTCTCTTTGGATTTCGGATCCCGCTGGGGTGGCAGGAAGAGCCCTCTGAAAGCTGCCGCACCTACAAAGATGATTCTATGCTGACCGCCTTGGGGGTGGAGCTTCCCGTGGGAATAGAGCGGGAGGTTTCTGTGATTTTGGAAGAGCACAGCCGTCCGATGGAAAGAGGGGAATTAAAAGAGGCGGCGCTCCTGAAGCTGCGGGAAGCGCAAAAGGCAGCCCTGCCCGCTGGAAGTAAAATTTTGAAAGAGGAATTGACCTATAGCTTTCCCGACGGCATGTGCATCGTAAGCGCAAGCTGCCGCTGTGAGGAAGAAATTGGGGAGATTCGAGAAGTTTTAGTTAATCAGACGGAAACAGATGGAAAATTTTAGGTATTTCTCATATGTTTTTTTCTTGAAGAAAGGTCGAAGAATGTGATATACTAGATACCAGATGTTAGATGCTGGAAAAGGTCAAGGGCCAGGTCAGGGGATCGGGCTTTTGGATGTGGAATAAGGAGATTTCTTTGGAACAGAGATTGAGTTTGGATCGAATGGAACAGGCTGCGGAGCTTTTTGGCAGCTTTGATGAAAACAGAAAGCTGATCGAGCAGGAATACGGGGTAAATTTGCTTTTCCGGGATTCTGAGCTGAAGATCACCGGGGAAGATCCCCTGGCGGTGGACAAGGCCGTCAGGGCGGTGCGCAGTTTAATCACGCTGGTGGGCAGCGGAGAAAGCCTCACGGAGCAGAATGTGCGCTACTGCATGCGCATGGTGGCGGAGGACAGCGAGGAAAAGGTGGTAAAGCTTGCAGGGGACTGCATCTGCATCACCAGCAAGGGAAAGCCCATCAAGCCGAAAACCGTAGGCCAGCGCACTTATTGCGACAATATCAAGGACAATACCGTCACCATCGGCGTGGGCCCTGCCGGAACCGGCAAAACCTATCTTGCGGTGGCGATGGCGGTTTCCGCCTTCCGGGCTCAGCAGGTCAACCGCATCATTCTCACCCGTCCCGCCGTAGAGGCCGGGGAAAAGTTGGGTTTTCTGCCCGGCGACCTGCAGCAAAAGGTGGATCCCTATCTGCGCCCTTTATATGACGCTCTGTTTGATATGCTGGGGGCCGAGACCTACCAGCGCTATGTGGAGCGGGGCAATATCGAGGTGGCCCCCCTTGCCTATATGCGGGGCCGCACCCTGGACGACAGCTTTATTATTCTGGACGAGGCCCAGAATACCACCAACGAGCAGATGAAAATGTTTTTGACCCGCCTGGGCTTTAATTCCAAAATGGTGATCACCGGCGATGTAACGCAGATCGACCTGCCGGATGGAAAGCGTTCCGGCCTGAAGGACGCGGTACGGATCCTCCGGGGCGTGAAGGATATCGCGATCTTCCGCTTTACCGAGAAGGATGTTGTGCGCCACAGGCTGGTACAGGATATTATCAAGGCCTATGAAAAGGCTGACCGCCCCAAATGACCCGACAGAGCATGTGCCAAGAAAGGAATGGGAAAAAGTCATGGAGAAAATCAGAGTCATCATTTCCAATCAGCAGAAGCAGGTGAAAATTCCCACCGGCCTGCGAATGCTCATTCGCCGTTGCTGCCATGCCGTGCTTCAAATGGAGGAGTTTCCCTATTCCGCCGAGATCAGCGTTTCCTTTGTGGATAACGAGCAGATCCGGGAGATGAACCATCAATATCGGGATAAGGATTCCGCTACCGATGTGCTTTCCTTCCCTCTGGGGGAAAACGGCCGGTATGATGAAAACCACGAAACCGGGGCGAAGATCCTGGGAGATATCGTTCTTTCCATGCCGAAGGCGGTAGAGCAGGCAAAGAGCTATGGCCACAGCCTGGAACGGGAGGTGGGCTATCTCACGGCCCATTCCATGCTCCACCTTTTGGGATACGACCACGAAAAAGGCGGTATGGATCGGGTGAGAATGCGGGAAAAGGAAGAACTGGTCATGCAGCAGCTTGGCCTGCCCGCCAGCAGCAGCTATACGTCCGATGTTTAAGGATTCCGGGCGGGGGAAAAAGCGCACGCTGAGAAACAGCTTTGCCGATGCGTTCCGGGGGATCTGGGGCTGCGTTCGCAGTGAACGGAATATGCGCATCCATTTGACTCTGTGCTGCTATGTGCTTTTCTTCGGTTTCCGCATGGGGCTGAGCAGGGGAGAGTTGGCTTGCCTGGTTTTGACTATTGGTGTGGTCATGGGGGCGGAAGCCATGAATACCTCGGTGGAAAAGCTGTGTGATTTTACGGAAAAGCACTGGAATCCCCGTATTCGTGTCATTAAGGACATCGCCGCGGGGGCCGTGCTTTTGTGCGCGCTGGCGGCAGTGCTGGTAGGCGGCGTGCTTTTCCTGCGCCCAGCTTTGTGGCAGACAGTATTGGAGATCTGCTCCGCGCCTCTTTCTCTTTGTCTCTTTTTCCTGTCGGCTGTTCTGGCGTGGAGCTTCATTTTCATCGGTCCTACAAAAATAAAAGAATCTCTTTTCAGCAAGAAAAAAGGACGCCGCTGAAAAAAGAGGCGGAAAGCTTATTTCCACTCTTGCCCTTTCTCTAGCGTCCAGTATCCAGAATCTAGCATCTAGTTTGGAGTAACCGTAACATGGATTTTGACAATATGCCCCAGGGCCTTTCCGCGTTTTTTGCCATTGTAGGCAGGCCGAATGTGGGAAAGTCCTCCCTTTTGAATCGTCTGATCGGCCAGAAAATCGCCATTGTTTCTAAAAAGCCGCAAACCACCCGCACTCGCATCATGGGGGTGCTGACCGATGAGGAATGTCAGCTGGTCTTTCTGGATACGCCCGGGCTTCTGAAGCCCAGGAATTCCCTGGGAGATTACATGGTGAAATCGGTGGTTTCCGCCGTGGAGGGCGTGGACGCCTGCCTTCTGGTGGCGGAAGCCGGAACTGGGATCTCCAAGGCGGACGAAGAGCTGATCGGGCGGTTCCGGGCCGGTCATATCCCGGCGATCCTGGCAATCAATAAAATAGATCTTCTGCCCGATAAAACAAAGCTGATGGAGCAGATCGCCGCCTTTTCCGCCCTGTATGATTTTCGCGCGGTGGTGCCCGTTTCCGCGAAAACCGGAAGCGGTATGAAGGCGCTTCTCGGTGAACTGAAGGAGCTTGCGGAGCCGGGCGGCTATTTCTTTTCCGAGGATATGCTCACCGACCAGCCGGAGCAGGTCATCGCTTCGGAAACAGTGCGGGAAAAGGTACTGCGGCTTTTGGAAAAAGAGGTGCCCCACGGCGTGGCGGCGGTCACGGAGAGAATGGTGGAGCAGGGAGATCTGCTGGAGATCGACGTCACGATCTATTGCGAGCGGCAGAACCATAAGGGAATCCTCATCGGCAAGGGCGGCGCCATGCTCAAGCGCATCGGTTCCGACGCCAGAGAGGATCTGGAACGGTTTTTTGGCTGCAAGGTGAATTTGCAGCTGTGGGTCAAGGTGAAGGAGGATTGGCGGCAGCGCCCGCAAACCCTGCAAAGTCTGGGCTTTTCTGAAAAGAATTTAGAGCTGTAGTTCTTTGCGGGCGATCTGGGTTGCCTCAACCCAGATTGCCTTAGCACAAAAACAATAAAAAGTCTGTTTCTTCCTGTCGAACAGACAATTATTTTCCAGTCATAGCGGCGGGTCTGTCTGCAAATACTTTTCTTAAGGCAACATCGCACAAAGATTGTGCGCAAATTGTGTACAAAGGCTTCAAGCCGGTCTTTGTGCGGTATTGCCTTAAGGGGAATCTTGCCTTTCATAAAGGGGGAAGTATTTGTGGACGAAAAGCAGGCTTGGCGCAATTTTGCCCGTTCGGGAAAAATAGAGGACTACATCAGGTACACGCAGATCAGGAACCAGGCAGGGGCGCAGGGCGTCTTTTCCATGGAGGGATACGGTGCAGATCAAAACCCAGGGGATCATTATCCGGGAACAGGTGATCGGGGAAAGCGATAGGCTGATCACTGCCCTGACCCAGGACGAGGGCGTAGTGCGCGCCTTTGCCCGGCGGGCGAAAAACCTGAAGGACAGCAAGAATTCCGCTACCGGACTTTTATGCTATTCCCGCCTGAACCTTTACAAGGGGCGGGAAAAGTACATAGTAAACGACGCCTTTCCCATCGAGGTGTTTTTCGGCCTGCGGCAGGATATCGTCCGCCTGGCGCTGGCCCAGTATTTTTGCAGCCTTGCCGCGGAGCTGGTGCCGGAGGGGGTAGAGGCCGGGGAATATCTTCGCCTGGTCTTAAACGCCCTGCATTTTTTGAGCGAGGGGACAAGATCCCCGGAGCTGTTAAAGCCCATTGTGGAGCTCAGAATGCTGTCCCTTGCCGGCTACATGCCGGATCTTGTCTGCTGCGCCCAATGCGGGGCTTATGAAGCGGAGCGCATGTATTTTAAGATAAATCGGGGCACCATTTATTGCCAAAGCTGTTATTTGAATAACGGGGACCCCTGCGCGCCGCTTTCCAAGGCGGCGCTGACTGCTATGCGCCACATTATTTACTCGGATTTTGAAAAGATTTTCTCCTTTGCCCTTTCCGAGGGTGCCGGAAAAGAGCTTTCCACCGCCGTGGAGGCCTATTTACTCCACATTCTGGGAAAGCGCCCGAAAACGCTGGATTTTTACCAGAGTCTTTTATAGCTTTGTAAAACGGGGCCAACACGCTCCGGGAAGAAAGGATCGATATGGATAAAAATTACAGAGCCTTGGAGCTCGATAAAATTTTGGAAATGGTGGCAAACGAAACCACCGGTGAAGATGCCGCGGAGCAGGCGCGGAAGATCAAGCCTGTCTTTACCGCGGCGGAAGCCCGTTACTTATTAGAGGAGACAGATGCGGCCTTTGTGCTGATGGCAAAATTCGGCGCGCCCTCCTTTTACGGCTTGAAAAACGTGACCAACGCCCTGCGCCGGGCCCAGGCAGGCGGCGGGTTGGGCTTTCGGGAGCTTCTCGATATTGCCGGGACCCTTCGGGCCATTCGTTCCCTGTCTCAGTGGCATGGAAAAAGCGAGGGCATGCAAAACGCCCTTTCCGGCAGGTTCACGATTTTGGCACCCAATAAATATCTGGAAGAAAAAATCTTCACCTGTATTCTGAACGAGGAGGAAATGGCGGACGGCGCTTCTCCGGCGCTCGCTTCTATCCGGCGGAAGATCCGAAACGCCTCCGCCCGGGCCAGAGATCAGCTGGACAAGCTGATCCACTCCCAAAGCCATCAGAAGCATTTGCAGGAAAGCATCGTCACCCAGCGGGGCGGGCGGTATGTGGTGCCGGTCAAGGCGGAATTTCGCAGTGAGATCCCCGGCCTGGTACACGATACTTCCGGCAGCGGGGCTACGGTGTTTATCGAGCCCATGAGCGTGGTGGAGGCTAATAACGAGATCCGGGTGCTGCAAGCCGACGAGCAGGACGAGATCCACCGCATTCTGCTGGAGCTTTCCGGGGAAGCGGGAGAATTTGCGGATTCCGCCATTGAAAGCTATGAATACGCCGTACAGCTTAATGTAATTTTTGCCAAGGCTCAGGTGGCCTACCGCATGAAGGCCGTTGTGCCGGAGATCGATGAACGGGGCCGCACCGTGCTACAGCAAGCCCGTCACCCTCTGATCGATAAGGAAAAGGTAGTGCCCACCGATATTTCCCTGGGGGAGAGCTTTGATACGCTGATCATCACCGGCCCCAACACCGGCGGTAAAACCGTGGCCCTGAAAACCCTGGGCCTTTTGACCCTGATGGCCATGTGTGGTCTCATGATCCCGGCGGGGGACCACAGCCGGGTAGCGGTGTACCGCCACATTTTGGCGGACATCGGAGACGAACAGAGCATCGAGCAATCTCTTTCCACCTTTTCCGCCCATATGACGAATATCATTCATATTCTGGAGCTTGCCGGGGAGCACAGCCTTGTGCTGCTGGACGAGCTGGGCGCGGGCACCGATCCTGTAGAGGGAGCGGCGCTGGCCGCCGCCATCATTGAAGAGCTGCGCCTGAAGGGCGCCAAGCTTGCCTGTACCACCCATTACGCGGAGTTGAAGGCCTACGCCCTGCAAACAGAGGGAGTGGAAAACGGCTGCTGTGAATTTGATGTCGCCACCCTGCGCCCCACCTATCGGCTGTTGATTGGGATCCCTGGAAAGTCCAACGCTTTCGCCATTTCCAGCCGTTTGGGCATGGAGGAGCGTATCGTGGACAGGGCCAGGGCCCTGGTATCTCAGGAAAGCCGTGCCTTTGAGCAGGTGGTGGGGCGGCTGGAGGAGAGCCGCCGGAAAATGGAGAACGAAATGGAATCCATGCGGGCCTCCTCTCTTCAGGCGCAAAAGAGCGCCCAGCAGGCGGAAACCGCCAAGGCCCAGGCAGAAGAGCAGGCGAAAAAGGAGATCGACAGGGCACGGCAGGAGGCGGCCTTGATCGTGCAGAAAACCCGCCAACAGGCGGACGCTCTTTTAAACGAGCTGGATGAGCTGCGCCGCAGAAAGAACAAGGCCCTGTCCGCTGAGGAAAAGGCCCGGCTCCGCTCCGGTATGAACAGCCTGGAAACCCTTTCCGACCCGGTGCGAAAGCGGAGCAACGAGGGCTATACCCTGCCCAGAGACCTGGTACCCGGCGACAACGTGCTGATCTTCGACCTGGATAAAAACGCCACCGTGCTGGAAGCGCCCAAGGACGGTACCGTTCTGGTGCAGGCGGGGATCATCAAAACCAGAGTGGAGCTTGGAAACCTGCGCCTGCTGGGCGAAAAACAGAAACAGAAGCAAAAGGGCCGTACCGTGACCCGTTCCATCTCCTCCGCCGAAACCTCCAGCAGCCTGGATCTGCGGGGCATGAACACGGAGGAGGCCCTTCTGGAGGTGGATTCCTTCCTGGACCGGGTCTCCAGAATGAACCTTTCCCAGGCCACGATCATTCACGGCAAGGGAACAGGCGTGCTGCGCACCGCCGTGCAGCAGCATTTGCGGAAATGCCCCCAGGTCAAAAGCTTCCGGCTGGGCGTTTACGGAGAAGGCGAAAGCGGCGTCACTATTGTGGAATTGAAGTAGAGAAAAGCGTTTGGGAATTTGGACGATAGAAAGGGGAACGCCGTGAAACGGGAGAAGTATCAGGAGCTCAAGAGCTATATGCAGGAATGTATGTCCGACGCTGCTCACGATAAAGAGCATGTCTGGCGGGTGCTGGGCTATGCTTTGAGGCTGGCGGCAGAGCTCAAAGAACCTGTGGATCACGATCTCCTGATCGCGGCCTGTCTGCTCCATGATATCGGCCGTGCCGCCCAGTTCAGAGATCCTTCTCTGGACCACGCCGCCGTAGGGGCCGATATGGCCGCCGGGTGGCTCAGTGACCACGGCTATTCCCCGGGGTTCTGCCAGGCGGTTCGCAGTGCGATCCGCTCACATAGATACCGTACCGGCGGCAGGGCGGAAAGCATAGAGGCTCAGCTGCTGTTTGATGCGGACAAGCTGGACGTATGCGGGATCATGGGGCTGCTTCGCACGGTTTCCTATTGCGACCATGTGGGAGAGCCCTACTACACGGTAGGTGAAAACGGACTGGTGGAATTCACCGCCGATTCAGAAGCCTCCGTGGTGCAGGAATATTGCTATAAGCTGCGCCAGGTAAAAGAAAGGCTTTATACCGATGAAGCCAAACGCCTGGCGGAAGAGCTCTCTCATCAGCTGGACACGGCGGTGAACGCCGTGGTTCAGCAGGCGAATTTTGCCCGCACAGGTCTTGCGGAGCTGGAAAGCCGGCTGCTGTAGCAAACCGCCCTGGCCAGACGGCACAGATTTTGAAAAAGAGAAGGAAGGTACGCGGTATGATCCTTGGCTTTAAGATGAAGCTCTATCCCGGTAAAGAAGAGGAATATGAACGCCGTCACAGGGAGCTGTGGCCGGAAATGAAAGAGATGATCCATGAATACGGCGGCAGGAACTACACCATTTTTCTGGATCGGGAAACGCTGACGCTTTTCGGCACCCTGGAGGTGGAGAACGAAGAACGGTGGCGGCAAAGCGCCGATACGGCCATCTGCCGCAAATGGTGGGACTATATGGCGGAACTCATGGAAACAAACTCGGACAACAGCCCGGTCAGCATTCCGCTGAAGCAGGTGTTCCACTTGGAATAACTGATTAGTTGTTAGCTGTGAGTAGTTAGTTGTTAGAAAAGGAAAAGGTCTCTCCAAATTGTCATCCTGAGTCACCGAAGGTGGCGAAGGATCTCGTCCTTCGGTCTTTTTGAAGGGCTTTAAGGATGACAAGGGGGAACTGTGTGATAAATTGGAATTTGGCGGTGAGGAAAGCCTCCCTTTGCAAGCAGGGGGAGGGGGACCACCGTAAGGTGGTGGAGGGGATAGTCACACGCAGAAAGCGGGATAGAACCGCCAGTTTCAATCCCTTCAGTCACGGCTTTGCCGTGACAGCTCCCCTTACTCGCGCAAGTGGATCCCAAGGGCATTAAACTATAATTTACTGAGCATTGCTAATTGTATGTGCGCCGTCCAGCATCTAAAGAAAAGCAAAAGAACTGCTGCAAAATTTGGCATTTTGCAGCAGTTCTTTTGGTTTCTGTCTTGCAGCACATTGATTGTGCCCTGAGTCAAATACGTTCAGCTTCCAAAACCATTTCCAGAAAATACCGATGCAGGAGAAGGCTGTCCGTCAGCTCCGGGTGGAAGGCCGTCACCAGCTGGTTTCCCTGCCGGGCGGCGACGGATTTTCCGTCTACCGCCGCTAGAATCTCGGCGTTTCCCCACGCCTGCTCAATGTAGGGGGCCCTAATAAAGGTCATGGGAACCTTGCCGATCCCGCGGAATTCTTCTTCCGTGTGAAAGCTTCCCAGCTGCCTTCCATAGGCGTTTCGCCGGGCGCTGATACTCATGGTGGCAAGGTGGGGCCTCTCCCCGTCCTGAAGCCTGCTTGCCAGCAGGATCAGCCCGGCGCAGGTGCCGAATACGGGAAGACCATTTTGAATGGCCTCCCGCAGGGGAGAAAAAAGCTCCAGTTCCCGCAGCAGCTTTCCCATTACCGTGCTTTCGCCTCCCGGCAGGATCAGGCCGCCGAGGGGCGCCTCCAGATCCTTTTTCTGCCGAAGCTCCCGCCAGGGAACGCCCAGCCGGGAAAGGGCCTGCTCATGTTCTAAAAATGCCCCCTGTACCGCTAAAATCCCGATCTCGCTCATTGCCCACGCTCCGCCATCAGCAGGGCGATCTCCTGCTCGTTGATGCCTACCATGGCCTCTCCCAGGTCGGCGGAGAGCTCCGCCAGCAGCTTGGCGTCCTTGTAGTTGGCGACAGCCTGCACAATGGCGGCGGCCCGCTTTTCCGGGTTGCCGGATTTGAAAATGCCGGAGCCCACGAAGACGCCCTCCGCTCCCAGCTGCATCATCAGCGCGGCGTCCGCCGGGGTGGCGACGCCTCCGGCGGCAAAGTTCACCACGGGAAGCTTGCCGTTTTCCCGGACAAACCGCGCCAGCTCATAGGGAACCTGAAGCTGCTTGGCGGCCTCATAAAGCTCATCGTCGTTTAGAGAGGCAAGGCGGCGGATCTCGCTTTGCATTTTCCGCATGTGCCGCACCGCTTGTACCACGTCTCCGGTGCCGGGCTCGCCTTTGGTGCGGATCATGGAAGCGCCCTCCTGAATACGCCGCAGGGCTTCCCCCAGATCCTTCGCGCCGCAGACAAAGGGGACACGGAAGGCCGTTTTATCGATGTGGTATACGTCGTCGGCGGGGGAAAGAACCTCGCTTTCATCGATATAATCGATCTCAATGGCCTCCAGGATCTGCGCCTCCGCGAAATGGCCGATCCGGCATTTCGCCATGACGGGAATGGAAACCGCCTCTTGAATGCCTCGAATCATTTTGGGGTCGCTCATACGGGAAACGCCGCCTGCCGCCCGAATATCCGCCGGAATGCGCTCCAACGCCATGACGGCGCAGGCCCCGGCCTTCTCGGCGATTTTCGCCTGCTCCGGGGTGGTAACGTCCATAATAACGCCGCCCTTGAGCATCTGCGCCAAATTCCTGTTTAATTCCGCTCTGTTTTCCTGCTGTTCCATAGGTCACATTCTCCCTTCGGCAAATTTTTCTTGACAAACGCTCTGTTTTTTATCATACTCAAAACTGGACTGATGAAAATACCCATTTTGCAAAAATAATACCAGACCAGAGAGAAGGGCAGATACTTAAATGAGCAATTAGGAATGAGTAATGAAGGGAAAGCCTTCTCCTTGTCATTGCTGAGCAAAAAGTGCAGAAAGCTATGACTTTCTGCACTTTCCCGGCGAAGAATCTCGTCCTTGGTTCTTTTATAGAAGGACGAGATCCTTCACTTCGTTCAGGATGACGGAAAAAGAAGGCTGTCGTTTTCTCTAACAACTAACTACTCACGACTAACAACTAACACGCTAAATCCCAATTTAACGTACTAAGCCTTTGCCCTTCCTACTTATACGCGCCCTTCTCTAACCACTAACCACTAACTACTAACAACTACCAAGCGGGGTCACGGCAATGCTGACATATTCTTTAGAGCGGCGGGGAAAACTGCCGGTATATGAGTTTTTGTACAAAAGCATTCGGGAGGATATCCTTTCAGGAAAGCTGAAGGCGGGGGAAAGGCTGCCTCCGAAGCGGGGGCTGGCGGAGCACCTGGGTGTAAGTGTGATGACCGTGGAAAACGCTTATGCCCAGCTTTTGCTGGAGGGCTATCTGCGCGCGGAACAGCGCCGGGGTTATTTCGTGTGCGCGCTGGAGCAGCCGGTGCGGCAGCCTTCCGCTTTGCCGGTACGATCGGCGGAGCCGGAGGACACAGGGAAGGAATGGTTTGCCGATCTGAAAACCAACCGCACGCCTCAGGAACAGTTTCCCTTTTCCGTGTGGGCAAAGCTCATGCGGGAGGTGCTCACCGAGCGGGACCCCTCTCTGCTTGCCCCCATGCCGGGGCGGGGCCTTTTTCAGCTCAGGCGGGCGATTGCGGAATATCTGGACCGTTTCCGGGGTATGGCAGTCTCCCCAGAGCAGATCCTGATCGGCGCGGGAACAGAATTCCTCTATGGGATTTTGGTACAGCTTTTGGGAAGGGACACTGTTTTTGCGGTGGAGGACCCGGGATATTCCAGAATCCTTCAGGTGTATCGAGCCAACGGAGCCCGCTGTGTGCCTGTTCCTTTAGATTCCCAGGGCCTTTCCGTAAACGCGCTGCGGCAGAGCGAAGCAGAGACAGTCCATATTTCTCCCAGCCACCATTTCCCCACTGGGGCGGTTATGCCGGTTTCCCGGCGCAGAGAGCTTCTTTCCTGGGCGGAGGAGAAGGAGGATCGCTACCTCATAGAGGACGATTACGACAGCGAATTCCGCTTTTCCGGAAAACCGGTTCCCACCATGCAGAGCATAGACCGGGCGGGACGAGTACTCTATGTCAATACCTTTTCCAAAACGCTTACCCCGGCGATCCGTATCAGTTACCTGGTGCTGCCGCCGGAGCTTTCCCGGCGGTTTTCCCGGCGGCTCGCCTTTATTTCCTGTACGGTTCCCAGCTTTGAGCAAATGACCCTGGCAAAATTTATCGCGGGAGGCTTCTTTGAGTCTCACCTGGCCAGAACCCGGCATTTTTACCGCCGCCGGCGGGACGCCATGGTCGAGGCGATCCTGAAAAGCCCCCTGGGAAGCCGCTGTCAGATCCGGGAAGCGGACGCGGGCCTGCATTTCCTGCTGGAAACACATTCCCCTTATCCCGATGAAGAGCTGACGCGCCGGGCGGCGGAGCGGGGCATACAGCTTTCCTGCCTGTCCGGATATCACAGCCGCCCGGCACGGGCAGGCGGCGGGTGTATCGTGGTGAATTATTCCGGTATCGCTCCGGAGCGCATGGAGGAAACCGCCCGGCGGCTGGCGGAAGCCGTGTACTGAGTAAGGGCATAAGGACAAAAGAGGTGATTCGATTGGCAAAATACTTTTGGGATACGGGTTTTACGATCTCGCCCGGAAAAGGATTTTCTCTGTTTAGCCTCGGGCATTTAGCCTGGCTGGGGGCCTGCCTTTTCTTGTGTCTTTTGCTGGGAAGCCGTTATCGGGCCTGGGGGGAGAGAAAGCGAAAAAGCTGTCTCCGGCTTTTGGCGGCTCTGCTGCTCCTGGACGAGCTTTTTAAGGTCTGCTCCACGCTGATAACCGGCCGTTTCCGGGTGGATTTTCTGCCCCTGCACCTTTGCAGCATCAATATTTTTGTGATCCTGGCGGACGTGTGCAGGCCCACCGCCGCTCTGCAGGAGATCCTCTATGCCATATGCCTGCCGGGAGCGGCCCTTGCCCTGCTGTTTCCCGGCTGGAGCTATCTGCCCTTGTGCAACGCCCTGTGTATTCACAGCTTTACCGCCCATATCCTGCTGTTTCTGTATCCCTTTTTGCTGCTGTGCGGCGGTTTTCAGCCCAGCCTTTCCCGATTCCTGAAGGCGCTGCCCTTCTGTTTGCCGGTGGTAGCGGCCGTCTATTGCTTCAACCGAAGCTTCGGCACCAATTTCATGTTCCTCAGCTCCGCGGGAGAGGGAAATCCCCTTTCCCTGTTTGAAGCCTGGCTGGGAACCCCCGGTTATCTGATCGGCCTGCCGGTTCTCTGCCTCCTCTGCTGGACGGTTCTTTATGGAGGACAATGCCTGCTGAAAAGAACCAGGCGATCATAGGCAATGGCAATTAGCAATTAGTAATTGATAATTAATAATAAAGGACAATTGCCCTTTGTCATTCTGAGCCGCAGGCGAAGAATCTCGTCCTTAATTTCAGGACAAAAGGACCAAGGACGAGATTCTTCACCGAGAAAGCAAGGCCTCCTTGCTTTCTGTTCAGTAATGACAGGAGGGAGGTGCGTGGATAGCCGCTAAATTCCAATTTAACGTACCAATCCCCTTGCCCTTCCTAATTGCTCATTCTTCATTGCACACGCTCTTCTCTAACAACTAACAACTCAAAATCCTGCTGGACGAACGGCTGAAAATTGTGTAGAATAGGCACAGAAGAATTTCGGCGAAAGGGGCCGCGATAACATGAACCGGGAAAACAAAAGAAGACAATACGAGAAGGGCTATTATAAAACCCATGCCTGTGACGAAACCTTTACCTGCAAAAACTGCGGGCGCACGGTGGTGCCCGGCGGCGCCGGCAGTGACCACCGCAATCATTGCCCCAACTGCCTTTCCAGCCTCCATGTGGATAACGAGCCGGGGGACAGGGAATCGGACTGCGGCGGCCTGATGGAGCCCATTGCCGTGTGGGTGAGGAATAATGGCGAGTGGGCCATTGTTCACCGCTGCCGCCGGTGCGGGCACCTCAGCTCGAACCGGGTCCTGGCGGACGATAACCCCATGAAGCTGATGTCCATCGCCTTAAAACCTTTGGCAAATCCCCCCTTTCCGCTGGAGCGGATCGAGGAGCTGACCGCCCTAATGGGCGGGGAAGGAAGCCTGCCGGAAAGAAAAACAGAGCCGGAGGAATAAGGCGGAAGGGCTTATCCTGCGGCTGTTCTGCAAAACGCGCGCCTGCTCGGGCAATCCGATGGGCGCGCCGCTTTTTGTGCCACGGCGGCGCTTGGAACAGGCGGACGGAGAATATTTTGCTTACAGCATTGACAAAGGGCCGCAGCACACATATAATTAAGTTATATAACTTGGTTATATATAGGTGGTGAAGCAGTGCCAAAGCAGAGAATTACAAAGGAAATGGTGGTAGAGGCGGCCTTTGAAGCGGCCCGGTCCGGCGGCATGGAGCAGATCACGGTAAAGGGGCTCGCGGAAAAGCTGGGCTGCTCCGTACAACCGATTTACAGCTACTGCGAAAGCATGGAGGGCCTGCGGCAGGACGTGATCCGCCGGGTCAAGCGGTTTGTTCGGGAATACGCGGCGGAACGCGCAAATCCGCAGGAGCCCTTCCGGTCTATCGGGCAGGCTTATGTTACGCTGGCAAAGGACGAGCCCCATCTTTTCAAAATTTTTATTTTGCACCAAAGGAATGGGATTTCTTCCCTGGACGACCTTTACCGGGAAGAGGCAGATCGGAACATGGCAAAGCGCCTTGCGGAGGAATTACGGATCGGCAGGGAAGAGGCCCGGCAGCTCCACCTGCAAATGCTGATCTATACCATAGGTCTGGGGGCAATTTTTTCCATGACGTCGCCGGGGATCTCCACAGATGAAATATTCGCGCAGCAGGAAAAAGCCTACCGGGCTTTTTTGGAACAGGCAAAACGAGACCGGCAGGAGCAGGAACAGAAAGGTGGATTTGCATGAGCGGTAAAATTGTGATAGTCTATCAAAGCAAAACAGGCTTTACCGAAAAATATGCCAAGCTTGCGGCAAAAGAAACAGCCTGTGATTTGATGAAGCTCAGCGAAACGACGGCTAAGCGGCTTTCGGCGTATGACACAGTGATATTTGGAAGCCGGGCCCACGCGGGGCGGATCGATGGTTACGGAAAAATGCGCAAGCTGCTTCAACATGTGCCGGTTTCGAAATTTGCCTTATTTGTAACCGGGGCAACTCCCAACGAAGCGAAGGAAACCGTGGAAGGCTTTTGGAAACAGAATCTCTCGGAAACAGAGCTTGCAGAGCTTCCTCATTTCTATTTGCAAAGCGGCCTGTGTTATGAAAAAATGGTTTTTTGGGATCGCCTTCTCATGAAAGCGGCAGCCGCCATGATACGGAAGAAAAAGGAAAAAACCTCGGAGGAAGCGGCCTTTGAGCAGGCAATTTCCCATTCCTACGATATTTCCTCGGAGGAATATCTGAGTCCCCTTGTGGAATGGATCCGCAGGGAACAGGCAGAGGAAGAACCGACTTCGTAGTAAAACGCTATGAAACCGAATTTCAGCAGAAAGGACGTCTTTTATGAAGCTTTACTTTGTTCGTCATGGAGATCCCGATTATTCCATCGATTCTCTTACGGAAAAGGGTTGGCGCGAGGTGGAATATCTCTCGGAGCGCATGGTAAAGATCCCGGCAGTTGCCTATTTCTGCTCTCCCATGGGAAGGGCAAAGGATACTGCCCGGCCCACCCTGGAAAAACTGGGACGCACTGCTGTGGAATGCGAGTGGCTCAGAGAGTTTAGCGGACAGATCCACCGGCCGGATCGTGTGGAGCAGGAATCTATTTGCTGGGATTGGCTTCCCCAGGATTGGACGAAGGATTCGAGGTTCTTTTCCCATCGGGAGTGGCTTCAAAACGAGACTATGGCAGCGGGAGATGTGGCCCGGGAATACCATTGGGTCATTTCCGGCCTGGATCAGCTTTTAGCGGAGTATGGCTACCGGCGGGAGGGAGCGCTGTACCGGGTAGAGCAGGGCAATAACGATGCTCTGGTGTTTTTCTGCCATTTCGGCGTGGAATGCGTGTTGCTCAGTCACCTGTTGAACGTGTCTCCCATGGTGCTTTGGCATGGCTTTGTGGCGCTGCCCTCCTCCGTTACCACGGTGATCACGGAGGAACGCCGGCCGGGGATCGCCAGCTTTCGGGTCAATGCCTTTGGGGATATTTCTCATCTTTATGCGAAAGAGGAGCCTCCGGCCTTTGCCGCCCGCTTCAGCGAATGCTACGCCAATGAGGGAGAACGCCTGGATTGACAGAAAACAGCGGACTGTTCAGGCAGGTTTTACAAAGAAATCGGTTAGTTTCTGCTAACTGATTGTTGATCCCGCTGAAAATGGAAAGCTCCTATTGACAATTTCCGGAAGTGGAACTATGATATATCAGAAGGTTAGCCACAGCTAACCAGAAATTTAAGCGCGGAGTTAGCTTTGGCTAATTCGAGTGAGCGATTTCATGAGAGAAGGGCTGGAAGAAAAATGCCATTGACATTCGCAGGGCTCGGAGAAGAAAAAATGATCAAAAAGGTGGGGGGAACCCCGGAGGTAAAAAAGCACCTGGAAAACCTGGGCTTTGTAGTCGGCGGCACCGTAAAGGTGATCACGGCCATGGGCGGCAATATCATCGTCAAGGTGAAGGAAGCCCGGGTGGCGATCAGCCGGGAAATGGCGCAGAAAATTTTGGTTTAAGGCAGACCGCTTTCCAAGCAAGCGGTCTGTGTAAAAGTATTTAGAAAGGAGGGCAAACCAATGAAAACACTGCGGGAGGCGAAAATCGGCGACCGGGTAACGGTGGTAAGGCTCCACGGAGAAGGCGCGGTAAAGCGCCGGATCATGGATATGGGAATCACAAAGGGCGTAGAGGTGCAGATCCGTAAGGTGGCGCCGCTGGGAGATCCGGTAGAGGTCACTGTGCGCGGCTATGAGCTTTCTATTCGAAAAGCGGACGCGGAGCTGATCGAGATCATGTCCGCTTAGGAGTCGTTTGAAAAATCGCAAACGTCGTCTTTTTGCCCGATTCGGACGGATTTCCGCGTTGGAGCTCCTGTGGTTCCTCCGCCTGGAAGCCGTCTCGCCTTGTACAAAAAAATCCGACGCTTTCTCTATTTTCAAACAACCCCTAAAGCGATACGAAAAACACAGGGGAGGGGCCCCAATTTTTTTCAGCAGGCGGTTAGTCTCGGCTATCTACCGGCTCTGCCTTGAAACTCAGAGGAAAGGAACGTGAGTACCATGAAAATGCGGATCGCCCTGGCGGGCAACCCAAACAGCGGAAAAACCACCTTGTTCAACGCCCTGACCGGTTCCAACCAATTTGTGGGGAACTGGCCCGGCGTAACGGTGGAGAAAAAGGAAGGAAAGCTGAAAAAGCACGAGGACGTCATTGTCACCGACCTGCCCGGCATCTATTCGCTTTCTCCCTATACGCTGGAGGAGGTAGTGGCCAGAAATTATTTGATCGGTGAGCGTCCCGACGCAATTTTGAACATTGTAGACGGCACCAATCTGGAACGGAACCTGTATCTTACCACGCAGCTTACAGAATTGGGCATTCCGGTGGTGATTGCCATCAACATGATGGATCTTGTCAGGAAAAACGGCGATAAGATCAATATGGAAGAGCTTTCCCGCACTTTGGGCTGTCGGGTGGTGGAGCTCTCCGCCCTGAAGGGGACGGGGATCGCGGAAGCGGCGCAGGCGGCCATTGAGGCGGCCAGGTCAGAAAAAACCGTGCCGATGCATACCTTTTCCGGCGCGGTAGAGCATGCCATCGCCCATATCGAAGAGGCGGCGGTCCACGAGCTGCCCGCTGAGCAGCAGCGCTGGTACGCCATCAAAATATTTGAGCGGGACGACAAGGTGCTGGAACAGCTTGCGGTAAAGCCCGAAATACAAAAGCACATAGAAGAGGATATCAAAGCCGCGGAAGTGGAGTTAGAGGACGACGCCGAAAGCATCATCACCAACGAGCGGTATCTCTATATTGCTTCTTTGCTGAAGGGCTGTTATCACAGGAAAAACGCCGGACAGCTTTCCGTTTCCGATAAAATCGACAAGGTGGTCACCAACCGCTTCTTGGGTCTTCCCATTTTTGTTGCCGTGATGTTTGTCGTATATTATCTTGCCATGGTGACTGTGGGAACCTCCGCTACCGACTGGGCCAATGACGGCCTCTTCGGAGACGGCTGGCATCTGTTTGGCATCGGCACCTCCGCCTATGAAGAGGCTGCCGAAGCCTATGGAGACAGCGATCAGATCATTGGCGCTTTTCTGGAAGAATACGGCACAGAGGAAATGGCGGAGGCGCTGGATGGGGAGAGCGAGAGCTATACCGAAGAAGGGGCCAAAGCGGCTCTGACGGCGTTAGCAGCCGCCGTGCCGGAAGACGCCAAGGTTACTTACGAGCTGGAGGACGAGGAAACTTTGGAAATCACAGCGGTTTCCGATACAGGCCGGGCACAGCTTCTGGACGCTGTGGAGCAGTATCTCAATACAGAATATAAAGAAGGCATCGGCGCACCTGATACTGCCGCTTACGGCGTGTGGGTGCCGGGAATTCCGCCGTTGATCGAAGGCGGTCTGGAGGCGATCCACTGTGCGGACTGGCTTCAGGGCCTGATCCTGGACGGCATTGTGGCAGGCGTTGGAGCGGTGCTGGGCTTTGTGCCGCAAATGCTGGTGCTGTTCCTGCTGCTGGCCTTTTTGGAGGCCTGTGGGTATATGTCCCGTATTGCCTTTGTGCTGGATCGCATCTTCCGAAAATTTGGGCTTTCCGGAAAGTCCTTTATTCCCATGCTGATCGGCTCCGGCTGCGGGGTGCCGGGGATCATGGCCTCCCGCACCATTGAAAACGAACGGGACCGCCGTATGACCATCATGACCACCACCTTCATTCCCTGCAGCGCCAAGCTGCCCTTTATCGGCATGATCGCCGGCGCGGTGTTTGGCGGCTCAGCCTGGGTGGCGACCTCCGCTTACTTTATCGGAGTGGCTGCCATCGTGGTATCGGGCGTCATGCTGAAGAAAACAAAGCTGTTCTCCGGCGACCCGGCTCCCTTCGTCATGGAACTGCCCGCCTACCACTGGCCCACTGTAGGGAATGTGCTTCGCTCTATGTGGGAGCGAGGCTGGTCCTTTATCAAAAAGGCGGGAACCATCATTTTACTTTCCACCATTCTGGTCTGGTTTACGACCTACTTCGGTGTAGTAGACGGCACGTTCCGTATGCTCAGTGAGGAGGAGATCAATTCCTCGATCCTTGCCGCCATTGGCAGCGCCATCGCCTGGATCTTTACTCCTCTGGGCTGGGGGAACTGGCAGGCGGCTGTGGCCTCCATCACTGGACTGATCGCCAAGGAAAATATTGTGGGAACCTTGGGCATTCTGTACGGCGGCTCCGGCGGAGCCTGGGCGGGCTTCTCTGCGGCTTTCTCCGGGATCGCGGCCTATTCCTTCCTGGTGTTCAACCTGCTGTGCGCGCCCTGCTTTGCCGCCATCGGCGCGATCAAGCGGGAGATGAGCAGCGCCAAATGGACCTGGTTCGCCATCGGCTACCAGTGCGGCTTTGCCTATGTGATCTCGCTGATCGTGTATCAGTTCGGCTCGGCCTTTACCGGAAACCTGAATGTTTTCGGGCTGATCGCGGCGTTAGTACTGCTTGTCGGAATGCTTTATCTGCTGTTTCGCCCCTATCGGGAAGCAAACCGGCTGACTACCACTGTTTCCGTAAAATAAGTGAGAAGACAGGAGGAAAAGCTTTATGCTTCATTGGCTTGCCGCAAATTGGGGAACGCTTTTGGCAGGAAGCGTTGTGCTGCTGATAGTAGCCGCTGTTTTGGGTTCTCTGATGAAAAATAAGAGAAAGGGCAGATCCGCCTGTGGCTGCTCCGGCGGCTGTGCGGGCTGTGCTCTCTGCGGCAGCTGTCATTCGGGGGAACCTGAGAAAAGGCTTTCCTCAAAGTAAAACTTCAAAGTAAAAACCGCCGCGGTCAGGCAGAAGCCTCTCCGCAGCGGTTTTTCTTCTTCGGCGCCAGGCTCTAAAATCCAAAGTAGCTGAGCATACCGTTGTAAATTCCCCTGGCAAAGCCTCTGGGATCGTCCCGAAGTTTTTGGGCGTCGGCGGTGTTGCTCAGATAAGCCAGCTCCACTAAAACGGCGGGCATTCTGGTGCGGCGCAGCACATAAAGGGAAGGGTTGACGCGAACGCCGTTATCCCGGGTTCCAACCTCGGCTACAAGGCCGTTCAGAATATGTTGAGCCAGCCAGTAGGATTGGGTATTCTCCTGGTATACATATACCTCGCTGCCGTTGATGGCGGGGTTTGTGTTGGAATTGCAGTGAATGCTCACAAAATAATCGGCGGGCCAGGAATTTGCCATATTGACCCTGGCCTGCAGGCTGGTGGAGTTATTGGTGCCCAAAATGGTGTCCGGCGTGGGGCGGGAGAGCCGGGCGGTAAAGCGGGGGTCGTCATTTAGCAGCTGAGCCAGATAGAGCCCGACCTCGTAGGTGATATCCTGCTCCACCAGGCCGTTTCCCACGGCCCCGGTATTGTGGCCTCTGGGGTTGTGGCCCTGGTCAACAAAAATGCGAATCGGCATGGAAAGCGCCTCCTGATCAAACTTTTTCCATCTTATGCGTTGGGCGGCTTCTTTGTGCGCCTCAGGGCGATTCAAGGCAGCTTTGCCGGGGAAAAGAGCAAAAGTATATTTTCAAATTGACAAAAGCCGCCGCTTGCGGTAAAATACAAGGGAAGTGAGGAAACCTTGGTTCTTTGAATACGCCTCCATAGTTAAACGGATATAACAGCCCCCTCCTAAGGGGCAGTTATCGGTTCGATTCCGGTTGGGGGTGCCAAAAATCGGCAAGTCTCTTCAGTGACTTGCCGATTTTTTCTTCTTCACTTTTCACGAAACGGCAGGGCCGATTTTTGGGAAGCTAGAAGGTAGAGAGAATAGTGAAGAAGTCAATAGAAGTATCTGTTTTACGGCGGTGGAGAAACAGGAAAAATCAAAAAAAGCTTGCTTTTTTTAAGGTTCCGTGCTATGATTGTTTCTGCGTTATTGGATAGCAAGGAGGTGTAACTCATGCCGAACATCAAATCAGCGAAAAAGCGTGTCAAGGTGATCGCTGCCAAGACCATGCAGAATAAGGCGATCAATTCTGAGCTCAAAACGGAGATCAAGAAGGCCAACGCCGCTATTGAGGGCAATGCCGAAAACAAGGCCGCCGCTGTACGCGTTGCGATCAAGAAGATCGATCAGGCTGCCGCCAAGGGTATCCTGCATAAGAATACCGCTTCCAGAAAGAAAGCTGCTCTGGATAAGAAGCTGAACGCCAGCGCGTAAAGGCCGATGCGTCTGTTATGCTCTTTGCTGAAAAATAGAATTCAGAAAACCGAAGGGATTTGCCCTTCGGTTTTTAGTTTGTCTTTTGTCATATTTTGCGTTGGATTTTCTGAGGAGAGTTCTTTTTTCTGTTGACTTTTCTCGGGAGATTGGGTATCATATTCTTAAAGTAGCACCGCAAATTTACGGCTATTGTCTTAAGCGATATATTGCGCTGCTGCCTTAAATAGAGAAACTGAAATCCTATTCGGAGGTGTTCGTATGAAAAAAGGAAGCAAGCTGGCTGTTTTTATCGGTGTGATCGCGGCGGTAGCGGCGGTAGTAGCCTCTTTGTCCGCACTGCTTCTGTATCTCGATAAAAAGCGGGACGAGGAAGAGCTGGAGCACTATCTGGATTGTTCTATTCAATAAAGCCGAAACCTGAAAAGCAGTGTGGACGAGAAGCGGCGGCAGGGAAGAAATGGTCTTTCGCTGCAGCTTTGTTGTGTCCACGCTGCTTTTTTATCAAACGGCGGTAAAGGCTGTGAAACGAGAGGAGCTTACCGAAATGAAAAGGATCGATCTGGGCGGATCCGGTATACAGGCCTCTGTGATCGGGCAGGGCTGTATGCGGATCGGCTCTCTGAGCGAAAAAGAGCTGAGTACATATTTGCACAGCGCACTGGAATGCGGTGTAAACTTTTTTGACCATGCCGATATTTACGGGGGCGGAGGCTGTGAAGAGCTTTTCGGAAAGGTGCTGGCCCGGGAGCCCGGTCTGCGGGAACAGCTTGTATTGCAGAGCAAATGCGCCATTCACGATGGCATGTATGATTTTTCCAAGGACTATATTTTGCAGAGCGTAGACGGTATTTTAAACCGCCTGCATACGGATCATCTGGATTTTCTGCTGCTGCACCGCCCGGACGCCCTGATGGAGCCGGAGGAGGTGGGAGAGGCCTTTGACCTTCTGGGATCCTCCGGAAAGGTGCGGCAGTTCGGCGTCAGTAATTTCAACGCCCGCCAGCTCATGCTGCTGCAATCGGGGCTCAGGCAGAAGCTTCGGGTGAATCAAATGCAGTTTGGCCTGATGTGCACAGGCATGATCGACCACGGGATCCAAACGAATACCCGCTTTGCGAACGCGGCAGATCACGACGGCGAGGTGCTGGACTATTGCCGCCTGAACGGCATCACCCTGCAGGCATGGTCCCCATTCCAATACGGCTTTTTTGAGGGCACCTTCCTGGAGAACGATCAATTTCCGGAGCTGAACAAGGCGCTTGGGGAGATGGGCGAAAAGTATCACGTATCGAAAACCGCTATGGCGGCTGCCTGGATCCTTCGCCACCCCGCTAAGCTGCAGGTCATTACCGGTACAACAAATATTCGCCGCCTTGCGGACATTTGCACCGCCGAATCGGTCGAGCTTACCCGCGCCGATTGGTACGCTTTGTACCGCGCCGCCGGGAATGAACTTCCATAAAACGAAAGAAACAGACGTGCTCCTTTTTTGAGGACGCGTCTGTTTCTTCATAGCAACCACCGGGCTTTAAGAATTTCTACTGATAGAACAAAGCACATATCGAGGATCTGTATGCGTATCTTATCGGTACAAGTTTTAAGATTTATCTCTGGGCTTTGCCAGCAGAGCCGCCAGGTATCCGAAGAAAACGGCGGCGGCGGTTCCGGCGGCTCCAGCGGTAAATCCGCCGGTAAAGATGCCGAGAAAGCCCTTTTGCTGTACGGCCTCTTTTACGCCCTCGGAAAGGGCCCAGCCAAAGCCGGAAAGGGGAACCGTAGCCCCGCAGCCCGCAAAGTCCACCAGCGGCTTATAGAGCCCCAGTGCCCCCAGGACCACTCCGGCAGTAACATACAGAACCATGATCCGGGCCGGGGTCAGCTTTGTCAGGTCGATCAGCAGCTGACCGATCACGCAGATCAGCCCGCCCACCCAAAAGGCATTTACGTATTCCATAACATTCACCATACCTTTTTCTTTTCTGTTCCCTAGTATGTTCCAACAAGAAAAGACTATACATCTGCTACGAGATGGATAGTCTTTGATATAGAAAGCCAAGAGTTCGCAATAGGGGAAATAAAATTCAACAAAGCAAAAGCAGCTTACTGAGTTCTTCCAAATCACGGAGAACAAAATCGGGCCTATACTTGCTGGCGGCAAGCAGCTCCGGCGTGGTTTCGCCGCTCATGACCAAAATAGAGGTAACGGCCGTACCGTCCGCCACGGCGATATCGGTATAAAGCCGGTCACCGATCACCGCCAGCTCCTCCGGCCGGCAGCCGGTGCGCTTCAGCAGGTAAGAAAGCGTGTGCCGGGAGGGCTTTCCGAAAAATTCGCATTCCACGCCGGTAGAGGCCTTGACCAGGGCGGCAATGGAACCGCAGTCCGGAAGAAAGCCGTCCTCCACAGGACAGTTGAGATCAGGGTTTACGCCGTAAACGGGTTTTCCCCGCCGGATCAGGGAGCAGGCCCGAGAAAGCTTTTCATAGGTCAGCGTGGTGTCAAAGCCCAGTACCACGTAATCCGGGTCCTCTTCCTTCAGCGGGATCCCGGCCTTGCGGAAATCCTCCAGCAAAAACGGCGTACCCACCACATAGCAGCTTTCTCCGGGGTGGTGTTCTCTGAGCCATTCTAAAATCACATCGTTTGAGAGCAGCATCTGCTCCGAAGCGGCGGAAATTCCCATGCCGCGCAGCTTTTGAAGATAGGCTTCCCGGTTTTTTGAGCTGTTGTTCGTAAAAAAACAGAAATCCTTTCCGGCGCTTTTTATATTCTCCAAAAATTTTTTGGTAAAGGGAAAAAGCCGGTCGCCCAAATAGATGGTGCCGTCCATATCCAATACGAACATTCGAATGCTCTTCAGGCGTTTTTTCAGATCGCTGTGGTCCATTCCCGTTTCCTTCCTTTTCCATTGCTGTTGGAGCCATTATACAGGCTTTCCGCCGATTTGTACAGGCTCAAAAAGTCACGATACAGAAGCCTGTTGGGTGCGGCCTTATAAAGAACGCCGGGAAAATTCAGAAAATTCAGAAAATAGGGGGTGTTATTTTTTTTCGAAATGCGGTATAATAAATGCTGAAAGCATAGAAACACCTGTCAGGCCTGTGCATGGCCGTTGGTGAAAAAATACATATCCGCGAAAAGGAGCTGTCAGCATGAAATTTTTTGAAAGCATCGGAAAAGCAGTAGGAGACGCCGCCGGCTTTTTGGGGGAAAAGAACCGCAAGGCTGCGTATCTCAACCGCATTCGCACGGTGATCCGCTGTGAGGAAGCGGCGGCGGAAAAGGAATATCTGGCCTTGGGACGTTATTATTACAACAATCTGCGGGATCAGAACAATCCGGTAACAGAAGCGCACTGCGCGGAGCTGGAGGCTATTGAGGGCCGCTTGGAAAAGGCGCTGGATCAGCTGGAGCAGTTTTATCAGGCGGACAGCAAAGAAGCGGCTTCTGTAGGGATCATCGTCGGCGCGGACGGTCCCACAGCTGTTTATGTGCGGGATGGCGAGGCCGAGGAGATCACCCTGGAGGATGTAAAGCGTTTTGACCACGATCCGACAAAGGCGGCGGAAGAGGCTCCCGTGCCCGCGCAGCCGGACGAAAACGCCGGCCTGCCTTTTGAAGGCTGATCGAGCCGGGCTTTGGAGGGAATGCGGGAATGTCTACGGAAATTATCAAGGATATCATCTGTCCTCAATGCGGGGAGTCTCAGAAATATCAGCTGTTTTCCAGCATCAATGTCAGGGAGAACCCGGAATTCAAGCAGAAGATCCTGGAGGAAACCCTGTTTGACTGGCGCTGTAAACGCTGCAACTATTTTGCGGCCATGGCGTACCCTTTTATTTATACCGACCCGGTGGCCGGCTATGTGATCAGTACCGCTCCCATGGGCACCAACGGCGCGGTAGAGCCCACAGAGGCGGTAAAGGATTACGTCAAGCGCAGCGTAAAAAACCTGGCGGAGCTGAAGGAAAAGATCCTTACCTTTGATGCGGGCTATGACGATGTGGCGGTAGAGCTGGTGAAAAACGCTCTTTGCGGCATCATCAAAAATACGTATCAGGTCAGTAGGGTACACGCCTATTTCAGCCGGATCAATGAAAAGGAGGGGGAAATGGAGTTCGCCATTTTCCTGCCCAGAAAAACAGAGCCGGTGTATCATTCCACCAAGCTGGACGTGTATAAGCAGTCCCAAGAGGTACTGCGCACCCTGGATTTTGTAGACCCGGAGGGCTTTATCCGGGTAGACGCCAAGCTGGCCCGGCAGATCATTGAGGAATACCAAAATATTTGACGCAGAATAGCTGCGGGGGGATACAGCTTTCAAATGATAGAAATCGGGGCAAGGCAGACTTTTCAGTTTGCCTTGCCCTTTTTGTACACGGGCCGAAAACAGGGAGGCGTGCAAAGGGCAATTAGAAATGAGCAATGAGAAAGGGCAGAGCCCGGCGAATTGGAATTTAGCGGTTATCCGCTCACCTCCCACCTGTCATTCTGAACGAAGTGAAGAATCTCGTCCTTTGCCCTTTTGCCCCGGAATCAAGGACGAGATTCTTCTTCACTTCGTTCCTCAGAATGACAAGAGGGGACTAATCGATAAATTAGAATT
>Ga0209694_1000241_pt1 | contig 101954 bp, 98 predicted proteins | sample GluameincwithD2O_FD_187499 | JGI IMG/M metagenome (GOLD analysis project Ga0209694, IMG submission 187499) | Mouse cecum microbial communities from Vienna, Austria - Glucosamine amended microcosms incubated with D2O (SPAdes) (version 2) | ecosystem: Host-associated > Mammals > Digestive system... | reverse complement strand
GGCCTAAATTGCCGCCAGGCTGCGTTAAAAAATCTTGAAATGCACAAAGTATTCCTGCGATTTTTTGCCTGGCCGGCGGCAAATTTTCCTCGCAAGCCTGCATACTTCGGCTATTGGTACAGCTTCTGAGAAAAATATGGAACTAGGGGAGTCGCTCTATGGAAAAAAAGCTGTTTCGCAGTCTGATCCTGCTCATCACCTACGCCGTGGTGCTGGTGGCGGTCATCGTCAAGCTGGACGCGGTGGGCGGCTGGCTGGGCGGGGTGCTGGCGGCCTTCCAGCCGCTGATCGCCGGGCTTGTCATCGCCTTCATCCTGGACCGGCCCTGCAATTTCTTCGCCCGGCAGTACGCAAAGCTCCTCCCCGGCCGGGCCGGCAGGGCGGCCCGCCCCCTGGCGGTGGTCACCGCCTATCTGGCGGTCATCCTCTTCATCGCCGTGCTGGTGGCCCTGGTGGTGCCCGAGCTCACCCACAGCATTGAGATGTTTATCGGCAACATCGGCACCTACGCCGCCAACTTCCAGGACCTGTACGACTGGGTGGTGGCAAAGCTGGACTTGGAGCAGCTGGCCAGCCTGGACCTGTCCTCCGGCATCAGCGACACGCTGAAGGACCTGCTCACCGGCGCGCTGGACACCCTCACCAACACCCTGCCCCATCTGGTCACCATGACCAGCGTGGTGGTGTCCGGGGTGGTCACCGGGGTGCTGGCCCTGGTGTTCTCCATCTATATGCTGTCCGGCGCGCCCCGCCTCACCGCCCAGTGCCGCCGCCTGGTGAAGGCATACCTTCCCCCCCGCCTGTCCACGCCGCTGCTGTCCGTGGCCCACCTCACGGTGGACACCTTCTCCAAATATGTCAACGGCCAGCTTGTGGAGGCATGTATCCTGGGCGGGCTGTGCTTCGCCGGCATGTGCGTCTTCCGCTTTGACTACGCCCCCCTCATCTCGGTCATCATCGGCGTGTCCGCCCTCATCCCCATCGCGGGGGCCTATCTGGGCGCGGGGGTGGCGGTGCTGCTGCTGGTGATGATCCGCCCGCTGGAGGCGCTGTGGTTTTTGGTGTTCCTGGTCACCCTGCAGCAGCTGGAGGGCAACCTGATCTATCCCCGGGTGGTGGGCACCACCATGGGCCTGCCCGGCATCTGGGTGCTGGCGGCGGTCACAGTGGGCGGCTCCCTGCTGGGGCTGGCGGGCATGGTGGTCAGCGTCCCCATCGCCGCCGTGCTCTACACCCTGCTGAAAAACGACCTGCGGGCCCGGCTGTCCGCCCAGGGCACGCCCCCCGCCCCGGAGGAACCCGGCCCGGAGGCTTGATTTCCACTCATAATTTTCGGACAAACTCCATATGATGGACCATCTGAGGATCAAGGAGATGGTTCTATGGCATATGAAGGCGGCCTGCCCGCCCCCCACCACGTAGTAATCGAGGACCGGAAGAGCCTCACCGTGTCCGGCGTGGAGGACGTGGAGCGGTTTGACGAAAACACCATTGTGCTGTCCACCTCCAGGGGCGCCATGGTGGTGGCGGGGGAAAATCTGCACATCGAAAAGCTGTCGCTGGACGGCGGCGACCTGAAGGTGGACGGGGACATTGATTCCGTCAGCTACGAGGAGGAGAACGTGGCCAGGGGCGGCTTCCTCTCCCGGCTGCTGCGCTGAGCATGCACGTGGACATCGCGGGCCAGGCCGCCGTATTCGGGCAGGCGCTCCTGCTGGGTGCGCTGCTGGGGCTGGTCTACGACGCCATGCGCACCCTGCGGCGCACCTGGCGGTCGGCCGGCCTGGCCTTGGCGCTGGACCTGCTGTTCTGGCTGGGGGCTACGGCGGCCCTGTTCCTGCTCACCCTGTCCCGGGACGACGGGCGGGTGCGCATCTTCCACATGGCCGCGGTGGCGCTGGGGGGCGGGGCCTATTTCCTCACCCTCAGCCGTCTGGCGCTGCCCGCGCTGCTGTGGGCGGCCGGGCTGGCCCGCAGAATCTGGCGGCTGCTCACCGCCCCGCTGCGGGCGCTGGCGCGGTGGACGAAAAAATTTTTGGAAAATCGAAAAAAACTCTTCCAAAATTGGCTGGCTTGGTATAAAATAAATATGGTATACCGTTTCCTGGAAAACGGGAAGGAGGGAGCGGCAGGTTATGAAGCTCAAACGGGCGGGCGTCGCCACAAAAATACTCGTGCTGGTGCTGCTGGCCGCGGTGGCCACCGCTCTGCTGTCCACACAGGCCCGGCTCAACGCCGCCCAGGCAGACCAGGAGGAGCTCAGCCGCCAGGTCCAGGCGCAGAGGGAGGCCAACGCCGCTTTGGAAGAGGGCATCGCCCGAAGCGCCGACACTGACTATCTCGCCTACATCGCCCGGAGCAGGCTGGGGCTGATGGAGCCGGGAGAAATCGAGTTTGTGGACTCCTCCAAGTAAGAAGCGCGAGAAGCGGACAGCGAGGAAGCTTGGAGCGAAGCGAGGGCGAAAGCCCAGCCGCCGCACAGCGGGGGCGGGTTTTGCCCGAGGCGGAGCGAAAGCGACCGAGCGATTTGGCCGCTTTGAAGCGTGACAAAAAGCGCGCAGGCTGCGCAAAAATCCAATACATACGGAGAGGGAAAAAAGAGATTTATGGGGATTGAAGTTGGTTCTATTCTGGATGGCAAGGTGACGGGAATCACCAAATTCGGCGCGTTTGTATCCCTTCCGGGCAACCGCTCGGGGCTGGTACACATTTCGGAGATCGCCTATTCCTACGTCAACGACGTGCACGACCTGCTCTGCGAGGGACAGGATGTAAAGGTAAAGGTCATTGGCATTGATGACAACAACCGAATCAACCTGTCCATCAAGCAGGCCCTGCCTCCGCCGCCCCGCCCGGAACGCCGGTCCGGCGGCCCCGGTCCCCGGGCTGAGGGTGACCGCCGCCTGCCCAGCCGCCGTCCCGCCCCCGGGCGCAGTTTCACCCCGGAACCCGCCCAGCCCAGAGGGCCGGCCAGCTTTGAGGATCAGCTCAAGCAGTTTATGCAGAGCTCCGACAGCAAGCTGTCCGAGCTCCATATGAACGAGAAGCGGGGCAGCCGCCGGGGCGGAAGAAAATAGACCCGACACCACAGGGGGGACGCGGCTGCGTCCCCCCTTTTTATAAAGGCGCGGCAATGCCGCTTCCGCAAAAAAACGGCTCTTTCTCCATCGGAGAAAGAGCCCAAGGGTAATTGCGCGGGAGAATGGAATGACCGCATGGGACGCTCCCATGCCGCGGCTGTGCCGCACCTACAGCATACCACACCGGCGGGCAGAAGCCTGTCGAACCCTGACGCGGGAGGAATAACCCATGCTCATTGTCAACGGCGTAGTCCACACCATGGAAAACGGCGTCATCCCCAACGGCTTTGTCCTGGTCCAGGGCAGCCGCATCGGCCAGGTGGGCCCCATGTCCGCCCTGCCGGAGGACGCCGCCCCCGGCGGCCTCATCGACGCGGCCGGGGGCCATATCCTCCCCGGCTTTATCGACGCCCACTGCCACCTGGGCCTTTACGGCTGCGGCGGCGCGGAGGATGACCTGAACGAGTCCCCCGCCCCCTGCACCCCGCACCTGCGCGCATTGGACGGCGTGGACCCGCTGAATCCGTACTTTGAGGAGGCCCGCCGGGCGGGGGTTACCTGCGTCCACACCGGGCCCGGCTCCGCCAACCCCATCGGCGGGCAGTCCGTTTTGCTCAAAACCGCGGGCACGGTCATTGATCGGATGGTGGTGCGTGCCCCCGCTGCCATGAAATTCGCCCTGGGGGAAAATCCCAAGAAAACCCATAAAGACCACGGCCCCGCCACCCGCATGGCCACCGCTGCCCTCATCCGGGACAAGCTCACCCAGGCGCTGGCCTACGAGGCAAAGTTTGCCCGCGCCCAGGCGGACGGCGCTTTGGACGAGCCGGAGTTCGACCCCCAGCTGGACGCCTTGCGCCCGGTAGCGGCGGGCCGCCTCCCCGCCCACTTCCACGCCCACCGGGCGGACGACATCGCCACCGCCGTCCGGCTGTCCAAGGAATTTGGGCTGGACTGCGCCATTGTCCACGGCACCGAGGGCCATCTCATTGCAGACCTCCTGGCAAAGGAGGGAATCCCCGTCATCACCGGCCCCTTCCTCATAGACCGGGGCAAGCCGGAGCTTGCCAAGCTCACCATGGAGAACACCGCCATCCTGGCCCGGGCAGGGGTGCTGACGGCCATCTGCACCGACCACCCCGAGACCCCCATCGCCCTGCTCCCCTTCTGCGCCGCCATGGCCGCCCGGGCGGGGATGGACGAGGAGGAGGCCCTGGCCGCCATCACCATCAACGCCGCCTGCATCTGCGGGGCGGGAGACCGTCTGGGCTCCCTTTCCCCCGGCAAGGACGCGGATCTCGTGGTCATGGACGGCCACCCCTTCCACTGGCGCACCCGCGTCACCCATGTGCTCATCGACGGACAGGAGGTTATCTGACATGATACGGGAAATTGAGGCGAAAGCGCTGTCCGCTGCGGTGCGTACCCTGTGCATTGAGGCCAACACCATTCTGCCCCAGGATCTGCGCACGGCCATCTGCAAGGCCGGACAAGACGAGCCCTCCCCGGTGGGCCAGGCCATTTTGGGCGACCTGGTGGAGAATTACCAGTTTGCCCAATCCAAGGGCCTGCCCATCTGCCAGGACACCGGCATGGCGGTGGTATTCCTGGACTGGGGCCAGGACTGCCACCTCACCGGCGGCTGTCTGGAGGACGCGGTAAACGAGGGTGTGCGCCGGGGCTACCTGGACGGCCATCTCCGGCTCTCCGTGGTGGGCGACCCCCTGCGGCGGGCCAATACCAACGACAATACCCCCGCCATCCTCCACCTGCGCATGGTTCCCGGGAATCAGGTGGATATCACCGTGGCCCCCAAGGGCTTCGGCAGCGAGAACATGACAAGGCTCAAAATGTTCAATCCCTCCGTCAGCCAGGAGCAGGTGGAGGATTTTATCGTGGAGTGCGTATCCCGGGCCGGTTCCAACCCCTGCCCGCCGGTGGTCATCGGCGTGGGGCTGGGGGGCACGTCGGAGGCGGCGGCCCTGCTGGCCAAGCGGGCCCTGCTGCGTCCCGCCGGGGAGCGCCACCCCGACCCCTTCTACGCCGCCATGGAGGAGCGGATTCTGGAGCGGGCCAACCGCCTGGGCATCGGCCCCCAGGGGCTGGGGGGGCGGACCACCGCGCTGTCCGCCGCGATTTTGACCCAGGGCACCCACATCGCGGGGCTGCCCTGCGCGGTGAACCTGGGGTGCCATGTGACCAGGCACGCCCATGTTGTGTTATAAAATGCTTTGCTTTCTTCTGTTCCTGTGGTATACTATGAAAACTGCGCTTTATTTAGGAGGTCCTTCCCATGTAAAAAGCCCTTTCCAATCAAAAATCACCCTTTGGAGGGACTGTCATGTCACAATACGAATCCGAAATCAAACGCCGCCGCACCTTCGCCATCATCTCCCACCCCGACGCGGGCAAGACCACCCTGACGGAAAAATTCCTGCTCTACGGGGGCGCCATCGCCCAGGCGGGGGTGGTCAAGGGCAAAAAGAACGCCCGGGCCGCCACCTCCGACTGGATGGAGATCGAGAAGCAGCGGGGCATCTCCGTCACCTCCTCCGTGATGCAGTTCCAGTACGAGGGCTTCTGCATCAACATCCTGGACACCCCCGGCCACCAGGACTTCTCGGAGGACACCTACCGCACCCTGATGGCGGCGGACAGCGCCGTTATGGTCATCGACGCCGCCAAGGGCGTGGAGGCCCAGACGCGCAAGCTCTTCAAGGTGTGCCGCCTGCGGGATATCCCCATCTTCACCTTCATCAACAAGATGGACCGGGAGGCCCGGGACCCCTTCGAGCTGTGCCAGGAGCTGGAGCACGAGCTGGGCATCGACACCTACGCCGTCAACTGGCCCATCGGCTGCGGCAAGGCGTTCCAGGGCGTGTACGACCGGGAGCGCCGCCGCATCATCCACTTCACCTCCAACGGCGGCTCCAAGGCGGCCACCGCCACCGAGGTCAGCCTGGACGACCCGGCGCTGGCCGGCCTCATCGGCCAGTCCTACCGGGACCAGCTGAGCGATGAGATCGAGCTGCTGGACGGGGCCTCCTGCCAGTTTGACATGGATCGGGTGCGCCACGGGCAGCTCTCCCCGGTGTTCTTCGGCTCGGCGCTGACCAATTTCGGCGTGGAGCCCTTCCTGGAGGACTTCCTGCGCATGACCCGCGCCCCCCTGCCCCGCACCGCCGGGGACGAAATGATTGATTCTTTCGATGACAATTTCTCCGCCTTCGTGTTCAAAATCCAGGCCAACATGAACAAGGCCCACCGGGACCGCATCGCCTTCATGCGGGTGGTGTCCGGGCGGTTTGACGCGGACAAGGAGGTCTACCACGTCCAGGGGGGCAAAAAGCTGAAGCTGTCCCGGCCCCAGCAGCTCATGGCCGCCGAGCGGGAGATCATCGAGGAGGCCTACGCGGGGGACATCATCGGCGTGTTCGACCCGGGCACTTTCTCCATCGGGGATACCCTGTGCACCGCCGCCCACAAGTTCCAGTTCGACCCCATCCCCACCTTCGCCCCCGAGCACTTCCGCCGGGTGCGGCCGCTGGACACCATGAAGCGCAAGCAGTTCCTCAAAGGCATGGAGCAGATCGCCCAGGAGGGCGCGATTCAAATATTCAAGACCCCCTACTCCGGCATGGAGGAGGTCATCGTGGGCGTGGTGGGCACGCTCCAATTCGACGTGCTGGAGTACCGCCTGAAAAACGAGTACGGCGTGGATCTGTACGCCGAGGGCCTGCCCTACGAGTACCTGCGCTGGCTCCACCACGACGGGGACGAGCCCCTCCGGGCGGACGAGCTCACCCTGCCCGGCGACGCCATGCTGGTGGAGGACTACCGGCAGAACCAGCTCCTTCTGTTCGCCTCCCAGTGGTCCATCAACTGGACGGCGGAGCGCAACAAGTCCGTCACCCTGTCCGAGTTCGGCGGGGCGAAATTCTAAAAGGCTGTGGCCCTCCCCGCCGGGGAGGGCCTTTATCTGTCCACCGCCTGGTCAATGCGGGAAAAGAGCGCCCCCAACCAGCCGGACGCCCAGCTCCTCCCGCCCCACCTCCCCCCGCTCCCACAGCAGGGCCAGCACCTGCTCGGCGCAGTCCGGCGGCAGCTCTATCCCCTCCGCCGCCAGGACAAGGCCGTTCAGCGTCCCCCCCTCGTACAGCTCCACGCTGCGCCCCCAGCGCCCGCCCTCCGGGCCGAAGGCGGCGGTCACGTCCGCCCCCGCCGCGGGGGGCGTCACCGGCAGGCCGAACCGGGCCTGGAGATACCGGGCGTACTCCCCCCCGCCCGGCGCGTCGATGAGCAGGCCCCGCACCTGGGGGCACAGCCGCTCCGCCGCCCGCTCCAGCTCAGGGCACAGCCGGGGGGCGGACAGGGCCACCCGGCCCCGGCGGGGGGGCACCCCTTCCGCCGCCAGCGCCCCCAGGGCCAGCACGTCGGCGCAGCCCCGGCGCAGGGGGAGCACATCCACCGGCCGCAGCAGGGCAAGCCGGTCCCGGTAGGGGAAGTCCGCGCCCAGAACCACCCGGCCCGCCCCCGCCTGCACCAGCGCCCGCTCCGCGCGGCGCAGCCGCCGCCAAAGCCGCCAGGGGGCCAGCCCCTCCGGCGCGTACACCGCCGCCCGCACCGCTTCCAGCGGCCCCAGCCTGTCCTCCACCAGCCGAAAGCGGCCTTTCCCCCCCGCCAGCACCAGCCGGCCCACCATGCCCATCACCTCACCCACACCTATGCGCCCCCGGGCCCAAACATTCCCGCCCGCCGCCTGGGGGATTTTTGGAAAGCCTCCCTTCCCGGTTGACATGCCTGGGGGAAACCGATATAATAGGAACTGATTCCGTCCGCACAGAGATGGGCGAGACCTTGACTATGACACGGAGATGCGGGCCCATGATACGATTGATCGACGTACATAAAGAATACGACAACGGCACCAAGGCCCTTCGGGGGATCAACCTGCGCATTGAGGACGGGGAGTTTGTATTCCTGGTGGGCCCGTCCGGCTCGGGCAAGTCCACCATTGTCAAGCTGCTCACGGCGGAGGTCACCGCCTCCCATGGCCGGGTTATTGTCAACGGCTACAACCTGAACAATATCCGCCGCTGGCAGATCCCCCACATGCGGCGCACCCTGGGCATCATTTTCCAGGACTTCCGCCTCATTGAGAAAAAGACGGTGCAGGGCAATCTGGAATTTGCCATGCGCACCGTGGGGGCCAGCGGCCGGGAGATGCGCAAGCGCATCCCCTACGTGCTGGAGCTGGTGGGGCTGGACGGCAAGGAGGACGCTTTCCCCAACGAGATGAGCGGCGGCGAGCAGCAGCGGGTGGCCATCGCCCGGGCGCTGGTGAACAACCCCAACATGATCATCGCCGACGAGCCCACCGGCAACCTGGACCCCCGGCGCTCCCTGGAGATTATGACCCTGCTGGAGCGGATCAACGCCATGGGCACCACCATGCTGGTGGTCACCCACGAGCGGGATTTGGTCAACCGCTTCTCCAAGCGGGTGGTGGCCATCAAGGACGGCGAGATGATACGGGACGGTCAGGGAGGCTACTACAGAGCATGAGAAAATTCAACTTGGGCTATTTCATCAAAGAGGGCTTTGTGAGCATCTTCTCCCACGGCCTGATGTCCTTTGCCGCGGTGTGCATGATCGTGGCCTGCCTCATCATCATGGGCTCTTTCTCCCTGCTGGCCATCAACGTGGACGAGCAGCTGAGCAAGCTGGAGGAGGAAAATGAGTTCCTGGTCTACGTGGACGAGTCCTTCTCCCAGCAGCAGATCCAGCAGCTCATGGAGCGGGTGCGGCAGGTGGACAACGTGGCCGAGGTCACCTTCGTCTCCGCCGACGAGGCCAAGGCTAAATTCCTGGAGGGCCGGGAGCACCAGGGGCTGTACGCCAACCTGCCCGACGGGGTGATCCGGGACCGGCTTTCCGTCCACGTGGCCGACCTGGAGCGCTTCACCGAGACGGTGGACGCGGTGCGCGCCCTGCCCGGGGTGGCCAACTACCGGGCGGAGGGCAAGGTGGCCGAGGGCTTTGTCACCGTGCGCAACGCCGTCACCGCCCTGGCCTATGTGCTGGTCGGCATTCTGGCGGCGGTGTCGCTGTTCATCATCTCCAACACCACAAGGCTGGCCGCCTTCTCCCGCCGGGAGGAGATCGCCATCATGAAGATGTGCGGCGCCACCGACGGCTTTATCCGCTGGCCCTTCATTGTGGAGGGGCTGATCCTGGGTCTGATGGGCGCACTGGCGGCCTTCTTCCTCCAGTGGGGGGTGTATGCCGCCGTGTGCAGGGCGCTGACGGAGAACGGCGCCGCCACCCTGTTCGCCCTGCTGGACTTCCGGGCCATCTGGGCCCGGGTGCTCCAGGTGTTTCTGCTGGCCGGCTCCGTCATCGGCGCGCTGGGCTCCAGCTTCGCCATCCGCAAGTTCCTTCACGTCTGATCCGCCTGTGAGGAGGCCGCTATGAATAAAAAGACCCAGCGCATCATCGTCATCGTGCTGGCGGCGGTGCTGCTTTTATCCCTGCTGGCGTCCGCCCTGGCCGCCATCGCCTACGCCGACGTCACCAAGCAGGACATCCAGAATATCAAAGACAACCTCAGCGACATCCAGGCCCAGAAAAAGGAGGTCCAGAAAAAGCTGGACTCCATCCGCAACGACCTGTCCAAGGCCAAGGAGCAGGTGGAGCTGATCCAGGGCCAGGTGCTGCTCACCGAGGAGGAGATCAACACCAGCCAGGCCCTGCTGGACCAGTACGACCTCCAGATCGCCCAGAAGGAGGCGGAGATTCACACGCTGGAGCAGCAGGAGGAGGAGCAGTACCAGGAATTCTACCGCCAGGTGCGCTGGATGGAGGAGACGGGGGGCACGTCCTACCTGTCCATCCTGTTTGAGGCGTCCAGCTTCTCCGAGATGCTGGACTACGCCATGCTCATCACCGACATCATGGACTACTCCAACCGCATCATCGACCAGCTCAACGCCACCCAGGCCCAGCTGGGCGCCGCCCGGGACGACCTGGCCGTGGGCCGGGCGGACCAGGCCGAGGTGCAGCAGGCCCTGGAGGCCAAAAAGGCAGAGCTGGAGGACCAGCGCGCCCAGGCCCAGACCCTGCTCAACCAGATCGCCGCCTCCGAGAGCGAGTACGCCGCCGAGGCCAAAAAGCTGGCGGACAGCGAGGCCCAGATCAACAAGGAGCTGAAGGAGGCCGAGAAAAAGTACCAGGCCCAGCTGGAAGCCCTGGCCCAGCAGAACAACGTGAACATGACCAGCGGCGACTGGTATTGGCCCCTGCCGGGTCGGTATAAGATCTCCTCCCTGTTCGGCAACCGCGCCGATCCCTTCACCGGCAAGCGGGATAACCACACCGGCACCGACATACCCGCCCCCAGCGGCACCCCCATCTACGCCGCCAAGACCGGCGTGGTCACCACCGTGAATAAAAACAAAAACGCATCGTCCTACGGCTACTACTGCATCATCAGCCATGGCAACGGCTACGCCACCCTGTACGCCCATCAGAAGCAGGTCCCCATCGTCCAGGAGGGGCAGACCGTGCAGAAGGGCCAGGTCATCGGCTATGTGGGCACCACCGGCCGCTCCACCGGCAACCACCTCCATTTCGAGCTGCGGGTGAACGGTGTGCGCAACGACGTGCTGCGCCTCTATCCCGGCATGACCTTTACCTCACCCAGCGGCGGAAAGATGAGCGGCGGCTGACGCGGGGACAGCGTCTGCAATCCCGCTTTGCACAGGCCCAAACCATATAAACCCAGGGGCGCGGGAACTCCCTGCGCCCCTGCTCCATTTTCATCAAGGAGGTCCAGATCATGGAAGAGCAAACGGTGTACACACGCAGGCGGCGGTGGCGGCTGGCAGGCTGGGCCAAGATCCTCATCACGGTGGCGCTCACCCTGGCGGTGTCCGGGGCGGTGTGGTGCCTGCTGCTGGGGAGAAGCGGCCTCTCCCTGGTGCAGACCTACCTGCTGGCCCGGTTTGCCTTTGTGGAGGCGGACGCCGATCTGGACAAGGCCGTGGACGCTGGGCTGGACGCCTTTGTGGACGGCCTGGGCGACCGCTGGTCCTACTACCTGGACCAGGAGCGCTATCAGGCTGTCAGCGAGCGCCGTGCCAACAGCTATGTGGGGGTGGGCATCACCGTCGGCTATGAGCGGGAGGAGGGCCTGCTGGTCCAGTCGGTGACCAGGGGCGGCCCCGCGGACAAGGCCGGGGTGCTCCCCGGCGACATCATCACCGCCGTGGACGGGCAGTCCATCGCCGGGGACGGCCGGGAGCTGGGCTCCGACCTGATCCGGGGGGAGGCCGGCGCCCAGGTGGCCCTCACCCTGCTGGGGGAGGACGGCGCCGTCCGGGAGGCAGTGTGCACCCGCGCCGCCGTCCACAGCCCCTCCGCCAGCGGGAAGCTGCTGAAGGACGGCGTGGGCTATGTGAAGCTGGACAATTTCTACTCCGGCTCCGCCAGCAGCTTCCGGCAGGAGGTGGACGCCCTGTTGGAGCAGGGCGCGTCAGCCCTCATCGTGGACGTGCGCAACGATCCCGGCGGCTATGTCTCCCAGCTGGAGCACATTTTGGATTACCTGCTGCCCGAGGGCCCGGTGTTCACCCACAGGCCCCGCTGGTGGTTTGAGTCGGTCACCCAGTCCGACGCCAGCTGCGTGGATCTGCCCATGGCGGTGCTGGTGAACAAGGACAGCTATTCCGCCGCCGAGCTGCTGGCCGCCCAGCTGCGGGAGAGCGCGGGGGCCCCCATTGTGGGGGAGCTCACCTCCGGCAAGGGCTACTCCCAGATCACCTTCCCCCTGATAAACGGCGGCGGGGTGGGGCTGTCCACCGCTGCCTACTGCACCGGCAGCGGCCATTCCCTCATCGGCGAGGGGCTCATCCCCGACGTAGAGCTGTCCCTGCCCGAGGGCGCGGTTCTGGGCGGGGCGGACGACGTACAGCTCCAGGCAGCCGTGGAGCTGCTGACCCGGAGCGCCGGATAAAATCTTGAGAGCCCGCCGCCGGGTCACCGGCGGCGGGCTCTTTCCCTGTGTCCAAAACAAATGTTTCACGTGAAACGCGCCCCGTTCACTTGCGCAGGAAGATGACCCCCAGGGTATTGGGGCCGCAGTGACACGAGATGGTGCACCCCGCCACGGCGGTGACCACCTCCCGGAAGCCGAACTGCCGCACCATATCGCACACATTTTCCGGGATGCCGGGGGCGCAGCGGGTGTGGACCACAAAAACCCGGTCCGTATCCACATCCCTGCCGGACAGCTGATCCAGCACGTAATCGGACAGCACCTTGTCAAAGGCGCCCCGGTACTTCTTACCCACCGCCATCCTGCCGTCGGACAGGACAATGCAGGGCTTCAGCTTCAGCAGGTTGGCCCCCAGGGCCACCACCGACGAGCACCGGCCCCCCTTGGCCAGATAGTCCAGCTTGTCCACCACAAAGGTGGTGTCCACCCGGCCTATCATCCCCTCCAGCATCTTCAAAATGTCCTCAATGCCGTCCCCCCGCTGGGCGGCCTCCGCCGCCTTGAGCACCAGGATGCCCTGGCCCACGGTGAGGTTCCGGGAGTCCACCACGTACACGTTGGGGTAGTCCTCCGCCGCCACCAGGGCATTTTGATAGCAGCAGGAGAACTCGCTGCCGATGGTGATATGGAGCACGCTGTCGTACTGGGGGGAGAGCTGGGCGAACAGCTCCTGATAGTCGGCGATATTGACGGCGGCGGTGGAGGGCAGCTGTCCGCCCCCCTCCACGTGGCGGAAGATATCCTCGGGGGCGGCGTCCACGCCGTCCCGGTAGGTGCCTCCTCCAAAGGATACGTACAGGGGAACCATGGTGATCTGATAGCGCTCCAGCAGCTGGGCGGGCAGGTCGCAGGTGCTGGTGGCGGTGATTTTCACAGACATTTCAAACCCTCCATTTGCATTTGACCGCGCGGGGCCCGAAGGGGCGCGGACGGCTAAATCCGGCACGATTATATCAGACCCCGCCGGGAATTGCAAGCGGGGAAGGGCGGCCTGTCACAGATATCCATACTTTTTTCTTTTGCCCGCCAGAAAGGCCAGCGTCACCGCCACCGCCATCACCTCCGCCGCCACGATGGACCACCAGATGCCGTCCAGCCCCCACAGGGCGGAAAACAGGAGGACTGCGGCGCACTGGAACACCAGGGTGCGCAGAAAGGAGATCAGCGCCGAGGTCAGGCCGTCGTTCAGGGCGGTGAAAAAGGAGGAGCCGAGGATGGCCAGCCCGGAGAACAAAAAAGAGATGGAGAAGATGGAAAAGGCGTGGGCAGTCATGTCCAGCAGCGCCCGGTCGTAGCCCACAAAGAGGACGGCCAGCGGCCTGCCCAGCCCCTCCCCCGCCAGGCACATCGCCACGGAGAAGCTGCCGATAAGCACAGCGCTGCGCCGCAGCAGGCCCTTGAGCTCGTCCCGGCTGCCCGCGCCGTGGTGGTAGCCCACAACGGGGGCCACCCCCACGGAATAGCCGATAAAAATGGCCTGAAACACCAGGCTGACGTACATCAGCACCCCATAGGCGGCCACGCCGTCCTCCCCCGCCTTGGCCATGAGCTGGGCGTTATAGAGTATTGACACCACCGACGCGGAGATATTGCTCATCAGCTCGGACGCGCCGTTGGCGCAGGCTTTGAGCACCATCCCGCCGTCAAAGCGGCACCGGCCCAGCCGCAGCAGGCTGCTGTTCCGCCGCCCGAAGTAGGCCAGCGGGAGCGCGCCCCCCACCAGCTGGCTGACGGCGGTGGCCGCCGCCGCGCCCTCCAGCCCCCAGCGGAACACCCCCACAAGCAGCGCGTCCAACACCATGTTTACCGTCCCCGCCGCCACCGTGGCGGCCAGCCCCAGCTTGGGCTTTTCCGCCGTGACAAACAGGCACTGGAACTCCGACTGGAGGATGTAAAAGGGCAGCGCCAGCACAATGATCCGCCCATAGCGCACGCTGTCCCGCAGCAGCTGTCCCTGGGCCCCCAGCCGGGCGGCGATGGACGGCATGAGGACAAAGCCCAATACCGCCAGCACCACGCCGCAGGCCGCCCCCCACGCCACCAGCAGGGAAAAGATCTCGTTGGCCCGCCTGCCATCCCCCTCCCCCAGGGTCTTGGCGATGAGAGCGCTGCCGCCGGTGCCGAACATAAACCCGGCGCAGCCCAGGATGATCAGCACCGGGAAGATGAAATTCACCGCGGCAAAGGGGGTCTTCCCGGCAAAATTGGACACAAAAAAACCATCTACCACCCCGTAGATGGAGGTGAACACCAGCATGACGACGGATGGGAAGGTAAAGCGCAGCAGGCGCTTGTAGTCAAAATGATCGGATAGCTGTATCATTGTCTTTTATACTCCTGCAAAATTTTGATCCCCGCCGGGCGGCCCCGGCACAGCCGGGCCCGTCAGCGGACGTTCAGCCCCCTGGCCGCCTCGCGCAGGGCGGAGAGATACTTTTCCGCCAGCGCCAGGTAGCTGTCCACCTCCTGGTCCGTCCAGCCGGAGAACGCGGCGTTCTCCGCCTCCATAATCCGAACCACGGTGCGCTTTGCCAGCGCCGCGCCCTGCACCGTCAGGCATACGTCCTTGTGCTTTCCCCCGGCCCGCTCCAGGCACACCAGCCCCTCGCCCTCCAGCCTGCGCAGGGCGGAGTTAACGGTCTGCTTGCCCAGGCCGCTGCGGCGGCGCACCTCCTGCAGGGGACAGCGCATATCATCCCCGTAATTCCAGACGGCATACAAAATCTCAAATACGCTGTGGGTCAGCCCCAGCCCCGCCGCCGCCTCGCGGTAGACCAAATCCGTCTCGCAAAACAGCTGGTAAAAGCGCCGGGCCAGATTTGCGCGGTGCTCCATCCTGCCTGCCTCCTTCGTATGAAATCGTACTATCCACGCATTATAGTACGATTTCATACCATTGTCAATCCCCTCTTTCCACGGTAAGCGAGCCTTCCGGTTGCGTTGACGGCGGACGCCGTGTTGCAATTTGGCAACACATGGGCCGCCGTTCCTATTCAATTTCTATTCATAAAAATGAAATCGCCAGTATATCGTCTGGCGAATAAGGAAAATCTTTCCTAAACTAAGTATGGGAGGGATTTTATGACGAATGCAGCTGAAATCGGTCGAAACATCGTGCTGTTGCGGAAGGCGAAAAACATATCTCAAGAGCAGCTGGCTCTGCGGGCGGAGATGAGCGTGTCCTTTCTGCGGGACATTGAGCATGGGCAGGCAAATCCCAGCCTGGATAGTCTTGAGCGGCTGGCGGATATATTAGGCGTAGACGTATGGGTATTTATGCTGTTGTCCAAAAACGACGGGAGCATTCTGGATACTTTACATGAATTGCGGCGTAAGCTGAAAACTGCGGTTGGAAAGGCGGGGGTGATGTAATATCAAAGGCGAGTGCATGGAGATATGCGCACTGCTCTACCAGCTTGGGGTGACCCGAAATTACAAGGGCTTTCCCCAAACGGCGCTGGCGGTGGAACTGTGCGCGGAGCAGCCGGACCGGCTGCTCCAGGTGACAAAACTGGTTTACCCGGACGTGGCAAGACGGTATGGGACAAGCTGGGCGGCGGTGGAGCGGAATATCCGCACGGTGAGCGGCGTCATCTGGCGCTCAAACCCGCTGCTGCTCAATGAGCTGGCCTATGTATCCCTTCCCCAAAAGCCCTGCCCCGCGCAGCTGCTGTCCATTTTGGCTGCTTCGGTGGGCTTCAGGTAACCCATTCCCGGCCGGCTCCACCCTCCCACGTGCCGGGGGCGCGCTTCCGGCCGGACGGACGCTTCATTTGTCATACTGCTTTACGCGGGCCAGGGAAAGGGCGGCGGGGAATTTTCCCCGCCGCCCCTATTTCGCGTCCCGCGCCCTCATCCCATCCCCAGCAGCCGCGCCGCCGCCGTCACCGCCAGGCACAGCCCCAGCCCCAGCGCCGTGGGCAGGACGACGGCCAGCGCCGTCCATTTCACGCTGCCCGTCTCCTTGTACACCGTGAGGCAGGTGGTGGAGCAGGGCCAGTGGAACAGGGAGAACAGCATGGCGCACACCGCCGTCAGCCACGTCCAGCCCTGCTGGGTGAGCAGCTCCCCCAGGGCGGCCAGGCTGTCGAACTCCACCAGGCTGCCCGCCGACAGATAGGCCATGAGCATCACCGGCAGCACGATCTCGTTGGCGGGCCAGCCCAGGATGAAGGCCATGAGGATCACCCCGTCCAGCCCGAACCACCGGGCGAAGGGGTCCAAAAACCCGGTGCAGCGGGCCAGCAGGGAGATGTCCCCCACCGTCACGTTTGCCATCAGCCAGATCGCCGCCCCCGCCGGGGCGGCCACCGCCACCGCCCGCCCCAGCACAAACAGGGTGCGGTCCAGCACCGAGCGGACGATCACCTCCCCCACCCGGGGCTTTCGGAAGGGGGGCAGCTCCAGGGCAAAGGAGGAGGGCATCCCCTTGAGCAGCGTGGCCGACAGCAGCCGGGAGCACCCCAGCGTCCCCGCCACCCCCAGCACCAGCGTGGCCAGCAGCAGCGCCGCCCCCTCCAGCGAGGCCAGCACCCCGGCCCGCCCGCCCACAAAAAAGATGGTGATCAGGGCGATGAGGGTGGGAAATTTGCCGTTACACGGCACCAGGGAGGCGGTGAGGATGGCAATGAGCCGCTCCCGGGGGCTGTCAATGATGCGGCAGCCCGTGACCCCGCAGGCATTACAGCCCAGCGACATGCATATAACCTATATGATTTTGCCCCGCGCCAAAAAAAGCAGGGGGCGGCGGGCTATCCGCCCTGTGCCCCCCGGCTCTCCACCTCCCCCGCCAGCCCGGCGAAATGGACAATCAGCCGCCTGGTCAAATCGGGCAGCCCCTCCGCCCCCCGGACGCAGCCCGCCATGTCATCCCGCTGGGAACTGTCCGCCAGGATATTGCGCACCACCGCGCCATCAAGCCCGTTTTTTTCCACCTTCATCACCCCGGCCATAGCTATGCGCCCCCCGGCCCGCCTATGCCCGCCCGAAAATGGTTGCAAAAAGCGGCGGTCCATGCTATGATAGTTTCGCGCGGTTCCGACCGCTCCGGGCGGGCCGTTTCACCATCCGGCCACCCCAGTCCGACCAAGACAGAAAGAAGGAATCGCGTTGAGAATTTGGAAAATCGGCTCCGGCGCACTGTCCGCCGCCCTCAGCCTGTACGTGGTCTGCCAAGCCTTTTGGGGCGGGGCGCTGAACCTCTTGGCGGGGGAGGCCCCCTCCGGCGCCGCCGGCCTGGTGGTGGCCGCCACGCTGCTGGCCGGCGGCATCGTCTCCATCGTCACCAGCGGCGGCAGCCTGGGCGCCGACATCGCCCTGATCACCCTGCACGGCCTGGGCGCGCTGGTGGGCTTCACCATGTCGGGGCGCTACGCCGATCTGATGATCTGGGCGCTGTGGTCCTTCCTGTGCGCCGTGCTGGCCCTGGTGGACTTCGTGGTGGCCTATAACCAGGACGACAATATTTATGAGGACTTCTCCACCCACGCCCCCCCCTCCGGCCCCCCCACCCTGCGCGCCGTGGTCATGGAGCCCAACCAGAAAAAGCGGGAAGCCGCCATTGATTCCCTGCCGGAGCACGAGGTCAGAAGCTACCTCAAGCAGCTGGTCACCGCCTTCATCAACCGGGAGTCCATCAAGCCCCCCGGCATTGACGACGAACCCCCCAGGGGTCGTGCCGCCCTGACCGTTGTGCTCTCCCTTGTGGTTATTATCGCGGCGGCGGCGGTTATCTTTTTCACGGTCCAGGGCCTGCTGGACGCGGATTCGGAGCCCTCGCCGTCCCCCTCCCCCAGCGCCGGCGTATCCCAGCAGCCCAGCGCCCCGCCCTCTTCCCAGCCCTCCGCCCCCCTCCCCGCCGGGCCCTCCGGCGACCTGGGGGACTACTACGTGGAGATCAAAAGCGCCGTCCTCACCGCCGATTACGGCGGGAGCCAGGCCATCCTCATCACCTACTCCTGGACCAACAACAGCCAGGAGACCACCAACGCCCTGTCCGCCTTCATTGAGCGGGCCTTCCAGGACGGGGTGCAGCTGGATTCGGCCACCATCCTGTCCACCAACCCCCAGTACTCCGCCGGCACCGCCCTGCGGGACGTGCGCCCCGGCGCCACCACCGACGTACAGCGCGCCTACCTGATTTCGGACAGCGGCTCCCCGGTGGAGTTTGAGGTCTTTGAATTTTTGGGCGACGATGAAACCGCAGTGTCCATGAGCTTTGACCCGGCCAGCCTCCCCTCCGTGGAGTGAGAGGCCCCGGCCGCCAAGACAATCCCGCCGGGCGTCCGGCGGACAGAAGGGGAGAACGGCCCGCCGCCGTTCTCCCCTTTTAGAGCCTTTATTCCGACAGGGAGGGAGCGCTGTGGACCCACGGCCCATGACGGTGGCGGGCTACGCCCGGGTATCCACCGAAAACCAGCTGGAAAACTACTCCATTGAGGAGCAGACCGGGCGGCTGCGGGCGTTCTGCGCCGCCAAGGGCTGGACCCTGGGGGAGCTGTACGTGGACGGCGGCTACTCCGGCGGCAATACCGACCGACCGGCCCTGCGGCGGATGCTCTCCCATATCCGGCGGGGCGGCGTGGACGCCGTGGTGGTGTGCAAGCTGGACCGGCTCTCCCGCTCCCAGAAGGACACCCTGACCCTCATTGAGGACGAGCTGCTGGCCCATGGCGCCGATTTTGTGTCTATCAGCGAGAATTTTGACACCTCCACCCCCTTTGGCCGGGCCATGATCGGCATTCTGTCCGTCTTTGCCCAGCTGGAGAAGGACCAGATCACCGAGCGCTTCACCATGGGGCGCATCGGCCGCAGCCGGGCGGGGTACTACCACGGCGGCTCCCGTCCCCCCACCGGGTACGACTACCGGGACGGGCTCTTACAGGTGAACCCGTACCAGGCCATCCAGGTGCGGGAGGCCTTCGCCCTGTTCCTGTCGGGAAAATCCGTCAACGCCGTCAGCCGGGAGCTGTCCGCCCGCTACGCCGGCAGCTGGACCCCCGCCAAGGTGCTGGGCGTGCTGAAAAACACCGTCTACACCGGCAAGGTCCACTTCCGCCGGCAGGATTACGACGGCCTCCACCAGCCCCTGGTCAGCCAGGAGGACTTCCAGGCCGCCGCCCGGCTGCTGGGGCCCGGCTCCCCCAGGGAGGCGGCCAAGACCGCCCCCCAGCGCTCCCCCTTCCGGGCGGGGTATTTTTTGAGCGGACTGGTCTGGTGCGCCCGGTGCGGCGCGCGCTACAGTGCGGTTCACGGCTGCTACCGCTGCTATTCCCGCTCCAAGTGCTCCCCCAAGCTCGTTCGGGACCCGGACTGTAAAAACCGCAGCTGGCCCATCGGCCAGCTGGACGCCCTGGTTCTGGGGGAGCTGGAGCGCCTGCTCACGCCGGAGCTGCTGGCGGATGTCCTCCGCCCGGAAGGGGAGGCGGCTGCCCCGGACTGGGCCGGTCCCGCCGCCCTTGAAAAACGGCTGGACGAGCTAGATCTCCAGACCGGCAGGCTCATACAGCTCTACCAGGTGGGCTCCCTGCCCAGGGAGGAGGTGGAGCGCCGGGCCGCCGCGCTGCGGGCCGAGCGGAACCGGCTCCGGGCACAGCTGGACACGCCGCCCCCCGCCCCGCCCCCGGAGGGGCCGGACAGCGCCGCCCGGCGCTTCTGGGCGGGCTGGGCCGCCGGGGAGGCGGACAGCCGCCGGGCGCTGGCCGCCTCCCTGGTGGAGCGGGTGGAGGTGGACGGGGAGGCGGTGAGCATCTATTGGCGGGTGTAGCGCAAACTCATATCCGCCATCCACATGGTCAGGCACTGCTTGCCGCAGGCCCGGCATTTCTGAAACGCGTGGTCCATGACAAAGGCCACCCGGGGCAGGTAGCCCAGGTCCTCCAGCAGGGTGAACAGGGGGAAAAAGATGGCCATGGGGGGCAGCATCACCGCCACCACCCAGGCGGTCACCCGGTACACCCCGTCCAGCAGGATGCCGGACAGCCACGCCGGGGCCGGGGCCAGCCACGCCGCCAGCGCCTCCCCCACCCGGGCAAACAGGGCGGTGAGCAGGGCCGACGGGCCGTTGGCCCCCGCCACCGTCAGCCACACCACCAGCCCGAACAGCAGCAGCATCAACGGGATGCCGGTGGATTTGGAGGTGAGCAGGCGGTCCAGCCGCCGCTGGCGGCGCAGGCGGTCCGCCCGCTCCTCCCGCACCACCTGGGCGGCGTACCGCTCCGCCAGGGTGACCCGCTCCCTGGGCTCCCGCCGGGAGGCGGCGGGGGCGTCCGCCTCCACCAGCCGGGCAATGGCCCTCTTGAGCTCCTCCAGCCCCTCCTGCCGCCCGGCAGAGGTGCCCACCACAGGCGTCCCCAGGCGCTGGGACAGGGCGGGCAGGTCCACCTCCACCCCCAGCCGTTTGGCCTCGTCCAGCAGGTTAACGCACACCAGCACCTTCCCCGTCAGCTCCAGCACCTGGAGCACCAGAATCAGGTTCCGCTCCAGGCAGGTGGCGTCGCACACCACCACCACAGCGTCCGCCTGGCCGCTCTCAATGTAGTCCCGGGCCACCGCCTCCTCCTGGGAGTGGGCAGCCAAGGAATAGGTCCCGGGCAGGTCGATCAGCTGGTACTCCCGCCCCTCAAAGATGTACTCTCCCCGGGCGGTGGCCACCGTCTTCCCCGCCCAGTTCCCCGTATGCTGCCGGAGCTTGGTCAAAGCGTTGAACAGGGTGGACTTCCCCACATTGGGGTTGCCGGCCAGCGCCACCCGCTTCATGTGGCCACCGCCCCGGCAGCCACCTCCTGAACCCGCCGCTCCAGGGCCACGCCGTCGGCGTCCGCCCGGCGCAGGGCGATGAGCGCCCCCCGGATCAGATAGGCGCAGGGGTCCCCGGCGGGGCTGCGCAGCACACAGGTTACCCGGGTGCCCCGCACCAGCCCCAGGTCGGTGAGCCGCCGGTCCATGGCCGGTCCCGCGCTCACCTCAGTCACATAGGCGCTCTCCCCCTCCCGGAGGGTGGACAAACGCAGCGCTTCATACATAATAGACAGCTCCTTTCCCGCGCGGGCCGCCTTGCGGACGGTCCGCAAGCTATCCTATGGCGGGAAGAGGCGAATTGTGAAAACAGCAAAGCCCCCGCCGCCGGCGGGGGCTTTGCTCAGTCATTGTGTATGTGAATATGGTTATTGATGTGGTTGGCGCAGTAGCAATAATACCCGTCACACTTGGAACAGTAGCGGAACTCCATATTGGGGTCGTCCTGGTCGGTGAGGCCGCATACCGCGCACTTGTGCAGGTAGCCGCCGGTCTCCCTGGCCTTCTTCTGGGCCTGCCGCTGGGCCTTCTTGAAGTTGATGACCTGGGGGTCCGCCCGGCGGCGGGCAAAGCCCAGCTTCATGGACCAGAAGGGCCAGGTGAAGATGAAGTAGTTGATAAAGCTGGGCAGGGCCAGCAGGATCACAAACGGGCCGCTCTCCACCCCCTCCAGCAGGATAAGGGCCACGTCCAGCAGGGCCAGCCACTTCATTTTGATGGGGAGCACGAACATGAACAGCACCTGCATCTCGCTGTACATGGTGGCGATGACCAGGAAGAAGGACAGGTGGATGTAATAGATGCTGGCAGCGCCCAGAAGCAGGCCGCCCGCAATGGACAGCGCCGTCCCGCACAGGTAGAACAGGCTGAACTTGACCGTCCCCCACTCCCGCTCCAGCATCTGGCCCGTCCAATAGACCACATAGCAGCCCAGCAGCAGGTAAAAGGGATTGCTGCTGCTGGGGATCAAAACGAAGGTGACCAGCCGCCAGACCTGCCCCCGAAAAATCAGGGCGCGGTGGAAGAACAGGAGGTTGGCCAGCGCACCCCGGAAAAACAGGTCCAGGATACCCACGGCCGCCTGGCCGATGGCAATATACATGGCCAGGTTGGATATGCCCAACCGGGGATGCTTGGCGCAGAAACGGTCAATCGGACCGTAATGGTCGTTGCGGTACATCATGGACAAGTCTCCTTTTCGCTCGTTGACACCATTCTACCCCATTCGGACTGGAAAATAATCAATAAACTGTGAATCATTTGCTGTAGAGCTCCACAATATGGCGCAGCACCTCCACCACCGCGTCCATCTCCTCCACGCAGGCCAGCTCCAGCGGGCCGTGGAAATTGTAGCCGCCGGTGCCCAGGTTGGGACAGGGCAGGCCCATATAGGACAGCCGCGCCCCGTCGGTGCCCCCCCGGATGGGCTCCACCGCCGGGGTGAGCCCCGCCAGCTCCGCCGCCCGCTTGGCATTGTCCACCAGATGCATACAGTCCGTGAGCTTCTCCTTCATGTTGTAGTAGCTGTCCTTCAGGGTGAGCTCCACCCTGGCGGTGGGGTGGTCCGCCCCCACCTGGGCGGCGGAGCGCTCCATCAGCGCCTTTTTCTCCTCAAACTTGGCCCGGTCGTGGTCCCGGATGATATACTCCATGTGGGCCGAGGCGGTGGTGCCCGTCAGGACGTCCAGGTGGAAGAAGCCCTCGTACCCATCCGTCTTGCCGGGGACGGCCGACCGGGGCAGCAGGGCGTTGAGCTCCTGGGCGATGAGCAGGGCGTTTTCCATCACGCCCTTGGCGGAGCCCGGGTGGACGGACACGCCGGTGATATCCACCTTGGCGCTGGCGGCGTTGAAGTTCTCGTACTCGATGGACCCCGCCGCGGAGCCGTCTACCGTGTAGGCGTACCGGGCCCCGAAGGCCGCCACGTCGAAGTGGTCGGGGCCCTCGCCGATCTCCTCGTCGGGGGTGAAGGCGATACACAGCCGCCCGTGGGGCAGGTTTTCGTCGATGACCCGCTGACACAGGGTCATGATCTCCGCCACCCCCGCCTTATCGTCCGCCCCCAGCAGGGTGGAACCGTCGGCGGTGATGAGGGTTTTGCCCTTCAGCCCCGCCAGGAAGGGAAAGTCCGCCGCCTTGATCACCCGGCCCCCCTGGGGCAGGGCGATGTCGCCGCCGTCGTACTTCTCATGGAGGATGGGCTTTACATTCTCCCCGGAGAAGGCGGGAGCGGTATCCATGTGGGCCAGCAGGCCCAGGGCGGGGGCGCCCTCGCAGCCGGGGGAGGCGGGCAGCCAGGCCGTGACGATACAGTGCTCGTTGACGCTGGGGTTTTCCAGCCCCAGCCCCTTCAGCTCGTCCACCAGCGCCCGGGCCAGGTCCCACTGGCCCGGGGTGGAGGGGGTGACCCCCGTTTCCTCCGAGGATGCGGTGTGGATTTGAACATACTTCAGCAGTCTTTCGTAGGCTCTCATATGGCAAAAAACTTCCTTTCGTTTTGAGGAGCTGTACCAATAGCCTCAGCACCCAGCTTTACGGCCAAAATTGCCGCCGGCAAAGTATTCCCGCGATTTTTCGCCTTGCCACCGGCAATTTCGGCTCGCGAATCTGATATACTTCGGCTATTCGTACAGCTTCTGAGTTCACAGCATAACCGGGTTTGTGGTCCACTCCAGCCCGCACCGCCCCGGCTCCCGGCGGCACAGCTGGTAGAAGTCGGTACAGCGGGCCTCCAGCTCCAGCAGGGGCTCCCCCCTGCCGTGGGCGGGCTTGGTGAGGACAGGCAGGGCCGCCCGGCCCTTCATCTCCCGCAGCAGGGCCCGGCCCCCTTCGTTGGCCCCCAGCACCCGGAGGTAGGGCGGGTGGGCGGGCCGGTGGGCCTCCCGCAGCCCCAGCGCCCCCCACAGCAGGGCCCGGCGGATGCGGGCGTGGGCATAGCGCTTGGTCTTGGCCAGCCCGTATACCTCCTCCAGCGTCCTCCCCTGCCGCACCGCCCGGTACAGCCGGTGGGACAGCCCCTCCCCGCAGTCGGGCAGGGCGGCAAAGCCGCCCTCGTCCATGGCGCGCAGGACGGCCAGCGCCGCCCGTTCCCCGCACCTCAGCCCGGCGGGGTTTTCCGCGGCCAGCGCCCCCGACAAAATTTGCTCCCGCAAAAAGGAGGCGGAGGGGTACTGGGGGTGCGCCCCCCCGTCGTGCCCCGCCCCCGCCCGGCGGACGGTGACGGGCTCGATCCCGCTTTGCAGGGCGTTCAGCGCCCGGAGGTACTCCACCCCCAGGTTATTGTTCGGCCGGGAGAGCAGCTCCGCCGCCGTCCCCGCCACCTCCTCCGCCGCCCGCTGGCGGCAGGCGGCAAAGGGAAGCCCCTGGTCCAAAAACCGCCGCAGGGCCGTGCGGTAAGCGGGGCTGTCCAGGCACCGGGCCAGCCGCCCAAGCCCCTGGGCCGCCCCGCACTCGCTGCCAAAGGACAGGTGGGTCACCACCCCTGTGGCCGCCAGCAGCTCCACCGCCCCCCGGGCGAAGGTCTCCGCCGAGGACGCCGCCCACACCGTAGGCAGCTCCAGCACCAGGTCCGCGCCCCCCTCCAGGGCGGCCCGGGCCCGGGTCCATTTGTCAAAGACGGCGCACTCCCCCCGCTGCACAAAGTTCCCGCTCATCACGGCCACCACGGCGCACTCCCCCAGCGCCCGGCGGGTCTCCCCCAGGTGGAAGGCGTGCCCCGGGTGGAAGGGATTATACTCCGCCACCACCCCCGCCACGGTCATGGCCCTCCTCCTCCCACTTATTTTCGGCAAAATCGCGAAAACCGCTTGCGGTATGCCGTCCTTCGTAGTATAATGTGTCCGTTATACAGCCGTGCCTTTCGTTATTATACGCCCAAAGGCCGGGCAAAGTAAATACCCAGTTATGTCCCATCACGGAAGCTGGAAATCGTGACTAAAGGAGTGCGGAATATGAAAGTTCTCGTCATCAACGCCGGCAGTTCATCCTTGAAGTACCAATTGCTGGACACCGGCAGCCAGAATGTGCTGGCCAAGGGTCTGTGCGAACGCATCGGCATCGACGGCAAATTCACCTATAAGGCCCCCGGCAAAGCCGTTGTGGACGCCCGCGACGTGGCCATGCCCACCCATTCCGAGGCCATCCAGACCGTGCTCAACGCCCTAGTGGACCCGGAAAACGGCGTCATCGCCTCCATGAAGGAGATCGACGCAGTGGGCCACCGCGTCGTCCACGGCGGCGAGACCTTCGCCCACTCCGTACGCATCGACGGGCAGGTGCTCTCCGCCATGGAGGCGTGCGTCCCCCTGGCCCCCCTGCACAACCCCGCCAACATCCTGGGCGTCAAGGCCTGCTCCGCCGTCATGGGCCCCAACGTGCCCCAGGTGGCCGTGTTCGACACCGCCTTCCACCAGACCATGCCCCCTGTGGCCTACACCTACGCCCTGCCCTACGAGTACTACCAGCAGGACAAGGTGCGCCGCTACGGCTTCCACGGCACCAGCCACAAGTACGTCACCCAGCGGGCCGCCGACATGCTGGGCAAGCCCATCGAATCCCTCAAGCTCATCTCCTGCCACCTGGGCAACGGCTCCTCCGTGGCCGCCGTGGCCGGTGGGAAAAGCGTGGATACCTCCATGGGCTTCACCCCCCTGGCCGGCGTGCCCATGGGCACCCGCTCCGGCGATCTGGACGCGGGCATTCTGGAGTACCTGATGAACAAGCACGGCATGGACATCAAGGAAATGCTCAATGTGCTCAATAAAAAATCCGGCGTCCAAGGCCTGTCCGGCGTGTCCTCCGACTTCCGGGACCTGTGCGCCGCCCGGGACGCAGGCAATGGGCGGGCGGCGCTGGCGCTGGACCTGTTCAACTACGGCGTGAAGAAGTATATCGGGGCCTATGCCGCCGCCATGGGCGGGGTGGACGCCGTGATCTTCACCGCCGGCGTGGGCGAGAACGACGCCGCGCAGCGCATGGCCATCGCCTCGGGCCTGGAGTTCATGGGCATCAAGATGGACCCCGACGCCAACAGCGTCCGGGGCAAGGAGGCCATCATCTCCGCCATCGACTCCAAGGTGAAGGTGCTGCTCATCCCCACCAACGAGGAGCTGATGATCGCGCTGGAGACTGCGGCACTGGTGTAAAGGCGGCGCCCATGAAAAAGCAGTTATAACCGCTATTAAGAAATAAAATCACGCATCTTTTCCAACAACAACTCCCCGGCGGGTGTCCGCCGGGGAGTTGTTTCAGAAATTTTTAGCCCGCCACATGAGATACCCCTCCAGAATCAGCGATGCCGCCACTGCGTCCACGTTATTCCTGTGGGCCTTCATCTTCTTGCCCGAGGCGTGGAGAATCTGGTGGGCCTCGATGGTGGTGCGCCGCTCGTCCCACAGCCGCACCGGCATCCCGGTTTTCTCCTCCACCAGGGCGGCAAAGGCCCGGTACAGCTCCGCCCGTGGGCCCTCCGTACCGTCCATGTTCCGGGGAAAGCCCATCACCAGCTCGTCCACCTGCCGCTCCCGGGCGAGCCGGGCCAGCTCCTCTGCCGCCCGCTCCTGGCTGCGGGTGCGGATCACGGTGGTATAGCCCGCCAGCAGCCCCGAGGCGTCGGACACCGCCACCCCTGTGCGGGCGTCGCCGTAATCAATGGCCATCACACGCATATTGACCCTCCGTTCCAGAATGGCCGGGCGTTCAGCCTGCGCCGAACCGCCCCACAGCCGTCACATTATCCTCGCAGCCGCCCCCCTCAGGCGGCAACGGCGTCCCGATGGCCACAGCATACCATATCCCCCCTGCTTTTTCAAGGCAAATAATCCCGCCACCCCCTTGACAAGCCCCGCCCGGTGTGATATGCTATCAGCACCTGTGAGCAGGGCTTTCTTTTTGTGCGTATTTTTACGGGATAGGCACAAAAACCCTGACCCCTCCCCGGAGGACCGCAGGGAGGCAATTGGCCGATTTCCCGTAGCTTCCAATGGGCGCGTTTTGCCCATTTTGAGCGCTGGAGTCGGCAAAGGCCGGTCCGGCGCTTTTTTGCCGCCCGGTCAATTTAAAAGGAGGTGCCGAGAATGGCGAAAGCCGGAAACCGTGTGAAGGTCGTGCTGCGCTGCTCCGAGTGCAAGCAGCGCAACTACAACACCAAGAAGAACAAGCGCAATACCACCGAGCGCCTGGAGCTCAACAAGTACTGCCCCTTCTGCAGAAAGCACACGAAGCACACCGAAACCAAGTAATGGGCGCCGCTCAAAGGAAAGAAGGGTTAACGTAAATGTCTGAACAGGAAAAGCGGGACAACACCGCCACTCCGAAGGAGTCCGTAAGCTCCGACAAGAAGGCCAAGGCCCCCAAGAAGAAGGAACAGAAGCCAAACCGCCTCCTGCGCTGGCTCAAGGACCTGAAGGGTGAGCTGAAAAAGGTCACCTGGCCCTCCCTCAAGGACACGGTTAAAAACGTGGGCGTCGTCATCGTGTGCGTCATCCTCGTGGGCATTTTCATCTGGGGGTTCGACTACCTCGCCCGTGCGGTGATCCAAGCCCTGTTTGCGTTGTTTGAGTACCTGGGCTAAGGGGTCGCGGAATGGCTGACGAATTGAAATGGTATGTGGCCCACACCTACTCCGGCTATGAGAACACCGTAGCCATGTCCATTGAGCAGGCCGTGGAAAACCGCAGCATGCACGACCTCATCGCCGAGGTGTCCATTCCTCTTGAGACCGTCACCGAGATCACCGACAACGGCCCCAAAACCGTGGAGCGCAAGGTATTCCCCGGCTACGTGCTGGTGAAAATGGTCATGACCGACGAGACCTGGCATCTGGTGCGCAACATCCGGGGCGTCACCGGCTTTGTGGGCTCGGCCAACAAGGCCATCCCCCTCACCGAGGAGGAGATCGCCGCCCTGGGCGTGGAAAAGCGCGAGGTGGTGGTGAGCTACGGCGTGGGCGACAGCGTGAAGATCACCGACGGCGCCCTGGCCTCCTTCATCGGCACGGTGGAGGATCTGGATACCGAGCGCGGCAAGGTCCGGGTGGTGGTGTCCATGTTCGGCCGGGAGACCCCTGTCGAATTGGAGCTGGATCAAGTCGAAACGATCTAAGAAAATCAGAGGCGGGTGAGACCCGCCAGTGGGAGAAATCCCCGAAGCGGATTTCGTCACCACCACATTTTATGTAGGAGGTGCTGTTTCAAATGGCACAGAAAATTACTGGATATGTAAAGCTGCAGATCCCCGCCGGCCAGGCAACCCCGGCCCCCCCCGTGGGCCCCGCCCTGGGCCAGCACGGCGTGAACATCGCCGCCTTTACCAAGGAGTTCAACGAGCGCACCAAAAAGGACATGGGCCTGATCATCCCCGTGGTCATCACCGTGTATGCCGACCGCTCCTTCTCCTTCATCACCAAGACCCCCCCTGCCGCCGTGCTCATCAAGAAGGCGTGCAATATCGAGTCCGGCTCCGGCGTGCCCAATAAGACAAAGGTGGCCACCCTGTCCAAGGCCGACTGCCAGAAGATCGCCGAGACCAAAATGCCCGACCTGAACGCCGCCAGCCTGGAGGCCGCCATGAGCATGATCGCCGGTACCGCCCGCTCCATGGGCGTGCTGGTGGAAGAGTAAGGGAAAGGAGGAAGCAGCAATGGCTAAGAAAGGCAAAAAGTATGTGGACAGCGCCAAGCTCATCGACCGCGCCGCCCAGTATGACGTGAACGAGGCCATGGAGCTGGTCATCAAGACCGCCACCGCCAAGTTTGACGAGACCGTGGAGCTGCACGTGAAGCTGGGCGTGGATTCCCGCCACGCCGACCAGCAGGTCCGCGGCGCCATCGTCCTCCCCCACGGCACCGGCAAGACCGCCCGGGTGCTGGTGTTCGCCAAGGGCGACAAGGCCGACGAGGCCCGCGCCGCCGGCGCCGATTTTGTGGGCGATATGGACATGGTGGAGAAGATCCAGAAGGAAAACTGGTTCGACTTTGACGTTGTGGTCGCCACCCCCGACATGATGGGCGTTGTGGGCCGTCTGGGTAAGGTCCTGGGCCCCAAGGGCCTGATGCCCTCCCCCAAGGCCGGCACCGTCACCCCCAACGTGACCCAGGCCGTCAACGAGATCAAGGCCGGTAAGGTGGAGTACCGTCTGGACAAGACCAACATCATCCACTGCCCCATCGGCAAGGTGTCCTTTGGCCCCGAGAAGCTGGGCGATAACCTGAACGCCCTCATGGGCGCCATCGTCAAGGCCAAGCCCGCCGCCGCCAAGGGCCAGTACGTGAAGAGCTGCGTCGCCGCCGCCACCATGGGCCCCGGCGTGAAGCTGAACACCGGTAAGTTCGCCTGAGAAGCACATAGAATCACGCACATAGAAAAGCCGCCGGCTCTGCCGGCGGCTTTTTCATGTCTTTATTTCTTTTTTCTCACCTTCAGCACATCCCGGTAAAAGGCCTCCATCTCCCGCCTGGTCTTGAACGTGCCCACATACATCTGGTTCCCCATGGCCCCGGACAGCACATCGGGAATGCGGTCCACCATCTTCAGATTCCCGCTGTATTTGGCCAGGATGTCCACATGGCTCAGGGCAAAGGGCTTGCCGTCCCGGCGTCCGGCGTAGGCACAGAAGGCGCGCTCCCCCGCCTCCAGGGTGGAGCGGTCAAAGGCGACCATGTCCGCCCAGATCTTATAGACATTGGTGGAGTTGGCATAATTCATCATGTCCGGGCTGAACCCGCCGCAGGGACGCATATTCACCTCCAGCGCCACCACGTCCCCCTTCCTGCCCATACCCGCCTGGTCCCGGGTGAGGCGGAAGAACTCAAAGTGCACAAACCGGCTCTTCACGCCGAAGCTCTTCACCGTGGCCCGTCCCGCCCTCCTGGTGTCGGCGGCCAGATCCTTGACAATGTAATAGATGGAGTTATCCTCCTGATTCACAATGTCCATGATGGACATGGGGGTGACGTTGCCGGTCTCAAAAACAGGCTCCCCCCTGGAGTCGATGATGGCGTCGTAGGAATTGACCTCGGCGTGAATGAACTCCTCCATGATATAGGGCACGCCCTCCATGCGCCGGGCCAGAAAGGCCCCCAGCTCGGTCTCGCTGGACAGCTTATGGGTGTCGGAGGCGCCCACGCCATTGTCCGGCTTGACCACCACCGGCCAGCCCACCTTTTTAATAAAGGCCAGGCACCCCTTTTCGTCGTCCACCAGATGATAGCGGGCGGCGGGGATGCCCGCCTTTTGGTAAAACTCCTTCATCCGGGACTTATACTTGATGCGGGGGATATCCCCCTCCTGAAAGCCGGAGGTGATGCGGAAATCCGTGCGCAGCCTGGCGTCCCGCTCCAGCCAATACTCGTTGTTGGATTCCAGCCAGTCGATCCGGCCGTAGCGGAAGATGAAGTAGGCCACCGCCCGGTACACCTCGTCATAGTTTTCCAGGCTGTCCACCCGGTAGTACTCGTTCAGGCTGTTTTTCAGCTCGCCCATGAGCCCGTCATAGGGGGCGTCGCCAATGCCCAGCACGTTCATGCCGTTATTTTTCAGCTCCCGGCAGAACTGCCAGTAGTTGGTGGGGAAGTTGGGGGAAATGAAGATCACGTTTTTCATAGCTTTTCCTTCTCTCTCTGGGTTGGGTCAATTCTCCAGCAAATAGGGCACAAAGTAGGCCACCTGTTTATACCACCAGTCCCAGTCGTGGGCCACGTCCCAGCCCCACACGTCCACCCAGAGGCGGATACCCTTCTCCCGGAAAATATCCGCCAGCCACAGGGTCGTCCCCGGGACCTCCCAGGGCCCCCGGCCCACGCAGATGACCCCCTTCTTCTGGTTGTAAAGCTGGATGAAGGGGTGGTCCTTGGGCATGTTGGCCAGGCAGTGCACTGGGGAGTTGCGGTAGACCACCTCATCCATATAGCTGCCGAAGCCGTACTCCGCGCTGTAGATACCGCTCAGGGCCAGCACCCGGTCAAACAGGTCCGGGCGGCGGAAGAACAGGTTGGCGGCGTGGGTGGCTCCCAGGGAGCAGCCGAACGCCATCACCCCCGCCTCCCCGGTCCAGCCGTTGCGCTGGTTCACCATAGCGCGCATAAAGGGCACCATCTCGTCGGTGATATAGGCCAGCCACTGCTCATAGCGCCGGATACGCCAATAGGGGTCCCCCCACTTGTCGGACCAGCTCTCCGCGTCCATGGTGTCGACGGCGAACACCATCACCTGGCCGGATTCAATCCAAGGGGCCCAGGCGTCGGTCATTTTGAAGTTCTCAAAATCAAAGAAGCGCCCGTCCTGGCAGGGGATGAACAGCACCGGGCGGCCCGCGTGACCATATACCTTACACTCCATGTCCCGGCCCAGGGCGGGGCTGTAATCCTTGAAATACTGCGTCTGCATAGAATTCCTCCCGGTCCGCTCACGCATTCTCCCTGCCATAGAGCAGGGTGTTCATGAAAAATGGAATCTGCCGCTCCCAGCTGGCCTCGCTGTGGTCGCCGCCGGGGACGATGCGGAAGTCCAGCAGCACCCGCTTATCCAACAGCGCGGCCGCCGTCCGCCCCAGCAGCTTGTAGGTCTGGGCGTGGTTGGAGATCTCCCGGGAGCCGTAGTCCATGTACACCACCGTGCCCGGCGAAATCCGGGCGGTTCGGATGAGGGTATCTACCTTCCCCGGCGCCACCCACAGCGACGGGGACAGCGCCGCAGCCCGGGAAAAGTAGCGGTTATACTCCATCACTGCGTACAGGGCCATCAGCCCCCCCATAGAGCTGCCGGCGATGAAGGTATCGTTCCGCCCGGGAAGCGTGGGGAACTCCTGGTCGATGGCCGGCTTGAAGCTGCGGACCAGCCACTCCATGGTGGTCTTTCCCCGTCCCCGCACCCGGCCCGTGTCGCTGTTGGAGAAGGTCCAGGGGGAGTATTCGCTCAGCCGGCCGTTGTCCGGGTGGTGATTACACTCCACCGCAGCCACGATGAGCTGGGTCTGGGCAGCGTCCAAGTACTCCCCCATCCCCCAGCTCTTGCCGTAGGTGGCGTCCTCGTCAAAAAAAACATTGTGCCCGTCGAACATGTACAAAACGGGGTAGCGCAGCTCCGGGTTCCTCTGCCAGGAGTCGGGCAGGTAGATGTAAGCCCGGCGGGATTCCTCCCCTGTGAGCTCGGGTATGGTGATATTCCATTTGTCAATCATAGGCCAGGATCCTTTCCCGCTTCAACGCGGCGTTATATCGGAACAAGGCTGAACCGGCACAGGTCAAGGCGGCGCGGGGCCCTGCGGCGATGGGCCGCAGACCCGGAAAAGATCATTTGATCCCCTTGAACCTGCTTGACTATAATAGGATAGTTTAGCACAGTGACGTAAAAAATGCAATTCACGGATTTCCTGATCTTCGCCCCTCCCGTCCCCTCTGACTAGCGCATTTTTACAGACGCCGGGGCCGGGAGCCCCCCGCGCCTCCCGGGCGGAGAGGCAACCACATCTGTTTTCAGCGACGGCTAAGACCGCCGGCCTAACGGCCGGCGGTCTTCCTTGGCAGCTTATTTTGTTCCTGCGTCTGGGCCCACAGCTGCATCCCTGTAACCAGTATGAAGGTGGCCACCGCCGGGGAGACCAGGGCGTGACCCGCAATGGCGGAGATGCCGAAGCCCATGAGCACGGCATACAGCGCGGTGCAGTAGTCCAGGCTGGCCAGGCGCTGCGCCGGGCGGCGGAAAAACTGCACGATAGCCCAGGCAAAGAAGCCCAAATAGGGCAGATAGTACAGCGCCATGCCGAAAATACCGTGGCGCAGCAGCACGGCCAGCGGGTCCATCTCCACCATGAAGTGGACCTCCCGCCCATAGGCTGGCACATTGGCGTAGCCGATGCCCAGCAGCTTGGCCGCAGCGCCTCCCTCAGTGTACACCTGGACGGAAGGGCAGGAACCCAGCAGGCGGCGGCTGAGAATCTGGTCGATGTGCTCCAAGGTCTCGTTGTTGTTGAGCAGGTCCTTCAGCCACGTGCCCTTGGCAGCCCGCTGGATCTCCTCCCCCCAGGACAGCAGGGTCTGCTCCGGGTCGTTCTCCAACAGCGCAAAATACACGTTGTCCAGATAGTCCTTCAGCGGGGAGTTAAGGAAAAAGATCAGGATCATCACCAGCGCCCCGGCCATGGCAGCGGTTTGAACCAGCCGCGCCCTGGTGCGCTCCCGGATCAGATAGACCACCTGCCACACAAAGGCCGCCACGCTGTAGAGCACAATAGCGCCGAATATAATCTTGGTGCCCAGGAAGTTGGCGCTCACCGCCACCGCGAACAGGGCCCACACCGCCAGCGCGCCCTTCCACCAGGTCTTTTTGGAGATCTCGGAGAGCAGCTGGACGCAGTACTGCATGGTAAAGGGTGCGGTGAGGGCCATAATGCAACCCACCTCATTGGCAGCGTAGAACCAGCCCCGGAAGCCCATGCCCGCGTTGCCGTAGGAAACGAAGCTGGTGCCGGTGGCCACGGCGATGGGGATGACGCTGGCATAGATGCCCCCCGCCAGGGCGATGGACCGGGTGGTGACAAGATATCCGTACTGCTTGTACACCGACCAGAGGAAGAGGAACACGAAGGGGAAGAAGAAGGTCTTAATCACGTCCTTCATATTGCTCAAACACAGGGACAGCCCGCCCAGGGTGAACATATACCCCATGAACAGCGCCAGATAGGCCAGCAGCGCCCCGGTGTAGGCCAGCATCCGCTTTTTCCCCGGGAAATCGCTGACAAGGACGGTATACAGGAAGGCCGCAGCCATAAACAGCGAGCGCACCACAATACCCACCGTGATGGGATGCTCAAATTCCGCCCCCAAGCCGGTGAGCGCATCCAGCAGGGGCTGGCACAGGATGTAAACCGCCAGGACCATGGGCAGACGGGCCTTTGCCGCCGCCTGAATCTTCGTGCGTAAATTCTCCATTATATACCTCCACGCGCTGTCGGGCGTCTGTCCTCAAAACACAGCTTTCTTAGTATAGTATAGCTTGGCGGATAATGCAATAAAAAAACGCTCAAAAGAATGTTAACATTTTGAAAAGGCAGGAAAAAGCCCTCCGCACCCGCGGCGCGGAGGGCTTGATGTAAGCAGGGACACCCGGCGCCTTACAGCGCCGCTTTCACGGCCTCCACCATGTCGGTCTTTTCCCAGGGCAGGTCCAGCTCCGGGCGGCCGAAGTGTCCATAGGCGGCGGTCTGACGGTAAAGAGGCTTACGCAGGTCCAGGCGGTTGATGATGGCGGTGGGCCGCAGGTCAAACACCTTGTCCACAGCCGCCTCCAGCGCCTCGTCGCTGACAGAGCCGGTGCCGAAGGTGTCCACCCGGACGGAGACCGGCTTGGCCACGCCGATGGCATAGGCCAGCTGAACCTGGCACTTGCCGGCCAGCCCGGCGGCTACGATGTTCTTGGCCACCCAGCGGGCGGCGTAGGCGGCGGAGCGGTCCACCTTGGTGGGGTCCTTGCCGGAGAAAGCGCCGCCGCCGTGGGGAGCGGACCCGCCGTAAGTATCCACGATGATCTTCCGCCCGGTGAGGCCGGAGTCCCCCTGGGGCCCGCCCACCACAAAACGGCCTGTGGGATTGACCAGGATGCGGGTGTTTTCATCCAGCAGCTTGGCGGGGATGGTGGGCTTCACCACCAGCTCAATCATGTCGGCACGGATCTGCTCCAGGGTGGCCTCGGGGGCGTGCTGGGTGGACAGCACCACCGTATCCACCCGGACGGGGCTGCCGTCCGCGCCGTACTCCACCGTGACCTGGCTCTTGCCGTCGGGCCGCAGATAATCCACCAGCTTGTCCTTGCGCACCTGGGTGAGCCGCTGGGCCAGCTTGTGGGACAGGGAGATGGCCAGGGGCATCAGCTCCTGCGTCTCGGTGCAGGCGTAGCCGAACATCATGCCCTGGTCGCCGGCCCCGTTGTCCAGGCCGTCGTCCAGCTGGCCCTCCTTGGCCTCCAGCGCCTTATCCACCCCCAGGGCGATGTCGGGGGACTGCTCATCGATGTTGGTGATGACGGCGCAGCTGTCGCCGTCAAAGCCGTACTTGGCCCGGTCGTAGCCGATATCCCGGATCACCTGCCGGGCAATCTTGGGAATGTCCACATAGCAGGAGGTGGTGATCTCCCCCATGATGTGGACAAGGCCGGTGGATACCGCGGTCTCGCAGGCCACCCGGGCGGCGGGGTCCTTCTCGATGATGGCGTCCAGGATGGCGTCGGAGATCTGGTCGCAGATCTTGTCGGGGTGGCCCTCGGTCACCGATTCAGAGGTAAATAGTCTTTTTGCCATGGTTTGTTCTCCTTTCTTTTGGGAAAGAGGCTGAAAAAGCCCCCGCCGGATAACGGCGGGGGCAGAATGGGTTCAGTTCTCTCCTCATCTTGCGTTTCCGCCGGACTTGGCACCTTGCTTCGCAGGTTGCCGTGGCTTCATTGGGCCGGTCCCTCCGCCACTCTTGATAAGGGTTATTCAATTGTACCTTCCCATTATAACACAGCTTTTCCCGCTGTCAATGGGCATTTTCGGAAAAACCCGAAGAAACCGCCTGCCCCGCCGGGTACGGGGGCCGAAGGGCTTTGCCTCAGCCCCCCGCCCCGGCCCGCATGGGCAAGATATCCCGCCGGTACACCCGGCGCATGAAGGCGATACACAGCGCGCAGGAGAACAGCTCCGCGATGGGGAAGGCCAGCCACACCTGCTCCAGCTCAAACAGCCGGGAGAGGAGGAAGGCCGCGGGCAGCAGCACGATGAGCTGACGCACCAGCGAGGAGGTCAGGCTGAGTATGCCGTGGTCCAGGGCCTGGAACACCGAGGAGCTCACAATGCCGAAGCCCGCCAGCAGCCAGCTGTAGGATATGATGCGCAGGGCAGGAATCCCGATAGCCAGCAGATCCCCCGCCGCCTCGTCCTCCGCTTGAAATATGGACAGCAACGGGCCGGGCGCCAGCTGGAACACCGCGAAACCGACGGCCATCAGCGCGGTGGCGTAGACGGCGCTGAGCTTGATGGTTTTCAGGATGCGCTCCGGCTTGCGGGCGCCGTAGTTAAAGGCCACAATGGGCACCATGCCGTTACAAAGGCCGAACACCGGCATGAAGAAGAAGGACTGCAGCTTGAAATACACCCCAAATACCGCCGTAGCCGTCTTGGTGAAGCCCAAAAGGATCTGGTTCATGCCGAACACCATCACCGAGCCGATGGACTGCATGACGATGCCGGGCAGGCCCACGCTGTAGATGGCCTTGATGGTGGGCCCGTGGGGCCGGAAGCCCCGGAAGGACAGGCTCACGTCCGGGTTCTGGGTAAGGTTGAAAAAGACGGACACGCCGCACCCCACACACTGGCCGATGACGGTGGCCAATGCCGCCCCCGCCACCTCCATCCTGGGGAAGGGGCCCAGGCCGAAGATAAGGATGGGGTCCAAGATGATGTTGGTCACCGCCCCCACCGCCTGGGCGATCATAGACTGGACGGTCCGCCCGGTGGCCTGAAGGATGCGCTCCAGCGTCACCGCCCCAAACAGGCCCATGCTCACCCCGCAGCAGATGGACAGGTAGTCCGCGCCGTAGTTGATGATGCCCTCCACATCGGTCTGCACCGCATAGAACAGCCGGGAACAGCTCAGCCCCAGCGCCACAAACGCCAGGCAGCTCAGCGCCGCCAGGAAGATGCCGTTCACCGCCGCCTGGTCCGCCTTGTCGCGGCGCTGCTCCCCCAGGCTGCGGGACAGCAGGGCGTTGATGCCCACGCCGGTGCCCACGCTGACGGCGATCATCAGGTTCTGCACCGGGAACGCCAGCGACACCGCGTTGAGCGCGTCCTCATTGAGCTGGGAGACAAAATAGCTGTCCACCACGTTGTAAAACGCCTGGACCAGCATGGAGATCATGATGGGAATGGACATGTTCAGCAAAAGCTGATTCACCGGCATGGCGCCCATCTTGTTTTCGCCTTCGGGCCGTACCACAGGGGATTCCTCCTTTTTCTCTGCGGGGCGCCGCCCCGCCCGCGTCAAATCACAGTAATACATGATTATAGTGGAATCTGATTTTATTGTCAATGGGTGTCGCCCGGCGGCAAAAAAGAAAAGCGCCCGGCGAAAATCGCCGGACGCCTGGCTCAGCTCTTGGGCTTGGGCTTGAACAGGAAGGCCACCGCCACGCCCAGGAAGATGGCGGCGGCCACGCCGCCCGCGGTGGCGGTGACGCCGCCGGTGAGGGCGCCCAGCAGCCCCTTTTCCGCCACCGCCTCCTTCACCCCCTTGGCCAGGGCATAGCCGAAGCCGGTGAGGGGCACCGTGGCCCCCGCTCCGGCCCACTCCGCCAGGGGCTTGTAAACCCCCACCGCCCCCAGGATCACCCCGGACACCACGTAGGCCACCAGGACGCGGGCGGGGGTGAGCTTGGTCTTGTCGATGAGCACCTGTCCAATGATACAGAACAGGCCGCCCACCAGAAAGGCTTTCAGATAGTCCATCATTTGCCTCCTTCCAGCGCGATGGCATGGCACACACCGGGGATGGACTCCCCCTGCATGGTGGCGGTGGGGGAGTGGAGCGCCCCGGTGGGGCAGAACAGAATGCGCTTCCACCGCCCGGCCAGCAGTCCCGGCAGCAGGTAGCCGCACAGCACCGACGCCGAGCACCCGCACCCCGACGCCCCGGCGTGCACGTCCTGCTGCTCCCGGTCAAAGAGGAGCAGGCCGCAGTCGTTGTAATTGGCCAGCTCCACCCCGTCCCGGGCAAAGAAATCACACACGATCTCATGGCCCAGGCTGCCCAGGTCGCCGGTGACGATCAGGTCGTAATAGTCCGGCGAGAGGGCAGTGTCCTCAAAGTGCGCCTTCAGCGTGGAGTAGGCGGCGGGCGCCATGGCCGCGCCCATGTTGTTGGCGTCCTTGATGCCCTTGTCCACCACCTTGCCCACCGTCACCCGGGCCACCCGGGGGCCGGGCCGGATCTCATTGGTGACGATCACCGCCCCCGCCGCGGTGGCCGTCCACTGGGCGGTGGGGGTGCGCTGGGAGCCGTACTCCAGGGGGGTGCGGTACTGCCGCTCCGCCGAGCAGAAGTGGGACGAGGTGACGGCGGCGGCATACTTGCCATACCCGCCGCTGAGCAGCAGCGTGGCCAGCGCCAGGCTCTCCCCCATGGTGGAGCACGCCCCATACAGCCCAAAGAAGGGCACCGCCGCCGCCCGGGCGGCATAGCCTGAGCCGATGCACTGATTCAAAAGGTCCCCGGCCAGCAGCAGGTCCAAATCCGGCGAGTGGAGCCCCGCCCGCTTCAGCGCCGCGTCCAAGGCCAGCTGCTGCATGGCGGATTCGGATTTCTCCCAGGTCTCCTCCCCAAAGGCGTCGTCCTGGCAGGTGTGGTCGAAATGGCGGCCCAGGGGCCCCTCGGTCTCCTTTTTACCGGCGGCGGAGCCGTGGCCGATGATGACGGGGGGCGACCCGGGCTGGAAGGTCTGCCGCCCCAGCTTGCGATTTTCCATGGAAGTGACTTCCTTTCCTTCGCGGGCGCGGCCGCGATTTGCCCTTAGTTTGCGCCGCAGCCTTAAAAATCATGCGTCCAGAAAGATTTGACAGCGGGCGGGGCGCCGTTTGAAAATTGGAAATGTGTCCAGCGGCGAGGAATTTTTTCGCCAGACAAGGCGGTTTGACGCAGAAACACTCTGTGTATTCCAAGTCAAATCAACGCCGTATGGCGGAAAAAGACCCGCAGGCCGGGTATGTTGACAATTTTCAAACAAGCCCTGGACTTTGTATCTGGTCAAACGGGGAAAATGGTGGTATAATGCTTTTCGGAAATTTTTCGGGGGGAACGCCATATGCCAGAGGAGAAGCGCACCATCGGATATATCTGCCCAGTCTGCGGCCAGGCGGTCATCGCGTCCCGCACCGCCTTTCAGCTCACCGCCGGGGACTGCGCCCTGCCCTGTCCCTGCGGCAAGTCGGAGCTGCGCTTTCGCCAGCTGGGGGACCGCTGTGAAATCACCGTCCCCTGCCTGTTCTGCGCCAAGGATCACCGGGCCGTGTGCGCCAACGACGCTCTGCTGCGCCAGAAGCTGCTGGCCCTGACCTGTCCCGCGTCCGGCCTGAAGTGCTGCTGCGTCGGCCAGGAGGGCCCGGTATTCCGGGCCATGGAGCAGCTGGAGCAGGCGGTGGATAAGCTGCGCCTGGACGACCAGACCGGCCGCCGGGGGGCATTTCTGAACGAGACGGTCATGGGCGAGGTATTGGGCGAGCTGAAGGATATCGCCCGGCGGGGCGGCGTGGGCTGCGCCTGCGGCTCGGCGGACTACGGAATCAAGGTGGGCTATTCCTCGGTGGACCTAGTGTGCGCCCACTGCGGCGCGGCCCTGCGCCTGGGCGCCGCCACCCCCGGCGACCTGGACGCCCTGTGCGCCCGGGACAGCCTTACTATCCCTGGAAGGAAGGAATGACCCTTGGCTATGTTTTACGAAATGGATTTCCGGGTGGACTCCCGGGACGTGGATCTGTTCAACCAATGCCGTCCGTCGGCGGTGCTGGGCTACCTCCAGGAGGCCGCCACCCAGGCCGCGCTGGAGCTGAGGGTGGCCGGCCCCCAGATCAAGGAAAAGTATAACTGCCTGTGGATGGTCACCCGCAACTGGGTGGAGCTGGACGCCCCCCTGCGCTGGAACGACCTCATTACCATAAAAACCTGGCACCGGGGGGCGTCCGGCGCCTCCTCCTACCGGGACTTCGACCTGTTCCGGGAGGGGGTTCCCATCGGCCAGGGCTCCTCGGTGTGGGTGATGGTGGACGCGGACGAGCACAAGCTGTTCCGCATGAAAAACCTGACGGAGTTTCAGGGCACCGACGGCGGAGCGCTCTGCAAGTCCGTCAAGCTGCGCCGCCCTGTCATGCCCGGCCAGTTCGACAGCCGCGTCCGGCGGAAGCTGGGCTATTCCGACACCGATATCAACGGCCACGTGAACAACGCCCACTACGCCGACTTTGCCTGCGACAGCCTCCATCTGGAGCGGCTGGGCCGGGGGAAGTTCGTGCGCTCCTTCCAGATCGGCTATGTCAGCGAGTGCCAGGCGGGCGAGACCATCTGGGTGGATACCGCCGCCCGGGAGGACCGCCTCTTCGCCCGGGGCGAGGGCGGGGACGGCACGGAGCGCTTTGATTTCTGCCTGACATTGGACGAGCTTCCAAAAAACAACAAATAGTCCCCGCTCTCCGGGAAGATTTAATGCTTTTGTAACAAATGAGTGCGAACTTTTGTAATGACTGCCCGTTATTCTAATACTTGCAAGAGACGCTTTTCTTTTTCATTCTATCCTCCATCCTTTTTTGAGCCGGAGCGGCAGCGCTCCGGCTCACCTCCTTTTATGCGCAAGACCCCCGGGCCGCCGCCCGGGGGTCTCTCCTGTTCACGGGAAGATAAAAATATCCTCAATGGGGGCGTCCACCGCCCGGGAGATATCCACCGCCAGCTTGAGAGAGGGGTTATACTGGGCCTTCTCCAGCCGCATGATGGTCTCCCGCCGCACCCCCACCTGCTGGGCCAGCTGCTCCTGGGTCAGCTCCTTGAGCTGGCGGTATTTTTTCAGCCTGCACTCGAATTCCGGCATGGTCACTCCTCCCCGCCGCCGTCCAGCTGGTCGGAGTGGTCATAGCGGTAGAGCAGGTACTCGCTGAGGAACAGATCCAGCGCCACCGTCAGAGAGAGCACAATCAGCACGGCGATGAGGGTGTACTCCAAGCTGCCCAGCAGCGCCCCCCGGCCAAACAGGATCAGCGTTAAAAAGACGATGGCCCGCATGACCCGATGGGCCGTCAGCTCCGCCCGGAGCTTGTTTTCCACATACCGCTCGTCCATCAGGGTGTTGGACAGCTTTCCCTCATAGAAGAAGCCAAAAAAGCCAAAGAAGGCAAAGAAAATAAAGGGGGTGATGTCCCTGAACGCGCCATAGGTCCAGAACCCCAAAAAGCCCAGGAATCCGGCAAAGCCCAGCAGGCCCAGCTTGGGATTGAGCCTGCGTGTGGTGTTGGCCGTCTCCTGGCGGCGCTTGCTGGCGATGGCGGCCCCTAGAATCAGCGCCGCCAGATAGAGCACATACAGCACAAACAGCAGCGTGGAAATTATCATGGGCAGATCCTGGGGCACAAATTCATAGGTGGAGAGATCCACAGGGGCCACCAGCCGCCAGTCGTTGAACATGATGGAATACCAGCTGGCCCCCGCCAACAGCAGCACCACGATCACGCCCAGGATAACGGTAAATTTTACGCTTGGTTTTTTCATGATACGTTCCTCCCAACAGGTGAGATATATTTATCACGAGATATATTCCTCTCTCGATAGGATAAATATATCACTTCCCGATTTCTTTGTCAAGAGGAAAGTCACAAATAAATCACATTTTAAGGGCCTAAACTTTAGACTATTTTAACCTGCGCTTTAAGGAGCCTTGGTATCCGTGGGGTACAATCCAATCATCGGACGGGGGAAGCCCCTCCGCAATCACACGATTGGAGGACATACCCATGAAAAAAACATGGCTGATCTGGCTGGGAGCCGCCGCGATAGTTATCGCGGGCATCATCTTGTGCTACACCACGTTTTTCACCGGCTCCGGCGATATCGCCTATTACACGCAGATCGACAACAGCAAATTGAGCCGGGCAGGGGGGCAGGGTGCCATCGACTTGTCCGGCAACGGAGGGATGGACTGGTCCTACACCCTGCCCTCCTACGATAAGGACGGCGGCGAAAAAGACATCACTTTCGGCGTGTCTCGGGAGCTTCGGGAGGGGGCGTTCCTGCGGCTGATGGTGCGGCCCGGCCGGGGGGTAATGACCTGGGCCGAGGTGCAGTATGACGAGCTTCCCCCGGCGGTACAGGGGCATTACGGAGAGCCATCAGATGATTGACAGAAAAAATCCCCGCAGTCTGTGGACTGCGGGGATTTTCACATTCAGCTTGGAATCAATACATGCCCATGTCGGGGGCGGGAGCCGCCGCGGGCGCGGGAGGCTCGGGCTCGGCGTCGCGTGCTGCGTATCCTTCGCTTCCGCCAATGGCGAAAGCTCGCTCACTCCGCCGCTCCGCCTTTCCCCATCGAACCCGCTCCGCTGGGCTTCGATGGGGGCCCCGTGGCCGACAAGCCCGAGCGCAAAGAACCCCGGGCCGTCGGCCCGGGGTTCTCGGTGCGTGTTTGCTTAATACATCCCCATGTCGGGGGCGGGAGCCGCCGCAGGCGCGGGGGGCTCGGGCTTGTCGGCCACCAGGGACTCGGTGGTCAGCAGCACGGCGGCCACGGAGGCGGCGTTCTCCAGGGCGGAGCGGGTCACCTTGGTGGGGTCCACGATGCCGGAGGAGATCATGTCGCAGTACTCCTCCTTGTAGGCGTCAAAGCCGTAGCCGGTCTTGCCGGCGGACTTCACCCGCTCCAGCACCACGGAGCCGTCGATACCGGCGTTGGCGGCGATCTGCTTCATGGGCTCGGCCAGGGCCTTGGCCACGATGTTGGCGCCGGTCTTTTCGTCGCCCTCCAGGGTGTCCACCAGCTTCTCCACGGCGGGGATGGCGTCCACATAGGCGGCGCCGCCGCCGGCCACGATGCCCTCTTCCACAGCGGCACGGGTGGCGTTCAGCGCGTCCTCAATGCGCAGCTTCTTCTCCTTCATCTCGGCCTCGGTGGCAGCGCCCACACGGATGATGGCCACGCCGCCGGCCAGCTTGGCCAGGCGCTCCTGGAGCTTCTCCTTGTCATAGTCGGAGGTGGTGGTCTCAATGGCCTTGCGGATCTGGCCCACCCGGGCGGAGATGGCGTCGGAGGAGCCCTCGCCGTCCACGATGATGGTGTTCTCCTTCTGGACCTTCACCTGACGGGCGCGGCCCAGCATGTCCATGGTGGCCTCCTTGACCTCCATGCCCAGGTCGGAGGAGATGACGGTGCCGCCGGTGAGGATGGCGATATCCTCCAGCATCTCCTTGCGGCGGTCGCCGAAGCCGGGGGCCTTGATGCAGCACACGTTCAAGGTGCCGCGCAGCTTGTTCACCAGCAGGGTGGACAGCGCGTCGCCCTCCACATCCTCGGCCACGATCAGCAGACGGCGGCCGGACTGGGCCACCTGCTCCAGGATGGGCAGCAGGTCCTGGATGGAGGAGATCTTCTTATCGGTGAGCAGGATGAGGGCGTCGTCCAGCACGGCCTCCATCTTCTCGGTGTCGGTGACCATATAGGGGGTGATGTAGCCCCGGTCCAGCTGCATGCCCTCCACCACTTCGCTGTAAGTCTCGGCGGTCTTGGACTCCTCCACGGTGATCACGCCGTCGTGGGAAACCTTCTCCATGGCCTCGGCAATGAGGGAGCCGATGGCGTCGTCGGAGGAGGAGATCGCGCCCACCCGGGCAATATCGGAGGTGCCGGACACCGGCTTGGAGTGGCCCTTGATGGCCTCAATGGCGGCTTCGGTGGCCTTGGAAATGCCCTTCTTCATGACCATGGGGTTAGCCCCGGCGGCCAGATTCTTCAGGCCCTCCCGGATAATGGCCTGGGCCAGCAGGGTGGCGGTGGTGGTACCGTCGCCGGCCACGTCGTTGGTTTTGGTGGAGACCTCCTTGACGATCTGGGCGCCCATGTTCTCAAACGGGTCGGCCAGCTCGATCTCCTTGGCGATGGTCACGCCGTCGTTGGTGATGAGGGGGGTGCCGAACTTCTTGTCGAGAACCACATTGCGGCCCTTGGGGCCCATGGTGATTTTAACGGTGTCGGCCAGCTGGTTGACGCCCCGCTCCAGAGCGTGGCGGGCCTCCTCGCCGTAGCAGATGATCTTAGACATAATCGCATTACCTCCAAATATTTGAGATGTGTTAACATTGTTGTCACGCCCCGCCTGTTCGCGGTGCGCGGCTTTCAGGCGCGGAACCGGGAGCTTACTCCACGATGGCCAAGATATCGTTCTGACGGACGATGGTGTACTCCCCGCCGTCCTCCCCGCAAAACTTCGTTTCGCGGGGAACCCCAGGCTTTTACCTGCGGCTGCTGGAAATGAATTCCGCCAGCCTCCGGCGCTTCCGCGCCGCCCCATCTTCCGATGGGGCCCCAGGTGGACGGCTTTCAGATGCGGAACCGGGAGCTTACTCCACGATGGCCAAGATATCGTTCTGACGGACGATGGTGTACTCCTCGCCGTCCACCTTGACCTCGGTGCCGGAATACTTGCTGGTGAGCACCTTGTCGCCCACCTTCACGGTCATGACGACCTCCTTGCCGTCCACCGTGCCGCCGGGGCCCACGGCCACCACTTCCGCCATCTCGGGCTTCTCCTTGGCGTTGGAGGTGAGGATGATGCCGCCCTTGGTCTTTTCCTCGGCCTCCAGGGCCTTGAGGATTACGCGGTCAGACAGGGGTTTCAGATTCATTGCAGGGTTCCTCCTTATATATTGATTTGTGTAAACAAGGTTGCGGGGTTAGCACTCTGTATATCTGAGTGCTAACCACGAATATGATAATACCCCCTTTGCCGGAAAAAATCAACCCCTAAATTCAAAAAATTTGGGGCCGGCGGCAAAAATTCACTCTCCGTTCACATTCCACCCGCCGCGCCGTTTTCACCGCCGCGTCCAGACTGCTAAATTTCGCCGTAAAAAGACCCCCGGCACACGCGCGCCGGGGGTCCGGGTCATTTCTCCTCCAGAAGTTTGGTCAGCTCCGCCATAAAGGTGTTGATATCCTTGAACTGCCGGTACACCGAGGCGAAGCGGACATAGGACACCTCGTCCACGTCCTTGAGCTTCTCCATCACCAGCTCGCCGATCTCGGTGCTGGGAACCTCCCGCTCCATCTCGTTTTGCAGGGACTGTTCAATCTCCCCCGCCAGCCGCTCCAGGGTGGACGTGGGCACCGAACGCTTCTCACAGGCTTTGAGCATACTGCCTATCAGCTTGTTTTTGTCAAAGGCCTGGCGGCTGCCGTCCCGCTTGATGACCATCAGGGGCAGGCTCTCCACAATCTCATAGGTAGTAAACCGCTTGCGGCAGGCCAGGCACTCCCGCCTGCGGCGGATGCTGCTGCCCTCCTCGGCGGGGCGGGAATCCACGACTTTGCTCTCCAAATGGGCGCAGTACGGACATTTCATAACAATATCCATCCTTTCCAAACTGAAATCAAAGTTCGTGAACATTATAACATAGAGTATGATAAAAGGGTACTGATTTCGAAAAAAATTTTCCAGCCGTATAGTTAGGAAAAAAACGTGGCATACTGTCCTGCGTGAGGTGATAATTATGGACAACCGCAATTTCAACAATCCCGAGAACAAAAACCAGCAGGGCGGCCAGAACAAGAACCAGCAGAACGGCCAAAACAAGAAGGACCAGACCCCCGAGAACAAGAAGAACTCCAACAACCCCGAAAACAAGAACCATAACCGGGGCTACTGAGCCGGCGGGGCGGAGGGCGCGCGCGTCCTCCGCCTTCCATTTGAAGGAGGAAGCGCCGTGAAGCGTAAAACGCCTGACGAACGGGAGCTGGCCGCCCGGGACCCCCGGTACCGCAAGCCCCCTTACGAGGATCTGTCCAGCCTGGTGGCAGGGCGGATGCAGGCCGGTCCCCAGTCCACGCCCCCCAGGGCGGGCTTTGAGCTGGACGACTGGCAGGACCCGGAGCTGTTCCACTCCCCCGAGCTGTGACCAAGGGCCCCTGCGCTGCGGGGGCTCTTGCCGTACTCCCCCTCTTTTTCTCCCCCGCTCCCTTGCCAAAGCTATCCAGCTGTGGTATGCTGGACTCACCTGAACGCAGGGCCCGTCCCCTTTCGCCCTGCCACCAAATGATGAGGTGAGCGCCATGTCTACCTGTTCCCAACTGATACATACCCTGAAAAACGGCGGCTATGACCCGGCCCTGGCCGCCCTCTACGCCCTGGACGGCAGCGACCGGCGGCTGGAGGAGGCCCGGGCTCGGTGCGTGCGCACGGCCGAGGCATTTGCCGCCTGCTATGGTTCGGACGCCCCGGGCGCCGCCCTGTTCTCCGGCCCCGGCCGCACCGAGATCGGCGGCAACCACACCGACCACCAGCACGGCCGTGTACTGTGCGGCAGCGTAGACCTGGACATGCTGGCCTGCGCCGCCCCCAATGGGCTGGACGTGGTGCGCATCCAGTCCGAGGGCTATCCCGCGCTGGAAATCTCCCTCAGCGACCTGGCCCCCAAGCAGGAGGAAAAGAACACCTCCGCCGCCCTGGTGCGGGGGGTGGCCGCCAAGATCCGCGAGATGGGCTATCCCCTGTCCGGCTTTGACGCCTGTGCCACCTCCACGGTGCTGTCCGGCTCCGGGCTGTCCTCCTCCGCCGCCTATGAAACGCTGGTGGGCAATATCTTCAACCACTTCTGCTGCGGGGACCAGCTGGACCCCGTTGCCATCGCCAAGATCGGCCAGTACGCCGAGAACGTCTACTTCGGCAAGCCCTGCGGCCTGATGGACCAGATGGGCTCCTCCGTGGGCGGTGCGGTGTTCATCGACTTCAACGACCCCACAGCCCCGGTGGTGGAAAAGGTGGACTTCGACTTTGCCAAATCCGGCTACGCACTGTGCATCGTGGACACCGGCTCCAGCCACGGGGATCTGACGGACGACTACGCCGACATCACCCGGGAGATGGGGGCGGTGGCCGCCCACTTCGGCAAAACGGTGCTCCGGGACGTGCCCCTGGAGGACTTCCGCGCCGCCATCCCCGCCCTGCGCCAAGCGTGCGGCGACCGGGCGGTGCTCCGGGCCATGCACTTCTATGACGACGACCGCACGGCAAATTTGGAGGCCGCAGCCCTCAAAAACGGGGACTTCGGCTTCTTCCTGATCCTGGTAAACCAGTCCGGGCTGTCCTCCGCCCTCCACCTGCAAAATACCTGGTCTGTCCATAACCCCCGGCAGCAGGCCATCCCCCTGGCCCTGGCGGAGGCGGAGCGGCTGCTGGACATCAGGGCGGTCCGGGTCCACGGCGGCGGCTTCGCGGGCACCATTCAGGCGTGGGTGCCCGTGGATGATCTGGAGGAGTTCAAGACCGGCATGGAGGCCCTGCTGGGGGCCGGCAAGTGCCATGTGCTCCACATCCGTCCCCAGGGCGGATGCGTGGTGGCGGAATAAAGGGAGCGTGGACAAATGGACCGCAATGAGGCAATTACAAAGCTGGCTACTTACGCCGTGCAGACGGGCCTGGTGGAGGAAAATGAGTACATCTGGGCCGTCAACACCATTTTGGACGCGCTGAAGCTGGACGAGTACACCCCCGTCCCCTGGGATTGCCGGCAGGTGGAGCTGGCCCCGGTGCTGGAGACCCTTCTGGACGACGCCTATGGGCGGGGGGTGCTGGCGGAGAACTCCGTGGTCTACCGGGACCTGTTCGACACCGGGCTCATGGGCCGCCTCACTCCCCGGCCCGCCCAAGTCATGGGGAAATTCCAGGCCCTGTATCGGGAGGCTCCACAGAAGGCCACCGACTGGTACTACAAGTTCAGCCAGGACACCAACTATATCCGCCGGGACCGCATCGCCAAGGACATCCAGTGGAAATCCCCCACCCCTTACGGCGAGCTGGACATCACCATCAACCTGTCCAAGCCGGAGAAGGACCCCAAGGCCATCGCGGCGGCCAAGAACCTGCCCGCCTCCGCCTATCCCCGGTGCCAGCTGTGCGCCGAGAACGAGGGCTATGCGGGACGGGTGAACCACCCGGCGCGGCAGAACCACCGCATCGTGCCCATCACCATCAACAGCTCCCCCTGGTTCCTGCAATACTCCCCCTACGTGTACTACAATGAGCACTGCATCTGCCTCAACGCGGAGCACACCCCCATGAAGATCGACCGGGCGTGCTTCTCCAAGCTGCTGGACTTTGTGGCCCAGTTCCCCCACTACTTTGTGGGCTCCAACGCCGATCTGCCCATTGTGGGCGGCTCCATTCTGGCCCACGACCACTTCCAGGGCGGGCGGTACGACTTCGCCATGGCCAAGGCCCCGGTGGAGACCCCCTTCTCCTTCCCCGGCTTTGCAGACGTGGACGCAGGCATTGTGAAGTGGCCCATGTCGGTGGTGCGGATTGCCTCGGAAAACCCCGGGCGGCTGGTGGAGCTGGCGGACAAAATCCTCACCGCCTGGCGGGGCTACACCGACGAGGGGGCCTTTATCTACGCCGAGACGGAGGGCGAGCCCCACAACACCATCACCCCCATTGCCCGGAAGCGCAACGGAAAATTCGAGCTGGACCTGGTGCTGCGCAACAATATCACCACCCAGGAGCACCCCCTGGGGGTCTACCACCCCCACGCGGAGCTGCACCACATCAAAAAGGAGAACATCGGCCTCATTGAGGTGATGGGGCTGGCCGTCCTCCCCGCCCGGCTGAGGGACGAGCTGGGGCTGGTGGCGGAGGGGCTGGCCCAGGGCACTGACCTGCGCGCCAATGAGCTGACTGCAAAGCACGCGGACTGGGCGGAAAATTTCGCCAAGGGCTATGGGATCACCCGGGACAACGCCCTGGACATCGTCAAGGCGGAGACGGGCAAGGTGTTCGCCCAGGTGCTGGAGCACTGCGGCGTGTACGCCCGCACCCCCCAGGGGAAGGAGCGCTTCCTGAAATTCCTGGGCGGCATATGATTTGAGACAAAAAGAGCGGGCCGGAATGCGGCCCGCTCTTGCTTATTCTGTTTCGTCCCACAGGCTGTCCGGGTAGAGCCCCTCCGCCGTCATCCGGGCGATGGCGGCGGTCAGGCTGGGCTTGTCCTCCTGATAGGTGACGCCAAACCACTTCTCCCCGGAGGACAGGGCCCGCACGGAGGCCCTCCCTTCCCGGATCAGCTGCCCCACCAGAGTGGGGAGCAGATACTCCCCCTTCATGGGGTTTTCCGCCAGGGTCTTGTCCAAAAAGGCCGGGAAATACTCCTCCGCCCGGTCCAGCAGCGAGGGATTGAACCCCCAGAAGTTCATGGACACCATGGTATCCCCGGGAAGCTCCGTCCACGTCTCCCCGCCGTCCTCGGTAAACCGGGGCGGCGGGCCCTTTTCAATGCGGGTGCGCTCCACAATGCCGGTGAGCAGCCCATCCTTCCCCACCTGGCACACCCCCCGGGCCACGTGGCCATAATCGGTGACGGTATTCTCCAGGCGGTAGGCCACCATGGCGTACTCCTCCCCCTCCGGGTGGGAGAGCAGATAGTCGTAGATCGCCCGGAAGGCTGCGGGGCCGTAGTAGTCGTCGGCGTTGATGATGGCAAAGGGCCCGTCCAGGAAGGGCCGGGCCGCCAGCGCCGCCTGGGCGGTGCCCCAGGGCTTGACGCGGCCCTCCGGGATGGAATAGCCCCCCGGCAGCGCGTCCATGCGCTGAAAGGCGTAGTGCACGTTCATACGGCGCTCAATGCGGGCGCCAATGCGCGTCTTGAACTCCGCCTCAATCTCGTTCTTGATGACAAACACCACCGTCTCGAACCCGGCCCGCCGGGCGTCGTAGATGGAGTAGTCCAAAATCACCTGCCCGTGGCCGCCCACCGGGTCCATCTGCTTCAGGCCGCCGTATCGGCTGCCCATGCCTGCGGCCATAATGACCAATACCGGCTTTTTCATGACGGGTATATACCTCCTTTTGACAACAATTGCGTCAAATAGTGAACTGAATGACGCAGAACACCCCATAGGCCAGCAGCAGCGCCACCCCCTGGAACCGGCTGAGCTTCCCCCGCTTGAGGGCGGGGAGGGTGAGGAAGGCCATGACGGCCAGCATTACCGGGATATCCAGCACCAGCGAGGCATTATACCCCGCGATGGTGGAGTTCTGCGGAATGGAGAAGGGGGCCAGCGTCACCGACACGCCGGACACCAGCACCAGATTAAAGAGGTTGGCCCCGATGACATTGCCCAGGGACAGCGCCCCATGGCCCTTGGCCAGGGAGGTGATGGCGGTGACCAGCTCGGGCAGCGACGTGCCCAGGGCCACAAAGGTGAGGGCGATCACCGACTCGGGCACACCCAGCGCCTTGGCGATGAGGGTGCCGTTATCCACCAGCAGATCCGCCCCCACGGCGATGAGCGCCGCCCCGGCCGCCAGCAGCACCACATCCTTGAGCACGGAATTCTCCTCCCCCTCCGGCTGGGGGGCGGGGCGGGCGGCGGAGGAGTGGGACTTCATCTGGGCCACAGTGGCCGCCATATAGGCGAAGAACATGCCCAGCATAATCAGGCCGGTGCTCCGGCTGAAATTGCCGGTGGTATAGGCCACCCCGGCATAAATGGCTGCGGCGGTGAAGAAGAAGGCCACCGGCAGGCGCAGGGACTTGGGGTCCACCCTGCCGGGGCGGACCGCCACCGTGATGGCGGCGATCAAGGCCGTATTGCAGATGACGGAGCCGATGGCGTTGCCATAGGCGATCTCGCCGTGGCCGCTGAGCGCGGAGGTGGTGGACACCATCACCTCGGGCAGGGTGGTGCCGATGGACACCACCGTGGCCCCGATGAGCAGCTCGGGCAGGCCGAACCGGCGGGCGATGCCGGTGGCCCCGTCCACGAACCAGTCTCCCCCCTTGATGAGGAAGACCAGCCCCACGGCGAACAGAAGGACCGGGACAAGCATGAAATAACCTCCCAGGGCCCCGGCCGCCTCCGGCCGGGGTCAGGCTCAGATGTGAATGGGCCCTTAGAACTCGGCGTTGCCCACCGTTCTCGGGTGCAGCTCCCTCCCCAGCGAATGTACCATTCGCCGGGGGCCCCTTTGATTTGAATCCTCGGCGGAAATGAATTCCGCCTGCGGCAAGGCTTTGGCTATGCCAAAGCCTTGAACGCACCGGCGTGCGCCCCATCTGCGATGGGGCCCCGACGTGGAGCCGCCCGATATCCGGCGCGGACAGGCTTCGTTAGGGACTAAAACTCGGCGTTGCCCACCGTTCTCGGGTGCAGCTCCACGTCGCGGATGTTGGAGATGCCAGTGAGGTACATCACCATCCGCTCGAAGCCCAGGCCGAAGCCCGCGTGGCGGCAGGAGCCGTAGCGCCGCAGATCCAGATACCACCAGTAGTCCTCGGGGTTCAGCCCCAGCTCCGCCATGCGCTTTTCCAGCACGTCGATGCGCTCCTCGCGCTGGCTGCCGCCGATGATCTCCCCGATGCCGGGCACCAGGCAGTCGGCGGCCGCCACGGTTTTCCCGTCGTCGTTCATGCGCATATAGAATGCTTTGATCTCTTTGGGGTAGTCGGTGACGAACACCGGCTTTTTGAACACCTGCTCGGTGAGGTAGCGCTCGTGCTCGGTCTGCAAATCGCAGCCCCACTCCACCTTATAGTCAAACTTATCGTTGTTCTGTTTCAAAAGCTCGATGGCCTCGGTGTAGCTCACCCGGCCGAAGTCGGAGGAGGCCACGTGCTGCAAGCGCTCCACCAGCCCCTTGTCCACGAAGGAGTTGAAAAAGGCCATCTCGTCGGGGCACTTCTCCATCACGCAGTTGATGATGTGCTTGATCATGGCCTCGGCCACGTCCATGTCGTCGCCCAGGTCGGCAAAGGCCATCTCCGGCTCGATCATCCAGAACTCGGCGGCATGGCGCTGGGTGTTGGAGTTCTCTGCCCGGAAGGTGGGACCGAAGGTATACACGTTGCCGAAGGCCATGGCAAAGTTCTCCGCGTTGAGCTGGCCGGACACGGTAAGGCTGGCGCGCTTGCCGAAGAAATCCTGGGAAAAGTCAACGCAGCCGTCCTCGCTTTTCGGCGGGTTCCGAATATCCAGGGTGGTCACCTGGAACATCTCCCCCGCGCCCTCGCAGTCGCTGGCGGTGATGATGGGCGTGTGGACGTAGACGAAGCCCCGCTCCTGGAAAAAGCAGTGGATGGCGTGGGCGGCCACAGAGCGCACCCGGAATGCGGCGGAAAACAGGTTCGTGCGGGGGCGCAGGTGCTGGATGGTGCGCAAATACTCCACACCATGGCGCTTTTTTTGCAGGGGATACTCGGGGGACGACGCCCCTTCCACCGCGATGGAGGCGGCCTTCACCTCCAAGGGCTGCTTCGCCTCCGGCGTGAGCACCACGGCGCCGGTGACGATGAGGGCGGCGCCCACGTTCTGTCCGGCGATCTCCTTATAGTTATCCAGCGCGTTGGCGTCCATGACGACCTGGAGGTTTTTAAAGCAGGAGCCGTCGTTGAGCTCGATGAAGCCGAAGGTTTTCATGTCCCGGATGGTGCGGGCCCAGCCCATGACGGTGACCGTCTGCCCATCCAGCCTCTCCTTGTCTGCGAAGACGGAGGCGATGGTGATGCGTTCCATATGCGTTCCCTCAATTCCTGATATTCGTATTCTTAACAGCGCCCGCCGGCGGCGGGATGAGATGGTGCCATTAGTATATCATTTTTTCCGGGATTTGCAAGAGCGCACATAAAAAAGAGGGGCCTGCGCCCCTCTTTTTCTCACAGCCTCTCAGTATACCGGGATGAAGAACAGCCAGGGCGCGGTGACGATGGCCATGGACAGGGCGATCACCCGCCGCTCCCTTTCGGTGATCCCCTGGCAGGAGCGCATATTGCGCTTGTCGAAAAGGTAGATGCACACACCGGCAGCAGCCACCCCCGCCAGCGTCCACAGGAAGGCCCAGGGGTTGTGGAACGGGTTGTGGGTGACGTGGGACACGGTGTTTTCCCACCCATCCCCAAAGGGGATGTAGCCCAGCGTCCCCAGCAGCATCCACACCACCCCCACCGCGTCGGCGGCAAAGCCGGACAGCCAGAATTTCCACCACAGCTGCTTCACCACCGCCTTTTTCTGGGCGTGCTTCAGTGCCAGCAGGCAGACAAGCAGTACGGCGCAGTCCATCAGCAGGTTGCCGGGCAGCACCGCCAGCCACAGCGGACTGGGGATTGCTAAAATGAGCCACACCGGCAGGATCAGGTTATAAATGCGGGTCTGTTTTTTCATGGCATCTCCGCCTCCTTTTTTAATTTGCGCCCCGCCGCCCCCACAAGATTGCCCGCCAGCGCCGCACACAGCGCGACGGCACAGTGGAGCAGCGCGCTGGAGTTCATCAGCGCAAGCACCGCGGGCAGGCAGAACAGGCCGCAGGCCAGGGGGTACAGCGGGCAGAACCCGTGCCGCCGTCCCAGGGACAGCCCGGACATGAACCCTACAATGGGCAGGATCAGCGCCGCATACAAAACGCTGAGCACGGGGATGCGGTGGTCGTCGCAGGCCCACACCGCCGCAGGGACCGCCATGCAGAACAGGCACGCGAAGCCCACATAGGGAAGGGTCTCCTTCCAGTGGAACAGGGACGGGCCGCAGGCCAGCCCCAGCTTCTCCCGGATGGCGGCCACCTCGGCGTACCACCCCACCCAGCGGCCCAGCCAGATCAGGAGGTAGAGCACTGCCAGCACCGCCAGCTCAACCAGCCACAGCCCCAGGTCGTGATCCATCCCAAACAGGTTGGTCCACCGGCACAGCCAGAACAGGGCGGAGTATACCCCGGCGGTGGCGGCGAAATGGGCCAGGGAGCGCAGCGCCAGCGTCTTCCCGTCGTCGGCAAAGGGCAGGGCGGCGACCCCCGCCAGCGCACCCAGGAGGAAATACAAGACCAGCTGGATGGCCAGGGCCAGCGCCCCGGAGCCCACCAACTGGGCCAGGTCCCCGCTGACCCACTTGACGGCGGACAAATGGCCGTTGAGCACCGCGCCTATCGGCGTCAGCACCAGCAGCCCCGCCAGCCCCCCAATGAGCGCCCGGGGAACGGCCTGTTTTTTGAGTTCTTCCATAGATGCCCCTCCTTGCTGTCACGCTTCCAGCGCCTGCCTGATCTTCCTCACATACCGCCGGGACACCCAGCACACCGTCCCGCCCTCCAGCGTCATTTTGATGGTGCCCGCCAGGGTCAGATCCAGCGCCGTCACCCGGTCCAGGTTGACGATCTCCGAGTTGGACACCCGGACAAACCTGGTCCCCGCCAGCGCCTGCTCCAGCTCGTACAGCCGCTGCCGGACGGCAAAGCTCCCCCTGCCCGTCTGGCAGAAAACCCCCTTGTCCTCAGCGTAGAAGCGCAGCACCATGGAGCGGCTTACCCGCACCGCCTCCCGCCCGTCATAAACGGTGAAGGGCTGGGGAGGGGCCTCCCCCCGCAGCCGGGCCGCCAGCTGCTCCACCTCCTCGGTGGGGCTGGGGGCGCGCAGGATGACCACGGGCTCCTCCAGCTCCGGGTCGATCTGAATTTCCACCTTCACGGCACCCCCACCCTCCTTTGCTCTTTAGTATACCCGCCCCCTCCCCAATTGTCCAGCAAACCGGGATGGACGGTTCCCCTGCGGGGACAGACGGCCGGCCGCGAAAAAACGCCCGATTACCCATTGGCAAGCGCCCCCAACTGTGATATACTATTTTAGGTAAAACTCCCCCCGGCGCCGGGCGCGTAGGAATTCAGACCATACAAAGGAGAGCTGCCAAGATGAACGACAAAGTACACGTGGTAAACCATCCCCTTCTGTCCCACAAGCTGACCATTCTGCGGGATAAGGAGACCTCCACCAAGGACTTCCGGGAGATCGTGTCCGAGATCGGTATGCTGCTGACCTACGAGGCCACCCGGGACCTCCCCCTCACCACCAAGGAGATTGAGACCCCCATCTGCAAGATGGAGGCCCCCACCCTGAAGGGCAAGAAGTTCGCCGTGGTGCCCATACTCCGGGCGGGCCTGGGCCTGGTGGACGGCGTTTTGCGCATGGTGCCCTCCGCCCGGGTGGGCCATCTGGGCATGTACCGCAACGAGGAGACCATGGAGCCGGTGCAGTACTTCTGCAAGATGCCCCGGGACGTGGCGGAGCGGGACGTACTCATTGTGGACCCCATGCTGGCCACCGGCGGCAGCGCCGACGCCGCCATCCAGATTATGAAGGGCTACGGCTGCAAGAACATCAAGCTGATGGTGCTGGTGGCCGCCCCCAAGGGCATTGAGGTGGTCACCTCCAGCCATCCCGACGTGGATGTCTACTGCGGCGCGGTGGACCAGGGGCTCAACGAAAACAGCTATATTGTCCCCGGCCTGGGGGACGCCGGAGACCGCATCTTCGGCACGAAGTAAAAAGCAAACAGGAAGAGGCCCGCCCGGACAAGCCGGACGGGCCTCTTGTGATTTGCGGGGCCGGGGCGGCCGCCTGCGCTCCCGCTTCAGCACAGGCGCAGCCAATCCCGCTTTTTCCTGATTTCAGAGGGCGTCAAGCCCGGACCGTACAGAGTAAAAAATTCCGTCAGCACCGGCATCATGTACCGCACCCGCTCCAGCCTGCGCACCTCCGCCACCAATTTTCTGATGATTTCAAACATGTACTGGACACTGTACTGCTGAACCGCCGTCCGGTTCTCAAGTTCGTCCAGCAGTCCCATCGCCTGGTTTATCTCGTTCCCCTGCAAATCGTGAAAGCGGATCACGGAAATGCTGTCCATCATGGCGGCCAGCTCCCGCTTATTTCCCATGATCCGTCTTCTCTTTGGTTGTCCCCAGAATGTCCTGTGCAATCAGGGCCCACTGGCAAAGGGGGTCATAGTACTGTATTTTTTTGTCCAGCATACTGTCGATGTTGTAATACCTGGACTTTACCGCGAACTCGTTGAGAAAGGATACAATCCTTTCATGGAGCGACCCCTCCTCAAATGGGACCCCCGCGCGCCGGCACAGCTTATTCAAATCATGGCCGATTTTCTTCAAATCCAGATCCACCGGGAAATCCCCCTCATGGGCGCATCTGTACTGGGTGATCAGGATGATTTTCAGCAGCCGCTCTATCCCAATGGACAGGGAAAAGAACGCCTGGTAATAGAGGCCCTTGTTATAAATATCCGCTTTTCTCAGCGCGTTCAGCCCATTGCCCAGCAGGGAGGCCGTCAGCGACGCCTCGTTGGCCAAAACCCTCTCCTTGTCTGTAAACATATCCACCCTCCCCTATCCGGCAGCCCCGCAGGGTACAAGAAGCAGGACGCTCTCCACATGGGCCGTCCTGGGAAACAGGTCCACCGCCTCCGCCCGGACCGGGGCATAGCCCAGGGGCGCAAACCGTTTCACATCCCTGGCCAGGGTGGCCGGGTCGCAGGAGACATACACCACCCGCGCCGGGGCCATACGGGCGATAGCCTGCGCCGCCTCCGGCGCAAGCCCCTTCCGGGGCGGGTCCACCACCACCACGTCCGGGCGCACCCCCTCCCCCTCCAGTTGGGCGGCCAGCGCTGCGGCGTCGCCGCACTCAAACCGGGTCTTGTCCCCCAGTCCGCCGCGCCGGGCGTTCTCCCGGGCGTCCGCCACCGCCTGGGGCACCACCTCCACCCCGATGACCTGCCTTGCCTGCTCCGCCATGGTCAGCGAGATGGTCCCGATGCCGCAGTACAGCTCCACCACCGTCTCCCCGCCGGTGAGGGCGGCGAAATCCAGCGCCCGGCGGTAGAGCACCTGGGTCTGTTCCCGGTTCACCTGGAAGAAGGAGGGCACCGACAGCCGGAACACGTGGCCGCACAGCTCCTCCTCCAGCCAGTCCCGGCCCCAGAGGGTGCGGTACTCCTCCCCTAAAATCACGTTGGTCTTCCGGGTGTTCACCGACAGCACCACCCCCGCCAGGCCAGGTACGGCGGCGCGCAGGGCGTGGGTCAGCTCCCCCTCATAGGGCAGCTTTTTCCCATTGGCCACCACGCAGCACAGCGCCTCCCCCGCGGCGTTGGTGCGCACAAACAGGTGCCGCAGCACCCCTTTCCCCGTCCGCTCCTCATAGGCGGGAACCCGGAACTTCTCCATCCAGCCCTTGAAGGCCGCCCGGCAGGCGGTGTCCGCCACCGGCTGGAGCAGGCAGTCGGCAATGTCCACCACCTGATGGGTCCCCCCCTGGTAGTAGCCCACGGCCCCCTGCGCCACGGGGAACTGCACCTTGTTGCGGTAGCGCAGAATATTCTCCGCCCCGTGGATCACCGGCACCGGCAGCTGCGTCCCCCCGATGCGCCGCAGGGCGTCCTCCACCCGCCGGCGTTTTACCTCCAGCTCCTCGGCATAGGTCATATGGCGCAGCTGGCAGCCGCCGCAGCGGCCAAAATAGGAGCAGTCCGGCTCCACCCGGGCGGGGGAGGGCGAACACAGCCGCTCAATCCGCCCCCAGGCGGCGCTGTGTCCGATGTGCTCGATGCGCACCTCCGCCCGCTCGCCCCGGAGCGCACCCCTGACGAACACCGCTATCCCCTCGATCCGGGCCACCCCCTCGCCGCCGCTGGCGCAGCCCTCGATCACTGCCGGATAGATTCCGCCCTCCTTCAGCATGGTCCCTGCCTCCCCTCCGCCTTGCGCATCCTGTGCAGCTCCTTCTTCCTGCGGTTGGAGAATCGGTCCTCCTCGCTGTACACGCACCCGCAGTACTTCTGCATGTACAGCCCCAGCGTCCGGGCCTCCTCCTGCCCCTCCTGAAACCGGGACCGGAAGTCATAGGGGACAAACTCCACCCCATATTTCTCCCCCATCCGGGCCCCTATGGCGCAGATCAGCTCCCGGTCCTGGTAGGGGGACACCAGGAGCGTGGTGGAAAACCGCCCGAACCCGTTGTCTGCGGCGTATTGGGCGGTGCGCTCCATGCGGCTGGCATAGCACCAGCCGCAGCGGTGGTCGCTGTCCCCGGCCACGGCGGCGGTAAAGGCCCGCAGGCCGTAGAAGTCCTCCTCCCGCAGCTCCAGGCCGATGTCCCCGGCATACTGCCGCAGGGTGTCCCGCCGGGCCTTATACTCCAAAAAGGGGTGGATGTTGGGGTTATACCAGAACCCCGCGGGCTCCACCCCCTCCTCCCGCAGCACTTTCACACAGGCCACCGAACAGGGGGCGCAGCAGATATGGAGCAGCAGGCGCATAACCCCGCCTCCTTTCCTTATGATAGCGCAAGGCAGCCAAGACCGGGCGGGTCTTGGCTGCCGGCGCGCCAGGGGTGTCAAGGCAGAATGCCCAGCCCCCACAGCACCTCGTACATCCCCGCGGCGGCCTCCTCCCGCAGGATGGGGGCGGAGGGGTTCATCTCCTCCAGCGGGGCAAAGAGCATGTCCCCCGACCGCTCGCCCAGGGCGTACTCCCGCCCCCAGGCCAGCACCGCCACGCCGGTCCTGGCCCAGTCGGAATAGGGCTCCAGCGCCAGCCACTTGGACATGGGCAGGGACACGTCCTCCTCCTCGAACACCATGCCGAAGCTGTCCACGGCGAAGTTGAGATACCGGGCCATCCGGCCCATGATGGTCAAAAACTGCTCCTGGGTGAGCAGGCCGTTGGGATCGAACCGGCCCGCGCCCATGCCGTTCACCAGCCCCAGTTCCGCCATGGCGTTCACCGCCCCGGCATACCAGGCGTCCTGGGCCACGTCGTCAAACCGGCTGGAGCCGACCCAGGTCACGTTGAGCACCCGGGAGAGCATGACGCACAGCTGGGCCCGGGTGAGCTGCCCCTTGGGGCTGAACACACCGGGGGCGGTGCCGTCCAGCAGGCGGTAGGCGCCCATGGCGTTGATGGACCTGGCATAGCGGCTGTCCGCCACGTCGCTGAACCAGCGACTGTCATAGTCCAGGCCCATTTTTTCCGCCGCCTCGGCGGCGGTGCACTCCTGGAACGCCCCGCTTCTGTAATACACCCGCACCTGGGGCGGGACGGCCTCCAGCAGGGCGGCCAGCACATCGCTGTCCGCGTTGGGGTCCACATAGAAGGGGTGGCCCTCGGGCATGATACAAAGATCAGAGGTCTCCTTGCTGCCGCCAATGAGCGCCGCCGCCACCGCCTCGGCGTAGGCGTCGTCCACCAGCAGGGTGGGGATCACGCCGATCTTGTCGGTGGTGGAGCCCTGTGCGGTATAAAACCGGGCGGTGGTCACCTTCAGGCCGTCGCCGTCAAAACACTCCGGGTCGGTGGTCTCGTCCAGCATGTTCTGCCCCACCCCCTTGCCGAAGGTGCGGCTGCCGATCACAATCCCCCGCCGGGTGTCCCGGACGCCGGCGGCCACCACCTCGGACGCGCTGGCGCTCTCGCCGTTCACCAGCACGATCAGCGGCTTTTGGGTGAGCGCCTCCCCCTGGCGCTCATAGGCGCCCACCCCGCCGTCCTTCACCTGATAGTAGAAGTAGCGGCCCGGGCCGCTCACCCCCTCCAGCATGTCCATGGCGGAGTCGGTATAGCCGCCCGCGTTGTCCCGCAGGTCCAATATCCACAGATCCACCTTGCTGTCGTTCTCCTCCAAAGCCTGAAGGAAGGTCTTGCCGGTGTCTGTGCCGAAGCTGTTGCAGTCGATATAGCCCACGCCGTTCTCCAGCAGGGTGATCTCGGTGTTGGGTATGTGCAGCGCCCGGCGGGTGAGGGTGTACTCCCTGGTCTGGCCGTCCCGGAGCACGGACACCTTCACCGTGGTGCCCTCCTTCCCCATCAGCAGCTCCCGGTGGCTCTGCCCGCCGGGGACGCAGGATACGCCGTCCGCCGCCACGATCAGGTCGCCCGCCTGGATGCCCGCCTCCTGGGCGCTGCCGCCGGCCACCACGCTGTCCACCAGCAGCCCCTGCTCGGTGAAGCGGATCATGGCGCCGATGCCCACCGTGTTCACCTCGCCCTCCACATCGTCCAGGAAGGACTCGTACTCCTCCCGGCTCATGTAGTAGGTGTAGGGGTCGCCCAGCAGCTGGAACAGCTCGTCCAGGCTGTCCGCCTCATAGGCGCCCTCGGGTATGTCGAAATAGTACCTCTCTTCCAGCAGCTCCAGCGCCTCGGGCACCGTAAGGGCGCAGGCGGGGGCCGTCAGCAGCACCAGCGCCAGCACGGCGCAGGCAAAACGGGCAATATACTTTTTCATAGCGGTTCTCCTTTGTGCGTCCCCGCCATTTTGTAAATTGACAAATGGCCCGGGACATATTAAACTGATTATACCACATCATTACAAAGTTGGGGTGAATAAAATATGACCAAATTTTCAGAATTTACATTTCCCTCCAAGGACGGCGTCCACCGCTGCCACGCCAGCCTCTGGGAGCCGGACGGCGCACCCCGGGCGGTGGTGCAGATCGTTCACGGCGTAGCGGAGTACGCCGGGCGTTACGACCACTTCGCCCAGTATCTGGCCGGGCACGGCCTCGTGGTGTGCGGCGAGGACCACCTGGGCCACGGCAAGACGGTGGACGACGGCAAATACGGCTATTTCGGCAAAAGGGACGGCTGGACGCTGGTGACGGCGGACGTGCGGCAGCTGCGCGTCCTCATGGGGGAGAAATTCCCCGGCGTGCCCTATTTCCTGCTGGGCCACTCCATGGGCTCCTTTTTGGCCCGGACCTACCTGTGCGCCTATCCCGGCACGGTGAACGGCTGCATCCTGTCCGGCACGGGGCAGGAAAAGCCCGCCCTGGTGGCCGCGGGGAAGGCGGTGGCCTCCGCCGTCTGCGCCCTGCGGGGGCCGGAGGCGGTGAGCGCCCTGGTGGATAACCTGTCCCTGGGGGCGTATAACAAGCAGTTCGCCCCCAACCGCACCACGGCGGACTGGATCTGCCGGGACGAGGCGGTGGTGGACGCCTACCTCAAGGACCCCTTCTGCACCTTCAAGCCCACCGCCGGCATGTTCCGGGACATGATGGGCGGGCTGCAATACATTTCAAGCCAGGACGCCCTGTCCAATATGGACCCATCCACCCCCGTCTACCTGTTCTCCGGCGACCAGGACCCGGTGGGCGCCAACGGGGAGGGCGTGAAAAGGGTGTACGGCTTCTTCAAGGCCCACGGCACCGCCGACTTGTCCATGAAGCTCTACCCCGGCGGGCGGCACGAGATGCTCAACGAGATCAACAAGGGCGAGGTGTATGCCGACGTGCTGGCCTGGCTGGACAAGCACATCTGAGAAGCTGTACCAAATAGCCTCAGCACCCAGCTTTACAGCCAAAATTGCCGCCGGCTGCGTTGAACAATCTTGAAATACACCAAGTATTCCTGCGATTTTTCGCCTTGCCACCGGCAATTTTGGCTCGCGAATCTGAATACTTCGGCTATTCGTACAGCTTCTGAACATTCCCAGTGGAAAGCGCCGGGTTTCCCCGGCGCTTTCTATGTCCTGGCGGGCCGGCGCAAAAACTTGAACTGGGTTTCGGAGCACACCATGGCCAAGAAGATCACGCCAAAGCCCAGATACATCAGCGGCGTGGGCTCCTCCGCCCCAAAGGCCACCGAAAACAGCACCCCGAAGGGGGCCTCCAGCGAGAGCAGCAGGGCGGCGGAGGCGGGGTCGGCGTATTTCTGCCCCACATTCTGGAACAGCAGGGCCACGGCGGTGGAGCCCACCGCCAGGTACAGCATCACCCACCAGGTAGGGGCGGACAGGCCCCCCGCGGGCACGCCCCGGGAGAAGGCCGTCCCCACCCAGCACATCAGGGCAATGGCGGCAAACTGGAGGGTGGTGAGCAGGAAAATATCCCGCCCGCCGGCAAACTTGGCCACCGCCACGATATGGCAGGCCAGCAGGAAGCCCGCGCACAGCGTAAGCACGTCCCCCGCCGCGATGGTCAGCCCTCCCCCGTCCCAGGATACCAGGCCGATGCCCGTCACGGACAGCAGGGCGGCCAGCACATTCCAGCGGGTGGGCCGCTTCCGGTCCACCGCCCAATAGAGGAAGGGCACGATCACGCAGTACACGGCGGTGAAAAAGGCGTTCTTCCCCGGCGTAGTGCCCATCAGTCCAAAGGTCTGGAGGATGTAGGCCGCCCCCATCAGCAGCCCAAGCAGCCCGCCCTGCCAGAGATAGACCAGATCCATATCCCTCCACCGACGCCAGAACACCGCGGCCAGCAGCACCGCAGCCAGGGTAAAGCGGAAGGCCAGCATAAACAGCGCGTCCACGTCGTCCAAAGCGTCTTTTATCATAAAAAATGTGGAGCCCCAGATGAGGGGCGCGCACACCAGCATGGGCTTAGCCAGCTTTTTCAGAAGGGTCTCGTCCATAATAATGTTCAGCTCCTAGTTTTCAAATCGGGAAAAACGCGGTATAATGGCAAAAAGGCATCGGAAAGGGGGCGGGGCCATGCTGGCCCAGAGCTTTTTCGAGGGGGACACCGTGGAGGCCGCCCGCTCGCTGGTGGGAAAATATCTGGTGCGGCAGTACGGCGGGCTCACCCTCGCCGCCCGCATCACGGAGACGGAGGCCTATGTGGGCCGTATGGACAAGGCCTGCCACGCCTACGGCTACCGCAGAACGGAGCGGACCAAGACCCTGTACGCCACGCCGGGCACAGCCTACGTCTATCTCATCTACGGCATGCACTGCTGCCTCAACTTCGTCACCGAGCCCGAGGGGGAGCCGGCGGCGGTGCTCATCCGGAGCCTCTCCCCCCGGCACAACCAGGATATCATAGCAGAAAACCGCTTCCATTGCAAGTGCGGGGCCATGACCGCCTATCAGAAGAAGAACTTCCTCAACGGCCCCGGCAAGGTGTGCGCCGGGCTGAACATCGACCGGCGGCTCAACGGCCTGCCCTATGGCTCGTCGGAGCTTTTCCTCTGTGAACGGCTGGAGGAACTGGGGCTGCCCACCCCCCGCGCGGACCTGGAGCCCCCGGCGCTCAAAACGGGCAAGCGCATCGGCATCGACTACGCAGAGGAAGCGGCAGACTTCCCCTGGCGGTTCTACCTGTGAGCCCTTCCCTTGACGGGGCGGCGGTTTTTTGGTAGAATCATCAAATACCACTGGAAAAAGCCCATAGCTTTTGGAGGTCACGGCCATGCGCGGCAACACCCTTTACATCGTCGTCCCCTGCTTCAACGAGGAGGAAGTCCTTCCCGAGACCGCCCGGCGGCTGGGGGACAAGCTGAGAGCCCTCATGAACGCCGGAAAAATCAGCCCCCAAAGCCGGGTGCTCTTTGTCAACGACGGCTCCGGGGACCAGACCTGGGCGGTCATCACCCGCCTGCACCGGGACAATCCCCTGCTGTGCGGGCTGGACCTGTCCCGCAACCGGGGGCACCAAAACGCCCTGCTGGCCGGGCTCATGGCCGCCAGGGGCCGGGCGGACATGGCCATATCCATGGACGCCGACCTTCAGGACGACGTGGACGCCGCCGGCGCCATGGTGGACAAGTACCTGGCGGGGGCGGATATCGTGTACGGCGTGCGTTCCTCCCGTAAGACCGACACCTTCTTCAAGCGCACCACCGCCGAGGCGTTCTACCGTCTGATGGACCGGCTGGGGGCGGAGACGGTGTTCAACCATGCCGACTACCGCCTCATGTCCCGCCGGGCGCTGGACGGCTTGGCGCAGTTCCAGGAGGTCAACCTGTTTCTCCGGGGCATCGTGCCCATGATCGGCTACCCCACCGACACGGTGGAGTACGAGCGGGGGGAGCGCTTTGCCGGCCAGAGCAAGTACCCCCTGAAAAAAATGCTGTCCTTCGCCCTGGAGGGGGTCACCTCCCTGTCGGTGCGCCCCCTGCGGATGATCACGGGGCTGGGCTTCCTGGTGTTCCTCATCTCACTCATCATGATCGTCTACAACGTGGTCCGCTGGGCCACCGGGAACACCGTGGCGGGCTGGGCCAGCCTGGCCTGCTCGGTGTGGTTCATCGGGGGGCTCATTCTGCTGTCCCTGGGGGTCATCGGAGAATATCTGGGCAAGCTGTATCTCGAGAGCAAGGACCGTCCCCGCTTCCTCATCCAGGAGGAGCTGGGGCTGGAGGAGGAGAACAGAGGCTAGGCGCTGTTTGAACATTGACGATGTGCCCGGCGGCGGGGGATTTTTCGCCGGACAAGGCGGTTTGACGCAGAAATACTTTGTGTATTTCAAGTCAAATCAACGGCATATGGCGGAAAAAAGCCTGTCGTTTGGATATGCTGGCAATTTTCAAACGAGCCCTAATCTTTGCGAGATTGTTAAACCTTTCTAAATATTGGGCAAAGTCCCTTGCAATTTTCCGCCGCCCGGCATACAATAGGGCCAGTGGATCGGAGGGGCGGACAAGGCCCTTCCATAGAGGCGGCGAACACCGCGCCGCTGGGCGGCGGCCCACACAAATTTCATCAGGAGGTAATTCCCATGAGCATTGATTTTGAGAGCCTGAAGGACAAAGCTGTGGTCGCGGCCCAAACCGGCGTGACCAAGGCCAAGGAGTTCACCGAGAGCGGCATCGCCAAGGCCAAGGAGCTGGCGGACACCGGCGTGGCCCGGGCCAAAGAGCTGGCGGAGATCGGCAAGCTGAAGGTAAACAACTCCGCCGAGCAGGAGGCCATCCGCAAGGCTTACTCCGAGCTGGGCAAGCTGTACTACGCCGAGCGGGCCTCCGCGCCCGAGCCCGCCTATGCCGATATCTGCCAGCGGATCACCGACGCGATGGCCCGCATCTCCTACAACAACGAGCGCATTGCCGATATCAAGGCCGCCGGCCAGATCTCCGACGAGGAGGCGGACGCCGCGGAGGCCGAGGCTGGCTGCGGTGAGGACGCCCCCTGCTGCTGCGAGACCCAAAGCGGCGAGTCCTGCTGCTGCGAGGACAAGGATGAGCCCTCTTGCTGCTGTGAGGATAAGGATGCACCCTCCTGCTGCTGCCAGGATGAGGATAAGCCCCAGGAGTAATCGGATCAATGAAGGAAGGGCCCGGCGCACAGCGCCGGGCCTCCTTTTATTTTGTGCCTGTAGAGCCGAACCCGCCGCTTCCCCGCCGGGTATCGTCCAGCCCCTCCGCCTGGGTAAACCGGGCGGTGAGATAGGGGACGATCACCAGCTGGGCCACCCGGTCCCCCGGCTCCACCACCTGGGGCTCATCGCCATGGTTGTGGAGAAACACCATCACCTCGCCCCGGTAATCGGCGTCAATAATGCCCACCTTGTTGGCGGGGGCCAGCCCCCGTTTACAGGCCATGCCCGACCGGGCACACACCAGCCCCACATACCCCTGGGGGATAGCCAGGGCCAGCCCGGTGCGCAGCTTGGCCGTCCCGCCGGGGGCGACAGTCACCGGGCCGTCGGCCACCACGTACAGGTCTGCCCCGGCGGCATCCGGGGAGCCGTAGGCGGGCAGCTTGGCCCGGGGATCCAGCAGCTGAACGGAAACGGGTGCGGTCATTATCATATCCTCCATATCTTAGAAAGTTTCGTTGCCGGGCGGGAACCGGACAAATCACCACTCCTGCCCGTCAGCTCCTAAAGTCCTTTTTGATTCCTTTTTCTTTCAAGAAAAAGGAATGGGCTGTATCGTCATATCCCCGTCCCACAGCACGGGGGCATGGGCGGCCAGGCTGGCGGGGACGTTCAAAATACGCTGGTTGCTCGAGCCCCGGAAGCGGAGGTTCAGATCCTTTTTCGCCTCCACAAAGGGGCCGTCCACCAGCACGTCAATCAGGGAGAGCATCTCATCCGTGTACTGGCACCGGGCGCGGCTGTCCCGCCACAGCTCCTCATCCAGGGTGTAGCCGGAGTAGCACCAGACCTCCTTATCCGGGCAGGCCTCTTTCACCCGCCGCAGGAAGGGCAGCAGGGCACGCTGGTTGGCCGGCTCAAAGGGCTCCCCCCCCAGCAGGGACAACCCCTTGATGTGGGCGGGGACCAGGGCGGCCAGGATCTTGTCCTCCTGCGCCTCAGTGAAGGGCTGTCCGTAGCCAAAATCCCAGGCCTCTTCATTGAAGCAGCCGGGGCAGCGGTGGGTGCACCCGGACACAAACAGGGATACCCGTACACCGGGGCCGTTGGCCACGTCGGCCCATTTGATGGCGGCAAAATTCATAAAAAACTCCTTCCCCCTTGCGGGAGGAAACCGGGACGGTCTGCCAACCGCCCCGGTTTTGTTCCTATTACAGGTGGAGCACCCGGGAGGCAATCTCCTTGGTCTTCCCCTCATTCCAGAAATTCTCGCCCAGATATCCGCAGGTCCTCCGGGTGACGTTCATTTTGGCGCGATCCTTGTTATGGCACATGGGGCACTCCCACTCGTTGTCCTCGTTGACAATGATCTCCCCATCGAAGCCGCACTCCTGGCAGTAGTCGCTCTTGGTGTTGAACTCCGCATACTGGATGTTGTCATAGATGAAGCGCACCACATCCCGCAGGGCCTCCAGATTGTGGCGCATGTTGGGGATCTCCACATAGGAGATGCAGCCGCCGGAGGAGATCTTCTGGAACTGGCTTTCAAAGGTGAACTTGGCAAAGGCGTCGATATCCTCCCGCACGTCCACGTGATAGCTGTTCGTATAATACCCCTTATCGGTGACATCCGGTATTGTGCCAAACCGCTCCTTGTCGATGCGGGCGAAGCGGTAGCACAGGCTCTCCGCCGGGGTGCCGTACAGGGCGAAGCCGATGTTCGTTTCCTTGCGCCAGCGGTCGGTGGTGGCGCGCAGGTGGTTCATCAGCCGCAGGGCGAAGTCCTCCCCCTCCGGCTCAGTCTGGGAGCAGCCCTTCACCAGCTTGGTTACTTCGTACAACCCGATGTAGCCCAGGGAGATGGAGGAGTAGCCGCCGAACAGCAGCTTGTCAATGGTCTCCCCCTTATCCAGCCGCGCCACCGCGCCGTACTGCCAGTGGATGGGGGACACGTCGGAGCGGATGCCCTTCAGGGCGTTGTGGCGGCACATGAGGGCCTCAAAGCACAGCGCCAGCCGCTCCTCCAGCAGGGGCCAGAACTTGTCCTCGTCCTGGCCGGAGAGGATGCCGATCTGGGGCAGGTTGATGGACACCACCCCCTGGTTAAACCGGCCCTCGAACTTATAGTTCCCGTCCTCATCCTTCCAGGGGGACAGGAAGGACCGGCAGCCCATGGGAGAGAACACATTGCCCTCGTAGTGCTCCCGCATCTTCTTGGCGGAGATGTAGTCGGGGTACATCCGCTTGGCGGAGCATTTGACGGCAAGCTCGGTGAGGTAGTCGTACTCCCCGCCGGTGAGGTTATTGCACTCGTCCAGCACGTACACCAGCTTGGGGAAGGCGGGGGTGATATACACGCCCTTCTCGTTCTTAATGCCCTCCAGCCGCTGGGACAGAATCTCCTGGATGATGGCGGCGTTCTCCTTGATATAGGGGTCGCCCTCCCGCAGCACCAGGAACAGGGTGACGAAGGGGGACTGGCCGTTGGTGGTCATCAGGGTGTTGATCTGGTACTGGATGGTCTGCACGCCACTCTTCAGCTCGTCCCGGGTGCGGGCGGCGGCCAGCCTCTCCACGGTGGCGTCGTCCAGCTCGGGGGCGGCCTCCCGGGTGCGGCGGACGTACTTCTCATAGGACGCCCGCAGGTACTTGCCCAGGTGGCTCATCTCCACGCTCTGCCCGCCGTACTGGTTGGAGGCCACGCAGGAGATGATCTGGGTGACCACGGTGCACGCCACCTGAAAGCTCTTGGGGGATTCGATGAGCTTGCCGTTGATCATGGTGCCGTTGTCCAGCATGTCCCCGATGTTGACCAGGCAGCAGTTAAAGATATGCTGCACAAAATAGTCCGCGTCGTGGAAGTGGAGCACGCCCTCATCGTGGGCCTTGGAGATGTGCTCGGGCAGGAGGATGCGCCTGGTCAGATCCCGGCTCACCTCACCGGCGATATAGTCCCGCTGGGTGGAGGCAATGGCGGTGTTCTTATTGGCGTTCTCCTCCGCAAGCTCCTTGTTGTCGTTGCGGATGAGGGACAGGATGGACTCGTCGGTGGTGTTGGCCTTGCGCACCAGCGCCCGGGTGTAGCGGTAGATGATGTAGGCTTTGGCCAGCTCGTACTTACCGGCCGCCATCAGCCTGGTCTCCACCATGTCCTGAATGTCCTCCACCAACAGGCGCTTGCGGCCGCGGGTTTCGGCCACGGAATCGGCGATGGCCTCGATGGAGCCGCTGTCAAGGCGGCAGGGCTCGTCCACTGCGGCGTTGGCCTTTTGGATGGCGGCCACGATTTTCGCACGGTCAAACTCCACAACGGAGTCGTCTCTTTTGATAACTTTCATGGGGCGGGCTCCCTTCTCTAGATGGTTCTTTTGTGCGCCGGACCGTCCGAAGCGGTCCGCTCCGCCCTGGAAGGATCTGGGGGATAAATTGAGGGCGCTCCATAATGATACTATATCTTGTGGTCAGTGTCAACTGGTCATTCTATATAAATGGGGACTGGTTTTTTTGGCTGGGATTTTTATGCCGCAGGGCTTGACAAGGCCGGTGGCCGCAGAAAGGGCCGGGGCATAGACTGGATTGCACCCAGGCGGGCGCTGCGCCCTGCCCCCGCGCCTGATTCCGGCCCCGGCGGAGGCGGCGGGTCCCCTGGGCTTGGGGCCGGTGAAAGGAGCGTACTCATGAGTCAATTCTATTGGAACGACCCTCCCAGGGGCTATGCCATGTCTGCGGAGGAGTTCGCCGCCGGGGCCTGCCGCTGCCCCGGCCCCCAGCCCTGTCCGCCCCAGGAGCCCGGCTGCGGCTGTGACTGCGGCGCGGCTCCCATGCCCCCTGCGGACTGCGGGTGCGGCTGCGGGGGGGCCACGCCCCCAGTCTCCCCCGGCTGTTTGGACAACGGCTGCGGCCAGGGCCCGGACTACTGCCAGCCCATGATCTGCTGCTGCCGTCCCGCCCCCGGCCCCACCCCCCAGCCTCCCCAGGTGGAGGAGGGCTGCTGCTGCAAGCAGAGCTTCCGGGCGGCCCTGGGCCTTTTGTGCGACGAGCGGATCTCCAGCCTGCTGGACTTCGACACGGCGGCATTTATCACCGACACCTATACGGCGGGAACCAAACTGGCGGGCGGCAAGCCCTACGCCGGAACGCCCGGGGCCCAGGCGGAGGGGGATGCCGGTGATACCGCCGGGGCCAAGGGCAAGCCCACCCCGCCCTGCCCCTGCGAAACGTCCGACAACCTGGGAAACCTTTACGGCAGCTTCCGCCGGTTCTCCCCGTGCAGCTGCGACCTGATCGACATCGAAGCCGAGGTATATACCCCATCCGGGAAAAGCTGCGCCCTCACCGCCCAGCAGGTGAACCTGTGCCAGCTGGACGCGGTGGTAATCCAGGGCGCGGACGCCTGCGCCGAAGGTGATCTCACCGCCCATGAGGTGACCGCGCGGAATTTCCGCTGCCTGCGCGCCATGCTGGCCCAGCGGCTGAACCCGGTGGGCTCCCCCTGCGGGCAGACCGCCTGCTCCTGCGCCTGCGACGGGCGGGACTGCTGCTGCGCCGCCGGGCTGCTGTCCACCCTGGCCCAGAACAACCTGAGCCGCCGGGTGTCGCTGGCGGCGGGCCTTCTGGTGCTCCAGGACGTGACCCTGCTGGGCACCGTGGGTAATGTGCTGGTCCTGTCCAACGACTGTGACAACCGGCTGTACTTCGTGTGCGTGAACAGCGTGCAGTTTATCGGATAAGTAGGGCTGAGCCCCCTCCGCAGGCGCGGAGGGGGCTCGGTTTCTCATTGGGGGCGCGCCAATGTCCAATACCCGTCGTAAGGATATCCTGTTTTCCCAATCAGGACGTGCTCCGATTGGGTAAAGCCCAGCCGCTGCACCGCGCGGATGCGTTCAATGGCGTAGATAGGCACTTTTGTGATGATCGTGCCGCAGTTTAGTGCCTCAAAGACCGTCGGGATGATCAGCGCGGCGATTTCGGCCAGGTCGTCCTCCGTTTCGCGGCTGCTTTTCACGTCCAGGCGCAGAATCCCCGCACCGTTGAACACATCGTCGGAGACGCGCCGGCACACCTCTGTTGTTCCGATGACCTTCGACGCGGCGCGGTCCACAACGGACCATCGGACGAACCACCCGTCTTGATACGCCTGCCTCCAAAATCGGAGCGCGTCCCTCATCCGTTCCGGGGTGTCGTAATAAAAATTGTCCCCGTCACAGTTGTCGCTGTTAAAAAAGGGCAGGGCATACTTATCGCTGTACACCTCCAGCAGGTCCGCACAGTCCTCTTCCTCCACAAAGCGCAGCAAAAAGCGGTGGTTTTCCAACGTCGGGCACTGTTGATAAATATCCATATGCACTTCTCCTGTCTTCCGTATGTTGGGTACATTATATCATATGGACAATCAGAACGCAAGATTATCGAACTAATATTTGACAGGCGAGAACAAAACATGTATACTATCCCCAAAGGGGGGAACCACCATGGACCGGGTCATCTATCACTGCGACTGCAACAGCTTTTACTGCTCGGTGGAGCTGCTCTCCCACCCGGAGCTGAAAGCCGTCCCCACGGCGGTGTGCGGCGACCCCAAGAGCCGCCACGGCATCATCCTGGCCAAAAACGAGCCCGCCAAGCGCTTTGGCGTGCGCACGGCGGAGACCATCTGGCAGGCAAAGCAGAAGTGCCCGGAGCTGGTGCTCCTCCCCGCCCACCACGGCTTGTACCGGGAATATTCCAAACAGGTCAACGCCGTTTACGACCGCTTCACCGACCTCATTGAGCCCTTCGGCATCGACGAGAGCTGGCTGGACGTAACCGGCTCCCTGCACCTGTTCGGCGGCGACCCCAGGGCCCTGGCCGACCGCATCCGCAGCACCATCCGGGAGGAGTTGGGGCTGACCATCTCGGTGGGGGTGTCCTTCAACAAGGTGTTCGCCAAGCTGGGCAGCGATTACAAAAAGCCGGACGCCACCACCGTCATCTCCCGGGAGAACTTCCGGCGCATCGTCTGGCCCCTGCCCGTCACCGACCTGCTCTTTGTGGGCAGGGCAGCGGCCAAGATGCTGGGGCAGTACGGGGTGTCTACCATCGGGCAGCTGGCCGCCTTCGACAAAAAGGCCCTCACGGAGCTGCTGGGCAAGCAGGGGGGACAGCTATGGGAGTACGCCAACGGTCTTGAGCACAGCCCCGTGGCTCCGGCAGGGACGTACACACCCCCCAAGTCGGTGGGCAACGGGGAGACCTTCCCCCGCAACCTCATCCGCCGGGACGAGGTGAGCCGGGGGGTGGCCATGCTGGCCGACCAGGTGGCGGTGCGGCTGCGAAAGCACAGCATGAAGGCGTCCACCCTCCAGGTGACCATCCGGGACCCCAAATTCAAGGATATCTGCCGCCAGCGCCCCCTGCCCGCCCCCACCAACACCGCCCGGGAGCTGTACCACGCCGCCATGGGCATCATCGAGCGCAGCTGGAAGTCAGGCGCGCCCATCCGGGCCATCACCCTCACCGCCCACAGCCTGATCCCGGAGGGGGAGGCCGCGGTGCAGCTGGACCTGTTCCAGTCCGCCGCCCCCCAAAGGCGGGAACGGGTGGAGAAGCTGGAGCGCACCATGGACGCCATACGCTCCAAATACGGCCAAGGGGCGCTCACTGTGGCCGCCCTGGCCCCCCGGGAGGCGCCGGAGAACGGCCCGGAGGCGGAGCGCGCCCTCCCCTTCTGAACAGGTGCGCAAAAGCAATGCCGCCCGGGGAAATCCCGGGCGGCTCAGAACTTATCACATAAGCCTCGCAGAGTTCGCGCCCGCAGGCGCGAAAAAATTGAAATCCGTTTTTCCCGGCGACATGCGCGTCGGGAAAAACACTTCTCGGCCGAACAGTGTGCGAACTGCCCGCCGCAGGCGGACAGTGAGTGCGCACATGAGGCCGCAGCCTATCCCGCCGGAAAAGGCAAAGCCTTTTTCGACGGGCGGCTCACTTTATTCGTCCATATCGAAGGGGGGAATATCCCGCTCCTGGGGGAGGGCGTCCCCCTCAAAGGGGAGCTCGTCGGGCACAGCAGCCACCATATTCTGCTTGTACTGCATCTCCGCCCACTGCTCCTTGGTGATGAGCAGCTGCCGGGGCTTGGAGCCCTCGAAAGGACCCACCACACCCTTTTCCTCCATCTGGTCCACCAGCCGGGCGGCCCGGCCATAGCCCAGCTTCAGCCTGCGCTGGAGCATGGACACGCTGGCCTGCCCCACCTCCAGCACCACGTCGATGGCCGCAGGGAGCAGTTCGTCGTAGTCGTCCCCGCCTGCCGGGTCGGAGCCGCCCACGCCCTTGTCCGCCTTGCTCTTGTCCTCGGCGTTCTTCTCGATCTCGTGCATCACCTGCTCGTCGTACTGGGCGGACGCCCCCTCCTTGATGAAGTCCACCACGTTGGCCACCTCCTCCTCGGTGATGAAGCAGCCCTGAACCCGGAGCTTGTCCTGTCCCAGGGGGGCGTACAACATATCCCCCTTGCCCACCAGCTTTTCCGCGCCGGTGGTGTCCAGAATGATGCGGGACTCCAGGCTGGAGGCCACCGCAAAGGCGATGCGGCTGGGGATGTTGGCCTTCATCAGGCCGGTGATCACATCGGCACGGGGGCTCTGGGTGGCGATGACCAGGTGCATCCCCGAGGCGCGGCCCATCTGGGCCACCCGGCAGATGGACTCCTCCACCTCCTTGGCGGCCACCAGCATCAGGTCGGCCAGCTCGTCGATGACCACCACGATCTGGGGCATGGGCTCCAGGTCCTCCCGCTGGGCGGCGTGGTTGTTGTAGGACGCCAGATCCTTTGCCCCCACCTCGGAGAACTTCTGGTAGCGCTTCATCATCTCGCTCACCGCCCACTGCAATGCTCCCGCGGCCTTTTTCGGGTCGGTGACCACCGGGATGAGCAGGTGGGGAATGCCGTTGTAGACGCTCAGCTCTACCATCTTGGGGTCCACCATAATCAGCCGGACCTCCTCCGGGGCGGCCTTGTACAGCAGGGAGATGATGAGGGAGTTGGTGCATACCGATTTGCCTGAGCCGGTGGTGCCGGCGATGAGCATGTGGGGCAGACGGGCGATATTGCCCACGATGGGCTGGCCGCTGATATCCTTGCCCACGGCGAAGGACACCTTGGATGGGCTGTCGGTAAAGGCCCGGGAGCCCAGCACATCCCGGATGCACACCGGGCTCACCACCCGGTTTGGCACCTCAATGCCCACGGTGGAGATTTTATCGGGTATCGGGGCCACGCGGACGGCGGACGCCCCAAGGGCCAGGGCGATATCGCCGGACAGGTTGGTGATCTTGTTCAGCTTCACCCCCTGGTCCAGCTCCAGCTCATACCGGGTGACGGCGGGGCCCCGGATGACGTTGACGATGCGGGCGCTGACGCCGAAGGACTGGAGCGCGTCCTGAAGCCGCTGCTGGTTGGCGTGCAGCTCCCCCTCCGCGGCGGAGGCATTCCCCCCTCCCCCCTGGTTGAGCAGGGTCACGGGGGGGTAGCGGTAGGCGGGGGAATCCTGCTCCATGCCCGCCTCGATCTCCCGGGCCATCTCCTCCCGAACCTGGGCCTGTTCCTCTTCCTTGGACCGCTTCTGGGGGGCAGGCTCCCGGATGACGGGCGGGGGCACCGGGTCCTCCTGGGCCGCCGGCGCGGAAGGCGCTTCCTCCCGGATGGGGGTGGGCGCCGCCGGGGCCACCAGGTCGTCCATGGCCGGGGGCGGGGCCACCGGGGAGGGCCTGGGGGTGCGGGGGGGCTCCTTCATGGGGCGCAGCTCCGCCACATCCTCATACTCCGGGGGCTCCTCCTCCAGGCTGGGGGGCCTGTCCCCCTGGCCGGGCAGCGCCACCCCGGCTACCTTGTCAAAGAAGGATTTCTTACGCACGGTGGTCACCGGGGTGGTGGGCCTTTGGGCCAGCAGCGGGCCGTCGTCCACGGGAATGTCGATGGCGGCGTTTTTGCGCCGGGCGGCGGGCTCCGGCTCCACCCGGGCGGGCCTACGGGGGCGCTCCTCGGGCTCGGGGTAGTCGTCCGGGTCATATTCCGCCCGCTGCTCCCGGCGCTGCTTCAGATAGTCCAGAACATCCGCCGGGGTAAGGCGCAACGCGCACAGCGCCGCCGCCGCAGTGAGCAGCAGCAGCACCGCCACAGCCCCCACGGTGGTGAAGGCGAAGCGGAAGGCCATGGCCAGCGTACCGCTCGCCACGCCGCCGCAGGCCACTGCCTTGCCATCCGTCCAAAGCTGTCCAAAGAGCTCCCAGCCCCACGGGTACTCCCCCCTGCTCAGCAGCAGGTGGAGCAGCGCCCCGGCAAACACCGGCAGGCATACCGCCCCCGCCACCCGCAGCCGGACGGGGCGGCCCCGGTGGAGGATCAGGATCACGGCGGCGGCCAGCAGCATGGGCGGGGCCAGATAGAAGCCGTAGCCGCACAGCCCCTTGAGCAGGTCGCAGAACAGGGCGATCACCGCCCCCTCCTCCGTCTTGAAATAGCCGATGGCCCCAAACAGGGCCAGCAGGAAGCACACTCCACCCCCCACCTCCCGGCGGTAGGGCTTTTTCTGGGGGGCGGACCTGCGGGAGCGGCCCTTGGACTGGGTTCCTGATCTGGACGCGGCGCGCTTGCCGCCGCTTTTGGACGGATTGGACGCGGAGCGGCCCTTGGAACCGCCGCCGTTCGTCGCAGAATTTCTCTTTTGTGTGGAAGCCATGGGGTAAACCTCCTGTGTATGTTACGCTGCGGGGAGCAGGATGGGAAGAAGGAATCTGGCGGCCAGGGAGACGGTCCCGGCGATCCAGCAGTAGTAGGCGAACATGCCGAATTTGCCCTTGCTTGCCAGCAGCTTCACCAGGGAGATGGAGAAGTAGCCCACCACCCCGGCCACCGCCATGCCCGTCAGGTACATGGGCAGCAGGTTCATGTCGATCTCCCCCGCGCCCGCCACCTTGACCACCTTCAGCAGGGTGGCCCCCAGCACGGCGGGCAGGGACAGCAGGAAGGAAAAGCGCACGGCGAAGTTGCGCTCAAAGCCCAGGGCCATCCCGGCGGAGATGGTGGTGCCGGAGCGGGACAGGCCGGGGATGGTGGCCGCCCCCTGGGCCAGCCCCACCAGCAGCACATCCTTCACTGTGGCGGTGCGGCCGTTTTTCCGCCCGCCGCCGCAGCGGTCGGACAGGAACAGGATGCAGCCGGTGACCAGCAGCATGACGGACACAAACACCGGGCTTGCCCCCAGCTCCTCCACAAAATCCTCGATGGGCAGCACCAAAAACAGGGGCAGGGTGCCCAGAACCAGCAGCAGCACCAGCCGCCGTGCCTCGGGAGGATTGCCCCGCTCCCGTCCGCCCGAACGGGAGAACAGCGCGGCGGCGCCCCGGAAGAACTCCACAATCATGTCTATGATATCGCCCCGGTACACCACGCACACCGCCAGCAGCGTGGCGAAGTGGAGTAGAATATTATACAGGGCGTCCGGCTCTTCCATCCCAAAGAAGTATTGCAGCAGGGACAGGTGCCCCGAGCTGGAGATGGGCAGAAATTCCGCCACCCCCTGCACCAGTCCCAGGACGATTGCCATCCAAAATTCCAATGTATTCACCTCATTCTCAGAACTGCCGCAGGCGCGGCATATGCTTGGCTTATTATATTACCACACTTCACCGCAAAATTCCAGTGCCAATCGAAAACGCCGCCCCGGCCCCGCTCTTCCCCCGTCTTGCGCTCCCCTCCGGCCTGTGGTATACTGTTGAAAAAAGGAGGCGCGCCATGGATAAAAAACCTCTCCCCCGCTGGCTGATCGCCGCGGCGGCCCTGCCGCTGTGCGCGGCGGTGATCTTTTTGCTGCTCTGGCTCAATCCCCACAAGATCTATGCCTACAGGGCCCAGACCGCCTCCGCCGACGAGGCCGTCAAAACCTGTCCCTTCGCCCTCATCACCCAGGAGGAATTTGAGCTGGCCGAAGTGCTGCGGGCCAGCAAAGACGTGGCCTCTTTTTTCCCCAACCCGGGCGAGGTGGACCCACCCCCCCGCGAACTGCCTGTCAGCCTGGCAAACGCCGGAACGCTCCAAATCGGCGGCCAGGACGCGCAGGTGACCAGCCTGTCCGTTCAAGGTTTGCAGATCATCTTGGACTATGCCACCCCCGCGCCGGATGTCCAAAGCCCCCGCAGCCGCTGTACCCTATCCATCGCCTACGACGGCACAGTGGTCAAAACCTCCGCCCAATACGAAAACGGGGTGGCGCTCTACATCGTTGACAACACGGATAACGCCGCTTTCATCGTGGGCCGGAACGTCCGCGACCTGCTGTATTTCCTCCATGGGAACTGACCTTGGCCGGGGAATTTTATTGTGCATTTTGATGCCGGTAAAATTTCCCGGTTTTCTTGCTTTTTGTGTGATAATTTGCTACACTAAAGCAAATCACCCCACGGGAGGAACTGCATATGATTACCGTTCAAACCACCCCTGTCCGCTGGCAAAACGGCCGCTTCACCCCCTCCGCCGCCCCCCAGGGCCGGGAGGGCACCATGGCCCACGCCATCCTTATGGCCCACAATACCTCTGAGCGCCCGGACCGCCTGTCCATCCGCTTCGACGCCATGGCCTCCCATGATATCACCTATGTGGGCATCATCCAGACCGCCCGGGCCTCCGGCATGGAGGAATTCCCCCTGCCCTATGTGCTCACCAATTGCCACAACTCCCTGTGCGCTGTGGGCGGCACCATCAATGAGGACGACCACGTGTTCGGCCTGTCCGCCGCCAAAAAGTACGGCGGCGAGTTCGTCCCCGCCCACCAGGCGGTCATCCATTCCTACATGCGGGAGCGCTACGCCGCTCCCGGCAGGATGATTCTGGGCTCCGATTCCCATACCCGATACGGGGCTTACGGCTGTATGGCCATCGGCGAGGGCGGTCCTGAGCTGGCCCGGCAGCTGCTGCGCAAGACCTACGACATCGCCTACCCCAACATCATCGCCGTCTACCTCACCGGCGCGCCCAGGCCGGGAGTGGGGCCCCAGGACGTGGCTCTGGCCCTGGTGGGGGCCACCTTTAAAACCGGCGCGGTGAAAAATGCCGTGCTGGAGTTCTTCGGCCCCGGCGTGGCGAACCTGTCCATGGACTATCGTTCGGGCATCGACGTAATGACCACCGAGACCACTTGCCTGTCCTCCGTCTGGCAAACCGACGCGCACACCAAAACCGCCCTCGCCCTGCTGGGCCGGGGGGACAGCTACCGGGAGATGGCCCCGGCGGAGGGCGCGTATTACGACGGGGTGGTCACCGTGGAGCTGGACAAGGTGGAGCCCATGATCGCCCTGCCCTTCCACCCCTCCAACGCCTATACCATTAGAGAGTTCAAGGCCAACATGGCCGACCTGCTCCATCAGGTGGACGTGGACGCGGCGGAGCAGCTGGGGGTGAAAAACGCGCCCTCTCTGGTGAAAAAAATCGTGGGCGGCCAATTCCTGGTGGATCAGGGGGTCATCGCCGGGTGCTCCGGCGGCGCCTATCAGAATTTGAAGCGGGCGGCTGAGATTTTGACGGGCTGCTCCACCGGCTCCGGGGCCTTCTGGCTGTCCTGCTACCCCGGCTCCATGCCCATTAACCTGGAGCTGACCAAAAATGGGTACATCGCCCAGCTCATGGCGGCGGGGGCGTCCATCCGCTCCTGCTTCTGCGGGCCTTGCTTCGGCGCGGGGGATGTGCCCGCCAACGGGGCTTTCTCTATCCGCCACTCCACCCGCAACTTCCCCAACCGGGAGGGCTCCAAGCCCGGAGACGGCCAGATCTCCTACGTGGCCCTCATGGACGCCCGGTCCATCGCCGCCACCGCCCGGATGGGCGGCGTGCTCACCGGGGCAGACGAGCTGCCTGACGTGCCCGCAGACCGGGCCGATGAGCAGTGGAGCTACGACGATTCCGCATACCAATCCCGGGTCTACTTCGGCGTCGGGAAGCCCCAGCCCGAGGCCGGGCTGGTGTTCGGCCCCAACATCGCCGACTGGCCGGAGCAGATCCCCCTGCCGGAAAACCTGTTGCTCACCTGCTGCGCCGCCATCTACGACCCGGTGACCACCACCGATGAGCTCATCCCCTCCGGGGAGACCTCCTCCTACCGCTCCAACCCCCTGCGGCTGGCCGAGTTCGCCCTGTCCCGGAAGGACCCCCAGTACGTCCCCCGTGCCAAGGCAGTCCAAGCGGTGGAGCAGCTGCGCCGCACCAATCCGAAGGCCCCCGAGGTCGAGGGGGCCCTGGATGGCTATGACCCGGCCCGCACCGGGCTGGGCTCCCTGGTGATGGCCCTGAAGCCCGGCGACGGCTCGGCGAGAGAGCAGGCCGCCTCCTGCCAGCGGGTGCTGGGGGGCTGCGCCAACGTGGCGGAGGAGTATGCCACCAAGCGCTACCGTTCCAACGTGGTCAACTGGGGGATGCTGCCCTTTGTGGCCGGGGATTTGCGGGCGCTGAACCTCCAGCCCGGAGACCAGGTGCACCTGCCCGGCATCCGCGCCCTGCTGGAGGGAGATGGCGAGGAAATCGCCGCCACCGTCATCCAGCACGGGGCCAACGGCCCCGCCGCCCAGGCTGTGACCCTCACCCTCCCCGGCCTGACAAGGGAGGAGCGGGACATTATCCTCGCCGGCTGCCTCATCAACTACTACGCGGAGGGCTGAGCATGGAACTTGACCTGTATATCCCCAAGCTGGACGACCTCTGGTTTTACCAGCAGATGATGGCCGACCCCGCCACCATGTCCTACAATATAGGCTACGATCCCTGGCCCGGCTACCACCAGGACACGGGCTGCATTGACTTCCCCCGGGAGGAGTGGGAGGCGTGGTACGCCCAGTGGGTAGGCCGGGAGCCGGAGCGCTTCTACGCCTACATCCGGCGCAGGTCCGACGGGGAGTGGATCGGCGATGTCAACTTCCACCACACGCCGGACAAGGATTGGTGGGACATGGGCATCGTGATCTTCGCCCCCTGCCGGGGGCAGGGATACGCCGCCCCCGCCCTGCGCCTGATGGTGGATCACGCCTTCCGGGTTTGCGGCGTCAGCCGCCTCCACAACTACTTCGAGACCACCCGGGAGGCCGCTTGGAAGGCCCATCTGGCGGCGGGCTTCCGGGACGCAGGCACGGTGGACGGCATCCGCCACCTGCTGCTCACCCGGGAGGAATACCTGGCCGCCCAAGGCGGCTAAGCCGCCGGAAGCGCCCGGCGCACCCCCTGCAATCCCCTAAATACATTAAAAAGCGGCCAGCCGGTTCCCCGGCTGGCCGCTCTTTTTAGGTTTTTCTCTTCAGCCTCTCGCTGCCGCTCAGCTCATCTTCAGGAAGTTCTGGCAGTAACGGGTCAGCATGGCGGCCGCCTGATAGCGGATAGCCGTGCCGTTGGGGCTGAGCGTGGTGTTGGTGGTGCCGCTGATGATGCCGTTGCCCACGGCCCACTGCATGGCCTCCTTGGCGTAGCTCTGCACGTAGCCCCGGTCAGTAAACTGGCTCAGGTTGGACAGATTGCCGTTGCTCAGGCCGCGGTAGTTGTTGTAGCGGTACAGGATGGCCGCCAGCTCCTGGCGGGTGACCGCCGTGCCGGGGTCAAAGATGCTGTTGGACCGTCCATTCACAATGTTGTTGTTGGAGGCCCAGGCCACAGCCGCGCTGTACCACTGGTTGGCGGGCACGTCGCTGAACTTGGTCACGCCGGACACCGAGGGGCTGCCGGACAGACGGTACAGGATCAAAACGATCTGGGCGCGGGTCACATTGCCGTTGCCGTTGAAGGTGTACTTGTTGCCGAAGCCTTCCATCATGCCGTGCTTGTAGACGAAGTTCACGTACTGCAGGTAGAAGTCGTTGGAGCCCACGTCCGTGAAGGGCAGGCCGGTCTCTACGGTGAAGCTGGGCGTGACGGTCGCGGTGGTAGCGCCCGCGGGCACGGTGAACACCCAGGTGTTCGTGCCGGTGTTGGTGGCGTTCACGCTGGTGCCGTTGTTGAAGTACACGCTCACGCCGGTGGCGCGGTAGCCCGCCCTGGGCACGGTGTACACGGTGATGGTGCTGCCCTGAGTCACATTGTTGGTGCCGCTGCTCACGGTGGCGGAGCCGTTGGTCGCGTTATTCACGTTGATGCTGACCTGGCCCCCGCCCACGCCGAAGTTGGGCGTGACGGTCACGGAAACCACGTTGTCGGGCACCTTGAAGGACCAGCTGTTGCCGGAGCCGCTGACCGCAATGGACGTGTTGTTGCTGCCCACGGCGGACACGCCCAGGGTGTAGTAGCCGCTGTTGGGGTTGGTGGTGATGGTCACGGTGTCGCCCGCCTTGGCGCGGACAATGCTGGCGCTGGCGTTGCCGTTGGCCACGTCCGTCACATAGATGGCAACCGTGCCGGTGGCGGTCTCCTTGGCCAGCTGGACCGTCCACAGGCTGCCCGTGGTGTCCGGGGTCATGGTAAAGTTGTTGCTGGCGCGGGTGAGCGTGGTATTGCCCTCGGCCTTGATATAGAAGGTACGGGCCAGGCCGGTGACGTCGATGGAGTCGCTGGCCTTATAGCCGTTCAGCACCGTGATGCGATCCTCATGGTTCTTGGGCTGGGGCTGGGTGTCGTTCACTGCGGCCTGGAGGGTGGTGTAGTAGGCGGTTTGGCCCTTGCCCACATGGGTAGTATTCGTCGCGCCGTTGCTGCGCTCCAGCATCACCAGCGGGGCGGTCTGGTCGATCACGATGGTGCCCAGGCCGGTCCGGCCGCTGTGGCTGATGGTAAACCCATCGCTGCTGTTTTGGTACACGTAGGTGTCATCCTGGCGCATATAGGCATTGTTGCCATTGAGGTTGATCTGAGAATTCAGGTCATTGCTGAACTTCACAACCACGCCGGTGCCGAACTCCTCGCCCAGGGTACCCAGGGCGCGACCGGCCTGCACCTCAATCGCCGTGGCAGCATCGTTACCCTTACGCACCTCAACGCGGTAATACACGCTCAGGGCGGCGGTGAGGGTGCCGTTCTGGTTGTACTTGCTGGCGGTCACGTTCAGGTAGGGCACCAGCCAAACATCGGTATAGCCAGAGGACACAGGGTCCGTGGTGTACTGGTCCTTGGTGGGGCTGCCGCTGTAGTGGTTCTGCCACGCCTTGCGTTGGGCCTGGTCGCGCCAGTTCTGGACCTGGGAGCTGGTGATCCCGGCCTGGACGGCGTTCACCGCCTGCTTGACGGCGGTGCTGTTGTTCCAGTTGAAGGAAGAGCCGGTGCCCTGGATCAGGTTGGCGACATACTGCTTGGTGGCCGCGTCGCCGGTGCCGGTATAGGTGGCCACCACCCCGCCATCAGTGGCGGCCGAGGTGGTGAAGTTCTCGTCCATCACCCGCAGGCCGGAGCCGTTGAGGGTGTAGTAGGTGCTGCCGTCGAACAGGGTCAGCCGGGAGCCGTCGGCGTTGACGGTCAGGCCGCCGTCCAAGGTCTGGTTGCCGAAGTAGGTGCGCTTGTTCACGCTGTTGTAGTTCACCCACACCGGGATGATGACCTGCTTCTGGTTTTCGTCCACCAGGTCGGTCAGCAGGTTCAGCTGGAAGGTGGCGATGCCGCCGATGGGCTCCACCGCGCCGGACAGGGTAATCACATTGCCGTTCAGGGAGGCGGTGATATTGTGGTTCACATCGGTGCCAGTGGCCGTGCTCAGGCCGTTGATCTTGGTGACCACCTGGCTGGCGCCCTGGGTGGACAGAGTCACATTGCCGCCGCCCTGGGGCACATCGTAGCTGCCGCCCGCGTTATAGGTCTTGTTCTTGTTGGTGGTGTCCGTCCAGGTGGCCACCGGGGTGCCCAGCGCCTTGTTGGGCAGCATGGGGATGGTGGTCACGCCATAGTAATTAAGCTCGCCCGCCTTGTTGGTGCCGCGCATGAAGGTGATGACACCACTGGGGCTGCTGGTGGTCGCCTGGCCCACGATGGTCAGCGCGCCGCCTTTGGTGGCCTGCTTGTACAGGCCGTCGGCCAGCTGGGCCGAGGTGTAGAAGGTGGTAACGCTGCTGTTGTCAGTGGCCTGATAAATCAGCGCCTCATTGCCGGAGTTGGCCAGGGCGTCGGCGGTGGGGGCGGTGCCCGTATAGGTGCCGCCCTTGATGCCGTGGCCCTTGTAGCCGGTCAGAGTCATATTGCCAAAGGTGTTGCTGATCTCGGCGGCGATGTCCACCTTCAGGCTGGTGCCGTTGCTGGCGCTGACGCTGGCAATGCTGTTGCCGGTGCCGGCCACCTTAAAGGTGGTGTTGCCGGTGCTGTTCAGGGTCAGCGCGCCCAGCCTGGCGCTGGGGCCGTTGACCGTCAGGGTGCCGCTGGGCAGGGTGATTGTGCCCGTGCTGCCCTGGTTCACCGTAATGTCCGCGCCGTTCACAATCGTAATGGCGCCCACAGAGCCGTTCTCACCCACGGTAATCTTGATGTTGCTCTTCAGATCGTCGGTGGTCTGGGTGATGGACTCCACCTGGCCCTGGCTGATGTTCACGGTGGCGTTGGCGCCGGTGGTCTTGCTCTGGGCGCTGTTCAGGGTCACAGCGCCCACCTTGGAGATGATGCCGTTGACCGTCAGCTGGGTGCCGGTGCCCTTGAGCGTCAGATTGCCCATCTCACTGCTGGCCACGTTCACCCGGCTGCTGTTGCCGGTGAGGTCCACCGCGCCGGTGATCTTGCTGTAATTGCTCAGGCTGACATTCTGCGCGTTGGCGTTGGTGGCAGCGTTGCCGCTCATGGTGACGCTGCCCTCAATCTTGGCATAGTCGGTCATGGTGATGGTGTGGTTGGCGGGGTTGGTGAGGCTCACACCGCCGGACAGCTGGCCGCCATTGCGCAGGGTCAGGGTGAAGCTCTGGGTGCCAGTGCCGCTGTTGTCGAGGTTCCAGCTCACCGCGCCCTGGGGCACAGTGTTGTCCCCCACCTTCTGGGCGGCGGCGTACCGGGCGTCCGTCACGGTGAGGCTGGTCACCTTGGTCATGTCGGCGCCGCTGATATTCAGGGTGCTGCCGTTGGTGTCCACGGTGAGGTTCCGGTTCAAGCCGCTGATGGTCTGATTACTCAGCAGGGTGAAGCTGGTCTGGCCCTTCGCCAGGGCAGCATCGGCACTCTCATACCAGGTGCCGCTGGTGCTGGTGCCGGTCACGACGCCGGTGTCGACCTTGGCATAGCGGGTCTCTTTCCGGTTGTTGCCCACGTCCATCTGGAACTGGTAGTACCAGCCGGGGCCGATTTTCTGGCCGCTCTCGTCCAGCAGGTTAGGCTGGACCTTGTCATAGTATCTGACGCTGGTTTTGCCGGTCTCAGCAACTGCCGCCGCGAACACCGTGGCGGGCAGTAATGCCAGCACCATGACGAGCGCGAGCAGGGCTGACAAAATCCGTTTCTTCATGTACGTATTCCTCCTGTTCTGGTTTCAATCTCTCTGGGGAAGCGCTTGGGTTACGCCGGTCTGGCCGGCTTGCTTTGTCCCGTAACGGGTTGTGGCCGGGCATTCGCCCCTCCTTCCATCGGAATGATTGGCTGACGCCTCCGACGCCACAGTTATACGGCTACTATTATACTATATCGGCAAAAATTTGCAAGGGATTAGGGGAACTTTTTAGAAAAATTCTATGGAAGCTGTTCCACCCCCTTCCAGAGGGGGGCCGCGCTTGCATTTTTCGAAAGGACATGTTAGAATAAAAATAAGCGCTGTCGTATAAAAAAGGCGGTTGGCCACTCCCTTGCGAAAGGGGGTGGGGCAGATGGGAAATGGGCGCGGGGCCGCGGTTCTGCGTATCCTGATATGGTTTATCAATACGCTTTTGCTGATGATTTACATATCCCCAAAAGCGTATTGACCGCTCGGCTGGCACCCAAGCGGTCAATACAGAACGTTTGATTTTGTTTGATCAGTGAGGGCTGGCCGCCTGCGGCAGCGCCCCTATATGCCTATTATAACAGCTCCCCCGGCTTTGTCAAGCGTCAAAAAGCGTGTTGACCGCCCGCGCCGCCATATGGTATAATGAGTTACGCTCCAAAATGGAAAGGAGGCTGGCAGAATGCCCACCGAAAACGAGCGCAAGGACGTTCAGAAAGCCATGGCGTATGATTTGATTCGCATCTTCGAGCAGAATCCTGACAAAACCTATACCGCAAAAGAGTTGAAAGACCTGATTGACGCCTATATCTCCGGGCTGAAGCAGTAACCCATCAAGAAAGGGGCCGGATACCGGCCCCTTTCCCCATGAGGAGGCCCTTTTATGGACTACGACACCCTTCTCTCCGGCTGCTGCGAGGTGGCCCGGGAGCTTTTGCGCCACGGCGCGGAAATCCAGCGCGCGGAGGACACCATGCGCCGCCTGCTGGCGGCCTACGGCCTGGAGGGGGAGGTATTCGCCATCCCCAACTGCGTGTGGGCCAGCGCCCGGGAGCCGGACGGCCGGGTGTGCACGGTGATGCGCCGGGTGCCCTCTTCCACGCTGAATATCGAGGGCATTGAACGCTTCAACGACCTGTCCCGCCGCCTGTGCGCCGCCCCGCCGGACGACCCGGGGGAGCTGCTCGCCCAGTGCCGCCGGGAGGCGGCGCAGCTGCGGCGCTATCCCATGCGCCTGCGGGTGGCGGGGTATTTCGTGGGGGCGTTTTTCTTTGCGCTGTTTTTCGGCGGCGGCTGGGCGGAGGCCTGGTGCGCGGGGCTGGCGGGGCTGGCCTGCGGGGCGTGTCTGGCCTGTCTGGAGCAGGCGGGGGGCAACGCCTTTTTGTCCACCCTGGCGTCCGCCTTTGTGCTGGGGACGGCTTCCTGCGCCATGCGGGCGCTGGGCGCGCCCATCAGCCTGGAGGTCACCCTGGCCGGGGGCATCATGGTGCTGGTGCCGGGGCTGGTGTTCACCAACTTCATGAGCAACCTGCTCACGGGGGACATGGTGTCCGGCCTGGCCACCTTTGCCCGGGCGCTGCTGTCGGCGGCGGCCATCGCCCTGGGGGCGGGGGCCGCCATGGCGCTGTTCCAGGGGCTGTGGCCCGTCCAGGCTGGGGGGAGCACTGCGGCCTATCCCCCGGCGGTTGCCTGCCTGCTGGCTTATGTGGCCTGCCTGGGCTTCTGCCTGCCCGTCAACGCCCAGGGGTTGGGCGCGGTGCTGTGCGGGCTGGGGGGGGCGCTGGGCTGGGCGGTGTACCTGTTCTTCTCCGAACTGGGGGCCAACATCTTTTTAGCCAACATGCTGGCTGCGGTGGCGGTGTCGGTCTGGTCGGAGGCCATGGCCCGGCGGCGGCGCTGCCCCGCCACCTCTTATCTGGTCATCGGCATCTTTCCCCTGGTGCCCGGCCTGACCGTTTACCAGGCCATGGACTACGGCCTGCGGGGGCATACGGAGCTGTTCTGGAACACCTTTTTCCGCACCTTCGGCATCGCGGGGTGCCTGGCGCTGGGGCTGCTGCTGGTGTCGGCCTCCCTCCAGCTCTGGCGGCGCAGCCGGCGGGCGTGAGCGCCCCTGTAACAATTTTGGTTCCGCTTCGTAACCTTTCCTGCCTTGACCCGGTTCGGGGCAGGTGTTAACATAGCACGCAAGTCAACACAAAAGGAGTCCTGATCGAAATGGCCGTCAAAGTCCTGTCCCTGCTGCTGGGTATGCTGCTGTTGGTCCCGCTGTCCGCCTGCGGGACCACTGCTGGGCACGCGGGGCCCAGCCCCTCCCCCGAAGCTATGCCCACGGCGGCCCCCTCCGCACCGGAGCCCACACCCACGGCCTCACCTGAGCCCACGCCGGAGCCTACGCCGGAACCTTTCCCCACGCCGGAGCCGGTGGAGCCCTATGACTTCGGCACACCGCTGGAGGAGGGCGAAGCGGTGGAGGACGACGCCTTTTTCGACACGGCGGTGTATCTGGGCGACTCCCGGACCGAGGGGCTTCAGCTCTTCAGCGGCCTGAAGCACGGCGACTTCTACTGGGCCCGGGGAATGACGGTGTTCAAGGCGGACAGCGAGGACTACCGGGTATTCGAGGTGGACGGGCAGAAGTATAATCTTCTGGAGGTCCTGACGCTGAAGCAGTACGAGAGCGTGTACATCATGCTGGGCGTAAACGAGCTGGGCTACCCTGCCGAGAGCTATGAGCAGGGCCTGGGCGAGCTGCTTGACAAGGTGATCCAGCTCCAGCCGGACGCGGTGGTGTACCTCCAAATCATGCCCCCGGTGAACGACGCGCTGTGCCGCACCAATAAGCTGGCCGACTACATCAACAACGAGAAGCTGAGCCAGTTCAACAGCGCCATCGTCCGCCTTGCCGCGGAGAAAAAGGTGGTGCTGCTCAACACCGCCGAGGCGTACCTGGGCGAGGACGGCCAGCTCCCCGCGGAGCTTGCCAGCGACGGCTGCCATTTCGCCTACAGCGCGTACAAGCACTGGGCGGACTACCTGCGCCGGCATGTCATCGACCGGGAGCGGTACTTCCTCAACCGGGCCCAGGCGTTGGCGCAGCCCTAATTATATATGGTAAGCGGCTGGCCGGAGCGTTCCCGCCAGCCGCTTTTTTGAAAAATTTTTAGGGGCGTGTGATAATCGGGCCCCTTCAATCGTTTTATGGGCGTGATCACAAAGAGGCGTGAGGACAGGCGCATATGTGTCAATCCCAACGCCACAGCAGCGCGCTGGCCATTACGGCAAACGGCGGCGAAAGGAAGTGACCTGCAATGGGCGCAGAACAACTGACGGACCTGTTCCGCAAATACGGCGACGATGTGTTCCGGCTGGCGTACAGCTACCTGGGCTCACGCGCCGACGGGGAGGACGTGTGCCAGAGCGTGTTCCTCAAGCTGGCGGAGGGCAAGGTGGTCCTTCTGCCGGGACGGGAGAAAAGCTGGCTGCTCACCTGCGCCGCCAACCTGTGCAAAAGCCAGCTGAGATCCTTCTGGCGGCGGAACGTGGGGGAGCTGGAGGAATCCATCCCCTTTCAGGACCAGGCCGACCGGGCGGTGTGGGAGGCGGTGATGTCCCTGCCTCCCAAGTACCGGGCGGTGATCCACCTCTACTACTGGGAGGGCTACGACCAGGGGGAGATCGGAGAGGTACTCCACATCTCCCGCACGGCGGTCCAGACGCGCATGGCACGGGCCCGTACCATGCTGAGAAAGGAGCTGAGCGACGATGAACAACTATTGGCACATGATGGAACAGGCTCAAATGAGTGAGCGTAAAAAGGAGGAAATCATGAACATGTTGGAGAATAACGAGAAGCGGACCCAGAAGCGGCGCATGCCCCGGATGGGCAAGGTGATTTTGGCGGCGGCGCTGGCGGTGGGGTGTGTGCTGTCCATCGCGGCGGGCCTGCCCGCCCAGGTCTACAACTTTATGAGCGGCGGCACGATGGTCAATGTGCCCGGAAGCAACCATTCGGAATTTACGATGCCTGCGGGCAGTCCCCTCACCTTGGAGAACGGCCGCATCTGGCTCACCGCCAACGGTGAGAAGCTGGACATCACCGACAAGATGGACGAGAACACCCCCTATATCCAGGAGCACACAGACCCCGCCACCGGGAACAAAGGCTACTTCGTCGCGGGCGGCACCCCTGAGAGATTCGGCTGGGCCGAGTTCCCCGTGGTCGATGGCGCCGTTTCGGCGGTCTCGGGCAACAGCTATGAGGACTGGTGGTACACGATGCCCGACGGTTCCGAGATCATCCTCAGCGACCTCCCCATGGAGGAGCAGATGAAGCTGTCGGAGGAGAACGGCGGCGGCCTCACGTTCACCCCCGTCAACCGTCCCTGGTTCCAGGCCGCGCTGGACCAGCTGGGCCTGGAGGATTGACGCCGCTCCTCTCAAATGCAGCGCCCCGCCCGGAGCGACGCTCCGGGCGGGGCTTTCGTTTACTCTTTCGGTTCCTCCGGCTTCTCCGGCCCTTCATCCGGGCCCTTTTCCCCGTCCCCCTCCGGCGAGGGCATGGGGATGGGCTCGTCGGTCATGTGGACGTGCCGGGCGGGGGGCTCAATGTCCCCCGGCAGCTGCTTGGTGCGGGTGGAGGTATAAGCCCCCTCCACCAGGGCCGGGTCCCGGCCCTCCAGGATGGCCACCATCTCGCCGCCGGTGATGGTCTCCTTCTCCAGCAGGTAGGCTACCACCTTATCCATGTCCTCCCGGTTGGCGCGGATGACCTCCACCGCCTCCTTGTAGCACGCGTCGATCACCGCTTTTACCGCCTTGTCCATCACGGCGGCGGTGTCCTGGGCGCAATCCAGGCCGTAGCCCCCGTCCAAATACTGGTTGCGCACGCTGCCCAGGGCCATCATGCCGAATTCCTCGCTCATGCCGTACATGGCCACCATGTTGCGGGCGATGTTGGTGGCCTCCTGGATATCCTGGGAGGCCCCGTTGGTCATGGTGTTCATCACCACCTCCTCGGCGGCGCGCCCGCCCATGGACACGGCGATTTTGGCCATCAGCTCTTCCTTGGTGCGCAGGTTGGTCTTGTCCTCCTCGGGCATCAGCAGGGTGTAGCCCAGGCTGCCCTCGGTGTGGGGGACAATGGTGATTTTCTGCACCGGCTCGGCGTTCTTCTGCTTGTAGGCCACCATGGCGTGGCCCACCTCATGATAGGCCACCAGCCTACGCTCGAACTCGGTGAGGACGGAATTCTTCTTCTCGCTGCCGGCGATCACGAACTCGAAGGAGGCCAGCAGATCCTCCTGGGTGACCAGCCTGCGGCCCTTGCGCACCGCCCGCAGGGCGGCCTCGTTCACCAGGTTGGCCAGATCCGCCCCCACGCAGCCCGCGGTGGCTAGGGCGATTTTATTCAAGTCCACATCCTCGGCCAGCTTGATCTTCCGGGTGTGCACCTGGAGGGTGGCAAGCCGCCCCGCCAGGTTGGGCCGGTCGATGGTGATGCGCCGGTCGAAGCGGCCGGGACGGAGGAGCGCCTTGTCCAGCACCTCGGGCCGGTTGGTGGCCCCCAGCACGATGACGCCCTTGCCGGGGTCGAAGCCGTCCAGCTCGGCCAGCAGCTGGTTCAGCGTCTGCTCCCGCTCGTCGTTGCCGCCCATGCGGTTGTCCCGGGACTTGCCGATGGTGTCGATCTCGTCGATGAAGATAATGCAGGGGGCCATCTTGCTGGCCTCCTTGAACAGGTCGCGGACACGGGAGGCGCCCACGCCCACGAACATCTCCACAAAGTCGGAGCCGGAGATGGAGAAGAAGGGCACGTTGGCCTCGCCGGCCACGGCCTTGGCCAGCAGGGTCTTGCCGGTGCCCGGCGGGCCCACCAGCAGCGCGCCCTTGGGCAGCTTGGCGCCGATCTCGGTATACTTGCCGGGGTTGTGGAGGAAGTCGATGATCTCCTCCAGGCTCTCCTTCGCCTCGTCCTGCCCCGCCACGTCCCGGAAGGTCACGCCGGTCTTTTTCTCCACGTACACTTTGGCGTTGGACTTGCCCACGCCGCCGATGCCGCCGAAGCCACCCCCGGCCCCCATCTTCTTGAACATATAGCGGTAGAGCAGCATCAGGCATACCACCATCAGCAGGATGGGCAGCACCGTACCGGCCACCATGTTCATCATCTGCTGCTCCTGGGTCACCGGGTCGCGCGCAAAGTTCACGCCATGCTCCACCAGCCGCCCCACCAGGTCCTTTTCGTTCACCGGGCCCACCTGGAAGCGGATGGTGCTACTGGCGGCGCTCTCCAGATCCTGGCGGTCCAGCTGGTTGAACAGGTTGCCCAGCGCCCCGGCGCCGTAGCTCTCGGACATCTTGTCCACCAGCTCCTTCAGCGGCGGCGCGTCCTCCTTCAGGGTGAAGGTATACACGTTGGCGTCCAGCTTCACCTCCGCCACATAGCCCTGGTCCACCCACTCATAGAAGGTGGAGTAGGGAATCGTCTCCACCGTGGCGCTCTCCACCCTGCTGCGGCACATGTTCAGCATGAATACCAGCATCACCGCCCACAGCACGATGCTGAAAAAGCCCAGCGGGGCGCGTTTTTTATCATCGCCGCCGTTGGGGTCCTCCCGGCGGTTGGGGTCGTTTGGTTTCATTGGGCCGGCCATTCTTGCAGCCTCCTTTGCAAAACCGAAGCGGGGCTCCGGCCTGTTTCTTGTGATACTATTATGGCAGTATACCACATCTTCCCGTTAAAAACAAGAAATCTTCTTAACGGGGGTGTAAACTTTCTATGACGAAAAATGGGGGCAGGAAAAGCGCCCTTCCCTCTTTTCCCCGGCCGGAGTTTATGGTATACTATCCGCAAACGCCGTACAAAGGAGATTTTCCCATGCGAGACGACCAAAACCGCCGCCCGCCCCAGGAGGCGCAGCCCGACGGCCTCATCGAGGGCCGCAACGCCGTTATCGAAGCCCTCCGGGCCGGGACGGCCATTGATAAAATCTACATCGCCCGGGGGGAGACCGACGCCACCCTGGGCCACATCGCCTCCACCGCCCGGAACAAGGGTATCGTGGTCACTGAGGCGGACCGGCGCAAGCTGGACGGCATGAGCCGCACCAAGAGCCACCAGGGCGTCATCGCCGTGGCCGCCGTGCGGGAGTACGCCAGCGTGGACGACATTCTCAGCGCCGCCCGGGACAGGGGGGAGCCCCCCCTGATCGTGGTATGCGACGAGCTCAGCGACCCCCACAACCTGGGTGCGGTGATCCGCACGGCGGAGTGCGCCGGGGCCCACGGGGTCATCATCCCCAAGCGCCGCTCCGCCGGGCTCACCGCCATTGTGGCCAAAACCAGCGCCGGGGCGGTGAGCTATCTTCCCGTGGCCCGGGTGCCCAACCTAACCGCCGTGCTCAAGCAGCTGAAGGAGGAGGGCCTGTGGGTATTCGGCGCGGACGCCGCCGGCGGCACCCGGCTCTATGACGCCGACCTGAAGGGCCCCGCCGCCATCGTCATCGGCAGCGAGGGGGACGGCATGGGCCGCCTGGTCCGGGAGCAGTGCGATTTCCTGGTGTCCATCCCCATGAAGGGACAGCTCAATTCCCTCAACGCCTCCGCCGCCGCGGCCGTGGTGCTGTATGAAGCTGTGAGACAACGCCAGTAAGGAGAATATCCATGTCCGATGAAATGAAAAAGCCGGGCGGGCGTGAGTACACCGTGGACGAGATCCTGGCGGAGTACGGCTCCAAGGGCCGGCGCAGCCCAAAGCCCGGACAGCCCTCCAAGGTGGTGGACTTCCCCACAGAAAAGCTCCCCCCCATGCCCTCCGCCCCGCCCCAGGACAGCGGGGACGAGCCCACCATCCGGCTGGTGAAAAAGCCCCCGAAGCAGGAGGCGCAGCCCATCCCGGAAATCGTGCCGGAGGGGGTGGGCCGGACCATCGGGGCCCGGCTCCACACCCTGCTGCGCCAGGCGGACCATTTTGCCGACCACATGTACGACCAGGCCCAGCCCGACGAGCAGGCCCGCAAGGCGGAAAAATACACCCCCGGCGTGGACCGGGAGGTATTGCCCGACAGCAGCGCCCCGCCCCGCCGCCCCAGGCTGCGCCTGGTCAAGCCCAAGCAGCTGCCTCCCGACACGCCCCCCGCCCAGCTGGCCGCCCAGTACCAGAAGGGGCTCAAGGCCCAGGCCGTCCGGGCCAGGTTCGCCCTGCTGCTGGCCCTGCTGGCCGCGCTGTGCTCGGTGGAGCTGCCCCCTCTGCCCTGGAACGCGCTGGCCGGGGAGCTGGCGGCGCTGGGGCTGGAGGTATTCCAGCTGCGCTGCTGGGTGCTCACCGCCCTGCTGGCCCTCACGGCGCTGCTGTGCTATGAGATTCTTGCCGCCGGGGCAAAGCAGTTCTTCACCCTCCGTCCCCGGGGGGAGAGCGTGCTGCTCTTCGCCCTCCTTTTCACCCTGGCCGACGGCCTCACCGCCCCCCGTATGCCGGGCCGGGCGGGCTTTATGCCCTTTTCGGCCGTAACCGCCCTGGGGCTGGCCCTCGCCCTGGACGGGGAGCACCGCCGCCGCCGGGCCGACCGCATGGCCGCCAAGGCGGCCTCCCAGGTCAAAACCCCCTATGTGGTGTCCATCCATCCCACCCTCTGGTCCAGCAAGCCCACCTATACCAAGAGCTCCGGCTCCAGCCTGGGCTTTGGCAGCCAGCTCCAGCTGGAGGACGGCGGACATGCCGCCTACCGCGTCGCCGCCCCCTTGCTGCTGCTGGGGGCCACGCTGTGCGCCCTCATGGCCTCGGCGGGGCAGAAGGCCCCGGAGCGCGTCCTGTGGGCGGCCTCCGCCTGCTTCACCGCCGCCGCCTCCTGGCCGGCCCTGCTGGCCTTTGCCCTGCCCTACCAAAAGCTGACCCAGCGCCTCAACCGGGTGGGGGCGGTGCTGGCCGGGTGGCCGGGGGCCGCCCGGTGCGGGCAGGGGGGCGTCATCGTCAGCGACCTGGACCTGTTCCCCACCGGCTCAGTGCAGGTGGCCCAGGTGAAGGTGTTCGGCGGCGTGGCCACGGAGAAGGTGGTGGGCTATACCGCCACCATGCTCCGGGTGATGGACTGCGGCCTCACCCGGCCCTTCCACGACCTGCTGCGCACCTACGGCGCCCTTTACCGGGAGGTGTCCGGCCTGGAGTGGCACGAGGGAGGCGCCTCCGGCATCATCCGCAGCCAGGAGGTACTGGTGGGCACCGCCGCCTATATGCACCTGATGGAGGTGCTCATCCCCCCCGGGCACAACGTAAAAAACGCCATTTTCTGCGCCATCAACGGCCAGCTTTCCGGGCTGTTTCTCCTCAACTACGCCATGAGCGGCGCGGTCAACCCCAGCTTGTCCGCCCTGATGGGGGCCGGGGCCGCCCCGGTGCTGGCCACCCGGGACCCCAACCTCATCCCCGCCCTGCTGGAGCAGAAGTTCAAGCTGCCGGTGGACAAGATGGAATTTCCCCCTGTGGACCGGCGTCTGGACCTGTCCAAGCCCGCCCCGGAGGAGGCGGGGGATCTGGTGGCCCTGCTCAGCCGGGAGGGGCTGGGGCCCTACTGCGACGCGGTGGTGGGCGGCCGGCGGCTCCGGCTGGCCGTCCGGCTGGGGCTGGCTTTCGCGCTGGCCGGGTCGGTACTCGGGCTGTGCCTCACCTTCTACCTCACCTCGGTGGGGGCCTACGCCTCGCTGACGCCCGCCAACTTTCTGGTTTTTATGGCCGCGTGGCTGGTGCCCCAGTGGCTCATCTCCAACTGGGTGAATCAATATTAAACCATGCTCCGGCGCGTAAATCCACCATGGAATTAGGAGCGGGACATGAAGGACAGGTATGAATTTGACGCCGTCATCCACGAGCTGAAGGACCGCGGCGGCGCGTATGTTATCTTCCCGTGGGATATCCGGGAGGAATTTGGCGCGGGGCGGGTAAAGGTCAGCGCCACGTTTGACGCACTGCCCTATGACGGCAGCATCGTAAACATGGGCGTCAAGGACGCCCAGGGCAATCCCTCTTATATCATCGGCGTATTGAAGGCCATTCGAAAGCAGCTGGGCAAGGGGGACGGCGACCTGGTTCACGTGGTCATCACCAAACGCTGAAAAAGGGGCGCTCCGGCCGGTATGCCGGGGCGCCCCTTATATTTGTACCAGCGGCGGCCCGTCCAGCGCAATCATCCACTCACAGGCCGAGAGCACCTGGGGCTGATGGCTGGCCAGCACCACGGGCACGTCCAGCGCCCGCAGGCGCTCCAGCATCCGGGCCGTCCGGGCCGGGTCCACCCCGGCGAAGGGCTCGTCCAGCAAAAGCAGCTCCCCGCCCAGCGCCGCGCACCGGGCCAGCGCCAGCCGCCGAGCCATGCCGCCGGACAGTCCGGCGGGGCAGGCGTCCCCTTCCCCCTCCATCTCGGCGAAGGCCAGCCATTTCCCAACCTCCCCCCGGCGCACCCGGGGAAGCACGTCGGCAATGTGCTGGCGAACCGTCCGCCAGGGCAGAAGCCGGTCCTCCTGGAACAAAAACGCTGTCCGGGCCGGATCAATGCCGGACACCGTGCCGCACTCGGGGGCCGCCAGCCCGGCCAGCACCCGCAGCAGGGTGGTCTTGCCGCAGCCCGAGGGCCCGGACAGGGCGGTGAAGCCCCGGCCCGGCAGCTCCAGGGAAAAGCGGTCCAGCACCAGCTTTCCCCCATAACGCAGGGTGATATTTTCCAGCTTAATCACGCCCTGTCCCCCCTTTTCAGCACCTGCCGGAGCAGCTTCTCCAGCGCCAGGGACAGCGCCACGATGGCCAGGGTCCAGGCGAACAGGTCCGCCGTCTCCAGCCCCAGCTTCGCCTGCTGGATGCGCGAGCCGATGGCGTAGGCAGGGGGGCACAGCACCTCCGCCGCCACCCCGGACTTCCAGGCCAGCCCAAAGGCGGTAAGCAGTCCGGCGGAAAATTGGGGGCGCAGGGCGGGCAGGCACACCAGCCGCAGGGTTTTGAACCGGGTAAAGCGGTAGGCCCGGGCAAATTCCAAAAGCTGCTTGTCCAGGCTGTCCAGCCCCGCGCCCAGAGCGCTCCACACCACCGGCAGCACCATCAGCCCCGCAATGACCCAGGGAATGGCGCTTCGGGCCACCCACAGGTACACCAACAGGATGAAGGACACCACCGGCGTGGCCCGCACCACCCGCACAGCCGGGGAGATCAGCCGGTCCGCCCAGGGGGAGAAATGGGTGGCAAAGGCCAGCGCCGCCCCCGCCAGCGCCCCCCAGAGGAGGCCCAGGAACACACGCCCCAGGGTGGAACCCACCGACAGCCAGAAGTCCGCCGTCCCCGCCAGGACCAGCAGCCGCTCTCCCACCGCCAGCGGGCCGGGGAGGAGCAGCTCCCGGCCCGCCGCCAACGCCGCAAGCTGCCACACCCCCAGCCAGAGGGCTGGGGGTGCCGCCGCCTGTAACGCTTTTTTCAACCCAAAACGCATCGCATCATGTCACTCTGTCCACCAGTAGATCCCGTCGTCGGGCAGGGAGCCGCCCACGGAGGCGGGGTCGACGGACCACAGCACCGAGTAGTAGTCGGAGATGGCCGCCACCATGTCCGACCCGCTCAGGAAGGCCAGATGGCATTGGGGGATGGCCTGCTTGGCGATGGCCGCGCTGGGGGTAATCCCCAGCCTGGCGATCATCTCCGCCGCCGCGTCCTGGTTGTTGTTCACAAAGTCGATGGACGCCTCATAATCTGCAAGGAACGCGTCCACCAGATCAGGATAGGTCTGGACAAACTCGGTGCGGGCCACCACGGCGGTCATGATGAGCTGGCTGCCGTTCTTCAGACTGTCCCACGCTTCGGTGAGGTCGATGGCCTGGCGCACGCTGCCCTCGCCCTTTATGATGGCGGCGGTGGCGGCGGGGACGGGCAGCATGGCACACTCGATCTCGCCGGACAGCAGCTTGGCGCTGATCTCGGAGGCGTCGGCAAAGACCACCTCCACGTCCTTCCCAATCTCCAGGCCGTTCTCCTGGAGAAGGTAGCGCAAAACGTATTCCGGGTTGGCCCCCTGGCCTGCGGCATAGACGGTCTTGCCCGCCAGGTCGGCCAGGCTGTTGATCTCCGTTTTCCCGCCGCCCTCCAGGATGTGCAGCACCCCCAGGGTGCCCACGGCGATAATCTGCACGCCGCCGTCCGTCTTGCCGTACAGGTTCACCGCCATGTTTGAGGCCACGGTGGCGATGTCCACCTCCCCCTTGGTCAGGCTGGCCACCAGCTCGCTGTTATCATTGGCGATGGCGTAGCTGTAGCCGCTCCCATGGAGGGCGGCGGGGTTATTGTCGATGTTGTCCAGCAGCTTGGCCGCCCCCACGCCGGTGGGCCCGGACAGCACCGCGATGCGCATACCCGGACCCGGCTCCACGCCGGTGATCCCGCCGGAGGGCTCCGCAGAGGGTTCCTGAGTGGGTTCCACCGTGGGCTCCGCGCTGGGGACCGCCGGTTCGGAGGGCGCCTCGGAGGGGTCCGCCGCCGCGGGCTTGCAGGCGGCGAGGGCAAACAGCAGGGACAAGGCCAGCAAAAGGGCCTGGAATTTCATGTGTCTCATGGTTTGGTTCCTTTCTTGTGGGGCAGGACGGGGATGCCCGCCCGCAATGGCTGAAATTTCTGCGGTTACAATTTTAGCCGTGAATATCCCCAATGTCAAGGGCTGGCAGCGGGTAATTTATTTACTAAATCTTCATCAACGCCCCCTTGTATTTTTTGCCGGCTTCCGCTATACTAGGGGACGGTTTAAAGTTGACATAATACGAGGCCCTTCGACAGGCCTTTTTGGAAAGGAAGCCCCCCATGAGTACTTCTGCCAAGCGCAAAGCCAGAAGGAAAGCCTCTCCTCTGCTCCGTCTGGTCAAAATCCTCTATTTCGTTTTGTTCGGCCTGTCCCTGGTGGTAGTGGTCGGCTTTGCGGCCCTCAAGATGTTCGCCCCCGAGCCCACGGTAGACTCCCAGGTCACCATCCCGCCCCAGCCCGCCGGCCCCTCCGCCCCCCCGGCGGAGTCGGACGATCCGGCCGAGGCCACCCCCACCCCCCTGGTGCTCACCCGCCGGAAGGGGGTCTACACCTGCTTGCTGCTGGGAGTGGCGGACATAGGCGGCAGCGACACCATCATGCTGGGCGTGTTCGACACCAAGGCAAAAACCGCCTCCCTCATCTCCATCCCCCGGGACACGGTGATCTACTCCAACGGCAAGTACCGCAAAATCAACTCTACCTACGCCGGGGGCGAGACGGCGGTGGCTGTGGCGGTCCGGGATCTGCTGGGCGTGCCGGTGGACTACTATGTGTCGGTGAATCTGAAGGCGTTCTCCTCCATCGTGGACCAGATCGGCGGGGTATGGTTTAACGTGCCGGTGGATATGGATTATGACGACCCCCTTCAGGATCTGCACATTCACATCAAGGCGGGCTACCAGCTGCTGGACGGCAGCAAGGCGGAGGGCGTCATGCGCTGCCGCAACTGCTATCCCAGCGCCGACATCGGCCGCACCGCCACCCAGCGCGCCTTTCTCACCGCCCTGGCCAAGCAGGCCATCACCCCGTCCAACGTGACCAACGTCACCTCCCTCATCAACACCTTCAGCCAGTACGTAGTCTCCGACATGCCGCTGAACGACATGGTGTTCTTCGGCACCCAGGCCATCGGCATGGATCTGGATTCCGCCCTCAACGCCGCCTCCTTGGAGGGCGAGTGGATCAGCCCTTACTGGCATCTGGATGATGAAGCCGTGCTGGAGCTGGTCAACAGCCTGGGTATTTACGAGGAGACCGTCCCCGCCCAGGCCCTGCACATCGTCCACCCGTGACCGGCCCCCTTTCCGATAAAATCGCCGCGGGGCGGCATGGCGTTTGCCATGCCGCCCCGCGGTTTTGTCACTCAAACATCCGGGCCGTCCGGTCCAGCAGGCTTCGGATCTCCAGGTGCTGGGGGCATATCTCCTCGCATTTCCCGCACTTCACGCACTGGGAGGCCCGTCCCCGGCCCTCGGTCACCCGGGCATAGCCGGCCCCCTCCCTCCCCTGGGCCCTGTCGTTGACGCAGGCAAACAGCTCCGGGATGGGGATGGACATGGGGCAGCCGTCCACGCAGTAGCGGCAGGCTGTACAGGGGATGGCCTGCTGGGCCGCCAGCACATCCCGGGCCCGGAGCACCGCCTGCATCTCCCCCTCCCCCAGGGGCCCGGGCCGGGCCATGGCGGACAGGTTATCCTCCATCATCTCCATGCTGCCCATGCCGGACAGGATCATGCGCACATTGGGGAAGCTGGCACAGAACCGCAGCGCCGCCCCCGCAGGGCTCAGCCCGCCCAGGGCCGCCAGCTCCGCCCGGGCCGCCTGGGGCGGGTCGGCCAGCTTGCCCCCCTTCACCGGCTCCATGACGATGACGGGCTTGCTGTGCTTCACGCACACCTCATAGCACGCCCGGCTCTGCACCTTGGGGTCGTCGAAGTCCAGGTAGTTGAACTGGAGCTGGACCACCTCCAGCTCCGGGTGGTCGGTGAGGATGCGGTCCAGCACCTCCGCCGTGTCGTGGAAGGACATGCCCACATGGCGGATTTTCCCCTCCGCCTTCAGCTCCTGGACGATCTCAAAGGCCCGGCAGCCGGTGTAGTGGTCATACCAGGCGGCGGCCATGGCGTGGAGCAGGTAAAAGTCGAAATACTCCACCCCGCAGGCGGCCAGCTGGCGCTGGAAGAGGGGACGTATATCCGCCTCCTTCTCAAAGTAGTTCCCGCTGAGCTTGTCGGTGAGGATGTAGGACTCCCGGGGATGCCGGGAGGTGAGGCAGGCGCGGATGGCGGTCTCGCTCTTCTCGCTGATGTAGCCGTGGGCGGTGTCGAAATAATTATAGCCCGCCTCCAAAAAGCGGTCCGTCATGGCGGCAAACCGCTCCAGGTCCACCTCCTCGCCCGCCATGGGCAGCCGCATGCAGCCAAAGCCAAACCGGCCCTTCACCTCGGGAAACATGGTATCCATCATCAAAACTCCTTTCAGGGGCCGCGCCCCGGCTTTTTACCCAGTATAGCATAGCCGCAGCCGGCTTTGCAACCTTCCCGCCGTAAAATGTCTGTCCCCGTTCCAGCCGGAGGCAAGTTTTCTAAAATTTTTGTCATCGTTGTATCTCCCCGTGCATATGCTGGTCTGTATGGCACAATCCAAGGTGCGCGCAGAACAGAAAAAGGAGCGATGAACATGACAGAAAGATATCTCCCGGCCCGGAGCGCCGATCCCTCCCAGCAGGATGTGGACGACCTGATCTTTTTGGGCCAGACCGGGCCCCAGGTCAGCCAGCGGTAAGCCGTCCGGCCCCCCGCCCCGCGGGGCCCGGGCGGTTTTTTGCTTTTCCCCTTTACATTTGGCCCGGCGTTCTATATAATTGTACGGAAAATGCTGTGGAAGGATGAAAACGCCATGCTTCAATTTGACGAATACCGGGTAAAGCTCAACAACCTGAAGCCCGAGCTTGACAAGCTGGGGGAGGCGCTGGACCTGGACAGCGCCGCGCGGGAGCTGGACGAGCTCCACGCACAGTCCGCCGCCGACGGCTTCTGGGACAATGTGGAGAAGGCCCGCAAGGTACAAAAACGCATCAGCAACCTGGAGGACAAGGTGAACGCCCAGGCCAGGCGGCAGTCGGCCTGGGACGATCTGATGACCCTGTGCGAAATGGGCAACGAGGAGGAGGACGAGTCCCTCATCCCCGAGGTGGAGGCCGGCTTCGACGCCCTGGTGAAGGAGATGGAGACCGCCAGGCTGTCCACCCTGCTGTCCGGGGAATACGACAACTCCACCGCCATCGTCTCCCTCCAGGCCGGGGCGGGGGGCACCGAGGCCCAGGACTGGGCCCAGATGCTCTATCGCATGTACACCCGCTGGGCGGAGCGCCACGGCTTTACCTATTCGGTGCTGGATTACCAGGACGGCGACGAGGCGGGCATCAAGTCCGCCGCCATCCGCATTGAGGGGGACAACGCCTACGGCTACCTCAAGAGCGAGCACGGCGTCCACCGCCTGGTGCGCATCTCCCCCTTCGACGCCAACGCCCGGCGGCAGACCTCCTTCGCCGCCGTGGAGGTCATGCCCGAGCTGGACGACAGCGTGGAGGTGGATATCCGGGACGAGGATATTGAGCGCCAGGTGTACCGCTCCTCCGGCGCGGGGGGCCAGCACATCAACAAGACCTCCTCCGCCGTCCGGCTCATCCACAAGCCCACCGGCATTGTGGTGTCCTGCCAGACCGAGCGCTCCCAGTTCCAGAACGAGGAGACCTGTATGAAGATGCTGCGCTCCAAGCTGATGCAGATCAAGGAGCAGGAGCATTTGGATAAGATCTCCGATATCAAGGGCGTACAGCTCAAAATCGAATGGGGCAGCCAGATCCGCTCCTACGTGTTTATGCCCTACCAGCTGGTCAAGGACAACCGCACCGCCTTTGAGACCTCCAACGTCAATGGGGTGATGGACGGCGACCTGGACGGCTTCATCAACGCCTATCTCACCGCCGCCGCCACGGGGAGCTGGGCCGCAAAATAATGGAACGCCCTCCCGCTCCGGCGGGAGGGCTGTTTTGGCCCCATCCCCGCGTCCATCCCCCTGTACCGCCCGCCCCGCGAAAAATTGGGCCAATTTGCCAAGATGCTCTTGAAAGAACCACCGGTTGTTTGTATAATGGTGGTATGGCTGGCTGGTGCGGCACATGGAAAACCGGCCGGGCAAAGAGAAAAATAAGGAAGGAAAGGTGAACCAATGAAACGAGTACAAAGCAAGCTCCTGGCCCTGCTGCTGGCACTGGTCCTGGCGTTCAGCCTGGCTGTCCCCGCCTTTGCCGCGCCCGTTGACGGCGTGGAGATGGAGGGCAAAATCGTCATCCTCCACACCAACGACGTCCACGGCGCCATTGAGAACTACGCCAAGGTGGCCGCCCTCAAGGCCCAGTATGAAGAGGCCGGGGCCCACGTCCTGCTGATGGACGCGGGCGACTTCATCCAGGGCACCACCAATGTCAGCGACTCCGAGGGCGCCACCGCCGTCGAGCTGATGAACCTGGTGGGCTATGACGTGGCCGCCCCCGGCAACCATGAGTTCGACTACGGCTACGCCAACCTGAAGAAGCTGGCAACAGCCGCAGGCTTCCCCATCCTGGCCGCCAACATCAAGTATGAGGGCGAGACCCCCTTTGACGCCCACATCGTGCTGGATGCCGGCGGGAAGAAGATCGGCGTGTTCGGCCTGAGCACCCCCGAGACCGCCACCAAAGCCCACCCCGCCAAGATCGCGGGCGTCACCTTTGTGGGCGGTGAGGAGATGTACGCCCTGGCCCAAGCCGAGGTGAAGGCACTTCAGGATGAGGGCTGCGATTACATCATCTGCCTGGGCCACCTGGGCATCGACGATGAGACTGCCGCCACCAAGAACCGCTCCGTCGACCTGCTGGGCAAGGTCACCGGCATTGACGTGTTCATCGACGGCCACTCCCACTCCACCCTGGAGGCCGTCAGGGAGGCCACCGGCGGCTCCGGCAAGGTGGGCGGCACCTACCTGACCTCCACCGGCACCAAGCTGGCCAGCGTGGGCCGGGTCATCCTGGACGGCGAGACCATCACCATCGACAGCGTTTCCACCGAGGACGTTGAGGCGTCCGAGGACAGCGACGTTGCCAAGCGCGCCAAGGCCATCGCGGACGAAATCGAGGCCGAATACGGCGCCACCTTTGCCACCTCCGCGGTGGATCTGAACGGCGACCGCGATCCCGGCAACCGCACCGAGGAGACCAACCTGGGCGACCTGATTACCGACGCCATGGTTTGGCTGGTGACCAAGGATGGCGGCCTGGAGGTGGACGATGACCACGTGGTGGCCATGACCAACGGCGGCGGCATCCGCGCCCCCATCGCCAAGGGCGATATCAGCAAGAACGACGTGAATACAGTTCTCCCCTTCGGCAACACCGTGGCCGTGGTCTATGTCACCGGCGAGCAGCTGCTGGAGGTCCTGGAGGCATCCACCTACTGCACCCCCACCGCCGTGGGCGGCTTCCCCCAGATCGCCGGCATGAACATCACCGTGGACGCTACCAAGGAGTTTGACCAGGGCGAGCTGTACCCCGACACCACTTACTACGCCCCCGCCTCCATCAACCGCGTCAGCGTGGAGTCTGTCAACGGCAAGGACTTCTCCCTCACCGATACCTATGCCGTCATCAGCAACGATTTCTGCGCCGCCGGCGGCGACACCTATTACGCTTTCTCCACCGCCACCGTGGTGGACACCGGCGTGGCGCTGGACGTGGCCCTGATGCAGTTTATCACCGACGAGCTGGGCGGCACCATCAGCGAAACCTATGCCGAGCCCGCCGGCCGCATCACTGTGGTGAAGCCCCAGGTCCAGCCGGAGCCTGAACCCCAGCCTCAGCCCGAGCCCGAGGGCGTCTACACCGTGGTGCGGGGCGACAACCTGTCCAAGATCGCCTACATCCAGTACGGCGACAGCTCCATGTGGCGCGTCATCTATGAGGCCAACAGGGATCTCATCTCCAATCCCAACCAGATCTGGCCCGGCCAGGTCCTGGTGATCCCCGCCGCCTGAGCGGATTTTTACACTACCCCTGCACGGGGCCCCGGCCAGCCGCCGGGGCCCCGCTTTTTGCGCTGTTTTGGCGGAAAAGAAACTTTTGGAAATTTTCTTGACACCCGGAAAAAATGAGAGTATACTCCAAGTAAAGAAAAGGAAAGTTTTGACTTTTAAATGACTGTCCATGCCATGCGGAGTCCCACCTGCGGCACAGCGCCACACGGGCGGGAGCGTCCCGCCGGCAGGGACTTTTATTTATTTCCGCCGGCAGGGCCCCGGCCCGCCCCATGGGGGGAATACATCCTGTTATTCCCCCGGCCAGGTCTGTCCGCCGCCTGCGTGCCGTACGACTAGGGCTCGTTTGAAAATTGTTAACATACCCAAACGGCGGCTCTTTTTCCGCCATACATTGCCAATTTTCCTTGGAATACACCAAGTATTCCTGCGCCAAATTGGCTTCGTCT